>Ga0209745_1001665_pt1 | contig 13040 bp, 15 predicted proteins | sample BarGraNGADG00312_FD_184495 | JGI IMG/M metagenome (GOLD analysis project Ga0209745, IMG submission 184495) | Arctic peat soil microbial communities from Barrow, Alaska - Barrow Graham LP Ref core NGADG0004-312 (SPAdes) (version 2) | ecosystem: Environmental > Terrestrial > Soil > Wetlands > Peat... | reverse complement strand
GGCCGAGATGGCCAAGCTCATCGAGAACACCTTCCGGCACGTCAACATCGCCCTCGTGAACGAGATGCTGCGCTTCTGTCACGAGCTGGACATCGACCTCTGGGATTCAATCCACTGCGCGGAGACCAAGCCCTTCGGTTTCATGGCATTCCGGCCAGGTCCCGGCGTCGGTGGTCACTGCATCCCTATTGACCCGTCCTATCTGAGTCACCGGGTCAAGGCCAAGCTCGGCTACGCCTTCCGGATGGCGGAGCTCGCTGAGGAAATCAACACCGCGGCACCGCTCTACGTGGCGAACCGTCTGTGGAAGGCGCTCAACGAGCGCAAGATTGCCGTCAACGGCGCCAAGGTACTGCTCGTCGGGGTCACCTACAAGCCGAACATCTCCGACTGTCGCGAGAGCCCCGCGTATCACCTGGGGGAGCGGCTAGCTTCGTGGGGTGCGGAGATCAGCTACCACGACCCGTTCGTGCCGCAGTGGAAGCTGCAGACCGAGTCCGGCGTCCGCACATTGGGGAGCGCTGGCGATGTCTATGCGGCCGCCGCCGCCGCTGACGCTGTCGTGCTGCTACAGCCGCACTCGGCGTACGACCTGGATCGCCTAGCGCAGTCGAGTGCACTGCTGTTGGACACTCGTGGAGTGGTTGAGCCGTCAGGGTCGGTACACCGACTCTGAGCACTCTTTCGGGAGATTTGGCATGGAGCGGCGCGGCAGCCGGAGGCGCATCCGGCCCATCGCGGTCTCATGGGCGGCGTGCAGCGTCGGGGAGGCGAGGGTGGCGTAGTGCAGTGTCATCTCGGGGGCGCTGTGGCCGAGCATAGCCATCAGTGCCTGGATGTGGACATGCCGGCGTTGGCGAGGCTGGTGGCGTAGGCGTGTCTGAGCTGGTGCGGGACGACGTGCAGCGGCGCTGCGTCGGGGCCGGTGAGTTGGGCGGCGCGGACCGCGTCGGCGAGACCTCGCTCGATTCGGACAGAGCCGGGACGTCGGTGTCAACGCCGGGCCAAAGTGGCTCTTCAAGGTTCGTGGTGAACGCGGCTGGTAGGCTGCGAACCCGCGGTCGGCCTAGCTCGTAGCGTTTGCGTCGGAATTGTTCGGCCTCGGTTTCGCCGCGAGAAGGATCGTGGGCTGGTAGCTACCTGCGCGGGCCTATATGCATCATCGGTTCTGACTTCCGCGCTCTCCTGCTCGCCGCGTTGTGTGACCGAACCGAGCGCGACTATGAGTATGAAGGTGATGGCCGTGCCCGGGAAGAAGTTCATCTCGACCGTGCCCTGCGCGAGGAACGCCGCGGCGACCAGGAAGGCCGGCTGGTAGTGCCGCGCATCGCCGAACGACTTCGCGAGAAACAAAACGAAGAACACGGCGGCGGGTATCCCGCCATACACCCCGAAGGCCAGGACGACGTTGTAGACGGAGAAGCCTTGGGTGGTGAGCCCCGACAAGGCGTCGCTGCTCGGGTCAGCCCAGCCGATACCCATCAGCGGGTGGTTCCGGACCAAGTCCAGCGCCGCCGAAATGCTTGTGGTGCGCAGGACGACGCTGTTGGTGCTCAGATTGAGCGTCCGGTTGATGTCATCGAGCACGTAGTAACCCGCCGCGAGCACCATAAGGTATGCCGCGACCATGCTTGTCTTGCTCAGCCGCGGCGCCCCCACAAGAACGATGACGATCGCGAGTGCGAGGTACACCGAGCGCGTTTGTGTCATGAGAACTATCGACAGCAGGAAGGCCTGGACGAGGATCAGTCGGAGCCCGCGCCGTTGGCCGAGGGTAAAGATCCATGCGGCTAGGGCGATGAACCCGAGTTGTGCGGGGTCGTTCCCGTAGAGCCTGGCACCGATGGAAGTGAAGGTGCGGATGGCGTCGAATGACGCCAATGCGATGAGGCACAGGGTGAAGAAGCGGACGTCCAAACGGGCACCGTTCCTGAGCGCGATCAGCATGACCGCGAGCAGCACTAGATGCACGAGTGGGGTCCAGGGAATACCTGCAAGGTGGCACGCGACGCCTGTCCAGCCCAGCGCCAGCAGCAGGAATGACGGTGCCACGTCCAGATGTGGCCTGCGGATACGCGGTAGCTCCCGGATGAGCCAGACGATCAGGATGAGTTCAGGGAGAAGCACCCGCCCCAGGATGGCGCCTTCCAGGCTGCTGATGTTCAGCCCGTGCCAGAGGAGTGCGGCGAGCCCGGGCAGGAAACGGCTGGGAGTTAGGAACAACGCGGTGAGCGCGAGGATCCCGAGCGCGACCGTGAGGGGATCGACGGGGGATCGGAATTCGATCAGTGCGACAGCGGCGGCGAGAAGGACCGCCGCCGCTACGACGGCGCAGCGACGGGTCCAAGGAGATCGCACCAGATGACTCTATCCCCCAGTCAGGCACGACCAACTGGCAGCGTTGCGGGCCCAAGGGCGTGCGCGTGATCGTCCGCAAGGACCGCCCCCACCCCGGAGCGCAGCTGACCATCACCGACATCGACGGCCACCGCGTTCGCGAACGCCCCCGGTGGGCCAGGCACCCAGCTCGCGAACCTCGAATTGTGCCACCGGCGCCGGGCGACATGTGAAGACCGCATCCGCATCGCCAAAGACACCGGAGTGCGGGCTCTTCCCTCTTTCGACTTCGCGCAGAACGAGATCTGGTACGCCATCGTTGCACTCGCCATCGAGATCACCACCTGGATGCAGATGCTCGCCCTGACCGGTCACGCCGCCCGCCGGTGGGAACCCAAACTCTGGCGCCTGCGACTGTTCACAGTGCCGTCCACCTTGCCACACCGGGCGGCGAGTTCTGCTCCACCTCGCCGCCAAAGCCCCCGGGCCCGGCTCGCGTGCCAAGGAATCACACAGCTCCGCGCCCTACCCGCAACCGGCTGACCGTCAAGTCCCGGCCCCGACAACTCCCGCACCGTCTCCGGCCCTTGGAACCGGCGCGCCCCGAGACGACACTCGGGCCCTTGTCGCACCCCAATGCCAGAATCACGCCAAGACGACGGCTCCAGCGCCGTCATGAAGGCTCCTGGCGATCCCATGAAAGATCGAGGCTAGAAGCGAAGCAGCGAAGTAGGTCCAGATGGAGTTGTCATACTCAAACCCCGCAACGGCGCCAGAGCCACCGTCGACGCTGCCGCCACCAGGGCCGTGGTGAACGCGACCACCGACCTCGACGCCGCCACACTCGCCGCCTGCAACACCCCCAGCCACCTGCAACTGGGAGCGGTCCGACCCGGCAGCCGCAACCTGGAAACCGAACGCAAACTACTCACCTCACGCCATCCGGCTCAGCGCCTACAACAGCGAGAACGCCCTGCCCGGCTGCTCCGCCCGCACTACGCCCCCGGCGACGACGAAGGCTGCGCACTCCTACGCAAAGCATTCACCCTGTCCGCAGACCTACACGTAATCGGCACCACCTTGCACGTGCGCCTCGACCCCGCCAGCGCACCCCGACGAACCACCGCGATCGCCGACCTGTGCGCCGAACTCAACGACACCGCGACCCTGCTACCCCGGGACCGACTTCGCCCTCGCCCACAGCATCAGAGAGCACCCCGCCACCGCCCAAGAGAACTCACTACGTACGGAGTTCTGGATTCAGCGTGCGCTCATCCCAAGAAGCACAGAACGATGTTGCGCGAAGACCGTCTTCCACTCGTGCCGCGCCTCGACCTCGTGGCGTGCGCCTTCCCCAAGGGAGCGCCTGGCCTGCTCATCGTAGAGAATATCCATTGCATCCGAAAGGCTGGGAATCCCAGGATCACCGATTCTTACGCCCGTAATACCCGTCACCAGTATTCCACCAAGGAAACCAACGGGCGTGACAACGACAGGCAATCCTATTGCCATTGCCTCCAGGACTGCCCGAGACACCGCTTCCGAGCGCGAAAACTGAACGTAGATGTCATGGCTCCTGAGTAACTGTGATAGTTCAGAGTGGTTCACAGAAGATCGAATCTCTAACGGCAGCCCAAGCTCGGCGGCCGACTGACGCAGCGCCCCTTCCAGGGGCCCTGCGCCGACTAGGGTGAGTCGGCAGGGTCTCTTCAGCGCGGCCAGATCGTGGATCAGTCCTAGATGATTCTTGTTCGTGTTAAGAGCGCCCACACTGATGATCCGGAGAACAGGACCGACGTGGTAGTCAGTCTTTGGAGGAGAAAACACGTCAAGGTCCACCCGATTGGTGATTTCCACTATCTTACCGACCGCGCAGCCTCCGTACACGTCACCAAGAGCCTCTGTCATTTCGGGAGAAAGGGAGCGAATCCGTGTGGCGCCCCAGAATGCCAACATGGTGAGGGGACGATACAACCCCCGGTAACTGAGGACACCCAGGCCGTTCCAACGAAGGTAGTGCTCACCGTGGATCTCTACCAGGACGGGTATCTCAAAGAGTCGACCGCATACAACAGATGCGAGCCCACCGTGGATGGGAGACTGCGACTGGATGCAAGTGGGGCGTATCCTTCTAACCAGCACAAGCAACCACCAACTGGTGAAAATGAACGTCGCCATACGCGCTGGTCCACGTGGAATCAGATGAAGAGAAATGTTTCTCTCTTGGATCTCATGGAATCGCTGGTCCTCGGAACGCGCGAAAACGTGCAACTCGTCAAAACCAGTGGCCAGTTCGCGCCAAAGTCGAGCTGTATGATCGACCCACGGGTCGATCGAGAACGTGTTACCAGAAACCATCAATAAGACTTGGCGGTCAGTCATCAAATAGCACCGTTCGGTACAGTCGGGCGACGACAGGCGTATCATATTGTTTCGCGACGCGACGGTTTTCGCTCGACAAGTCCGCCCAGATATCCCGACGCTTCAACAAAGAACAAACTGCGCGCCCAAAAGCTTCTGGCTTCTCTCTGTCGACCACAAACTCTTGCTGGCGCGCTCCTAAAATCTCGGCAGACCCCCCAGCGTCAGTGGAGACAACGGGGAGACCTGCCACCATTGCTTCGACCAGAACTCGGGGAAACCCCTCAGCATGGCTCGGCTGTAGGAAGACATCGGCTCCAGCATAGATAGCCTCAATACCGTCATTCGGCAAATCACCCAAGAAACGCACGTGATCCTGAAGACCCGAGTGGATGCAACGTCTCTGGAGCTCCGGAAGATCACCTCCGCCTCCTGCAACTACTAGACAAGTTCCTTCGAGAATACCGTCTGAGCGGACTGCCTCCAACGCCAATGGCAAGTAGTCGAGCGTTCGTCGCACGGGCGACAAACGGTGAACGAGCAGCATGACGACCGAGTCCTCCACAAGCCCCAGTTGCTGGCGAAGCTGAGTTCGGGCTCTTTGCCGTGCGTCTGATGACCAACTGAAACGCTGATGCGCAACGTCGTTGTGAAGAACGCGAATTTTGTGCGGATCAATTTTGCCCACTGATGCATAGTATTGCGCCATTGAGCTCGGCCCGGTGGTGAAGACGTCGCAGAACTTCCAAGTGAGCCGGGACGGGATGAGAGTCCGCAACATCCAGATTCCCTTTTGAACGCTCCATGGCTGCATTTTATCGAACTCGATTGTCGTGCCACTCTGCCAAAAAAAGACGCGGCCCCTCCTGCCCCTGAGAGCCACGATAGCCGCGAGGGCGCTCCAGGAAGAAATGCGAATGAACGCGGTCGTGTATCCTTGCCGACGTGCACGCGAGATTTCACGGTATAGACCCAGCCACCTTCGAATGCCACCCAACCCCGTCGGCAAGCACGAGACTCGTATTCGTTCGTGGATCACTGGGGGGACCACCTCTGCTCTTTCAACTAATAGCCAGATTTGTGTTCCCTGACTCGCCATTGCTTCCAGCAAGCCTAGTACGTGAGCAAGGTGGGATGAAAGAGACGGCGAGTATTCATTCATCACATAGAGCAGCCTTTCATCTTGCGTCACGGAGTGCCTCCTAAGTGCTCGCTGGGTTCTGAGCCGGTTCTGTCACCGCGAACAATGGCGCCTAAAGGCTGAGTGGTCGAGTCATCTCGAGGCTTTAGCTTCAATCTCGTCAAGAACGTCAGCCAAAAAGCCGAAAGTCCAGTCGCCACCGTGATCATCAGCCACGCGAGCGCGTTGAGCGCAGCGAACGAATCACTAACCGTGGAAATGATGATCAGCGTACCCACACAAGAAATGACCGTGTCTGTGCCCACGATGCCCAACCTGAGTCTCGGTCGCCCCAGCGCCAGCGGAAGCACTTTGGCCCAGCCGGTGGATGAACGAATGAGTCCTGCGACTGCCATCCCCACAGCAGCTGGCGCGACTCGCGCATAGTCGGCTCCGTACGTCACACCAAGAAGCCAGCGCATCGCGGGAGATAGAGCTGCCAGTAATGTCACTCCCGGAATTATCACAAATAGCGTCATGCGTCTTGCAAGCAAAGTGATGGACTTCTTATCGTGAGCCAGTGCCGATAATGTCAGGCGGGGAAACGCTTGGGTTGCCACCGGACTAAAGAACGACTGGATCAGCCTGCCGGGTGCCTGCGCAATCTTCACGAACGCGGTCACTGTCGGCCCTCCCGCGGCGCCGATGATTGTGATCATTCCTGCATCGGATCCAACTGCCAGTGAAGTAGCTGCAGACGAGGTGATCAGGAAGCGCCATAGACCGGGGGGCAATGGTGCTCTTGGATTACTGGGCTTGAGATTGGGGAGCAGACGCCTTGATGCAATGAATAGCGTGGCTACCTGCACTATTGACCCGAAGAGGGCTCCGGTAAGATATCCAATCGGGCCGTAGATAATCGTGCCGAGGATAACCATTGCGGAGTTCGCAAGTGCCAAGACGACGCCGTATTTGCCGAGTTGAACAAGCCGATTCTTGATCGCAAAACCAGCATTGAAGGTTCCAACCACGGTTGACACGCCGGCCGAGGAGAGCGCCAGGGCCATAAAATCGTATCGCACAGCACCAATTTGTGGAATAGTAGGGAATAGCCAGATGAGACAACCCACGGCAACCACCGCGACGCCAAAGATGGCATCCCACTTCGCCAGCTTCCAGAAGAATTGCGCGGCGTCTGTTGTCGATCGACTTGCTAACTTCGGAAAGTAGAACTGAACTGCATCTTCAAACCGTGCGTCGAGCACCAGCATAATGACCGCGACCACAGCCTGTGCGAATACGATTTGTCCAACCGTGCCTATCGGAGTCAACCGCACGAGAACTAGGAAAGAGACAAAGGATAGAAGCGTGGACAACTGAATACTCATTGAAAGCCAGGAAAACTCACGAGCGAGTGGGTGGCGCAAAAGACGAGTAACAGTCCCTAGTGTGTCTACCCGGTGCCTGGAGACAGCTACGCGGCACGGTGCCGTCCGCGACCTGCTTTCACACTCGTGCTTGTCGGCCCTCACCTAACGCCCCCTCGCGAGTTCTAGGAACAGACTCTCGATCCGAGTGGTCGCGATGGCCAAATCGTAGCCTTTGCCCGTTTCGAAGGCTGCATCTCCTAGCCGCCGGCGCAACGATTCGTCTGTCAAAAGAAGCACCAGAAGAGAAGCCAGGGCCTCCGAATCATTTGGTGGTGACAGTAGGCCATTCTCGAGATGCCTAATCATCCCACTTACGCCTCCCACTGCGGTTGCGACGGCGGGGGTACCGACCGCCATAGCCTCCATCAGGGCAACGGGTCGTCCCTCGCGATCTGAAGGTAGGACGAACACGTCCGCGCATGCCGTAAGCCTAGCGGCGGAAGGAACTAGACCCAAGCAATGGAAATACGAATTCATCCCTTGCCGGCGAATCTGGTCGTCGATCCATCCGGCCAAGGGCCCATGGCCAGCGAGATAGAAGTGAACATCGGGAAGTTCAGCATGGACGAGTCTGGCTGCTTGGAGCAGCGTCTTCTGACCCTTTTCGGGTCGGAGGTTGGCAACGCAAACGACTCTGGGTCCTTCGTGTAGCTCAAAACTTGAAGCTATATTGTCGCGTTCCCGACGCCAAGCATGCAGCTGGGTGACGTTCACTCCGTAGTTCACAATCTCCAGTCGCTTCGCCGACCGACATATCGCCGACTGACCGACAGCGTCCGAGACTGCGAGCACCAAGTCATCCACGTGGACTGTCGCATAGTCCAGAAGATAGGAAATAGTTCTATAGGAGACACTGTGTTCGGTTGTCACAATAATTGGTCGCATCCGTCCCAAGCGGCATACTGCTGCCCTGAGACCAACTGCCGCCAGGGGCGAGTGGACGTGCACAATGTCGATATTGTTGTGCACTATGTGTCGACGTAAACGAACAACCCAGCGTAAGTCAAGTACTGAACGCGAATTCAGACAGCAAACCGAAACGCCCAATTCTTCGATGGTCGCGCCTAGTCTGTTCCTTTCCGCATCGAGGTAGGCGAGAGAGTATTCGAATTGATCGTGGTCGGCTAAGCGAAGGTGTTCCGCGAGCAGAACTTCTGCACCCCCAATATCTAGTCCCTTGATAAACTCCAGCACCCTAAGTCGTCTCACCTGAGGCCTCTCTTCTGGTGCGAAGCATACTCATAGACATCAGTCACGCGCCTTGCCATGTCAAGCCAGTCCAAGCCCGCGACCGCTGCGCGCGCTCGAGGGCCCAGAATTGCCCGTTCATCTCGTTGTGTCAGTGCGCGAGATAAAAGGCGTGTTAAGGCACCAACATCCGTAGGACTGAATGTCCAGTAACTTTGCCTGTCGGTAACGACCGGGTCCGGGGTTGCTTGAGACGACACTATACAGAGCTGACCCAACGCCATTGCCTCCAGAAGAGCGGTCGGAACACCTTCTCCCTTCCCGGCGACTCGTTCCGAGGCAATAACAAAAGCGTCAGCAGCCGCGACATGCCGGTAGACCTCGGTCCGCGATTGTTGCCCAAGGAATCGTACGCGCTCAGATCCATCAGCCAATCCCTTGAGCCGACTGGAATCTGCGCCATCGCCAATGATTTCGAGCGTAACATTCATTCTATCGGGTAATGCCATAACCGCGCGGATGGTGGTCTGCAGGTTCTTTACTCGATCCAGTGTGCCCACTGCGACGATCAATCCTGGCCTTGCTGTGACGTCTCGCTCCGCCTCGTTGAGAAGACCAGAATTCAAGCCGCTTGACATCGTCACGATACGCTCGGCCGGCACTCCGCAGCGGTCGAGGTCTTGACGTACTCGGTCACCAAGTGCAATGAACGCGTCTACACCAGTGAATGCGAGCCGAGATGGACGCGTGAACCTTGGATTGAGCTGCCCGTGAACAGTCAGTACCATTGGTGTTGTGGACCGTCGTGTGCGGCGAGAGCACATCCAGGCCTCTGCGATGTCACCGTGTGCGTGGAGTACATCGAAGCCGCTGAGGTCTCCTGCGGTCCTCATGGCTTGAGCCGCAAACCACGCCGTCCCGCTGAGTCCATGCAAGTTGGCCAAGGCTCCCGGCAGATGGATCTTTGTCGCGGGCGAATCTAGGGCCTCTTCGTCGCCGAACCGGTAGAGAACATGCACGCGGTGGCCAAGTTGGCTTTGGGCACGTGTCAACTCAGCCACGTGGATCTCCTTGCCACCAGGAAGGGGAGGGATCCGCTCAGCCAAGCGTAGGATTCGAAGGCTCATCGTACTTCTCTCGGTATGCTACTGACTTGCTGGAAGCCACTCGGGGAGGTTACCGTTGGTCCTCGTCGGTGCGTCGTTGCGACCGATCATCGTTTTGAAAGGGGACATCTGCATGCGATTCTTGCGGGAGACTGTTACGGCTTGGCCTCGAATCCGTGGTGCAAAACTCGGAATCGGAGTGTACGTGTCGCGACATGCGATGCTACGTCAGTACAGGAGGATCACCATAGGCGACAGAACCAGTGTTGGACGACAGGTTGAAATTAATCCTCAGGGAGGTTCGATCCGGGTCGGTAGTGATTGTACACTTCAGAACTTCTGCGTGCTCTATGGTGCCGGAGGGATCTTCATCCACGACAATTGTCGTGTGTCAAATGGAGTTCTCTTAGTTGCATTCAATCATCGTTTTGATGATCCTAATGAACTCATCCGGCGACAAGCAATTGTTGCCAAGGGAATTGTTGTAGAGTCAGATGTTTGGATCGGTGCTCGCGCGATTATCCTTGACGGGGTCTCGATAGGCACTGGAAGCATTGTCGGTGCCGGGTCGGTCGTGACGCACAATGTAACTGCTGGGACGATCGTCGCAGGGAATCCTGCTCGCGTCATAGGCGTTCGGTAAATTTTGCTATCCTTCTGGTAAACCGACATGTACGCCGTGAACTTGATGGCAACACGACTGCTGGTATATTCCGATCGGAGGTGACTCCTCGCAAACCTCCCCATTTTGCAAAGAATTCTATTTCGGCTATGATTGTCAAAGATTCCCCCGCTTCTTCGGAAGGTCTTCGATCGGCCGTGGCATCCCACGGTCTGGCTAACCACCTGTCGGCCTTTCGAAGCTGGTCCGCTCGTGCGGAACCAAGATGCGCTCAGAAAGCACTGTGTCCGCAATAGCCTTTACTACGTCGCGCGGCTGGAAGAAGCTGACGGCCCGGGAGCGTGCGGATACTCCCATTCGTAGGGTCAGCTCTGGATCCGTCAGGAGACGGCGCATGGCCGTAGCCAGGGTGCGCGGATCGTCCGCCGGGACCAAGATTCCGGTCTCGCCGTCCACAAGCGAATCAACCGCGCCGGTCGCGGTTGTCGTCACGGATGGTACTCCCATGGCCGCCGCCTCCAATACCACGTTGGGCAATCCCTCGCGGCGTGTGGGCAAAACGAGCAGATTTGCGGCAGCGATGTATGGACGCACGTCGGGCAAGTGACCAATCACGCGTACGGGGGTACGGCTAGTCTCAAGGCTTTCTCTATAGTACGACGAATCACTTTCATCCTGAGCGCCAAGGACGAGAAGTTGGAGGCGGACCCCTTCCAGTCGAAGCAGCTCAAGTGCACCAATTAGGGTATCCAGCCCCTTGTCGGCGGTTAGACGGCCGATAAAGATCACTATCGGAACGTTAGGGTCCATCGAGAGGCTACGGATAAACGAGGGATCCCGCGGGACTGGTCTGTAGTGATCAGAATTCACGCCGTTTGAACTACCGTGATGTGGTACTTCTATCGGTCTTCCAGCTGCCAGATGGAGTTCCTGATATTGAACCGCCAAAGAAGCCGACACTGCGATGACGACGTGGCTGCACCTGCTTGTAAGCCATTCCATCGCAGAGAGCAGTTGACGCCGGCTCCCAACTGTACCTTCAAGGCGTAAGCCCTGGAGGAAATACGCCCGCCGGGGGACGCGGTTCAGGCGTGCCGCAACCATACTTAGAAGGGCAGCCTTGGGTGTGCCCCCAAAGACGACTTCCGGCTTGATCCGCCGAATGATCCGCACCCAGGACCACAGCGCCCGCAGATCCACGAATGGGGAAATTGTTCGCTCCATTGGAACGATGTGCACGGCGTCGGCAAGTTGTCTAAGGCGCGGTACTTCGGGACCATCTGAAGTCACGAGGTGGACCTCGTAGCCTCGCCCTTGAAACTCGTCAATGAGCGGGCCGTAGAAGAGGTCGAGGCTTCGCGAGATCGTGGTCGTGACGACCATAGCGGGTCGGGTTCTAACCTGATTCACGACAGGCCCGCCCCGCCCCTGGCAGCCGAATTTCGATGAAATCGTCGGCAATTAGAAATCTCGCCATTCAAGACCATTGTCCGGGATCTGTACGGATGCGCAATCGGTTGGTGGTCGCTAACGAAACCAATGATTGCGGGCGGAGTCATGTCGAGGCAGTATTGTCCCCCAATGTAAGTCCCCGTGTCATCGGGATCTTGGTGTGCGCTTGTCTCGAGGGCAACGCCGAATGCCGTCATATCCGCCGGATTCTCATGCGATCCGCCCGCTACTCCGCACACTTACGACCACCCGGGCCCTCGATCGACTCCATATTGCGACGCATCCTGGTTGCGGCACGCACGTCAACTGCCACCGGCTGTGCTCTGGCCACAACGCCTGTGTGTTCGCTCGAGGGCGGCCGGTAGCGCGAGGTAAGTCGCGCAGATTGTCAGCGTCGTGACCACTCCAACGTACGGTGACCCTGAAATCCAAGCCAATGTGATCACGAGGGCAAGAATCACCGTAAGGCCGGCAACCTTGCTCTGGGATATTCCCGCCTCGCTCACGAGGCGCTGATAGACGTGCTCCCTGTGGGCGGTCGTCAGTTGCTCACCGCGAAAGCCTCGTCGCAACAGGGTCGCACAGGTATCGGCGAAGTAGATCGCCAGAGGAGCGAGGAGCACCAAGCCTGACGGGGTCTGATGGGCCCCTATGATGATGCCGATCCCAACAAACCCTCCTAGTAGGTAACTGCCCACGTCTCCAAGGAATAGCCTCGCTACTGGAGCGTTCCAAGGCAAGAACGCTGTCGTGGACCCCGCGGTAACAGCCCCGATGATCACCAGAGAAGACTCGTGTTGCGCATATCCGACAGCCATTGCCACGAGGCCCCAAGCAGCCACGTTCAGGCCGGTGATCCCGTTGATTCCGTCCATGAAGTTGACGGCGTTGACAGCGATCGGAATGACGACCATTCCGGCAAGGATCCACCAGCCTCCGCCTTCGGCAAGACCTACCACGGCCCCGACAGTCAGCTGCGCGCCAAGTCGTGGGGCAGCCGCGAGCCCGCCCTGATCGTCAGCGAAGCCCACGACCGCCAAGAGCATTGCACCTGAGACGGCAAGCCAAGGCACGGCGTGGTGATGCGCAGAGGCGAGGGCGAAGCCCGCCAGAACTCCGGCCAAACATGCGATTCCGCCACCACGGGGCACCGGGGTCACATGGGAAGACCGATGATTCGGGACGTCGAGGACGCCGCGCCGAACCATGATTCGCAACACCAACGGTGCTGCGATCATGGTGGTCGCGAAACTCATCAGGAGCTCAGGCACCGCTCAACTTCCCACGGCGGTCGTATGGGAGGCTTGACGAGATTCGGCTGCGAGCCGCATCCACGAGGCTGCGCTCTCGTGCGATGGGAACGTCATCCCGCGGACCTCATCGCCGCTGAGCCCGGGGACTCGGACGCTCGTGATCAGCGGGTT
>Ga0209745_1001661_pt1 | contig 13069 bp, 13 predicted proteins | sample BarGraNGADG00312_FD_184495 | JGI IMG/M metagenome (GOLD analysis project Ga0209745, IMG submission 184495) | Arctic peat soil microbial communities from Barrow, Alaska - Barrow Graham LP Ref core NGADG0004-312 (SPAdes) (version 2) | ecosystem: Environmental > Terrestrial > Soil > Wetlands > Peat... | reverse complement strand
TGATCCCTCCGGCCATTAACAACATGAGCGATATCATAATGCACCACCGGTGCCTGGCACCAGTGGTGCATTTTCAAGCAATGCGAACGGGGGCGCCGGTCGCGCCCCCGCCTCGCCCGAGCTATCCGCCAGGTCCTTCTATGCTTCCACCGCCGCGATCAGCACGTCCAGGTCGGATTCCTCGTACTGCGGCAGCTCCGACACCGGCGGGCCCACGATCGCCTCCACCTTCATGATCTTCTTCACGAACCAGGGCGACACGACCTTCATCATCACTCCGTAGAAGAAGGCGCCGAACACGCCGAGGCCCTTCGCCCAGCCGAGCCACCTGATGAGCAGGTGGGCAAGGACGGCCGAGCCCAGCGAGCCGCCGAACACCGCTCCCAGCAGGTAGGCGTCGACCTTCACCATCTCGGCGAGCCTGTCGGCCTGGTCCTGGTCGGCCTCGACGAGGCCCTCCATCTCGTAGCCCTCCATGAGCCACTTGGAGACCCAGTAGAGCATCAGGGGGATGAAGACGACACCGTAGGCGAGCAGGATGCGCACGACGTCGGAGGTGAGCCAGCCGAAGAAGTTCGTCCACTTCCAGTCGTCGAACGCCTCGCGGTCGCGGGAGAAGAAGCGCCGGTAGCCGGTCTTGTCCCAGCCGTTGACCAGGATGAACCAGAAGCCCAGGTAGGACAGGAACGTCTGCCAGGCGGCCTTCTCGTACTTGCCCTTCATCAGCAGGTTGTAGGTGACCCAGTAGCCCAGGATGCCCTGGGTCACGTTGGTGATGGTGAATCCGCCCACCAGCCACCCGGGGATCGTCTCGTATCGGCCCACCTGCATGGTCTCCCAGTTGGGGTTGGACCAGAGCAGGTTCGAGCCGGACGGCACGAACAGGAGCGAGAGGAACAGGAGCGTCTTCACGAAGTACTCGTTGTTGAACGCGCTGTCCCCCTTCTCTATCTCCCTGGCGATCTTCTTGACGTCGAGCATGTCCTTGAGGTCGTAAGTGCCGTCGGCGCCGCTTTCCTTTCGCATCTTGCGAAGCTGCCTGAAAGACGCGAGCGCGAAGCTGGCCCCGATCGAGTACGACCAGAAGACGTCAACTTCTACCATCCGATCCCCCTCCTTTTCTCTTGCCCTGGTGCAGCTCTACGGGCGCCCAGTGCACCGACGCGTCACGGTAATGAGTGCTCGCGGTGACACCGATCAGCACCAGGCCCACGATGGTCTCGGACCACACTCTCCTGGAGTCTTCGTCTATTCTCTCGGTCATCGGAAGCCTTCTCGCCGCCTCGAACAGCATGGCGTTGATGGCGAGCGACGTCTCGCGGGTGTGGATGTCCGAACGCAGGAAGCCGCGCTCGATGCCGTTGCGCAGGTAGAGCTCCGTGTAGCCGGCGAAGAGGTCGAAGGCGGCGTTGATCTTCACCGTCACCGTCTCGTCGATCGAGAGCGCCTCGTAGAAGAGCCAGCGATGTATCTCGGGGTTTTCCTCCAGGAGGCTGAAGAACCGCTCGCCCATGCGCCCCAGGCTCTCGCGGTACTCGGCCAGGCTCTCGATGGACTCGGGCGGCTCGGCGGCGACCACCTCGGCGATCCTGGCGATGAGCTCCTCCACCACAGCGGTCACCAGGTCGAGCTTGCTGGAGAAATAGCGATAGATGGTGCCGTGTCCCACACCCATCTCGCGGGCGATATCGGTCATCCCCGCGTTGTGGTAGCCCTTCTCGGCGAAGACCTTGTAGGAGGCGTCGAGGATCTCGCGGCGCCTGATGTCGGTGATGTCCACCCGGGCCATCCCGGCCCCTTCCAGCTCGACTGAACGACTTGTCAGTTAACGGAACGACATATCAGTCTAGTGGATGATACACCGGGAACGCGCCCATTTCAAGCCGTGGATGTTAGGATATCAGCGGCAATTGCGAGTCCGACAAAATGGGACGGCGGCTCTGATGGACGATCGACCCCAGTTCACCGGCAAGAAGCCGGAATGGAACACGAACAAGGTCATACTGGTCGCAATCGGCTCCATCTGGACGCTCGCGTTCCTTTCGGCCCTCTTCACCAGTGCGGCAGGCCCCAGCCGCACGTTCATGGCGTTCCCGCTCCTGGGATCGTTTCTCATCGCCGGCCTGGTCATATTCTTCGCGATCTTCACGGGGTTCCATGCCAGGCGCGTCAAGCCGATGGTCGAATACGACAGGACGCGCTTCAACCTGTTCCTGAGTTCCATGGATGCCCTCAGCCTGGGCCTCGGGGTCCAGGCTCCCCCACTGGTTGTTTTGGGCGTTCCGTTCCCCGATTCGTACGTCACCGGGTTCGGCTCGAAAGCCATCGTCGTCACCCCTTCACTGCTCGAGCTGGACCTGACAGACCAGGAGGTCGAAGCGATCATGGCGGCGGGCCTGGCGAAGATGATCGACCTGCGAATGGTACCCTCGTGGCCGGATATCTACAGTGAGCTGAAGGTCGAAGGCGATATCATCGCCGAGATTTCGATGTTCACGTGGGACCAGGACAGCGTCACACGTTGCGCGTCGGTCCTGAGGGCCGATGCTCTCGCGGCGCGCCTGACGGGACAGCCGGGTGCGCTGCAGTCCGCGATAGTGAAACTCCACGCGGTGTTTGAGGGAGTAGTGCTCTCTCGACGCCGTTCTCTACATGTGCAGTTCATCGAGATCCCCCCGTCATCAATATTCAAGAAACCGAGCGACAAGCTGGCCGAAGAGCTGACCCGGCTGAGGCTCGAGAACCTCGAGCGCATCGAAGCCGGAAAGCGGCCGGATTTCTCGGAACTGCGGGACGGAAGGCCCGTGGTCGGACCGAAAGGCTGGGAATGAGAAGAGCGGTCGGCGGAGAGCTCCCAATAGTTCGTCGCAACCGCTTTTCAGTCCTTGAAGGTGGCCTTGAGGTAGCTGATACCCTCTTCGTTAGACTTCTGCACCCCGAAACCGGACTTATCCAGGAGCTTCATGACCGGCCTGTTCTCGCCCAGCACGTCGGCGGTGAACCCCAGCAGGCCCTGCCTCTTGGCCACCTGTGAGAGATAGGCAAGGAGCTCCGTCCCGACGCCCTGCTGCTGGTAGTCGTCCCTCACCGCCAGGGCTATCTCGGCGGTGTGGGTGTCGCCGGTGATGACGTACTGGCCGACCCCTATTACCTTCTCCTTCTCGCCGTCGGGAACGACCGCGAGGATGACCATCTCCCTGGTGAAATCGATGGCCGTCATCCTCTGCAGCACCTCGTGGGGCAGGTATCGCCGCAAGGTTATGAACCTGCGGTAGTTGCTCTTGTCGGAGAGCGAGTAGAAGAATTCCTTCAGCAGCGGCTCGTCGCTCATGCGCACCGGGCGCAGCAGCACCTCCAGCCCGGTCCTGGTGGTGCGATACCTCTCGAGCTCCTCCGGGTACTCGCCCTCCTTACCGGTTACGAACACCTGGTCCGCGTATATGAGGTTCCGCTTCCTCGCCTCCTCGACGAGCTTCTCCCTGAACTTCGGATGGGCGATGGAGATCAGCTCCATGGCTCGCTGCCTGATGTTCTGCCCGTGGAGGTAGGCGATGCCGTATTCGGTGACGACGTACTGGACGTCCCCCCGGGTGAGGGTCACGCCGGCGCCCTCCTCGATGAACGGGACTATCCTGCTGGTCTCCTCATCGGCGGTCACCGACGGGAGGACCAGTATGGTCCTGCCTCCAGGCGACATCACCGCGCCCCTCATGAAGTCGGCCTGGCCCCCTATTCCGCTGTAGAACTGGTGGCCTATCGACTCGGCGCTCGCCTGCCCCGTCAGGTCGATCGAGAGCGCGCTGTTGATGGCGACCATGTTGCTGTTCTGCGAGATGACCAGCGGGCTGTTGGTGTAGTCGATCGGGCGGAACTCGATGGACGGGTTATCGCTTATGAACTCGTAAGTGCTCGCGGTCCCCATGCAGAACGAGGCCACGGTCTTGCCCCTGTCGATCGATTTGCGGCTGTTGTCGATGACCTCTTTCTTCATCAGCTCGGCGATGCCGTCGGAGAGAAGCTCGGTGTGAACCCCCAGGTGCTTCTTGTCCCCGAGGTTGGCGATGATCGCGTTGGGTATGCTGCCGTAGCCGACCTGGATGGTGTCGCCGTCCTCCACTATGCGCGCGACGTACCCGCCGATGCTCTGGGAGAGTTCGTCGGGGACCTCGGTCCCGTACTCGAGCAGCGCCTCGTCGTGAGGGACCAGGTAATCGATGTCCTCGATGTTGACGAACGCGTCCCCGTGCACGCGGGGCATGTTGCTGTTGACCTGGCAGATAACGGTGCGGGCGCACTCCACCGCGGCCTTGGTGATGTCGACGCTCACCCCCAGGCTCATGAAGCCGTTCCTGTCCGGCGGCGACGTCTGGATCAAGGCGACGTCGATGGGGACCATCCCCCGGTTGAAGAGGTCGGGCACCTGCGAGAGGAAGATGGGGGTGTAGTCGGCCAGCCCGGCGTTGACCGCCTCCCTGGTGCTGTCGCCCACAAAGAACGAGTTTTGGCGGAAGTTGCGCAGGAAGCGGGACTCGGCGTACGGCGCGACTCCCAACGTCCAGACCTGGAGGACCTCCGCGTCGAAGAAAGCCTTGGGGTTGTTGTCCACGTAATCCGCCAGCGCCGACATGAGGTACTGCGGCTCGCCACAGCCCGTGCTGACGAAGAGGCGGTCGCCCCTGTGGATGCTCCCGAAGATCTCCTTCTCATCGGAGAACTTGCCGGGGTACATCTCCCGGAAGGTGTCGAGCAAAGGGATGTATCTATCCATCTTAAGGCTCCTCTTTCCACGGCTACACACTGAGTACTACCAAGTATGTGTCAGGGTCGTCGCGCGGGCAACCAGGAGGCGCCGCGGGATCAGTGCGCCGAGTCGGTGGGGATGGCGCGATAGGCCTGCGCGGGAAGCTCGATGCCGAGCGGGTTGGTCGAGGGCACCTGGCGAGAGTCGACGAACCACCGCCCCTGCGTGTAGGTGTAGCGCTTTCCGTCGACGTAGAACATCTCGAACGGCACTCCCGCCTGGGCGCCTTCGACGAAAGTGTGCCGGCCGGCGTGATGCTCTTATGTAAGGTCGTTCCCGCACAACTGATCTTGAGTCCATAACCAATTGAAGGATACCACCGTGACGCGCCGGCGTCCCGCCGGCATTCACGTAACACGCCGTTGGTGCATCGTGGGAACGACGCACCACCAGCGCAAGGTTTGAATGGCCAATGCCATGTGCGGTCAGGCTACAAGCCTGCCCGAGTGTAGTTGAGCAGGGTCATGGGCCTCCCCTGGCGGGCGGCTTATAGTCATGTCAGAAAGCTACAGGAGGTCCGAACGATGAAAATGAACAAGCTCACCAGCGATGAGGAGAGGGTCATCGTCCACAAGGGGACGGAGCGGCCCTTCACCGGCGAGTACGACAAGCATTTCGAGGAAGGTACCTACACCTGCAGACGCTGCGACGCGGAGCTCTATCGCTCGAGCGACAAGTTCGGCTCGGGCTGCGGCTGGCCCAGCTTCGACGACGAGGTCGAGGGGGCCGTGAAACGGGTGCGCGACGCCGACGGCATGCGCACCGAGATTGTCTGCGCGAGCTGCGGTGCCCACCTGGGGCACGTGTTCGAGGGCGAGGGCCTGACGCCGAAGAACACCAGGCACTGTGTCAATTCGATATCAATGGGGTTTAAGAAAAATGAATGAAAAAGAAAGCATCCAGAGCATAGTGCTTGGCGGAGGCTGCTTCTGGTGCATAGAAGCGGTGCTGCTGATGGTCGAGGGAGTCACCGACGCGACCTCCGGCTACGCCGGGGGCGCCACCGCCGACCCGACCTACGCTCACGTCTGCCGAGGGAACACCGGCCACGCCGAGGTGGTGAAGGTCAACTTCGACCCCGACAGGGTCACCCTGGAGAAGATCCTCGACGTGTTCTTCGCGGCCCACGATCCAACCTCGCTCAACAGGCAGGGTGGGGACTCGGGCACCCAGTACAGGTCCATCGTCCTCTACGGCTCGGAGGAGCAGGGCGAGCGGGTGCAGCGCTTTATCGAGGGCATCGCCTCCGACTACAGCCGGCCGCTCGTGACCGAGGTCAAAGAGCTGGGCAGGTTCTACCCGGCCGAGGGCTATCACCAGAGGTACTTCGAGAAGAACCCCAGGCAGGGGTACTGCCAGATGGTGGTCGCCCCCAAGGTGGAGAAGATCAAGAGCAAGCTCCTCTCGAAGTAGCCAAAACGCAAAATTGGTGCCAGGCACCTTTTTTGCGGTTGCCGGCATAGTGTGAGCTTATCCGTGCGTTTTCACCTGAAGACGGCGCTCGGATTCTTGTTGTAATAATGGAACAGCACACTATGATTAACCTATGCCCGAGAATAGTTCGCAACCTCTGAAAGCTGCCGACGATCTCACACACGTTACCCGGTCGTGGGCGCGCCGCCGCGCCGACGCGGTCGTGCTGGTGACGCTGTTCATCACCAGTATCTCGCTTCACGTCGCCACCGCCGCCAGGACCATCACGTTCTCCGATGCCGGAGATTACCTCATGGCGATCAAGACCGTGGGGAACTGCCACGGGCCCGGCTATCCCCTCTTCGTCATGAGCGCGAAAGTGTTCTCCTGGATATTCCCGTTCGGCTCCTTCCCTTTCCGGGTCAGCGTCTTCTCGGGCCTCCTGGCTTCACTCTCGGGCTGCCTCATCTACTGGGCCGTGTTCCGGATGACGCGCAGCCGCATCGGCGGCACGGTCGCCGCTCTTGCCTTCCTGTTCTCCTACACGTTCTGGTACGAGACGGTGATACCCGGGCCCTACGGGATGAACATATTCTTCTTCGCGCTCCTGCTGGTGCTGGTGCTGCGATGGGAGAGGCAGATCAAGACCGGCTGGCGCAGGCCCGCTGACAACACGCTGGCGATTTCCGCCTTCGTGTTCGGGCTGGCCATGACCAACCATTTCAGCACCCTGTTCCTCCTGCCGGCCCTGCTGTTCTTCTTGCTCTATACCGACTGGCGGGCTGTCTTGAACTGGAGAAACGTCCTTCGGATGGGGGCCTTCTTCGTCCTGGGGTTACTGCCTTACCTCTACGAACCGACCGCCGCGTTCCGCGGGCCCGCCTACAACTACGGTGATCCCTCGACGCCGGGGCGCTGGTTCAGGGCAGTCACGCTCTACTACGATCGCGGCGGATTGTTCAGCTATCCGTTGAAGTTCCTGCCTGCGAGAATCGGGCGTTACTTTGTCACGCTCCTGACCGAGTTCCCGTTGTTCTTCCCGCTCTCCGTCCTCGGCCTGGTGGCGGCCTTCCTGAAGAAGAGCAAGAAGTACGCGATCTTCCTGGTGGTCTTCTTCCTGATGACGTCACTGACGGTGATGACTTACAGGCAGCTGGAATCGGTCCTCCGCGCTCACTTCTACTACCCCAGCTACCTTGCGGTGGCCATCTTCATCGGATTCGGAGCGGCATGGCTCGCGAGGCTTGTCGGCCGCTGGGCCTCGTCCCGCGACAGTCTGGTGAAAGTCGCGGCCGTGGGGGCGGTAGGGCTGGTGCTGGTCGCGCTGACGGCTCTGTCCATTCCCGTTCATTACGGCAAGGTGGACAAGAGCGATTACACCTACGCGCGGGACATGTCTCTGGCCATGCTGAAACGGGCCGGCCCCGGCGGGTTGATCCTGGTCGATTCTGACAACGTCATCTTCCCCTTGTTATACATGCAGAACGTCCAGGGAGTGGCGACGGGAGTCCGGGTGATCAGCCCGCGCTCGCTTCGCGTGCCCGGTTGGGCCAGCGTGGCGGACCTGGGCCAGCAGGTCGTGGCTCCCGGCTCCGGGATCGCCAGGAGCGATCCCGCCTACTTGCGCATCACAAAGCTGTTCTACCAACGCGTCCCCGTGTTCTCCACTTCTCTGACCTTCGATTTCTTCGGGTTCAACCAGCAGTGGGAGGGCATACTACTGCGCATCAATCCCCCCGGGACGCCGCACGCGGATGTGAAGCCCGCGGTGGTGCGCAAAGGGCCCGAGCCGCTCGCGGACATCGACTCCGATGCACGCGAGTCCATCGAGCTCTCGGACATGATGAGGTCCTACGCCCTGCTGAACGACACGCGTGTCGCGGAGGCCGAAAGGACCTATGAGCGCGTCGCCCGGTTCGCGTCCAGGGATCTCTACGTCCCGACGCTCTTCAGCTGTGAGGTCTTCTCCAACGTCTACGACCTCTAGGGCCAGGTCATCAATCGGCAGGAGGATTACGCCAAGACCGTGCGCGAGATGCCCGGAGCTTTCGAATTCAATCCCAACTTCGCGTCGCTTGCCTACGCTCGCGCGCTGTCGCTCACCGGCAGCACCTCGGCCGCCCTCCACCAGCTCGACGATTACATCACCGTCCACCCTGACAGCGCGCCCGCCTACAGCGGCCTGGGAGTGATAAGGCTCTCACTCAATGATTTCAGTGGTGCCGCCTCCGCCCTCAGGACCGCCGTCAAGTTCGAGCCCGACAACCCTGAAATACGCTACCAACTGGGCGCCGCCTACGCGAGTCTGGGGGATCGCCGAGCCATCGAGGAGTTCAAGGCGGCAATCGAAAAAGGGCCCGGGACGCAGTGGGCGGACCTCGCCAGGAAAGCCCTCGATTCACTGCAACCGACGAAACCACAGATCTGAGGGGCTGACGGTCGGGCTATACGTGGGGTATCAGTCGTGTTTCACGTGGGCGCGGATCCGTGAGTAGGACTCCTCCAGGAAGCCGGGGTCATCGATGCTCACCTTGACCGCGCCGACGGGGCAGTAGGCCGCGCAGCGCCCGCACCCCCGGCACTTCTCCGTGATCACCGCCCGGCCGCCGCGCATCTCGATGGCCCGGATATAGCACCGGTCCGCGCAGCTCTCCGTGCGGCTCCGGCATCCGTCGCAAATGGAGTCCACCTCCAGGTGAAAGCCGTCCACCGTCGGGAACATCTCGTCCAGCTTGTTCACCGGGAAGTGACGCTCGTACTGCGAAATGCAGCAGCAGTCGCAGCAGAAGCACGCGGTCAGCAGGTGTCTAGTATCCTTGACGCCGAAGATGTAGTTGTCGACCCTGGCCTTCCCCACCATCGGCACCAGCCCGCTCTCCACCGCCCTGGCCACGTGCTCCTTCGCCTCGCTCACCCCCACCTCGCGCCGGATCGATGGCGGCGACTCGATCGCGGAGTCCCCCATCAACAGGCAGCCGATGTCGTGGGGATGTTTCTCGCAGCGCCGGGCGGTCCTGCAGCCGCACGCCTGTAAGATCACCCGGTGCGAGGTCTCTTCGATGAGCCGGTCGAGCAGGTCCAGTGGGGCCGGGGCGCCGGCGGGAAGCTCGATGTCCTCGTTGATGGGAAGCCAGCGCATGTCGGTCAGGTCCGAGCGGAACCAGGGATGGACCCAGGCCGGCGGAAGGTGCGCCAGCGAGCCGAGCAGGTCCGGCAGCAGCCGCTTGCGCGGCCCGGCCTCGGGAGGCCTCTCCTTCTCCAGCACTTTCTCGATGAGTCTCTTCCTGGCCATGCCGGCCGTCACCACCTGACTTGTCCGCCTCCGATGGACTCCGACTTCGCCGTGGGGGCTTGCGTCCCTTCGCCCTGCCAACTCGATGGTGAAAAACGCGCCTCGCATATATGATGATGCCGAAGCGCTCATAACGTCCAGGGAGAAAAGAAATGTTTCGCAGAATCTCAGTAGCGGTAGCACTGATCGCACTCGCGGCTCTTCTTGCCGTTGCGGGCTGCGGCTCGCCGTCTCCGGTGGTGAAAAAGGTCGACCATGTGACCCTGTTCACCCAGAACGCCCAGCAGCTGTTCGACGTTTTCACGGGCACGCTGGGGCTCCCGCCCGCCTGGCCGATGGCGAACTACCCTGAGTTCAGCACCGGCGGGGTCCAGGCCGGAAACGTGAACGTTGAGACGCTGCAGGCCGGGCCTCCGGCACCAGCCGGGTCCGCAGCCGCACCGCAGGCCAACATCTACGGCATCGTGCTGGAGCCTGACACCCCGCTTTCCAAGGTGACAGCCGAGCTCGAGACCCGCGGCGCCAAGCCCGGCAAGCCGACCGTCCAGACCGCGGATGTGAACGGCAAGAAGGTGACGATGTGGACGAACGTCACTCTCAACGCCCTTGCCAGGCCCCACTACACCGTCTACCTCTGCCAGTACTCAGCCACTTACGCCGCGCTGCTCGCCTCGCACAAGGTATCGGGGCCCCTCGGCAAGATCGGGCTCACATCGATGCGCGAGCTGGTGATATCGTCAAAGGATCCGGAAGCCGCCAGGAAACAGTGGCAGACGGCGCTGGCTCCCGCTCCCATGTCGTCGTCCGGAGTGATGACGATCGGGACGGGCCCGGCGGTCCGCATCGTGAAAGGAACCGGAGAAGACATCGTCTCCCTGGTGCTCGAGGTCGAGTCCCTGCCCAAGGCCAGGGATTACCTGCAGTCAAAGGGACTCCTCGGCGAGTCATCCGCCAGCGAGCTGCGCATGGCACCGGCGGCTGTCCAGGGACTGGACATAAGGGTCGTAGCCAAGAGCGGATAACTACCGACGATTGAGCTCGCCGAGTTCACGGAGGTCATCATGGCAGACGCGCCGGAGAAGAAACAGTACTTCCTGCAGCACGAGCAGATGGACTTCGAGATCCAGTTGATCCTGGGCTGCTGCTACTACGGCGAGGCCGACACCGGCGAGGTCCTCTCTGCGGTCGATCACATCACCGAAGGTGACTTCGAGAGCTGGTACCAGGCGTGGCTCGCGGTCGCGGAGCGCGTCCTCGGCTACGCGGAGCAATCGGCGTCCGGCGGCAACGTGGTGAGCGCGAGAGAAGCGTACCTGCGGGCGGCCAACTACTTCGCCTCCTCTATCAGCATGATCGACGGCACCAAGGATCCCTCCAGGGGCATCCCCACCTGGAAGAGGCACCTGGCATGCTGGGAGGAGTTCTGCGCCCGCATGGACCCGCCCGCTGACGCGATACAGATCCCCTACGACCCGGCACCGATGCCGGGCTGGTTCTTCAAGCCCGACGGCTCGGGCGGACCGTTCCCGACCATCATCTTCAACAACGGCAGCGACGGCCCCACCTCGGCCATGTGGACGTGCGGCGTCGCGGGCGCCCTTCGGCGGGGCTATGCCGCCCTCGTCTTCGACGGCCCCGGGCAGAACTCCATGCTCTGGCTGCACGACGTCCCGTTTCGCCACGACTGGGAGAAGGTCATCACGCCGGTCGTCGACGCACTGCTCGAGCGCAAAGACGTGGACCCCGGCAGGATCGCCCTGTCCGGCATAAGCCAGGGCGGCTACTGGGTCCTGCGCGCGCTCGCGTTCGAGCACCGCATCGCCGCGGGCATCGTCGACCCCGGGGTCATGGACGTTTTCGAGGCCACCAAAGGCAAGCTCCCCAAGGAGATGCTCGACCTGCTGGACTCCGGGGACGAGAAGACTTTCAACGACTTCATGGACCAGGGCTTGAAGATGGGCGGCGAGGCGGCGCGCCAGGGTATCCTCTGGCGGATGAAGCCGTACTGCACCGAGAGCTACTTCGACTGGATGAACCAGTCGAGGAAGTACAACGCCTCCGACGTCATCAAGCAGATAGAGTGCCCCATGTTCATCGCCGACCCCGACGACGAGCAGTTCTGGCCAGGCCAGTCGCAGCAGGTCTACGACGCGCTCGAGTGCCCCAGGACCATCGTGCGTTTCACCCGCGAGGAGGGCGCCAACTGGCACTGCGAGCCGAGGGCCCGCGGCCTCTACGACCAGCGCATGCTGGACTGGCTCGCCACGGTGATGCCCGCTAAGTGACCGGGCGCGGCCCCGCGGCCGGGTGACTTCAGCTTGCTTTTCATCTCAAGGGTATTGGCCCGCGCGGGCGAAGAAGCACGTTGTCAGCGTTTCAAGCCACCTGGAACGGAGAACGAGGTAGCGATGGCAACACCTGAGAAACCCAAGCCGCCGACGGTCAAAGAGCTCAAGGAACAACTGCCCCCGGTCAAGAACGCCAACGCCGTCCACCAGGATCAGCTCGGCAAGCTCGATAAACTGGCGATGGCCGTCACCAACAAAGTCGGGACGATGGGCTTCTTCTTCATCATCCTGGCATGGACCATCCTCTGGCTGGGGTACAACGTCATCGCGCCCAAGAGCGCGCGCTTCGACCCTTACCCGGCATTCGTGCTCTGGTTGTTCATATCGAACCTTATCCAGATCAACCTCATGCCACTGATCCTCATCGGCCAGAACCTGCAAGGGCGCACCACCGAGATCCGCGCCTCGCACGACTACGACACCGACGTGCGCGCCGAAAAGGAGATCGAGGCCATCCTCCTCCACCTCGAGAACCAGCAGGAGATCATGATGCAGGTTCTGAAGAAGATAGAAAAACTCGAAGCAGCGGGGAGCGGCTAGGCAGATCGGGAGGCCGGAATGAAAGGGATGGTCGTCTACCACAGCAGGTGGGGCAACTCCAGGCAGATCGCGGAAGCCATCGCCAACGGGCTGGACGAGGAAGGGCACGACGTCACGGTCTTATCCGTTTCCGACGCGAAGCCCTACCCATCGATGGACTTCATCGTGGTAGGCGGCTCCACCAGGATGGCGAGGGCGAGCGGCAAGATCAAGCGCTTCGCGGCGGGTGTCGCGAAATGTTGCCCTGGACGCCCCTTCGCGACTTTCAGCACCGGGGCCTCGATCAGCCGGAACCCCAATCCCCAGGCGTCAGAGAGGCTGTACGAAGTCCTCTCCGAGAATGGGATGGTCCCCCTGGCACAGCCGTTCATCGCCGGGGTGAAGAATATGAAAGGTCCGCTGAGCGAGGGCGAGCTCCAGCGCGCGGAGGCCTTCGGACAGGACCTGGGCGCGAAGCTCAAGGAAAAGGAGTAGGCGCCCGCCTCGGGGCCGGGGACTCCGTCGAGCTCGACACGGTCACAATCACTTCTTCTGGCGAGATCCATCTACTCACGCAGACGATTCCGCGTGTGACCCCCCAAAAGGGAAGCGACCGGGGCCGCAAAGCCCCGAGGGGGTGCCAGGGGAGAATCCCCCGGCATTGATTCACTCATGGAGGGGTTTCGTAGGGGAGGC
>Ga0209745_1001658_pt1 | contig 13082 bp, 14 predicted proteins | sample BarGraNGADG00312_FD_184495 | JGI IMG/M metagenome (GOLD analysis project Ga0209745, IMG submission 184495) | Arctic peat soil microbial communities from Barrow, Alaska - Barrow Graham LP Ref core NGADG0004-312 (SPAdes) (version 2) | ecosystem: Environmental > Terrestrial > Soil > Wetlands > Peat... | reverse complement strand
CGTGCGTCCGGCAGGGAGGATCGTGACCGGACAGCCGACCTCCTCCAACCAACCGCGGAGCGGGCCGTCGGCGAGCAGCACAGCAGACAGCTCGAAACCGTGGGTCGGCAGATGCCGGGCCAGGTTGACCAGTGCCCTCTCGGCGCCCCCTGGCACAGCGGTCGGGCTGAGCAGCAGAACTCGGGTCACGTCGTTTCCCCCATCTCGGCGTCAGAGGCGCCGCCGCTCGTCTGGCGGTCGAGCCACCCCAGCACCAGCCACGGCAGCGGCGCCACGGCGTATTGTGCGCCGTTGAGCCACTGCAGGAACGTCACTGAGAGGATGCCGAGGGCTGCCAGCGCCACGGCGTCGCGTCGCCGAGCGGCGACCCGGTAGGCAAGAGGCAGGCCACGGAACACGGTCAGGATGTACGCGACCAGCCCCAGCGCACCCGCGGCGACGGCGGCATTTCCCGGATCCGCTTCTGTGCCCCCCACGACTCCACCGTACTTGCCTGCGGCAGAGGTGACTGCACCGACACCCAGGCCCAGGGGGTTGGCGATCGCCTGCTGCAGGCCGTCGGTGACCATGGCGATGTGGGTGGGCAGGGTGGACTGTTGGCCGAAGGGGTCGGTCAGGCCCTGCACCTGGTGGGTCGCCAGATCCCCGGTGGCGTTGCCGGAGAACTGTGCTGGCGCTACCTGACTGATCAGCCAGGGCAAGGCAGCGAGGACGGCGACGGCACCGAGTAGTGCCCAACGCAGCGGCACCCCACGGCGGGCCAATAGCAGCAACACCGCCGCCATGGAGGTCAAGACGATGATCCCGCGGGATGACTCGAACCACAACGCGGTGCCCAACAGCGCGAGTGCGGCCAGGGTCAGTGGCAGCCGCAGGATGCCCCGGCCGAGTGCGAGCCAGGTGACGATGCCGATCGCGAGGAACCCGGCATACTCCGCGCCGGAGGCAAAACTGCCGAACGCCCGGATCACCCCACCGACGTTGAGCGCAGCATAGCCGCTGTCGGCGATCCACCGAGCATCCCAAGGGGGGAACCCCGACAAGGTCTGGATCAGCCCGTAGGCCGCGGCGGGGATGGCGAGGCCTGCAACCAGGACAGCCACCTTCTTCAGCATCAGGTCGTCCACCAGACCGCGCCCAACCCAGAAGGCAAGCATCGGCGGCACGACCAGCAGGAAGCCAGCCAGACCGACAAAGGGGCTGCCCTGCAAGGGGTTCACCACACTGACGGTCAGCAGGCCAGTGAGAAGGAGAACGGTGTTGGCCAGCGGAGTTCGTTGACGCAGCGCACCCAGCGAGAGGGCGACTGCGGCCAGCAAGACCCACACGGCCGGAGCCACCAGCAGAAGCGGATCACCCAGAGAACCTGCTGGCCCGAAGGTGGTGACCAGCCGGCGCAGCAGGCCGAGCACACTGAGCCAGCCGAGCAGCAGGTAGAGCACCAGCCGGGGGGAGCGAATGACTAGGCCAACCAGCACGCTGAACACGGCACCGGCCATCACCAGGCGCACGTACGCCGGTGAGGGGATAAGCCAGCCTGCCATCACGCCCACCATCGCGGAGGCCAGGATGGGAAGGGCTGCGCGGCGAACACTGGCCCGGTGCTTGGTGAAGGTCGTCATCACTGATCCTCTCGCTCTGCCAGCAATGTCCGGTAGAGTTCCACCACTGAGGCGACCGAGTTCTGCCAAGTGTAAGCGGCGGCGCGTCGGCGGGCTTCGGAGCCGAGTCGGACGCGTAACTCGGGGTCGGCTGCCAACCTGATCAGTCCATCCGCGACAGCAGTGGCACTCCTCGGGAGGAGGAGGCCACCCTCGTCGGCGCCGACGATCTCACTCGCACCGGAGATCGGCGGGATGACCAGCGGGAGCCCGCACGCGGCCGCCTCGAAGCAGACGAGGCTGAACGTCTCGTAGAGACTGGTAAGGACAAATATGTCGGCCGCTTGGTAGAAGCGCACCACGTCAGACTGTGGGCCAAAGAACCGGACGTATGGGGCCACACCAAGCTCTGCTACCACTGCCGCGAACCGCGCCTCGTCTCCGCGGCCGACCACCCACAGCCGCAGGTCGTGCCCGCTTGCGCGGGCCTTGGCCACCGCCTCGATCGCGATGCCTAACCCCTTGCGGTCCCAATCCCCACCAACGAACAACGCCACCACGCTGTCCCCGACCCTTTCGGCACTCCGCAAGGCGGCTCGCACGTCGGCGTCGGGACGGAACCGCTCGACGTCCACCCCGTTCGGGGTGACGGTCACCGGCACGGACGCATAGTGCCGGGTGACCTCCCCTGCTACCCCCTGGGAGACTGCAGCGAACGCCCGCAACCGCGACGACCGGTACGCCCATCGCTCCGCGGCGAGCGCAAGAGCGCGGGCCAGCGTTGTATTGAGCCGCCGCAGACGCGGGGCAGCCCCCGGAGCCGCGTTGTTGTTGGCGGCCAGGAACCCAGCGTGGCAGAAGTGGACGGCCGCGACGTCGACTCGGTTGGGCACGATCGCACCGACCGTATGCACTAGATCCGCATCGATCCGTCGCAGAGCCAGCCCGGCCCTCAGCCAGAACAGCACAAACTTCAGCGGAAACGGTCGCTGTGGGATGCGCACATGCACCCAGCGCTGTACGAGTGGTCGAAGTTCGGGAGAGAGTTCTGCGGCTACGACGACGAAGTCCACCTCGTCGTGGGCCCGGCGGATGAGTTCCGCGCAGGCACGCTCCATACCGCCGTGGTCGTGGATGTCGTGTGCGACGAGCACAACTACCGGCTTCTTCGTCCGCGGTGACCGCCGCAGACGGGCGCCATCATCCATCACTCCCCCCATCCCGTCTGCCATGACCTGCACACCGAGCAGTTCAACCGCCTGAGCCCGATCCTGCTGGGGCAGCGTGCCGCCCAGCCCAGATTCACGGCACAACTGGCTCTACCCGGTCGGCGAGTGCCGCGTAGTCTCTCTCGGGACAGGCCATCCTCCCGCCTGTTCTTGGGGCTTTGCGTGACCCGCAGCTTGAGCTGGGCAAGCTGCTTGAGGCGGATCGCGGGAGGCTGCCGCAGCGCGTCCAGCGCCCCACCCCGCGTCCGCCAACCTATCTGCCAGTACCAGAAGCGAGCAACCGCGGCCAGGGCCGCCCTGCGGGAGGCTGCGGACGACGCTGCCTCAAGCGTGAGCCATGCGGCCTTGGCGGTCGCGCGCCCGAGCGGTGACGACCCTGGCGCGAGGCTGGCATGGTGCAGTTGTGCCGCGAGATCCCTCATGATGCGGCCACAATCTCGCTGACAACGCTCAAGACAGCTGCGGCTGCGCGGCCGACGCTCATGTTGCGATCGGCGAAAGCGCGCCCACGACTTCCCAAAGCATCTGCCGCCGAAGGGTCGGCCAGCAGCCGCGCGACCTCCACGGCCAACGCCGGGCCGGTTGGCTGTACGAGCGCGATGGCCTGGCCACGGACAAGATCGCGCCATGTATTCGGCCCGTCGAGCGCGACGACCGGTCGCCCAGATGCGAGTGAGGCGGCGAGGGTTGTCTTTCGCGACGACGGGCCGTCAGCGTCCGCGAACAGCAGCACGTCGCAGTCCGCCAGGGCATCCGACAGATCCTGCGCGGGCAGAACCCCGGTGAAGTCCAGCACGTCCGCAAGGCCGCGCTGCCGGGCAAGGGCGAGCACGTGTCGGCCCGAGGCGGAGTCTGGCCCAGGGGCACCGAGCAGCAGCAGCCGCGCCTCGGGCGTTGTCTGTCGTAGCGCTGAGAGCGCGTCGAGCAGCATCGGCAGGGGGACCGCTTCGTGCCCGTATCCGAAGAGCCCGACCCGGATTCCCGCACGCGTCGAGGTGTGAAGGGGTTGCGCCGGAGGCAGGTTGGAGAACACGGGGGCCACCGCCACTGGGCGTCTGGGCAGCCAGCGGCGCGACGCGATCCACTCCGCCCGCTGCGGTGTCGTGACAATGAGTGCCGCCGCGCGCGAGACGACGAGCCAGAGCGCGAGTCGCTGTGTGGTGGCCCAGGCAACCCCGCGCCACCCCGACCGGCCCCACGGGTACGCATACTCGTGGAGCAGAATCACCACCGGTAGACCGAGGTGGGCAAGCCGGTGAGTCACGGTGAGTGCGTGGACGGGGATGCCCCGCCATGCAAGGGTAAAGACCGAGTAGTGGAAAAGGATTACGTCAGGGCGCTCCCGCTGAACCCGCGCCTCGACTCGTCGGAGCCAAGCATCGACCTCAGCCGCCGCAGGCTGGGAAGCTAAATCACCCCACTCAACGACCGGGCCGAACCCGACCTCGGCGAGACCGCCTGACAGGATCTGGGCATGGTCACGGACGCCACAGACTCGAGAAGTCGAGGCGCCCACCACTAGCACCCGGAGCGTCATCCGAGGAACTGGGGGCGTGTCGGTTCCAAGCCCCTGATTCCGTTGATGGACATGGACACTCGAGTCAGCCGCCACCGGACACAACCGCCAGCCGACCGCCACTATCTAGCCTCACGAGAAGCGGCCTTGGCGAGATCAGGGCCATGAACTCATCAGTAGCTCGTCGAGCGCCCTCCCATTCCCCGTAGTCGTCAAGGATCAGCACTCCGCCGGGGACAATGCGCTGATAAAGGTGCCGCAACTCGTGCGCGGTGGACTCGTACCAGTCAGTGTCGAGGCGCAGCAGAGCGATATCTTGCGGCGCGTCGCCTGGAATCGTGTCCTCCACCGGCCCTACAACGAAACGACACCGATCGGTTGGGTATCCGGTTGAAGCAAGGTTAGCCTGAACGTCTTCGACCGATGCTACACACCAGATGTTTCCAACCTCTTCGGGGCTCCGCTCTTCGAGCATGTCCTCCGCAGTTCTCCCATCCCATGCCCTCCGGTCGAGGTCAGATGGCGGGGTCATGCCTGAAAAGGTGTCGAACAACCACAGGTCACGGTCCGTGACACCCTTAGCCAGGAGCTTGAGTGCGGCAGCCATCATGCTCCCGCCGCGCCACACCGCGCACTCGACAAGTGCCCTGGAATCTGGTTAGTCGCGATGTAGCCTACAGCATCGACGAGCGCAGCAATTCGCTCGGGAGTCGTCGCCGTAAAGGGACGCACAGCCTGGATGATCCCCTTATGTTCCTTTTTCAGATCGAAGGGGAGGTCATCCTGCGGTCGCTTGACCAAGTCATAGCCGAGACGCCCGAGCCCTTTTCGCAGGGCTTGTCCGGTTGACTGTCGGACGTGGATGGCTGCTTTCATTGTGACCTCGTTCTGGGAAGATACTGAAGGTTGTGGTAGCCCCTTGGGGTCCAGTCGCTATCTATCGGGCTGCTGCTTGGATCGCCGAAGATGCATGGACTCTCCTCATATCCTTGATCGACGAGGAATTGATGCACTGGCCACTCACCGAGTCTGCTGCTTGTGGTGAGGGTGGTGTTGAACTCGACGCAGATCCAAGGTCGCCAACGACGGAGCAGTCTGGCTGACCCCTGGAGGGCGCCCAGCTCACCGCCTTCGACATCGAGCTTGACGCCCGTGATCTGGTTGGGCTGCTCGATGAGGTCGTCGAGACGGTGGATCTCCACCACGGCCCCGCCGGCCCTGTCGAGGCCCGTCGATCTGACCGTCGCCACATTGTGGGTGGCGCTGGCCTCTAGGACACCTTCGGACCGTTCCGGCCCCGCGGCAAGGGCGAGCGGCACCACAACCTGATCAAGGTGGTTCGCGGCGATATGGGCCGCTAGACGGTCGAACACGGCCGGGTTCGGCTCGACGGCCCAAACCCGGCCGGCTGGCCCGACAAGTTGGGCCGCTCGCAGGGTCCACAGACCGAGATTCGCTCCGACGTCCACGAAGGTGTCCCCTGGACTCAGCATCCTCGCCAGGTGGTCCAGTTCGGCACGTTCTTCCCGGTCCAACCACGCCATCGCCTCATAAGGGATGCTGGTGTCGAGCGTCATTGAGAAGCCCCACCGGGTCGACCGCGCTTGAGCCCCTGGCCGCTGGCGTTGCTGCCACATCGCAATGAGACGGCCTTTCCCTCGGAACTCCGGACTCCGCCGGAGAAACTCAGCGAAAAAATCAGTCACGTCCTGCCTCCTCATCGAGATGCGCTCCATCACCGGCAGGTCCGTTTCCCAGGACAACACGGCGGTGCTCACGATAGGCGCGCACAGCCGCCACCACCGAACGAACTCCCACTTGCCTCATCTGTGCCACCGTGACTGCGGTCTGACCTACTGTCAGAGCACGGTTTCTGAGCGTCCGCTGATAGATGAACGAATGAGACATGCCGGCGAACAGGCGGGATGCAGTATCAGTTACGCGGTTGTCGTAGGATCGGGCGTTAGCATCGAAATGGTGGACGACATAGGTGCTAGACAGGTGACATATGTCGTAACCGAGCCAGTGAAGCCGGCTCCCCCATTCGAGGTACGAGGCGCCGAAGACGAAACCCTCATAGAATCGTTGCCCACTGTCGAACACCTGACGTGGGTAGATGCTGGCCCCGTCGGCAATCGCCCACATCGGCCCACCCTCGGTAGGCGTGGTCGAAAAACCTCGGGGGTGAAGCTGCCCGGGGCAGTGGAACTGCACCCCGGTCGCCTCGTCGCCAGGCAAGCACTCGCCGATGATCCAGATGACTTTCGGAGCGTCTGCAAGGGCAGCCTGACAAGCCTTCAGATGGCCAGCGGGGAAGGTGTGGTCATCATCCATCGTCCGCACGTGCGTCCCACGGCACATGAGTGCGGCATGATTCCGGTTGGCGTAGAGACCTCGACGAGGGCCCGGTACGTAGGTACAGCCAAACCGATGGGCAAGATCCCGCACGAGAGCAGAGGTGTCGGGATCTGAGTCGTCGGAGATGATCACCTCGTCGACTCCGCCGTCTTGCGACTGTAAGGACTGCAGCGTCCGCTCAAGGCTGGCGGGGCGGTTCCTGGTGACCAACGCGATGCTGATGCTCGCTTTCACTCGAGCCCCTCCCGTGCTGCGCGGTACAGATCAAGCGTCAGGGGTGCCACCGCATCCCACGTGTAGACAGACGCAGCCTCACGGCATGCCAGTGCTCGTGATCGGTGCGACTCCGGCTGCTCCGTCAGCAGGTCGACGAGTTTGCTGGCAAAGGCGTCGGCGTTTCCCGGGGCGATGAGCAGGCCCGAGCCCAGTGGGGCGAGGAGTTGCCGCGGTCCCGGAACGTCATAGGCCACGACGGGTAGGCCAGCCGCGAGCTTCTCCAGTACTGCTAGTCCGAATCCCTCGACGTAACTGGGGAAGCCGCCGATCGACCCACGAGAAAGTAACGCAGGGAGGTCGCCGGGGGTGAAGCTCTTGATCACCTCGACGCGTGGATCACTCGGCATACCCAGATCTGTGAGCACGGTCTCCCGAGCAACTGCCGTTCCTGCGAACAAGAACTGTGTGGACGGGAGAGCCAGCCACACCTTACGGACGATCCGGCCCCAGTCTCGTGACCCTTTGTCCGGTCCCCACGCGCCGACGAATACGACTGTCCCCTCGCCTGGGCGAGGTGTACGAATCGGGAGTCGTGACAGGAGGTTCCACGTGGCGGTTGAAATCGCGTTTGGCACGGTCTCGACTTTGCACGCCCACTCCGGCCGTCGAGAGAGGAAGGTCGCCTCGTTCTCGTTGGGCACCAGCACCCGGTCCGCAACGTCAAAGCTCGTCTCTGCCGCCCGCTCGTTTAGGAGGGACACGAGTTGACGTCGACGCAAGCCAAGGATGCCACGGACACCGGGCGACCGGTTTCTATTGTTGCGCTGCCATTCCCGGTGAAAGTGGTGTAGCCCGGCTGATCGCACGACGACGGCGCCACACAGCCCTAGGGCGGTCCCGGCGTGGAGGATGTTTCCCTGATGAGCATCGATCACGTCAAAGGAGTCCGCATGCTGTCGCACGAAGCGCTCGGCTCGACGAGCGAACCCCGCCAGCCTGCCAGGCAGCAGACGGGGGGTACGGCCCGGATAGGCGTCTTCCCACGAGAACTTCTCAACGTGGTGTCCCATGGCAGTCAGTTGCTCGGCGAGCTCAAGTTGCACGCGGGGCCCTCCGAGGTCGCGTCGCCACAGCATGTGGCACACCATCAGGACCCTCACCTGATCCACCCCTTCACGCGCATATCCGCAGCGGCGTCTGTGCGCAGGGCCACGAGCGAGTAGCCCTCGTTTCCTGGCCGCGGTAGTCCGAACAGTCGGGGAGTGTGGCGCCAGCTCAAGTGTCCCGTTCGCACCAGAGCGAAGCACTGGTAGTCAGGCAGACTGGCGAGCTCACCGACCCAGTCAGTGGCCCCGTACTGGGGTGCGACCTCCAGGAGCATGGCCCGAACTTGCCCTGCTGCCAGCAACCGGGAGGCCCCGGCGAGAACGGCTGCCTCATGACCCTCGACGTCAACCTTCACAAAGTCGACCTCCCCCCAGCCCAGTGCTTCGCTCAGCACATCGAGGGGCGCAGTCTCTACCTCGGCTGCGGCGGACCACTCGGTTCGGTCGAGCGCGCTCGAGCGGAGGGTGCTGTGCATAGAGTCTCCGGGTGCCACGAGCAGGCGCGACGTCCCACTGACGTCTGAGACTGCCACCGACAGAACCCGCACCGAGGGCAGTCCCGTAGTCGCAGCGGTCAGCCGGTGGATCGCGAGCGGCGAGGGCTCGAACGCGTACACCCTGCCGTGCTCGCCGATGAGCTGCGCCAGCATCAGGGTGTAGAAGCCGATGTTCGCGCCAATATCGAGCGCCACTCCGCCTCGGGGAACGAGGGCACGCATCACTGCCATCTCGTCGACCTTGTACTGACCCCGATAGAACTGAAACTCAGCGGGGTGGTGTGTATCGAGTTCCAGCCGGGCGTCGCCCAGTGTCACCACGGCGGTCTCCGGCACCGGGCCTGCCACTCGCGCCGCTGCCCGCCACGCCAGGTTCGAGCCGCGTCCGCCACTCGTGGCCCACCTCCTTGCCGACTGGTGGGCGAACGGCGCGCCCACCAGTCGGGCCATCGACCGTCGGCGCATCATTTTTGTGCCTCCAAGTGCTTCGACGCTTCGGTCGCTTCTGTGGAGCTGCATACTGAGCTCCGCTCTCGCTGCCACACAGATCTAAGGCGGGTCACGAGCAGGTGCCAGTCATCGACGCATGGGGCAAAGCCGTGCGCCCCGAGCCGCCGTAGGAAGACGATCTGGATACCCATGGTCACGATGAAGTCGACGCTCGTCACGACAGCCGCACCGGTGATGCCAAACCTCGGCAATGCGACAAGCAACCCCACGACCGTGACAACGGTCCCGCACGCTTGTGCCAGTGACGCCGCTCCGGGTCGTCCCAGCACGTGAAGCGAAGCCTCGGCCGAGCCGACACCGCTCCTCGCGATGGTGGCCGGCAAAAGCAGCAGGGTCGGGAGTATCGCGCCCCGAAACTCATGGCCGAAGAGAAGCGGAAGCATGACAGGAATGACCACCGCAAGGCCAAGGCACAACGCCACAGCGACCACTACCGCGCGGCGTACGTACGTTGCCGCAAGCCGAGGACGGTCGTCCTCAGGTGCTTCCGCAATGGTCCCGAACGCTCGGGCGGCAATCGCAGCCGTGGCCCCGAGGGGGAGCAGTGACACGGACGCGGCGACGGCATACACCCCAAGGTCACGCGGCCCGAGCATGGGGGCGATCAGGGCTTGATCCAGCCGATCCGACGCGGCAAGAGCCAGACCTCCCAGCAGTGAGCGGGCCCCGAAGCCAACGAGGGGGCCAAGCGCCGCACCGCGTCGCGGACGGCGGCCGACGGCAATCGCGGTAGCCGCTAGCGACAGCAATGACGCGCCCATTGTGATAGCCACTGCACTTCCCACCGTCAACTTGTTCGTTGCCCAGAGAGCAGTCGTAACTGCAGCGGCGAACCCCAGGGGTAAGAGTCGCAGCCACGTCAGAGTGCCCAGCTCGCCTCGTGCTCGTACCGTCGCTTCCAGGGCGCCACCAACCACCGCCAGCGGGGCAAGGCTCACCAGGACCAAGGTGCCCATCCGGCCCGCCGAGGACAGGTGCGCCAAGGGGCCGTAGGCAACCAGCACCGCCAACGCAACAGATGGGACCACGAGGATCGCGGCATACCGCATGACCGTCCCGAGAAGGGCGCCAGCGTCGTCGAGAGTGTTGGCGACCCGGTAGCCGACGGCGTTGGGCACTCCGAGACCGAGGACGACGGCTGCCAGACCAGCGTATGTTGCTACAGCGGCGAGTTCGCCTCGGCCGGTTGCACCCAGGGCCCTGGCTGTAATGGGTCCGGTGACTAGGCCGAGGAGAGTGCCGACATAGGTCGCCCCCGCGAGTCGCGCCACCGAGCCTCGACGCCTCACTGAAGGTCTCGATTGCGCTCTCATCGATACCCAGCCCGACACGCCACAGCCAGCAGGCGGTCGATGATCGCATCAACGTCGCCGGCCGGCACCACGTAGCCGGTGACGCCTTCGTCGACTAGCTCCTTCATATGCCTGTGTTGTCGCTGGCGATGACCGGCAAGCCGACAGCAAGCGCTTCCGCCCCCGGGTACGCGAAGCCGTCATCCCAGCTGGGATGGACTAATACGGCGGCCGACAAGAGGTGGGGTAGAGGGTCACCGGGGGTGATCGAAATGCGCGGATCGTGTGCGACACGAGCTTCCAGGTAGCGGCGCATTCCTCTTGTTGACCACCCGCCCACCAGGGACAGTCGTGCCTCACGAATCGGGAAACGTGCGAACGCCTCGAGAAGCACCGGAATACCCTTGGACACGGTGAGGCTGCCGACGTAGACGACTCGGAAGATTCCATCCCTGACGAGGGAACGTGTCGCACTGAGATAGCGTGCTGCCGGTGTCAGGTGCCATCGCACGATACGATCGGGTGGAAATCCAGCGTCGACAAGACTCAGGCGACTGTACTCCGAGGCAACGTAGATGACGTCGGCGATCTGGTACTCCCGAAGCGTTCGCCGAACCTGCGCGCTGTTGAGCCACGCGCGTTCGAGGCGATGCATTTCGCGGGACCATCGGTGCTGTCGCTCCACGTTCTGCACATGACTCGTCGCTCCTAGCAAACCCACGCTGACGCCCTGACTTCGGACGCGCTCCGGACTCCGAAGGCTCTGACCAGCAAAGCCCGTGAAGCCACGCGACACGCGGGGGAGTCTCGGAGCCACCGAGCGATCGAACGCAACACCGGATAGGTAGTTCATCCAGCCCGGGTCGAAACGCGCAGGTGTTCTCCGAAGCTGAGTGTGAGACGGGCGGGCGTGGACCGGGATGCCTATGCCTGCCTCCTGGTCAGCTGGCTTCGGGGCAGATGAAAGATAGTGTTGGAGAACACCCGCGGATCGTGATGTCTCGACCATCTCGGCAAAATGACGACCCAACCCGCCGGCGCCATAGGGGACCGAACATGCAATGTTGGCCAAGGGAGCGATAAACGGGGCACCCTCTGGGATGTCAGGCTGCATTGCACCCCGCCCGTCGTTCGGCTTTCGCCACGTCGCACGCATTCCAGATGCCGTCAAGCATCAGTGTGTACGAACATCCCCGGGTGTTCGCGGAACCAGGCGATGGTCTGTTTGAGTCCTTCGTCGATGGGCACACGTGGCTCCCAGCCCAGGGCGGTGCGGGCGAGGGTGATGTCCGGTTGACGCACGGTGGGGTCGTCGACCGGGCGGTCGATGAACGTGATCGAGGAAGCCGATCCGGTCAGGTCGCGGATGGTCTCGGCCAGGGCGAGCACGCTCAGCTCGTGCGGGTTGCCGATATTGACCGGGCCAGGCAGGTCCGAGCGCAGCAGCCGCACGATCCCCTCCACCAGGTCGTCGACGTAGCAGATCGAACGGGTCTGTGACCCGTCGCCGGCTACCGTCAGCGGCTCCCCGCGCAAGGCCTGGCGGATGAACGTCGGGATCGCCCGCCCGTCGTCCGGGCGCATCCGCGGGCCGAAGGTGTTGAAGATCCGCACGATCGCGGTGTCCACCCCATGCGAGCGCCGGTACGCCATCGTCAGCGCCTCAGCGAATCGTTTCGCCTCGTCATACACCCCGCGCGGACCCACCGGGTTGACGTGCCCCCAGTAGGACTCCGGCTGCGGGTGCACCTGCGGGTCGCCGTACGTCTCACTGGTGGAGGCGAGCAGGAACCGGGCGCCCTTCTCCTTGGCCAGCCCGAGGGCGTGCAGGGTGCCCAGCGAGCCGACCTTCAGGGTCTCGATCGGCAGCTTGAGGTAGTCGATCGGGGAGGCGGGGGAGGCGAAGTGCAGCACGGCGTCGACCGGGCCGGGCACGTGGACGTAGTCGGTGACATCGGCGCGGACCAGCCGGAACGGCCCCCGCTCGGTCAGATGAGCCAGATTCGCTGGGGTTCCGGTGCAGAAGTTGTCCAGCGCGAACACCTCGGCACCGTCGTCGAGCAGTCGCTCGCACAGATGGCTACCGAGGAATCCCGCTCCCCCGGTGACCACGATTCGGTCACGCTGCATGTGACCCCTTTCAGGCCGTGTGAGTGGCTCGTTGATCCCACAATCGGGACATTAACACGCGCAAGAACGCTACGCGCCTATGTTCCGCAGGTCACGTGACCCCTTCAGCGTGTGGGAAGGTCGCAACGGGTGGTCCGCATGTTCGGCCCGCCCCGCGCGTCACGGCCGCCCGATCCCCCGGTAGGTCCAGCCTGCGGCGCGCCAACGCACCGGGTCCAGCGCGTTGCGGGCGTCGATGATGTGCCGCCGGGCGACGCGCCCGCGTAGCGCGTAGGGGTCAAGTCCCACGAACTCGGGCCACTCGGTCAGCAGGAGCACGACGTCGGCCCCCGCCACGGCCAGCAAGACGTCGGCCTCGACCGCCATGCCCGGGCGCGCACGCCGCACATTCGGCAGCGCAGCTGGGTCGGTGACGACGACGTCGGCGCCCAGGTCGTGCAGCGCCGACGCCACGGCCAGGGCCGGGGAGTCGCGGATGTCGTCGCTGTCCGGCTTGAACGCGGCACCCAGCACCGCCACCCGGCGTCCCACGACGCTTCCGCCGCAGGCGGCTTTGGCCAGGTTCACCACGTGCTCCCGGCGGCGCAGGTTGATCACGTCAACCTCGCGCAGGAACCCGAGCGCCTC
>Ga0209745_1001657_pt1 | contig 13084 bp, 8 predicted proteins | sample BarGraNGADG00312_FD_184495 | JGI IMG/M metagenome (GOLD analysis project Ga0209745, IMG submission 184495) | Arctic peat soil microbial communities from Barrow, Alaska - Barrow Graham LP Ref core NGADG0004-312 (SPAdes) (version 2) | ecosystem: Environmental > Terrestrial > Soil > Wetlands > Peat ... | reverse complement strand
CTGTCTCTGAAAGATTTATTTCCGAATTATTTTCAACATTCATTATCAAAACAGTATTCCCTCCCAGATCAGTTAGTTTCAAAGTGATATCCCCTGATATTTGATCATCAGTATGAATCTTTAGCACTTCCGATGCCGGGTTAGGGAATACCCTCAGCGATTGGACACCAGACATTTCTTGCGGATACTGCTCAATGCCGGTTCCGGTTCCGGTCAGTATCACAGCAGTCGTTGAAACGGATGGCAGCGTAATATTGAACGAATTGCCTGAAACAGCGACTGTCCTGCTTTTTAAGGCATTTGAAGTGTGTGAAACGAATGTTTCGCCTGAAGGCAACGAAGATAATTCAAGAACTTTATAACTTCCGTTGGAGACAGAAAAACCGGCAATATTTACGGTAGCCGTCCTCGATGCACTGAGATCGCGATTAACCAGAATAACGGTCATTGAATCAGCGCTGCTGTTGATAGTAGTATAGCCCGAAACAGTGGCATCAAGACTTGATGTAGTGTTAACTTTAATATTTTTTGCATAGCGGCTGAACAGATGGAGCGTTTCCCACATTCCGGTCTTCCATGTCCAGGGTGTGAATATTTCAACGCCATTATTGGCAAATGTTCCAAGCATGGAGGCATAAACCACAGAAACTATATCGGCGTCAGATGAACTTATGGCATTCTCCGTCAAACCAATGGTTATTCCATGATTTTCGCCAAAATACTGGAGTAACCAATCGTTAATCCTTTTAAAAATATACTCTTTGTTTTGAGAATTATCCCAACCACCGTTTATTGATTTTATTCCGTTTGCACCCGGATAAACGAAGGTCTCGTCATAGAAAACACGATGCAACTGAACCAGATCAGCATTTGAAGATTCTGACGGGTACCAGTGTATATCAAGTACATCAAGCAGTCGTATACCTGTTTTCTTTTGTTCGTCGGACACACGTTTAATAAAGTATTCAAGCCAGCAATAATATTTTCCCTCAATCATTAATGATTCCTCACCCCATTTGTACCATTGCCATTCATTGGCAGGCACCGGACCTGTCAGTTTGATCTCCGGAAACTTTTCACGGGCTTTTTTTGCCACTTCAAAATAGGCATCCATAAATCCGGAAGCAGAAATCAGCGAAGGCATTACATCATCATGAGTACCGTTCCAGATCTCCGGCTCGTTATCCATGCTCCAGTAAAGGAACTGACTTTTTTCAAAGCCCAATCCTCCTTGTCCAAACCAATGATCAAGAACGCCTGTGGTTGAATCTGCATTCCAGTTCATCAGGTAGAGATCGGGATTCCCTTCGACAAGCGCCTTAGAGCCACCGGCAGGATTAACCTGTCCGCCTCCGGCGAGGTTCTGGCCGACACCGCTCCACCATTGTGAGCCATTGTAAGACCAGTCGTTAAAGTTATTGTTCTTGTTGGCTGCGACTTTTCCGATCAGCTGGAAAGCCCACATGACCTGCATACCAGGTATAGTGTTCTGTATTTCCTGTGATGCGTAATCCCAGTTGTGATCATAGACATTATTGTACCAGTCAGGATGGCTTGATAACTTTCTTCGCCAGTTATATTTCGTGGCATTATTGCCGCCGTTTTCACGAGCTAACCTGAGTCCGGCTTCCTTATAAAGAGCCAGGTTTGCAGCAGAGGTCGGAGATCCGGAATTATCCGATAAGTTATTGTTACGTCCAAAAATATACGGAGAAACAGGTAACCGTCCTTCGCCCGCATTTACCTGTACAGTTATATTCTGTGCTTCCAGTATCCCATTAAAACATATAAGAAAGATGAAAAGACCTCTTCTGAATGAATTTTTACACAACATAAAGTATATTTTTCAAAGCGGTTTGAAGTATTATCACCAACTGTTGGTTCTGCAACCAGAGCGTATAAAGTTAGCATTTTTCATCCGGGAACCGATAGTTGTCCCTTTCGTCTTTCATAACATGACTAATTTCTTAAATTAGCATCTGCATTCATTTTCTATCTCCGCTAAATGGATAATAAAAGGAAATTAATCAGGACGCTCGGGTTAGGCTACGTCGTTATTTTTGTTATTGCAAATATCATAGGATCAGGGGTATATAAGAAAATTGCCCCGATGGCCGCTGAACTTCACTCTTCTGTATGGATACTAATTGTATGGATTGCCGCAGGGGTCATCACCATATTCGGAGCCTTGAGCAATGCAGAAGTCGCGGGGCTGCTGGCTGATACCGGAGGCGATTTTGTCTATTTTAAAAAGATCTACAACCGCTTTTTTGCTTTTCTGTATGGCTGGTCCCTGTTTACTGTCATCCAGACTGCAGCCATCTCATCACTTGCTTATGTCTTTGCCCAGTCGCTGAACAGTATCATTACAATACCTGACGTTTTCCCGTCACTGCAACATTTTACGGTCGGAGGTGTTTTCTTCCCGTTTCAGGATTTCGGTATCAAGCTGACAGCCATCCTGCTGATTCTTTTCCTGACATTCCTCAACATGGCTGGCTTAAAAAGCGGGGCATGGGTCAGCAGAGCTATCCTGATACTGATATTCGCAGGTCTCTTTGTGATCGTCGTCTTCGGACTTAGTCATACCCACCAAAAACCCGCAAATTTCATGAATATCAGGGAGCTGACAAACGGGACGGTTACTCTATCCTCGTTTTATACTGCCATGCTGGCAGCTTTCTGGGCGTACCAGGGATGGATTTCCGTCGGTTTCATCGGCGGAGAGGTTAAGGATCCTACCAGGAACATCCCGAGGGGTATAGCAATAGGTGTCTTCCTGGTGATCGCCATCTACCTGCTGGTCAATGTGACATACCTCTCCCTCCTGTCCATTCCTCAACTTGTTGTCATCCATGAATCAGGCAATCAGATTGCTGCAGTAGAAGCAGTGAGGAGTTTCTGGGGAGAAAACGGGGTGCTGTTTATATCGTTGCTTATTCTTGTCACCACTCTGAGCTGCACCCATGCCAGCGTTATAACAGGTGCCCGCCCCTATTATGCAATGGCACAAGACAGGCTTTTCTTTCCGGCTATCGGAAAACTTAATGAAAACAATGTCCCTTCCAACTCGCTGTTGTGGCAGGGGATATGGGCCTCCGTCCTGGTTTTGTCCGGAACCTTCGATCAGCTGACAGACATGATTATTTTTGCTGTCTTCATCTTTTACGGTGCCGATTCGCTGGGAGTTTTTATCCTGCGCCACAAGATGCCTGATGCCCACAGGCCATACAAAGTATGGGGTTATCCTGTTGTGCCGGCAGTTTTTATTCTCTTTTGTATTGGATTGTTTATTAATACTATAGTTACGAGACCCCGCGAAGCGATCATAGGTATGATACTCATTCTGTCAGGTATACCGGTCTACCTTTACCTGCAAAGAAAATATTCAAGATCAGGGACTGGTAAAAAAAGTTCCGGTGTATAAAAAAAGCACCAGGGTGTTTTTTCCCGGGGGCTGGCAATAAATAATTGTTACAATCCTGTATTAAAATAATACAAGTGCATCCCTTACCACCTGGTCTGCTTCGTCTGTGGCATACAGTTTCAGCCTGACGGTTGGTATGGCATCCTGAAGAATATCCGTGAACGGACTAAATGCATCTTTCAGATCAGAAAGAGCTTTCATATCATCATACTCTTCAAGAGGAATATATATATGTACCAGCAACTGATAATCGGCATTGTTGATTCTTGTCAATGCCCTGATTATTTTTGAGATCCATAACGATGAAGATGTATTGAAGTATTCCAGGCTGAGTCGTAAATTCGTCACAGGCTTTGGCTGCTGAATATACTTATTCACCCAGTTCAATACAGGTTCGTAGACCTTTGCTGCATTCTCCGGCAACGATTTACCGGATAACCTAAGCTCGCCGCTTGCATAATTAAGCTCTATGAGCGGACTTTTTGGAGTTTTTTCTATTTTAAGATCTCTGAAATCATTCATAACAGGTCTTCCCTTATCTTCAGGAATCAGATAACATGTTAGTTAATAATCCTGATATCAAAAATAGAGATTGCATTCCGAAGTTCATTTTCCCTTCATCAAAAACTAAAGTACGATCATCAACTTATTCGTTCGTTCGTCAATGAATTCCTGAAATTCTCATTTTTCCGCGGCATAATCAGGCCAGGGCCGGTTATCAGGCACATTTTAATGATTATCTGCCCAGATAATCTCCGATAAGATCGCGGTTTGTGTTGTTAAGGACCGGCAGGCAGGGAAGCCGGAAGAGGTCGGCTCCTGTGGTACTTATCGCGCTCCACTCCGAGGTGCGGATAAAACTATATCCATTACGCTGTGCTGCAGAAGTAATATCCGGATCACCGGCTCCGTTACCGAAAGGAAGCGACAATGCCTGAACACTTCCATAAATATGTAAATCAATCAGGCGTTTTGAACCGCCAAGCTCTTCATCAAGATACGCATCAAAAGCTGCACCCGCACCCAGCGCGGTCTTCTTGTCAAGCATGTACTGGTGCGAGGCGGTGTGGGAGCCGAACGCAAACGGTGTCTCTCCGTTCTCATCCATATAATGGCTCATTAGCTCCACCTCTTCCCAGGTAAGGAATGAATTCATTCCCATTTGCGATGTCCAGAGAAAGAATGTTGCCTTTTTTCCGTACTGTTTAAGTAACGGCATTGCCAGAGTATACCATGAGTGATCACCGTCATCAAAGGTTAAGATAACAGCGTCAGTGGTCAGCTTCTCATCACCCGTCACGATTTTTACCAGCTCAGGGAAATCAATAATCCTGACATTGTTCTTATTCATCCAAAGGAGGTCGGCTTCAAAATCAGCAACGCTTCGCTCGTACAGGGTAGTGGCTTCTCCGGTGGTCAGGCGATGATATAAAAGAATAATCACCTTGCCGTCGCCGGGAGGGTCAGGCTGCCGGCTGCATCCTGAAAGAACCATCAGTATCAGAATAGTATATCCTAAAAGACGTTTCATGCCCAAATATCTATACTTTTCAGGTTGTCGGTTGTCAGTTATCGGTTCTGATACAAAAACGTTCGTTCGCTTGTTCTATTGTTCGTTTGTTCCCCGGCCTTCCCTGCAGTCTGTCTCCTCGCTAAAAAAGCCCACCGGGCTTTTTATTAACGCTCGGTCCCCCCTGCATCATCTTCCGGATCCCCTCGATCTCGTCTCTAAGCCGGGCGGCTTCAATAAAATCAAGGGCTGCCGCAGCCTTCTCCATGGCCTTCCGCGTCTTCTCAGCAGCCTTCTCAAGTTGTTCCCTGGACATATATTTCAGAACCGGATCGGCTGCCACATCTATTGTCTCAGGACCCGTATAGGCTTTTACCGCCACCCCTTTACGGCTGAGGCCGCTCAGCATGGTTCCTGTCTTCTTAACTATCTGCCGGGGGGTGATGCCCATCTCCTCATTGTACTTAAACTGTTTAGCCCTTCTCCTGTTCGTCTCGTTGATAGTCTCCCTCATTGCGCCTGTTACCCTGTCGGCATACATCACCACGAGGCCGTTAAGGTTTCTGGCAGCACGTCCTGCTGTCTGTGTCAGCGCTCTTCCTGACCTCAGGAAACCTTCCTTATCGGCATCAAGTATAGCCACAAGCGACACCTCGGGCAGGTCCAGTCCTTCGCGCAGGAGGTTAACTCCCACCAGAACGTCGAACTCCCCTGAACGCAAACCTTCCAGTATCTCAACACGCTCAATAGTCTCGACATCAGAGTGGATGTAACGGCATTTAATGTCAAAACGGGCGAGATAAGTATTCAGTTCCTCAGCCATGCGCTTCGTCATCGTTGTGACCAGCACCCTCTCACCCACCAGCGAACGGCGGCGTATTTCCTCCATCAGATCATCGACCTGGTTACGGCTGGGTCTGACATCGATCGGAGGATCAAGCAACCCTGTGGGGCGGATGACCTGATCGACAAAGATCCCTTCGCTCTTTTCCATTTCATAGTCTGCAGGAGTGGCACTCATAAAGATTGTTTGTCCGGTCAGCGCTTCGAACTCCTCAAGCCGTAATGGCCTGTTGTCAAGGGCTGCCGGCAGACGGAAGCCGTACTCCACGAGGGTCTGTTTGCGCGAGTGATCACCACCGTACATGGCTCTGATCTGCGGCATGGAAACGTGACTCTCATCAATCACTGTAATGAAATCCTTCGGGAAGCAGTCGATGAGACAGAACGGCCTTGTGCCGGGCTCCCTCCCGTCAAAATAGCGTGAGTAGTTCTCGATGCCGCTGCAGTACCCAAGCTCTTTAATCATTTCAAGGTCATACTGCACTCTCTGCTCAATGCGTTTGGCCTCTTCAGGCCTGCCAGTATCCCTGAAATGTTTTGATTGCAGTACCATGTCATCCTGTATCTTGCTTACAGCCTGATTTATACGTTCGCGCGTAGTGACAAAGAGATTAGCAGGATAGATGACATATTCCTTCAGTTCATCCCTGCGGATACCGCTGAGAGGATCAAAAGTTGAAATCTCCTCAATCTCATCATCAAAAAAGACTATATGTAATGCCAGATCGGCATAGGCCGGGAAGACATCCACGGTGTCACCTCTCACCCTGAATGTGCCATGGGTGAATTCAATCTCGTTCCGTGCATAGAGGCTGTCGACCAGCTTCCTGAGAAGCACGTTGCGGCCCATTTTCTTGCCCTGTATAACATGCACCGTGTTTGACCTGAAGTCGTCAGGATTGCCAATTCCGAACAGGCATGAAACAGATGAGACCACGATGACATCGCGCCTTCCGGATAAAAGTGATGAGGTTGCGCTCAGCCGCAGTTTCTCCAGCTCATCATTGATGGAGAGGTCTTTTTCAATATAGGTATCCGTTACCGGGAGGTATGCCTCCGGCTGGTAGTAATCATAATAGGAAACAAAATATTCGACTGCATTGTCGGGGAAGAACTGCCTGAACTCACCGTACAGCTGGGCTGCCAGTGTCTTGTTATGACTTAGCACCAGGACAGGTCTCTGTAGCTTTTCAATGACGTTGGCTATGGTGAATGTCTTTCCTGACCCGGTGACACCAAGGAGGGTCTGAAAAGGAACGCCCTGCTTCAGTCCATCCGTGAGCTGGCGGATAGCTTCAGGCTGATCGCCTGTGGGTGTAAAATCAGAAATGAGCTTGAATTCCATTGGTCACAAAAATAACCAAATAAGCAGAGACGTTGCATGCAACGTCTCTACATATATATATAACAGGAATTGTATATTACCCGAGGTATCCCTTCAGCAGCTTACTGCGTGAAGTATGGCGCAGGCGGCGAATAGCCTTCTCCTTGATCTGCCTTACTCTCTCGCGTGTGAGACCAAACTTCTCACCTATCTCTTCCAGGGTCATCTCCTGGCAGGCTATGCCGAAGAAATAACGTATGATATCCCTCTCACGCTCTGTCAGTGTTGCCAGTGCACGGTCTATCTCTTTGGAGAGCGATTCATCAATAAGCATCTTATCTGCTATCGGAGAGTCAAGGTTGGTAAGCACATCAAGCAGGCTGTTGTCCTCACCCTCAACGAAAGGTGCATCAACGGAAACATGACGCCCTGACACTTTAAGAGTGTCAGCCACCTTTTCCTTGGGCAGGTCAAGCACTTCTGCCAGCTCTTCTGGCGAAGGTGTCCTTTCATTCTCCTGCTCAAAGCGTGCAAATGCTTTATTGATCTTATTCAGTGAGCCGACCTGGTTCAGGGGCAGACGGACAATCCTCGACTGCTCTGCCAGAGCCTGCAGAATAGACTGCCTGATCCACCAAACGGCATATGAAATGAATTTGAAACCACGTGTCTCGTCAAATTTTTCTGCAGCCTTGATAAGGCCGAGGTTGCCCTCATTAATGAGGTCCGGGAGGCTAAGTCCCTGATTTTGATATTGTTTGGCCACTGAGACAACAAAACGGAGATTTGCCTTTGTAAGCTTCTCCAACGCTGCTCTGTCACCCTTCTTGATCCTCTGTGCTAACTCTACCTCTTCCTCAACCGATATCAACTCTTCCTTACCAATCTCCTGCAGATATTTGTCCAACGATGCACTTTCGCGGTTGGTTATGGATTTGGTAATTTTAAGTTGTCTCATTCTTTATACCCCCTTCGAAAAAATTTTCGCAAAGTTACTCCTTTTTTAAACAATAAGCAAATAAAAATCAGTCAAAACAGCAACAGGATGCTGCATTTAGCAACATCCTTATTTGCTGTATATTATGTAATATTTTCAATCTTATCTCCTTGTCTGGTATTTAAAATACGTTCCGTCTGTTGTATATCCTTCAATTGAAGAAAGACTCTTCTCATTATTTGTCGCCTTGCGTACATCGGCAGCGCTGTTGACTTTTTGTCCGTTTACGTTAACGATTACTGCGCCTTTTGCAAGGCCCAGATCGTGGAACCGGCCTTCCGAAACGGCTGTGATCTTCACGCCATTTTCTATGCTGAGCTGTTCCTTATCTCCTGATGCAAGTGGTGCAAAGGTTGCGCCGTAGACAGTTGTGCTGGTTGAACCGGGTGCAACTACACCTGTTCCTCCTTCCATATTGCGTAATACCACCGTCTTCGTGTCCTGTTTGCCCTTACGGATGTACGTCACTTCAATTTTGTCACCCGGTCTGAAGCGATTCACCTTCTCCTGAAGGTCAGAAGTAGTCCCCACCGGCTCACCATTAACTGCAATTATGACATCTTTTTCCTGAAGACCTGCAGCCTTTGCCGCGCCGCCATCCACAATGCCGGACAGATAGACCCCCTTTACCTCATCAAGCTTCTCCTCCTTGGCTATTTCAGAGGTAACATCGGTGATATTAACCCCCATGAGACCACGCTGAACCTCGCCATACTGCTTCAGATCATCATAAACCTTCTTTACGATTGACGTGGGAATAGCAAAAGAGTTGCCTGCGTATGCGCCCGTAGGTGAATAAATTGCAGTAGTTAAACCTATAAGCTCACCATTAGTATTAACCAATGCCCCTCCGCTGTTTCCGGGATTCATCGCGGCATCAGTCTGTATAAATGATTCAATACGATACTGGTCGTCAAGCAGCCCAAGACTTCTGCCTCGTGCGCTGATAATACCTGCAGTTACCGTTGAAGTCAGGTTAAAGGGATTACCTACTGCCAGAACCCATTCACCAAGTCTTATTGCGTCAGAGTCACCGAACTTTATGTAAGGTAATCCGGTGGCTTTTATTTTCAGCAGCGCAATATCGGTGCTGGGGTCACGGCCTACGACATCAGCAACGAATGTACGCTTGTCGTTGAGAGTAACATCAACTTCATCAGCCTCCTCAATCACATGGTTGGCAGTTACGATGTAACCGTCAGGGGTTACTATCACACCTGAACCAAACCCGCGCACTTCTCTCTGCTGGTTCGTTCCCGGTCCATAAAAGAATTCATAGAGCGGATTTGAGTTCTGCGAGCTTACAGTAGATTTAGTCTTGACGTGAACTACTGCATGTACTGTCTGCTCCGCAGCGAAAATGAAATCATTCACTCCGGACTGTGCCAGCATTGATGTGTACCGCGCATTCTCCTTCACAAGCTCCTTATCCTTGTCCCCACCTGTGACCAGCTTTTCTTTATCAAGGAACCTGGTATAGATGAATAATCCAACAACTGCTCCAAGAAGCGCAATAAGCAATGTTGTAATAACTGATTTACCTTTCATAGCTAATAAATTTTACTGTTATTGAAATCTTTGGTCCAACCTTTCACACAAATTACGTGCCTCCATAAAAGATTAATATCTTTACAACCCCGAATCTGCCAGATTGTTTTACAAATGTTCGACTTTTTAATAAAATTCATGATTCATTTTTTAACAATTAACTACATTTTAACGTAATGAAAATTCTCTTTAACAAATATGAGGGAGCAGGGAATGATTTCATCATTGTGAGAAACGCCCCCAGACTGGTAGATCCTTCAGACAAACTTCTGGTAAGCAGGTTATGTGACCGAAGGTTTGGAATCGGGTCTGATGGCCTTATACTTATTGAAGATTGCGCAGGTCACGATTTCAGAATGGTATTCATCAACCCGGACGGTTTACGCGGAGCAATGTGCGGCAACGGCGGACGCTGCGCAGCGCACTTCGCAATGAAACATCTGACAGGGTTCCGCGACCTGACTTTTCTGGCTGATGACGGCCCTCATACTGCAATCTGGAAAGGCAATGACAATATTGAATTATCCATAGGCGACGTGATGGGGGTGACCGAAACTGAAGACGGCATAGTTGTCAATACAGGTGTGCCACACCTGGTGGTCTTTACAGATGATACTGAAAACACTGATGTTGTCGCTTCAGGAAGAAAATTACGCCATTCGCAACGCTATGCCCCATACGGACTGAATGTAAACTTCGTGCAGATCAACGGGGACAAACTCAGGGTCCGGACTTATGAGCGTGGAGTAGAGGATGAAACTTTTGCATGCGGCACAGGTGTCACAGCATCTGTCATTGCGGCAGCCATAACCGGAAAAATTGTCACAGATAACCAGGTAGTGAGTGTCAGGGGAGGAACACTTTCAGTCAGATATGCCCTGAATAACGATGGCGCAACAAATATCTGGCTCAGCGGTCCTGCCACCTTTGTTTTCAGCGGAGAAATTGAAATCTGAATACATGACCATAGCAACCTTCACATTCTGATGGATAAGGAGAAACTCTTTGGGAAAACGCTTAAGGAACTGTCTGAATTGTCAACTGCTGCCGGCCTGCCCCCCTATGCTTCAAAACAGATTGCAGGATGGCTCTATGCCAGGGGTGCGTCTGATATTGAAGCAATGACAGATCTCTCCCTGAAGGTACGCGCCATGCTGGCAGAGAAATATGAAGTAGGACTGATGCCTCCGTCGTCTGTGGCGGAAAGCAGTGATGGCACAAAAAAGTATCTGTTCGGCATTTCCGGAAACCGTTTCATTGAGACAGCATATATACCTTACCATGAACGGTTTACAGTGTGTGTCTCAGTGCAGTCCGGATGCCGTATGGGCTGTCTTTTTTGCATGACGGCAAGGCAGGGCTTCCAGGGAAACCTGACCAGCGATGAGATTCTGAACCAGTTTCGAAGTATACCGGAACATGCAGCTCTCACGAACATTGTCTATATGGGAATGGGTGAGCCTCTCGATAACCTCGGGGAAGTGCTGAAGAGCCTGGAGATACTTACTTCACCGTGGGGTTACGGATGGAGCCCTACCCGCATTACTGTCAGTACTGTGGGTATCACCGACAGGATACAGGAATTTCTAGAATCAACAAAGTGTCACCTGGCAGTGAGCCTGCACAGCCCCTTTGACGAAGAACGCCAGGCTATGATGCCGGTTCAGAAAGCACACCCGGTCAAAGAGGTGCTTGACATTATAAGGGCGTTTGATTTTGGAAGACAAAGAAGAGTATCCTTCGAGTACATCATGTTCAAAGGGCTGAATGACACCCCGGCACATGTCAGGGAACTCGCAAGGATATTGAACGGCATCCGCTGCCGCATTAACCTGATACGCTTTCATGCCTTCCCTGGGTCGGAGTACGCCAGTCCCGGCATTAAAGAGATTGAAGCCTTCCGTGACAGTCTGAACGCAAAAGGAATCATTGCGACTGTCCGGGCAAGCCGTGGAGTAGACATCAGCGCTGCCTGCGGATTGCTTTCTACACTTGAACAAAACAAATCCGTATGAAAATCAGAGGAATTACTGCACTGATAGTCTCTGCAGTTACCGTCACCTGTCTCAACGGTCAGGAAAAAGCGTTGAATGCCATGCTGGCTGACACAACCCTGGCAGGTACTTCATACTCTATATGCTATGCTGATGCTGTAACGGGGGAGGTGATTTTCGGTTATGGAGCTGACCGTAACCTTGCGTCAGCCTCAGTCATGAAACTCTATCCGACTGCTGTTTCTTTATCGCTGCTCGGAGCCGACTACCGTTTCCCGACTAAAATTTATTTGTCGGGATACTTCAATAAACGCAAAGGTGTCCTCGACGGCGATGTGGTTATTCGCGGCAGCGGTGACCCGGCACTCGGATCGAAATATTTTGAGGAGCAATATGGCGATGTGACGGCAAACTGGATCTCAGCCATGAAGGCTGCCGGACTGCGACGCGTCAAAGGACGTGTTGCCGCTGCCGAATCAATTTATGATCAGGATCCGTTGCCGGACGGATGGTCATGGGGTGATCTGGGCCAGTATTATGGAGCAGGTGTGTACGATATCAACTTTAATGACAACAAATATAATATCTATATTACCGGATTCTCAGAAGGTTCGCCCGCTATAATCGACTCAGTGGAAGAATATGGAAGAGATATTCACCTGACAAACTTCCTTACTTCTTCAGGTAACGATGACAATGGTTATGTCTATTGCGCCCCCTACTCATCAAATGCCTGGATATCCGGCACTGTGCCTGCCGACAGCAGTTTTAGTCTGAAAGCCTCATTGCCGGATCCTCCTTTAACACTGGTCAGGCATCTTGACAGAGCGATGAGAAACGCCGGGATAAGAATCGATGTTGCCCCGAATACTTCAAGGGTTAAGCTTCCAGGCGAAAGCATGACACCTGTTATGACGACGTACTCTCCCACCATCAGCGAGATTATCAGGGTCACAAACCATGAGAGTGTAAATCTCTACGCCGAGGCGCTCAGGAAACACCTCGGATATGCCATTGCCGGAGAGGGTACCTTCAGTGCAGGATCAGAAGTTATCGAAAACTTTCTTGATTCAATCGGATGCGAACCGTACGAAGCTGTCATTCTTGACGGTTCCGGCCTGTCACCTAACAATAATATCAGTGCACTTATGACTGTCAGGTTGCTGGTTCATATGTATAACAGCAAGGATTCGACGGCTTTTATTTCAACTCTGCCTGCCGCAGGCATCTCGGGAACCATGAAGAACTATTTCAGGGACGAAGTGTTTAAAGGCAGAGTTGTGGCCAAGACCGGGTCTATAGGTTCAGTAAGGTCGTTTGCAGGTTATGTAACGACCGCCAGCGGAAGGACTCTGGCATTCACGATGATTGCAAACGGATTTACAGTGCCGTGGAGGCAGGTCACCAACGGGATGGAAAGAATAATGGAAGAAGTAATACT
>Ga0209745_1001654_pt1 | contig 13104 bp, 12 predicted proteins | sample BarGraNGADG00312_FD_184495 | JGI IMG/M metagenome (GOLD analysis project Ga0209745, IMG submission 184495) | Arctic peat soil microbial communities from Barrow, Alaska - Barrow Graham LP Ref core NGADG0004-312 (SPAdes) (version 2) | ecosystem: Environmental > Terrestrial > Soil > Wetlands > Peat... | reverse complement strand
CCGTACTCGTCTTCACGAGGATCCCGCGATCGACAAGATCGGACAGAATGCGGGACGTTCCAGGTGCGGATGCTCTTGCTGAGCACCCACAGGCCCATCACGTTCTTCAGGGCGCGCACCGTGCCGTCGATGCCGAGCTCGTTGGTGAAGTCGGCGGCCCGGCTGGCCTCGGTGAGCACCGGCTGCTCGAGCTCGAGGCCGACCAGCGACCAGGTGCCGGAGTTACTGGCCGGGATGGACGCGACCGCGGACGCGATGTCGTGGCCACAGACTGGCCACAGACGGCGATCACCTGGACCGGGACGCTGAACAGCCCGTCCGTGGTGGGGCCGAGCGTCGTGCCGGGCTCGACAAGCTCCGGCAGGACCCGGGGGACCGGCAGGCCGTAGCGCTCGGCAAGGTGGGCGCAGGTGCGCTCCGACCAGGTGCGGGCGGCCACGTCCAGCAGGCCGGTGGTGGACGCCATGGTCATCTCCGCAACCCGGCGGCCGGACAGCCAGTAGGACATCAGGTCGGGCATCAGCAGGATGGTGTCGACCGCGTTCCAGTCGGCGTCCCGTCCGGCGACCAGCTGGAAGATGGTGTTGAACGCCATCACTTGGAGTCGGCGGTGGCGTAGAGCTCTGCGGCCGGCAGCCCGGCGAAGACGAGTTCGGGGACGCCGTGGGTGCGGTCGTCGCGGTAGTGAAAGGGGCTCTCCAGCAGGGTGCCCTCGGTGTCCAGCCGGCCGAAGTCGACCCCCCAGGTGTCCACGCCGACCGACTCCAGGGCTCCGCCGCTGGCGGCGATGGCCGCGTCGATGCCCGCGCGGACGGACGCGAACAGCCCTTCGGCGTCGGTGTGGATGCTGCCGTCCGCGGCGGCAACAGGCCCGTTCTCGAACCGGATGGTCTCGCTGAGCTCGAAGCGCCCGTCCTCCAGCCGGCCCAGGATCACCCGTCCGCTGGACGCGCCGAGGTCGACGGCGCCGAAGTAACGGGGGCCATCCGGCACACCACCGGCTTGTATGACTTGGAGGGCCTCCTGGTGATGGTCGCTACGATGGCTGTGGGAGAAGGCTCTGGGTCTGGCCGTTATCCGGCTGAGCGTTATGGCTCGTGAAAGAGATCGGCGGGTCCGGGGTCGGCTCTCCCGGTCGAGGCTGGCGGTTCAGGGGATTGGTGGCCGAGGCGGTGGACCCGCGACGCGGGTGTCTCGTCTTGGGTGGGCACCGGATCACGCACAAGCGTGGGTTCGCCGACCGTGGCGTCGGCTGCGGTCGCTGGGTGGCGATGAGCGGGAGCGTCTGTCCGTCACTGTCTGAAGGCGGGGACGAGGGTTCTCCCGTCTGGTAAGACGATGCCCGTGCCGCGAAATCACTGGCCGGTGGACCGGTCGGGGTCGTGTCGTTCAACGCGAACGGAGGAACCCTCGTGTCTGTTCACAGTACCGACCCCGCGCTGGCGCGGGTTCAGGTCGGGATCGACGCCGCGGTGGTCGCTGAGGATCACGTGACGATCCGATCGAGTGGACGTTCATGCGGTGCTTCCTTGTTGTTGAATCGGTTGTGCTCCATGCGGCTCACCGCGGTTGTCGAAGAGCGCGGGAGTGTCAAGGAAGCGACATGGTGATGCGGCCCTTCGCCCCGTGGTTTGTCCTGCCCCTTGAGAGCAACGCCTCGTATTCATCGTTGTTCAGTTTGGTGTCCCGCTCGCCGGCGATGACGCGTCGGATGACCTCGGTCTTGAGGAGCATCTCCAACGACAGGGTCTTGGAGAAGGCCTCCATTGCCGTCTCGCCGACCGCAAGGACGCCGTGATTCGCCAGCAGGAACACGTCGTACTCATCGACGTAGTCGGGAAGGTCAGCGATGATCTCGGGGGTGCCCGGTCGTCCGTAGCGAAGGAGCGGGACCTTTCCGAAGATCGTGAGGAACTCAGGACTGATTGCGCTCTCAACCGGGAGGTTTGCCTGGGCGAACGCGGTGGAGTAGGGCGCGTGGCAATGGATGACAGCCCCGATATCGGGCCGGAGCTCGTAGCAGCGGGTGTGCATCGGGGTTTCCGACGTTGGGGCAAGTTCCCCTTCGATGACGTTCCCGCGCAGATCGCACGTGATGATCTGACCCTCGGTGAGCAGTTCCTTGCTGTGCATAGAAGGCGTGACGTAGATGCGGTCGTCGCGCCGCACCGAGATGTTCCCTTCGTAGGTGCCGACCAGTCCGCGATCGCTCATCATGTGGGCCACACGAACGATGTCTCCCTTGACTTCGTAGTCCTTCACTTCAATCCTTGCCTTTACTCAGGGGCCGTTCGGTTTGTCGCGGTCGCCGGCAGCCCGGATCTGATCGAAGTGGAACCTGGTTGGGGGATCCGATCACCACGGCGTTGTGGGGGCGCGGCAAAGACTTCATTGACACATCCGGGAGGCGCCGTCCTCAGCCTGCGTGCCAGCCTCTCGGCGGCCTAGAAGGTGGGCTCGGTGATGACGGGCCAGCTCTGCATCGGGGTGGGGACAGATCCCGATCGCATTGACCCGCCCGATGCGGCCAGCGCCGCTTGCGAACCTGAGCATTGTTCCCTCCTAGGTGTTGTCCCAGACGACGAGCGACGTCGGCTGCGCTGCTAGACCCTTATTACCAGTATGCTTCATTGAACCAACGCATCGCAACTGGAGTTCCCTGGCTCTTCCTTTCTGAGGTGGGGGTGGGTGAGTCCGCCTCCGATCAGGAGCGTGCGTAGTCGGTAGTTGTCTGGGTTGCGGAAGCCGCGGGCGATGCGGCGGTGGAGTTCGATCAGTCCGTTGACGGCTTCGGTGCCGCCGTTGTTGGCGCCGCCGGTGCGAAGTAGCCGAGGAACTCGCGGCGCCACTGTCGCAGGGTCCGTCCGAGGCGGGCGATTTCGGGGATCGGGCAGCCGGGGAGGGTGTCGAGGACCTGTATCGCGATCCGTCGGCCGGCGGCGTGGCTGGTCTGGTGATAGATCGAGCGGAGCTGTTGGGCGCAGTAGTAGGCGACTTCGACTTAGACGTGCGTTCGTCGGCGGTGAATGCGGTGTGGAACCTGTCGCGTTGCCGGTCGGTGAGGCGTTCTTGACCGGCGCGGAGCAGGTTACGGATCCGGTAGAGCGGGTCGGTCTTGCGGCCGCGGTGGCCGTGGATCTGTTGCTGGAGCCGGCGGCGGCACTCGTCGACGGCGGTGGTGGCGAGCTTGACGACGTGGAACGCGTCGAGCACCGCGACCGCGTCGTCGAGCTGGTCGTCGATGGCGTTCTTGTAGCCGTGGAACGGGTCCAGCGTCGCTTCCTTCACACCGTCGCGGAATACCTGTCCGCGGGCGGCGAGCCAGTCGCGGTAGGTCTTCCCGGACCGGCCCGCAACCAGGTCCAGCAGCCTCGCCCGCGGCCGCCCGTCCGCCTCCGGGGTCAGGTCGACCATGCCGGTCAGGTACTTCGACCCGCGCCCGCCCTGGCCGGTCGGGCGTTCGCTGACGTGGTGCCACGACATGCTCGTCGACGCCGAGCCGGGCCACCCCGGCGAACCGGGACTCGTCGTCGGCCATCGCCTCGAGCAGGGGCCGGATCGCGGCCCAGACCGTGTTCCAGGTCGTGCCCAGCTGGCGGGCGATCCCGGCGATCGAGGCGTGCTCGTGGCGGATCTGGCCGATCGCCCACCAACACGCCCGTGTCGTGAGCAGCGCCCGTGGCGGCGCGACCTGATGGTCCTGCTCGGTGAACACCTTGACCACACAGACCGGCTCGACACATCGCCAGGTCCGTTTCCGCCACCCCAACCGGACCGGACGGTCGAAACACGGCACATCCACCAGCCACACATCACGACGGCCGTGGCTATACGCGACCACACCACACAACGGGCACCCCTGTGGTCCCGGCGCCGACTCCACCGCGACGCTCAGCCCGCCGCTGGTCTGGTCGGTCGCCACGGCGACCACGTGGAGCCCGTCCAGACCCACGAGCAGGTCACAACGAGAGCAGTAAGGCGAGTCGTGCAGGCAGCGCGCGTCCGGGCACGCCGTAGGCTCAGACACCGTCGAGGCCTTCCGGGAGGTTGCTTGGTCGCTACCGATCCTGAAGGCCTCGACCCCCTCACCCCAGGATCAGCCCACCTCGGCGCGCCGCCCACCCCCACCGGAGCTAGGAAGAGCCTCACCCGGTAGCCTGGGAGTCCTCGAGAGGGATCGAACTTCGCGCCGTTCGGCGATGAACCGGGGATACATCTCTTGACAGGGCTGACCTGACGTGGTTCATTGAACCAATGCAGGTTCACTGAACCACAGCAACGTAGCTGATGAGGAGAAGAGCAGATGGTCAAGGCCGGCCCGTACGAGGGTGTCACTTCTTCCGCACAAGCCATGGAGAGCGCGTTCGACTCCGGTAATGGGGTTGTGAGGCTGGCTCCGGCCTGGGTTCCGAGGTCCTTTTGTACCCCGGCCAAGCGGCTCCGGCTCCATCCTGATGACTATTTTCCCCTTGGCAAGGACCGCGGCGGGATTGATGAGCGCTGGTTCTCCAGCGCCATCCGCGCCGAGAACGGGCCGCGCACCGACCCGTACGAGGGGCTGAGCCTGGTGGTTGGCGCGGACGGCGGGGTCATCCCGTTCGACGAGTTCGTGGGCCACTTCAAGGACGCTCTGATCGGCTCGTTGTGGGAGCAGTACGGCAAATGGCCGATGTACTCCAAGTTCTTCGACAACCAATGGCCGCTGCCGTTCCACGTCCACCAGCGCGAAGAGCACGCCCGCCTGGTGGGCAAGCTCGGCAAGCCCGAGGCATACTACTTCCCACCCCAGCTCAACAACCACGGCGGGATGTTCCCCTACACCTTCTTCGGGTTGCACCCGGAAACCACCAAGGAGCAGATCCGCGAGAAGCTCAAACTCTTCCTCCGCGGCGGCGACAACCGGATCACCGACCTTTCCCGCGCCTACGCCCTCAAGCCGGGCACCGGATGGGACGTCCCGCCCGGTGTCCTGCACGCCCCCGGCAGCTTCTGCACCTACGAGCCGCAATCCGCATCGGACGTGTTCGCGATGACCGAGTCGTGGTCGAACAACCGCGAGGTGCCCGACGAACTGCTGTGGAAGGACGTCCCAGAGGATCGCGTCGGTGATCTCGACTTCGTCGTCGACATCTTCGACTGGGAGCTCAACGTCGATGACCAGTTCTGGTCGCACCGCTTCACCCCCCCGGTGAAAACCCTGGCCAGCACCCAGGATGACAATCCCGGTTACGTCGAGAAGTGGATCACCTATCGTTCTGGGGCCTTCTGTGCGAAGGAGCTCACGGTGCGGCCAGGGGGCTCCGTGACGCTTCCGGATGCCGATGCGTACGGGCTGATCACGGTCGACGGCCACGGCAGGCTTAATGACCACCACGTGGCGGCGCTGTCGAGCATCCGCTACGGCCAGTTCTCCAGCGACGAGTTCTTCGTTTCCGCTCAGGCCGCCCGAGCCGGTGTCACGGTCACCAACACGTCAGCCACTGCGGACCTTGTGATGCTGAAGCATTTCGGCCCTGGAAACGTGCAACTGGCCGCCGAGCGGAACCAGCTCGGGCTCGGCTAAGGCGATCATGGGAAGAGCTGACATGAAGCCAGAGCCAAGCATCCACGGCCTCCCACTCAGCGAAGTTGCGCGGCGGGTCGGCAGTATTGACCAACTGGCTCGAATTGATCACTTCACCGAGGCTGAGGGGCCGCGACGCGGCACTCGCCGCATTCGCCTGGTGACCGGTGGCGGCCTGGAAGTGGAGCTTCATCCCGACCGCGCCTTTGACATCGGCCAGGTCACCTTCCGGGGAGTGCCCGTTGCCTGGGTGTCACCAATGGGCCAGGCCAACCCGGCCTTCTATGACGCCTCGGGGATGGAGTGGCTGCGGACCTTCGGAGGTGGCCTGATGTGCACGTGCGGACTCGACACGTTCGGGCCGGCCTCGGTTGATCGGGGCGTTTCCTATCCGATGCACGGACGGGTCGGCGCCATCCCGGGGACCTTGCTACGGGCCGAAGCGGTGGATGGCCGGCTGATCGTCGAGTGCGAGGTCCGGCAGGCCAAGGTCTTTGAGGAGAACCTGGTGTTGCACCGGCGAATCGAGGCGCCGATTGGCGGCTGCTCACTCCGGATCACCGACACCGTCACCAATCACGGGCCCTCGGACGCCGGCCACATGCTGCTCTATCACTGCAACGTCGGCTGGCCGCTCCTCGACGAAGCTGCGCGACTGAGCATCCCGTCGGTGAAAGTGACACCGCGCGACGACGCTGCCACGGCTGGCGTCGCCCGCTGGCACCTGATCGATCCGCCCGAACGCGGCTATCGCGAACAGGTGTTCATCCACGAATTGGGCGAGGCCAAGCGGGCAACCGTTAGCGTCGACAATCCCAATCTAGGCATCCGCCTGGAGCTCAGCTTCGACACGACCACTCTGCCCGGCTTCCACCAGTGGAAGATGGCCGACGAGGGGCATTTCGTCATGGGGTTGGAACCGAACAACTGTAACTGGACCGGTGGTCGCGCAAGCGCGCAGGCCTCTGGCGTCCTGCCGGTGTTGAAGCCTGGCGAAACCGTGCGCTACGACCTTCAGTTCGACCTTGGGCCGAGCTGCCACGCGCCGAACAGAACGGACCTAGAGCAGTGAGCGATACCGAGTCAAGTCGCGTGGGGAATCCCGTCGTGCTCCGTATGGACGGGATCAGTAAGTCGTTCCCAGGCATCCGTGCCCTGATCACCGTCGATCTCGAGGTCCGCGCGGGCCAGGTGCATGCCATCGTTGGGGAGAACGGCGCCGGAAAGTCGACTCTGATGCGAATCCTCAACGGCGTCTATCAACCGGACGAGGGCAAGATCGAGCTGGACGGCGTCGTCGTTAGGCTCACTAGCCCGATCGAGGCCAAGAAGCACGGCATTGCCATGGTGTACCAGGAGCTCAATCTGGTGCCAGACCTCACTGTGGCCGAGAACATCTGCTTGGGCGCGACCCCTGCCATCGGCGGCTTCGTCCGTCGGGGTGAACAGCGTGCAGAGGCAGAACGCGTCCTCAGCCAGTTGGATGCCGGGGTGAATCCGGATGATGTTGTGGGCACCCTCAGCGTCAGCCAGCAGCAGATCGTTGAGATCGCGAAGGCCTACCGCTCTCAGCCGCGGATCGTTGTTCTCGACGAACCGACTTCCTCTCTCAGCGAGCACGAGGTCCAGGCGATGTTCCGTCTGGTGCGCCGGCTGAGGGACAAGGGCGCAGCAGTCATCTACATCAGCCATCGCCTCCGCGAGGTGCTGGAGATCGCTGACCAGGTGACCGTGCTACGCGACGGCCGCATGATCGAGAGCCGCCCAATCGCGGGGATCACGACGGCAGACATGATTCGGCTGATGGTCGGCCGCGAGCTCACCGACATCTTCCCCAAGCGGGAGGTCGAGATCGGCGACCCGGTATTGAAGGTGAGCGGACTCAGCCGAGCAGGCGCCTTTCACGACGTGGAGTTTGAAGTCCGCTCCGGCGAGATCCTCGGTATGGCTGGCCTGGTTGGGGCGGGCCGCACCGAGGTAGCGCGAGCGATCTTCGGCCTCGATAGATCCGACTCCGGCACCGTCACCCTCGACGGCCAGGAGCGCACGATCCAGTCGCCGGCGGAAGCCGTGCGGACCGGAATCGCCTACGTGCCGGAGGACCGCAAGCGCGACGGTCTGGTGCAGCAGATGTCGATTCGCGACAACATCACGCTCGCCATCCTGCCCAGCCTCGCTTCAGCAGGGTGGATTCGGGCGGGCGAACAGCAACGGTTGGCAGTTGAGAAGGCGACCGCCATGACCGTGAACCCGCCGGTGGTCGACCGCAACGTGGACACCCTGAGTGGGGGCAACCAGCAGAAAGTGGTGCTGGCCAAGTGGCTGGCCACCAAGCCGCGGGTGCTGATTCTTGACGAGCCGACACGCGGAGTCGACGTCGGCGCGAAGTCCGACATTCACCACATCATCGGCGACTTCGTGGCCCAGGGCACCGCCGTGATCCTTATCTCCTCGGAACTGCCTGAAGTTATCGCTGTGAGTGATCGCATCCTGGTGCTGCACGAAGGTGCCATCTCCGCCGTTCTCCCACGGGGTTCGAGCGAGCAGGACGTGATGCGCGCAGCCACCGGGGAGGTTGAGCAATGACCCAAACTACAAGCAGCCAGGCCGAGAGCCGGGTGATGGTTCAGAACCGGTTCTCGAACGTCCTTCAGTGGATCGCGGTGCCGGCCGGGACCGTCGTACTGATTGTCGCCGGGTCACTGCTAAGTCCCAAGTTCCTGACGATGTCCAACGCGACGAACGTCCTGATCAACATGTCGATCTCGGGAATCATCGTGGTGGGGATGACCTTCGTGTTCATCACCCGCGGCATGGCCGACCTGTCGGTGCCTGCCACGGCTGCGATCGGCGGCATTCTTGCGCTGGGGCTCGGCCCGGCCTTGGGCACGCTGCCAGCGGCCCTTGTCGGCATCCTCGCAGCCACCGCAGCGGGTTGCGTCAACGGCCTGCTGATTGGCTACGCGCGAGTGAACCCGGTGATCACTACCTTGGCTGTAGGCACGATCGTGCTGGGCACAGCCCAGGCCTTCGTGGGCGGCGTTATCGTCTACGGGCAAGACCCACAGATCAAGGAGTTCCTCACCAGCCGCCTGTTCGGTGTCGTGCCGGTGATCGTGCTCGTCTTCGCAGCCTTCGCGGTGGCTGGACACCTGCTTCTCTCGCGAACAGTGCTCGGGCGCTGGAGCTACGCTGTCGGCAGCAACCCCGATGCAGCTCAAGCGAGCGCCGTCCCAGTGCGCAGAACCAAGGCGGCCGCCTTCGCACTGACAGGTGGTCTCGCTGGGCTCAGTGGCGTGCTGCTCGGATTGACGCTGCAAACCGCGCGCCCAGCGATTGGAACTGGCTACGAATTCAATGCCATCACTGCGGTGGTGGTGGGCGGCGTAAGCCTGCTCGGGGGCTCTGGCAGCGTCCCGCGGGCGATGGCCGGCCTGCTCTTCGTCCAGGTGCTGACCAACATCATGGTGCTACAGGGAGTTCCCACCGAACCGCAAGGCCTAGCCAAAGGCCTGCTTATCGCCGGAGCCGTCGCCTTGGACGTTTGGCTGCGCAATCGTGGAGGTGCCAAATGAACGCCCTGCGCAAGATAGGAGATAGCTCCTGGTTCGTGGAGCTAGTCCGCGTGAGGGTACTAGTAATCCTGCTTGCAACGGTGGTCGTCGCCAGCGTCACCGTGCAGGGGTTCATGGACCCTGGGACTATCGGGCTCAGCCTCGACAGGATGTCGACGATCGGGCTGATCGCGGTCGGCCTAACGGTGCTCCTCATCGCAGGGCAACTAGACCTATCCGGCGGGGCAGTGCTCGCGTTGGCCGGCATCGTGACGATCAGCTTGCAGGCCTCTCTTGGTCCGGGCGTAGCCGCAGCGGTCGGAGTGCTTGTCGGCGTCGTGACCGGCTCGCTCAACGGTCTCCTGGTGGTTGTCCTGAAAATCAACTCACTGGTGGCGACCCTTGCCAGCATGCTCATGGTCCGGGCCATCTGTCACTGGGCTACCGATTCCCACCCGATCTCCGGCAAAGACCCATTCTTCGGGCTCTTCGTCTCCACTGCACTGATCGGTCCGCTCACTTTCAGGACGGTACTGTTCGGCATTGCCATCCTGCTGCTGTGGGTCTGGCTCAGCCGAACAGTCTCCGGGCGAAACCTGTACGCCGTCGGCTCCAACGCGGTAAGCGCGACGGCGAGCGGCGTGCGGTCGAACCTCTACCTCTTCGGCGGGTTCGTGTTCGCGTCGGTGATGGCAGCCGTTGCCGGAACGGTCCAGAGCCTCGCGGTCAACACCGGCTCCCCGGCCTTCGGCCAGACCATCGTCATGACGACCATCGCAGCGGTTGTGATCGGAGGCACCCGGCTCGAGGGTGGCCGGGGATCGGCCCTGGGAACGCTCGGCGGCTTGCTCACGATCGCGTTCCTGGTGACGGCGATGGAATACCAGAACGTCCCTGCCTACGTCCAGGACATCGTCACCGGAGCAATCCTGCTCCTACTCATCATTCTCGACTCAGCCGTTTCGGGAAAGAACCATAACCTCCTCACGATCGCCGCGCTGAAGCGGCGCCTCGGGAGGAACCAGACCCCACCAGAAGGGATCACACAATGAGAAAGATGATCGCTGGCACCGCTGCCATCGTCACCGCCGCAGCTCTGGCTTTGGCCGGCTGCGCGCCGGCGGCCCAGCAGTCGACGACTGCCGCCAAGCCAATGGAAATCTGCTACATCACTGCAGCAGAGTCCCACGCCTACGCGACACCGGCTAACGAGGCTTTCAAGGCGGCCGCCAAGGACGCGGGCGTCAACGTGACCATGCTCAGCCAGAACTTCGATGTGCAGACCGGCACTGAGCAGCTGAACACCTGCGTCAGCCGCAAGCCGGATGGCATCGTGCTGTGGCCGCTCGACCCGACCGCCTACGTCTCCGGACTGACGGCAGCAAAGGCGGCAGGCATCCCGGTGGTCCTCATCAACACGCCGATGGGTGATAAGGCGATGGAACTCGTTGCCTCCTTCACCGGCCCGGATGTCACCCAGGAAGGGCAGATGTCGGGCGAAGCGATGAACACGGCGCTGGGCGGCAAGGGCAACGTCGTTATCATCGCCGGCCAGGCGGGCAATGCGACCACCATTGGGCGCACCGACGGGTTCACCGGCAAGCTCAAGGATCTCGGCTCAGCGATCAAGGTGCTGCAGACTGTCAACGCCGACTTCGACCAGCAGAAGGCGCTGGTCGCCAGCCGTGACCTGATCACCAGGTTCGGTGACGGCATCGACGGGGTCTTCGCCAACGATGACACCATGGCTAGAGGCTTCATCGACGCCTGGAAGGAGGCCGGCAAGGACATGAAGAAGATCCCGGCAATCGTCGGCGTCAACGGGCAGAAGGATGCTTTCCAGTCGATCAAGGACGGCGAGATGGTGGCCACCATTCTTCAGTCGCCGGTCGAGGACGGTCGCCTAGCGCTCAACACGATCGTCGCGGCCGCCAAGAAGCAGACCGTCGAGCACCGCATTCCGATTCCACTGACGTCAGTCACCAAGGACAACGTCGGCACCCTTCAGCCAGCATTCTGACCGCCAACAAGAACTGGTTCCAGGGCCCGGCCGCACTGCGGCCGGGCCCTATCAGTTTGGAGACCCGGTGCTCTCCCGCACCACAAGATCAGGCATGAGCACGACCCGGTTCGTCACTGGAGCTTCGGCGGGACCGTTCTCCAGCAGCTGGAGCAGCATCTGCACAGCCATCCGGCCCAACAGCCGACGGGGTTGGCGCACGGTGGTGAGCGGGATCGTGGCGGCCGCCGCCCACTCGAGGTCGTCATAACCCACGATGGACAGATCGCCAGGCACGCGGAGCCCCGCGCGAACCACCTGCTGCATGACGCCGAGCGCGACCATGTCATTGGCGCACAGGACTCCTGTGGGGCGAGCGGACCGCTGCCGTCTGGAAATGGCCAGGCCCGCCTCTTGGCCAGACTCGATGGTCCACGACTTCACCGAGATGACCTCCAGGCTCACCGCGCTGGCTGCCTTAGACGCTACATCTCGAGCACCCTCGAGCCGCTGCAGCACCTTCGTAGACTTCTCCGGATGGCCGATGAAGGCGATGTTGCGGTGCCCGAGGTCGAGGAGGTGCTGGCAACCGATCTGGCCTCCGCGGAAGTCATCGACAGAGACCGACCAGTAGTCGCGATCCGGGGCCACCCGGTCGACGAAGACCATGGGTACGCCGCGGTCGGCGAGCGCCTCGAGGCGCGAGCTGTACTCGTCCACTGGAGCGATGATGATGCCCTGCACCCGCTGCTGGATGAGCATGTCGAGGTTCTGCGCCTCCCGGATGGCGTCGTATGCGGAGTTGCAGAACACCACCCCTGACTTGTGCTCGGTGCCGGCCTCCTCCGCGCCGAGGGCGACATCAACGAAGAATGGGTTGTCAAGGTTGGCGAGGGCGACTCCGAGCGTCTTCACCCGCCCGGGTCGAAACTGACGCTTTCTCCTCGCTGGGTAGAACCCAAGGTCCTCAATCGCCTGGAGCACGCGCTCCCTGGTTTCAGGGCCAACATAGGAAGGACGGTTGAGCACGTTGCTCACGGTGCCTGCAGATACGCCAGCGGCTTGAGCGACGTCATGGATGTTCGGCATATGTCCCGGGTCCTCGGTGGTGGTGGGCTCGCGAAGCTAGTCGATTGTCGCAGATGGACGGCGTTGCGAGCCTACCTGCGGTTTCGGCCCTGCTGCGGGCGGTAGCGAAGGCGCCAAGTGATGGATGGCCTCCGACCACTCGTGTCAAGCAGCCAGTCCCGCTGTGACCTCCAGATGGCGGCCCGCCGAGAGGGCGGCACCATGAGCAGCTGAATCTCTGTTGGCACGCCCGACTTCCGCAGCCGGGTCGCGAGGCGGAATGCCGCTTGTCCAGCCAGGTCGCCGGCCACAGTCAGGATCTGAGTGGGAGGCAGCCCGCGAAGGTCGGCTCCCCGCTCTGTTCCCGTGCCTGGCGCCTCGTTCGACACCCAAGTAGACGCCGGATCTTCCCGGTCGTCGAGTGCCGGGCAGAGGAGGAGCTGCAGCGTCGGCATCTCAGCACCGAAGGATCTGAGTTCGATGCAGAAGTTGAGGACGTCGCGAGCGGCCTCTCGGTGGCCGACAATTGTGAGGCTCCGGTGATAAGGGTCAGCCACCGCTGTTCGATGGGCATGTCGTAGCCAGCCCATTGACGTCGAGGCGGTGCTCGGACGGTGGGGCCGTTCATGGCGGACGACGGACAACCCGATCCGATTGGCAAGACGGCCACCAGCGGCCTTTCGCCAGGCGACCTCGTCGGCGGAGAGTCCTGCAGGCTGGGGATCCACCCAGACCAGCCAGTCGGCGGGCGACCATCTCGCGGGTTGCAGTATCTCGGCGTTGAAGATGCCAAATCGAAGCCGCGTGGACCGAAACTCGGGCGCCATCGATCCCGGCTCGTCCTCGAAGAGCCGGCGAAGCACAGATTCGGGGGGCCAATCTTCATCTGCCCCAGACACAAACACTCCGGGGTCATCTAG
>Ga0209745_1001653_pt1 | contig 13108 bp, 13 predicted proteins | sample BarGraNGADG00312_FD_184495 | JGI IMG/M metagenome (GOLD analysis project Ga0209745, IMG submission 184495) | Arctic peat soil microbial communities from Barrow, Alaska - Barrow Graham LP Ref core NGADG0004-312 (SPAdes) (version 2) | ecosystem: Environmental > Terrestrial > Soil > Wetlands > Peat... | reverse complement strand
CGGAACTCCTTCGGATAAGGCCTAGGCACGATCGACATCCTTCCAGCGAGGGCTCCCGCCCCCACAGATCAGGTGTCAACCAAACCCTCAGCAGTCCCGAAGGACGTCGACAGCGGCTGTCACAGCGTCTGAGTCAAGCGAACGACGTGTACGGTCCAGACTGCTCAGCGTGTGGTCGAGGATCTTGACACTGATGGCACTGGCGGAGTCGTGGACGGTGATCGCTGAGTAGGTGACGGGGATGCCGACCGCCAGGACCTCGGCGAGCGCGAACTTGAACGACTGGAAGCCGCCGAACCCGAGGCTGGTGCAGAACCGCATGACCGTCGGCTCGCTGACGCCGGCGATCGACGCCAGTGACGCCATGCTCAGCTGGACCGCTCGTGTCGGGTCGGCCAGAACCGCGCGGGCCACCTTTCGCTCTGACGGGCGGGGCTGCCCGTCAGCGTCGGTCAGCTTCTCCAGCAACGGAACCTGTGCGCGCACGTGGTCATCTCACCGCGGCGCTGCGCGGGCGGTCCGCACGGCCTGCGCTGAACGCACGCCGCGGCCAACGCCGTGGACAAGTCCCGTCTCGAGCACCGAGGATATCGGGGCAGTCCCCACGAGCGAGCGCCGAGACCGTCATGCGGTCGGGAGCTTGTAACCGGTGTGACGGGGGTTCGGACGAAGGGTCCAGCCGCCCGCACCGTCGAGGACGACGAGCTGTGTTATTCCGCCAGCTTCAGCGATGACGTTGTAGTCCTGTCCAGCGTCCGCTCCGTAGCAGAAGATGGTGACGAACGGCTCGACACCGACGTTGACGCTGCGGTGAATCCAGTCGCCGGGCACGTGCACTGCTTGACCAGGGTTCATGGGAATTGCCCTGCTCTCACCGGCAATCGTGTCCATGAGTAGGACACCCTGCCCAGACAGGCAATGATAAAGTTCAGCCCGGTCGACCTTGGCGTGGAGATGGCCGCGCGTCACCGCGAATTCCTCGCCGACCCGGCCCGGCATCAACATGCTCGTACCAATGATCAACGCGCCTGAACCGTCAAGGTTACGATGTTCGTCTACCCGGTAGACCAAATGCCTGGCGCCCTAACTGGCGACTGCGGCGCGGTACGCCGCGCCATCGACGTAGACACCGTCGAGGTCCCCGAGATACTTGGCGTACCCGCCCGAAGCGCCCGCCATGGCGCCATCGGGGTAGATCGTGAGTGCTGCCAGCTCTGGGAGGGGTCGGCGCGGAGGTCACAGTCACGTGGCTCTCTTCGGTGAGGGTGGGTACGTCGCGTTGATGTAGTAAAAACTACATGAAGGCGGTCTCGAGTCAAGGAGATGCCCCCACAACCTCGTCCTGTCGGGCCCCGGAGGCCCCTTCTGCTGTAGTGGCACTACATATGGATGTCGCGGTCGGGCATCTCCCCGCCGAGGGACGCCCCCGACCGCGCCGCGGCTGGCGACGCCTCGACGGCACGTCGCCGCTGGTCGGCGCCGCCTGGATCCGACCTTGACATCCTGTCATGACAGAGGTTTCATTGGTGCATGTGCATCCGGTTAGTTCCTCAGGCTCTCCCGCGGCGTGGTCACGGACGGCTTCCGTGACCGAGACTCCTTCGGCAATCCTCGAGGTGAAGTCCGCCGAGAAGCATTTCGGCGGAGTCGTCGCCCTCAGTGATGGAAACTTCGAGCTGCGACCCAATGAAGTCCACGCCATCGTCGGCGACAATGGAGCCGGCAAGTCGACGCTGCTCAAACTCATTGCCGGCGCATTGCAGCCGGATGGCGGCGAGATCCTGATCGACGGCGTGCGGGTCACGATCGCGAACCCGAAGGCCGCTCGCGTCTTCGGCATCGCGACGGTATTTCAGGACCTGGCCCTCATCGACCATCTCGACGCCGGCTCGAACATGTTCCTGGGCCGAGAGCTGCTCAGGCGTCCACCCCTTTCATGGCTCGGTGTCCTGGACAAACCCGCGATGCGTGCCCGGGCCATCGAGGAGGTGCACCGGCTGAAGGTCGACATCAGGTCCGTCGACCAGCTCGTCCTGGGGATGTCTGGTGGCCAGCGACAGGCCGTCGCGGTGGCACGCGCGGTGGCATTCGGCAATCGCATCATCGTCATGGACGAGCCCACTGCTGCGCTCGGGGTTCGTGAGAGCCGGGCAGTGATCGACCTCATCAAGGAGATCCAGGGGCAGGGGCTGTCGGTCATCATGATCAGCCACAGCCTTCCCGAGGTCTTCGAAGTGGCCGACCGAATCACGGTCCTCCGGCTTGGAAAGACCGTGCAGACCACGACGCGGCAGCAGACGAGCCTTACGGACATCGTCGGCATGATGACCGGCGCGTACGGTCGATGACCGAAGGGACCTGACTCGTATGGCACAGCCTGCGAACACGCGGCCGCTGCAAGTGTCGTCAACTGCCATGGACGTTGGCTGGCGCAAGGCCGTCAACTTGAAACTCCGAAAGCGCGACGTTCAACGGATGATCGCGAACGTCTCCATCATCCTCCTCATCGGCCTGTATGTGCAGGTGCGGACCGGTCTGTTCTACACGACCCACAATCTCGAAGCGGTCAGCATCCAGATCGCGGTGGTCACGATCGTGGCGAGCGCCATGTGCTTGGTCATGATCGCAGGATCGATCGACGTGTCCGTCTCCGGAACCGTCGTGCTCAGTGGCGTCGTGGCAGGTCTGTGCGTGATCCACGGACTGTCACTGCCCGTGGCGTTCGTCATCGCGACCCTCAGCGGCGTGGTGGTGGGCCTGGTCAACAGCTTCCTGGTGCTTGGCGTGGGTATCACGAGCTTGATCGCCACCATCGGGACGCTGTACGTCACCCAGGGAGTCGCCAACCTGCTCACCAACGGCCTGCCGATCGCTGGCCTGCCGCTGAGCTTCGGACGGGTGGGCAGCGGCTTCATCGGTGGCGTCCCCATTGCGGTGCCGATGGTCGTCGTCGTCGTGGCGATCTTCGTGGCGATCCAGCGCTACACCGTCCTCGGGCGGTACGCCGTCGCAACGGGAAGTGATGCGAAGGCCGCATACCTAAACGGTGTGAACATTCGCTGGACCACGACGATGTGCTTCGCGCTCACCGGCGCAGCGGCCGGCTGGGGAGGGGTGGTGTACGCATCCAGGATCGGCACTCCGTCGCCGGTTCTGGACAACGACCTCCTCTTCCAGGTCATCGTCGCGATCGTGGTGGGCGGCACGAGCCTGTTCGGCGGCGAAGGCAGCGTCTTCGGAACGTTCCTGGGTTCCATGCTCATCGGGGTCCTGAACAACGGACTGAACCTGCTCGGTGTCTCGACGTTCTGGCAGTACATCGCCCTGGGCATGCTGCTCGTCATCTCCGTCGGTGCGGACACGGTTCTGCGTCGCGACAGCGTCTACCGCTGGCGACGAGCGCTTTTCGGCGGCAGGAAGCGGCAGGAAGCTGGACGGACAGCTCCCGTCGTGCAGTGACGAGGCGGCGCCTAACGTCGCATCGGAGAACCACGCGCAGACTTGCGCTGACACAAGAGGGAGCTCGGATGTTCCAGGCTAAGAAGAGTAAGTACTTGCTAGCGTGCGCGACGCTGGTGCTGCTGGCCGCGGGTTGTGGCTCCAGCCCGCAGGACAACGCGTCGTCCGGATCGGGGTCCACAGGTCCGCTCGCCGGGAAGAAGATCCTGTTCTCACCCTACTGGCTCGACAACTTCGGTACGGCGACGGCGAGCTGGGTCGTGCGGGGTCTCGAGGCGGAAGGCGCGAAGGTGGACGTCACCAACTCGAACGGTGTCGCCACGAAGCAGCTGAACACGCTTGAGACGGCGATGAGCAGCCGAAACTACGATGGAATCATCTGGCAGCCGAACGACAAGGTCGGGGCACCGATCAACATCAAGAAGATCATCGACGCCAAGATCCCGCAAGTGGTCATGGGCTCCAACGTCAAGCAGCCCGGGCTCAACTTCTCGCAGTCACCGGTGGACTACGCGGTGGCCTACACCGCGGCCGGTGAAGCTGCCGCGAAGTACATCAAGGCGCACCCAGAGCTTGGTCCGCCGGCCATCGCCTTCCAGAACCTCTCGCCGATCTCGACCAACATCAACGCCGAGTTCGAGGGCTTGGTGAGGGGCGTGCGAAAGATCAGTCCGGAGGCGAAGGTCGTCTACAACGAGGGCGCGTCGAGTCAGGCTCAGGCTATGTCGAAGATGACCGACTTCATCTCGCGCAATATCCCCTTCAACATCTTCGCCGGAGGCGGCAGCCTGATGAGCCTGGGTGGGATCTCTGCAATCAATGCAGCTGGCCTGGGCGGCGCGGTGAACAAGGTGCCGGAGCACGTCTACATGATGTCGGCCGACGGGACGCCGCCCGAGCTGGCGTATCTGTGGAGTCCGACGTCCTCGCTCATGCGCTCGATCGTTCTTCCGCCGAAGGACACGGCCACGGCGGTGATCAAGCTGATCACCGACGAGCTGACCGGCAAGGTCGCCTACAACGAGACCGCGATCATCCCCCACAACTACTCACCCCTGACGCCGGACTGCAACAAGGAGCGGCCGTACATGCTCCAGCAGTTCGCCGGCGTGCCCAACTTCACGGTCCCTTCGTGCAGCTTCAAGTACACCGAGGAAGGCTGAACGACGGTTCCGACAGCTGTCGGGCCCAGCCCATGAAGTAGGTGGGCAGCGGTAAGCCTAGTTCTGCCGGAGGCGTCGGGTGCGCGGTTCTCGGCGCCTCCGGCAGACGGGCGTACGGTGGGGGCAAGGTGCAGATTTTGGCGCACGTCAGGTGTTCTCGATGCGACTCCGGCACCAACTGGCTCGGTCACCGCTTCGGACGGGCTCGCCGCTGTACTGTCAACTCTGTGAGCCGGTGCTGAACTCAGCCAGCTGGCCGAACTCCGGGAGCCTGAACGTGACATCGAGAGACCTGCGTATCCGCCGTCTGACCGTCCGGACCTTCCAGTGGTCGACCCCGGGTCTGGGGTTCGACCACAACGGTTTCAATCACGTGTACCTCAAGGACGGCAGCGTCCAGGAGACCGGCTACGTCTTCACCATCGACACCGAGGACGGCATCACGGGTGAGTACGTCGGCGGTGATGCTGCCGCCTACACCCAGGTGGGCATGGTCGCGCGGTATCTGATCGGCAAGAGCGCCTTGCAGCGCGAACGGATCTGGAACGACCTGAAGCGCGCCCTGCGCAAGCACGATCGCTTCGGGATGGGCCCCATCGACATCGCCTTGTGGGACATCGCCGGGAAGGCGTACGACGCTCCCGTCAACGAGCTGCTGGGCGGCTACCGTACCGCTCTGCCGGCCTATGCGTCGACGTATCACGGTGACGAGAACGGGGGCCTGCACAGTCCGGAGGCGTTCGCCAACTTCGCCGTACAGTGCAAGGAGATGGGATACCAGGCCTTCAAGATCCACGGATGGCCTGATGGTCCTATCGACCGAGAGGCAGCCGCCGTCCTTGCCACCCGTGAGGCCGTGGGTAAGGGCATGGACCTGATGCTCGACCCCGCCTGCGAGTACAACACCTGGGGTGATGCCCTCAAGGTCGGCAAGGCCTGCGACGAGGCAGGGTTCTTCTGGTACGAGGATCCGTACAAGGACGGCGGCATCTCGGCCTTTGCGCACCGGAAGCTTCGCGAGTTGATTCGTACCCCGCTTCTGCTCGGCGAGCATGTCCGCGGTCTGGAGCTGCACGTCGACCAGATCGTCGCCCAGGGCACGGATTTCGTACGTGCCGATGCGGACTACGACATGGGAATCACCGGCGTCATGAAGCTGGCGCACGCGGCTGAGGGCTTCGGCCTCGACTGCGAGATCCACGCCCCCGGCCCTGCGCACCGGCACTGCATGGCATCGATCCGAAACACGAACTACTACGAGCTCGGACTGGTCGGGCCAGACCTGGATCGCCGGAGCGACCACCTGCGGGTGTACGCCGACGGCTACTCCGACGACCTCGAGTCGGTCGACGAACGTGGCTGTGTGCCGGTGCCGACGGGACCCGGCTTGGGTGTGACGATCGACTGGGACTGGGTTACCGCGCACGAGACGGGGAGGGTCGTCTACGAGTGACCCAGGTCAGCTCGACCCGTGCACGACACCGACAAGACACAGAAATGGGATGCGCACCTGAGTCTCCGCGAACGTACCGGTTTTCTCCAGGTGAATGGCAGCAAGTTCCTCGACGGCGAAGGCCAGCCGCTGACGCTCACAGGCGTCAACCTGGGCGGTGTCCTGCTCATGGAGAACTCCATCACCGGCTTCGCTGGGGTGGAGTCCACGATGCGTCGAGGAGTGCTCAACGCCCTCGGCCGTGACCGCTACGACCGCTTCTTCAGCAGACTCATCCACGCCATGTTCTCGGCCGCAGATGCGAAGTTCCTGCGTTCGGTAGGTTTCAACTGTGTGCGCATTCCGCTGAACTACCGCCATCTCGAGTCCGATGACGAGCCGTACGTGCTCCTGCCCGATGCGTTCGATCACATCGACCGCATCGTCAATATCTGCAGGGGCAACGGCCTCTACTCGATCATCGACCTGCACGCCCTACCAGGCGCTCAGAATCAGCACTGGCATTCCGACAACCCCACCCATGTCGCACAGCTGTGGGAGCAGTCTCAGTTCCAGGAGCGCTCGATCTGGCTCTGGGCGCAGATCGCGGACCACTTCAAGTCGTCCAGCGCCGTCGCCGGGTACAACCTGATCAACGAACCAGCGGATCCAACGCGACAGCGAGTCGGGGCCCTGTACAAGCGCATGGTCGCGGCCATCCGCGAAAGGGATCCGGACCACGTGCTGTTCTTGGACGGCAACACGTACGCGACTGAGTTCGACGTCTTCGACGGCAGCTTCTCGAACACGGTGTACACCGTGCACGACTACGTCGAGGCAGGCTTCAAGCCTGCCGGGGTCTACCCTGGCCACTTCGATGGAGACCTCGTCGACAAGATGTCGATCGAACGAAACTTCTTGAAGCGGACGGACTATCCACGCCAGACCGGTACGCCGATCTTCGTCGGCGAGTTCGGACCGGTTCGCACAGGACAAGCGGATGTCGACGCCGGACGTGCGCACCTGCTTCGCGACCAGCTCGAGATCTATCGGGAGCACGATGCGAGCTGGGCGTTCTGGACCTATAAGGCGGTCCGGGGCCAAGGCCTGGTCGGGCCGCACGATCAGTCAGCGTACGCCAGTCGGTTCGGCGACTTCATGGAGAAGAAGGATCGGCTCGGCGTTGACGCCTGGGCGAGCCGCGGCACAGGATGCGCAGGCATCCAACGAGCCGTCAAGGATCTGTTGAGGCAAGAGTTTCCGGACTACAGCCCGTACCCACGCGGTCAGGACGACTGGGTCGACACGCTTTTGCTGCACATTCTGGTCGCGGATCCATTGTCGGTCGAGTATGCGGGTCTGTTCGTCGGTGCATCAGACGCTGAGGTAGACGCGCTGGCAGACTCCTTCCGCATGGAACAGTGCGTCAAGCGGCCCGACTTCATCCAGACGTTCGCGGAAGCCCTTGCCGCCGGGTGACCGGATGGACCACCGGCGCGTTCACGGGGCCGCACCCCGCAGCTCGCGTCCACACGGCTTCACCTCGAGACCCGGAGGTCTAGATGAACATCCTCATCGCAGGCGCTAGCTGTTCTGGTTCATGACGTTGGTGACGCTTGCGTGGAGGCGTGAGGCCGGGGCCTCTCCGCGGGCGGACCCGAGCGACCGACATGTCCGAGGAAAGACATCCATCGTCGATCGGCGTGCGGGTCAGGACACTGCGAGCCCGCCTGCGGCACCGACCTAGACCATGGAGTCGATCGCTGTGAGGGTCAAGACACCCGGGCCCGTCCGGCACTCCACATTCTCACTGTCGGCGTGCACGACCTGCGGGACGCCGTGGATGGCGAAGATCTGCCTCATCATCTCCACCGCCAACACCCCGGACTCGTGGGCGTGGACGTGCACGCCGACGATGTACCGGGAGTAGATGTCGATCATCACGTACGCGTCGAAGTAGGTGCCCTTGACCGGCCCGGCGAGCTTGGTGATGTCCCAGGAGTAAACCTGACCCGGCCCGGTGGCGACCAGCTCCGGGATCGCCCGGGCTGGGTGGCGGGCCAGGCGGCGACGCTCTTTGACCTGGCTGTTCTCGGTCAGGACGCGGTAGATCGTGGAGATCGACCCCAGATACACGCCCTCGTCCAACAGCTGGGCGTAGATCTGGATCGAGGGCAGGTCCACGAACCGGGTCGAGTTCACGACCTGCAAGACCCGGGCCCGTTCGACGTCGGTCAGCTTGTTCGCCGGCACCCGGATCTCGGGAGAGACAGGGGTGCGGGGCCGACGGGTCGCGATCGCCCGCGGCACTCCGACCAGCGCCGCCGCCCACCGGGTCGGCACGCCCCGGCTGGACAGCTCACGGTAGGTGGCCATCAGCGTGCGCTGGGCCCGTGCTCGTCCTGCGAGCTCCTGGATATCTCCTCCAAGAGCTCGCGTGCTTTTCTCATAATCTCCAGCGCCACCTGCGTGGTCGCCAACCTCCGCTCGGCCTTCTCGAGCTGGCGCCGTAGCCGGGCGATCTCCCCCTGCTCGGCGGTCAGCCGCCCGATCTTCTCCCCCGGGGTCCTTCCCGGCCAGGACCCCGGCGTCGCGCAGCCGGCGTCACTCGGTGATCAGCGAGGAATACAACCCGTGCGAGCGCAGGTACGCACCGCCCTGACCGCGGGCGAGGGCGGCCTCGTACGCGGCCAGATGATCAGGCTTCTGCGCCGAGGTGAACGACCTCCTCGAGGTCGGGCCCCCGAGCGAGGTCCGGGGCTGGTCATGCGACCATCGTCACGCACCGCGGTCAAAGACGAACTCATGATGATGGATTCCTGGTTCTCGCCCCACGCCAACGGCGGACCTGCTCTGAACCGTCGGCCTCAACTCACCCTGACCCGTAGGGCGTCGGGGAACGGCCCTCGCAGCGCCCTGAGGTATGCCGGACCGCCTACGGACGCGGGGAACACCTTGACCGCCGCCGCTCCGAACTCGACGGCAGTCATGACCTCACTGGGTGTCAGGGCGCCGAATATGGCGGTCGCCCCTGTGGCCCGCATCGCCCGGGCCAGCTCGGGACTCGTGCCGGGGCTGACGAGGAAGATGGCGCCCGCCGCCACCGCCTCGTCGGCCTGAGCCGGCGTCGTCACCGTGCCCGCGCCGAGCAGAACACCAGGTCCGTGCCGAGCAGAACACCAGGTCCGTGCCGAGCAGAACACCAGGTCCGTGCCGACGGGCGATCTCGCTGATCACTGCGGCCGCGTCCGGGGTGGAATACGTGATCTCAACCGCGGTCCCCCCCGGCCACCAGAGCATCCACGGCGCCGAGCGCCGCGTCGGGGGTTGGTGCGCGAAGGACGGCGACGATACCGGCCGCCACCAAGGAAGATAGTGCTGGGACGTTGAACGGAATGCTCTTTGCGCTGGGATCGACGGAGGTCACGGGCTGCTGTGCCCGACGAGATTCGGAGGCGGGCTTCCCGCGAGCACGGCGGCGGTTGCACCGGCTCCCATGTTGTCCACCGCCTCGACGGTCTGGGCCGCCGTGTGCGGCATGATGATCACGCGGTCGACGAGGTCCTCAGCGAGAAGGGGACTGTTCAGTCCGACGTGTCCCTCGCCGAGGTCATCGGACGCGTAGTCCTGCAACCGGCCCGCTCGCAGTGCCGTCGCGACGGCCAGCTCGTTGACGAGGCTGGCGCGCGCGGTGTTGATGATCGTCAGCCCGGGTGAAGCGTGGGCAAGCCATGACGTGTCGACGACGGTGCCGACTCCGGGCGCGTGCAAGGACACCACATCGCACTCCGCCGCCAACGCGAGAAGCGTCGCTGGGCGCGCGCCCGCGGCCAGCACGTCCAGGTCGTCGATGGCGGGGTCGTAGGCGAGCACCGTCGTGCCAAAGGGAGTCAGCCGAGCCGTCAGCGCCCGACGGATCCGTCCGAAACCGACGACCCCAACTCGGAGGTTCCTGAGCTCCTTCGTCGGCTGGACTGTCCAGTCGCCAGCGCGGACCTCGCGGTCCCCGGTGACGACTCGACGCAGCGCAGCGAGCATCAAGGCCAGTGCGTGCTCAGCGACGGCGTCGCTGTTGGCGCCGGGGGGCAACCAGTTGCAGGTCGGGCGCGATGGCGAGGTGCGCGGCCGTGACAGGTGCCGTGCCGGCGATCCAGGCCACTGCCCTTGCGAGGTGTGGTCGCAAGGCCTCCAGGTCGTGGTCGGTCGCACCGATGGCGACCTCGGCACCGTTGTCGTGCAGGCGCCCCAGCAGATCCAGGTGCCCCGAGGAGAATGAGCGGGAGGTCACGAGGACCAGCGGGACGTTCACAGTGGTCCTCCGTCGAACCAAGGCTCGAGCCGCCGAAAGGCGTCGAGAAAGCGGTCGTGGCGCGCCGCGTAGAGCGCGTGGCGGTCCGGGTCTGGCTCGAAGACCGCAGTGATCGTCGAGAGGGTGCGGGCCACCGAGAAGTCGGGCAGGAGGCCGAGACCGACGCTGGCGGTGACCGCAGCGCCGAGGCTGTTGGCTTCCTCGACCACGCTCCGGCGGCGCACGGTGCAATCCCAGACGTCCGCGATCTGCAGCCAGACGTCACTGGCCGCGCCCCCGCCGATCGCGTCGACGCGGTCGACCTGCTCCCCGTCCTCCCGGAACGCGCCAATGCAGGTGGCCAGGTTGAACGCCACACCCTCCAACACCGCCCGAGCCAGATGCGCGGGACCGTGGTGGCGGCCCAGGTCGACGAAGGCGCCGCGAGCATTGGGGTTCCAGTACGGCGAGCGCTCCCCGAGCAGGTGCGGCAGGAAGTAGAGCCCGTCCGCGGATGCCGGCACGTCGTCGCTCGCGTTGAGCAGGTGGTCGTCCCGGTCGGCGTCCTGTGCACCCGAGACCAGGTCAGCGATCCACGACAGCGAGCCGCCGCCGGCCTGCATCGTGGCCGTCGGCACGAACTGGTCCGGCACCACGTGGTCGAAGGTCATGGTCCGCATCGCCGGCAGGTCGAGCAGAGGCGCCAGGGCACTTTTCGACACCCACGAGGACGACCCCAGGTACACGTAGGCGTCATCGTCCCGATGCACGACTCCCGCGCCGACGGCGGCCATTGGACCGTCGCCGCCCATCATCACGGGGGTGCCGGGGCAGAGGCCGGTGGCCTCTGCCGCCGAGGCGGTCACCGTCCCGACGACCGTGGTCGACGGGACGATCTCGGGAAAGAGATCGACCGGCAGGTCGGCCGCGGCGAGCACGTCGTGGGACCAACGCCCGTCGCGCTGATCGTACGCGTTGGTGCTGGAGGCGTCAGAGGGGTCGGTAGCCACGACCCCGGCGAGCTTGAACACGACGTAGTCCTTGGCCAGGCACATCCGCCGGGCGCTCTCGAAGACGTCCGGCTCCTTATCGCGCACCCACATCAGCTTGCTCAGGGAGTACGTGGGATTCAGCCGGTGGCCCAGGATGCGATATGCCTCAACCATGCCGAGTGCCTCGACCAGTCGACGGCACTGCACGGCACTGCGGGTGTCTGCCCAGATGAGCGAGGAACGGACCGGCTCGCCGTCACCACCGAGCAGGACCAGACCCATCATCTGCCCGGACAGCGCCACACCGCGGACGCGGTCGGCGGACACGTCAGCGGTGGCCAACAATCGCCCGGTGGCCGACCCCACCGCGTCCCACCAAGACCGGGGGTCCTGCTCGACGACGCCACAACTACCGAAGTGCGTGGGATACGTCTCGGTCACCGCAGCGATGAGCCGGCCGTCGTCGTCGTGGAGGGAAGCCTTGTCGCCTGTCGTGCCGAGGTCGTGCGCCAGGAGCATCGGGGCGCCCTACGCACCGGTGGTGACGGCGTGAGCATGTCGCGGCAGAGCGGCACCAGGCCTGCACGACCGCCGATGGGAGGCACTGCGTCGTCGTTGGTCATCGACCTTCCTCACATCTGTGGTGGGCGGCCATCGGGGGTCGCGCTTCGCCAGTCCCGGACATGATGCATCCTGTTATTACAAGTGTAACCACGGCAGATCTGCTTTGCCTGTAGGGACATGTCATCTATCATGTCCGCATGGGGAGCCAGCAGCCGGGCCTGTACACCGGGATTGACCGCTCTTCACCGATGCCGTTCTACCACCAGCTCAAGGTGATCATCCTGTCGATGATCAAGGACGGCACCTACGGCCCAGGAGACCTTCTGCCGGGGGAGCTGAGGCTGTGCAAACAGTACGGGGTCTCGCGGACGGTCGTCCGTCAGACTCTTGTGGAGCTCAAGCACGAGGGCTGCGTCAACAGCGAGAAGGGCAGGGGTACGTTCGTCTCCTCGCCCAAGACCTCCCAAGGCTTGGTACAGTCCCTCAGCGGCCAGTTCGAGGACATGGCCGTGCGGGGAGTGCACCTGCGCAGCAAGGTGCGCAGGCTCGAGGCGGTTCCTGCCGAGTCCGCGGTCGCCGCGCAGATGCAGCTGAACGATGGCAGTCCGGTCGTGCTGTTGGAACGACTCCGCTTCATCAGGGACGAGCCATGGGTGGTCGCATTCACCTATCTGCCCATCGAGCTACTGCCCGTCCTTCAGCAAGAGGACCTGGAAAGAGGATCCCTCTACGCCTTCATGGACCGGCTGGGGATTCGCCCGAGTCACGGCAAGCGCACCGTCGAGGCACGCGAAGCGGGCAAGTACGTGGGGAAAGCCCTTGGCATCCATGCCAGTTCGCCTGTCCTGCTGTTGACGAGCATCGGGTTTGACTCGGGCGGTCGCCCAGTCGAGTACTTCGAGACGTTCCACCGCGGGGATCGCAGCCGCTTCGAAGTCGATCTGGTGCGGTCCGAGGGGGCGACGACGCCGTTGTTGGTCGCTGAGGCCAGAGCGTTGCCAGTTCCGGCCCAGTGACTCGACCGCGAGACGGCGTCGCGGCTTCGAGGGACAGGACCTCGCCTCGCGCTTTCATGGCGAGGTGGCGTGGGGTCGTGTCGTTGAACTGAAAAGGGTGGATTCCAGTGAACGTCGCAACACCGAGAGGTGTTGGAGGTCGTGATGGGATCGAAATCAGGGCTGGTCGGGAGGCCAGGACCGGTGCCGTTGAT
>Ga0209745_1001652_pt1 | contig 13115 bp, 9 predicted proteins | sample BarGraNGADG00312_FD_184495 | JGI IMG/M metagenome (GOLD analysis project Ga0209745, IMG submission 184495) | Arctic peat soil microbial communities from Barrow, Alaska - Barrow Graham LP Ref core NGADG0004-312 (SPAdes) (version 2) | ecosystem: Environmental > Terrestrial > Soil > Wetlands > Peat ... | reverse complement strand
TTCGTGCACTACGACGGCCTCGGGACGCCGTGGACCCAGTCCCCGGCGCTGTTCTGGCCCGCGGACCGGGTGTGGTGTGTCGCCACGGAGGTGGACTTCGACTCCACCCTGGTGGGGGGATCGGCGGCGGCCGTGGCGGACGTCCTCCGGGCTCCCGCACTGGAGGCGCTCCGGCTCACGGGCGGGGAGTCCCTGCGGCACGACGCAGACCACAGCAACCGCTGACCTCACGCGCCGCGCCCGCCACGTCCGCCGTGAGTCCGGCTGCGCCATCCGCCCCCGCATGGTTGGCTGGGTGAGCCGCCCCACACCCCGGGCGGGATGGACAGAGAGAGTCAGGACCCATGACCGCCACCATCACCCGGCCGCACGAGGCCGCCGCAGATCTCACCGCCCTGGAGGAGGCCCGCGCGCAACTGCGCGAGGCGATCGACCATCTCGGCCTGTCCGAGGGCAAGTACCAGATGCTCGCCAACGCCCGGCGTGAGGTGACGGTCTCCGTGCCGTTGCGCCGCGACGACGGCGATCTCGAGGTGTTGATCGGGCACCGGGTGCAGCACAACTTCTCCCGCGGGCCCGCGAAGGGCGGCCTCCGCTACGACCCGCACGTGGACCTCGACGAGGTCCGCGCGCTTGCGATGTGGATGACCTGGAAGTGCGCCCTGATCGATGTGCCCTACGGCGGCGCGAAGGGCGGGGTGCGCATCGACCCGCGGCGGTACTCCCAGACGGAACTCGAGCGCGTGACGCGCCGTTACACCTCCGAACTGATGCCGATCCTCGGGCCCGACAAGGACATCCCAGCACCGGACATGGGCACCGACGAGCAGACGATGGCCTGGATCATGGACACCTACTCGGTGGCCGTGGGGCACACCGTTCCGGGCGTGGTCACCGGCAAACCCATCTCCCTCGGCGGGTCGCTGGGGCGGCGCGAGTCCACCTCCCGCGGCGTCGTGCACATCGCCCTCGCCGCGATGGAGTCCCGGGGGCTGCGGCCGTCCACGTCCACCGCCGCCGTGCAGGGCTTCGGGAAGGTGGGCCGCGGGGCCGCGCGCTTCCTGTACGACGCTGGGGTGAAGGTGATCGCAGTGTCGGACCAGTACGGCGCGGTCCACAACCCCGGCGGGATCGACCTCCCCCGACTCGAGGCGTTCACCGAGCGCACGGGGTCCTTCGTCGACTTCGACGGCGCCGACCCGCTGGAGCGCGACGCGCTGCTCGAACTCGACGTCGACGTCCTGGTGCCCGCCGCCCTGGAAGGGGTCCTGACCAGCGCGAACGCACCGCGCGTCCGGGCCAGGGTGATCGTGGAGGGGGCGAACGGGCCGACGTCGTCGGGCGCGGACCGTATCTTCGCGGACCGGGACATCCTCGTGGTGCCCGACATCCTCGCCAACGCCGGCGGCGTGATCGTGTCCTACTTCGAGTGGGTGCAGGGCAACCAGGCGTACTGGTGGACGGCGCGGGAGGTGGAGGAGCGCCTGCGGTCCCGCATGGTGGGGGCGTGGGAGTCCGTCACTGCCTACGCGGCCGAGAACGAGCTCTCGCTGCGGTCGGCGGCGACCGTCATGGCCGTGGAGCGCGTGGCGCTCGCGCACCGGCAGCGGGGTCTCTACCCCTAGACCAACGGCTGGTGAGAATTCGTGCCCATGGTGTGGGGTGTACCCCTCACCACCGGCACGAGACCTCGCCCCCCGATGGGTGGTCAGGGTTTGAGCGGGATGGTCAGGGTTTGCGCAGCTCAGCCCACTGGCAGGTGACGGGCCCACCACTCGAGGATCGCCTCGAAGCGCTGGCGTCGGTGCCACGGCGAGCCGCTCCGCGACAGCTCGTGGTTCTCCCCCGGGAACACCAGCATCTCCGCCTCCACCCCGCCGCGCAGCAGCGCCGCGAAGTAGCGCTGGGCCTGCTCCAGCGGGCAGCGGAGGTCCTGCTCCGAGTGCAGCACGAGCGTGGGCGTCCGCACCTGGCCCACCTTCGCCATCGGGCTCTGCTCCGCGATGCGCCCCGTGTCGGTCCCGGTGTAGGCCTCGCTGAAGAACCAGCCGATGTCGCTGGTGCCCACGAAGTTGACCGGGTCGAGGTAGCCGCGCTCCACGATCGCGCCGGCGAACCGGTGGTCGTGCGCGATGGTCCACGCCGTGAGGTAGCCGCCGTACGAGCCCCCGAGGATCCCGGTGCGGGACCCGTCCAGGGCCGGCTCCGCGGCGATCGCCCCATCCAGGAAGGCGAGCACGTCCTGCAGGTCCACGGTGCCCATGGCGCCCTTGATCGCGAGCCCGTGCGCCCGCCCGTAGGAGGCGCTGCCGCGCGGGTTGCACTGCACCACCGCGTACCCCGCCGCCGCGTACACCTGCGCCTCGTCGAGGAACCCCCAGCCGTACTGCGCGTACGGTCCGCCGTGGATGTTCAGCAGCACCGGGTGCGGGCCGTCGCCCTCGGGCAGGTACAGCCAGCCGTGCACCGGGTAGCCGTCGCCGGAGCGCACCGTGAGTTCGCGCTGCCCCGCGATCCGCGTCCGCTCGCGCAGCGGCGCCGCGAAGTCGGTGAGCGCCCTGATCGCCCCGCCGTCGACGACGCCGCACTCGCCCGGCGTCGCCGGGTCCGCGTAGCTGACGACGACGGTCCCCGCCGCCTCCACCGCCCCCGTCACCACGAGCGGGCCGTCGACGAGGACGGTCGTGGTGCCGTCAGGCTGGATGGCGTGCAGTTGGCCGGCGCCGCGCACGGCGGGACAGGCGAGGACGCCGGAGTCCCCGTGGGGGACGGGGGTGGCATCGCCGTAGTCGAGGACGTCGGTGTCGGTGAGGAGGCGCGGTTCCACCGGGGCCGCCGGGTCCGGGGCGGCGTCGAGCGCGGCGGCGTCGAGCGCGTACACGCCGGTGTTCGTCGCGACGAAGTCCACCCCGTCCGGGCCCAGGTCCGCGCCGAGCATGAACAGGGTGCGGCCGTCGCGGGAGAACACCGGTGACGTGAACCCGACGACGGCCTCCGGCCCGCCCGCGACCAACTCGGGCACCGAGTGCGCGGGCCCCTCGACGGGCACCCGGTGGATCATCGAGCGCAGGTCGCGGTCCGCGCCGTCGTGCAGGGCGGCGGCGAAGTGGACGTGGGCGCCGTCCGGCGAGAAGCACGGGGTGGCGGCGTCGTGGCCGGGGGGCGTGAGCAGGCGCGCGGAGGGAAGGCCCCTGGTGCCGCCGAGCGTCGCGGGGCCAGCAGACGTCGCGGGGGCGGCCGACGGCGCGGCCAGCTCGTTCGCAACCTTCGCCGCGCGACCCACCGGCTCCACCCACGGCTCGTCACCGGGCGCGGGGACGTCGAGCAGCCAGATGCCCTGGCGCTTGTCGGCGGTGTACCCGAGGCCGTTCAGGTGGTACTTGTTCCCGGTGACGCGGCGGGGGTCCTCGTGCGCGCCGTCGACCCCCTCGAGCGTGCCGTACCGCCCGGCCTCCGGCAGGCGCGCGCAGAACGCGATGCGCGCCGAATCCGGGGACCACGCGAACTCCCCCACCCCCAACGGGGCGTCGGTGAGCACGCGGGGCTCCCCGCCGCGCGCGTCCATGACCGCGAGTTGCGGCCGGTCCTTCTCGTCGGCGCGCAGGAACGCGAGCAGCCGGCCGTCCGGGCTGAACCGGGGGGCGGAGTCGGCGACGCCACAGGTGAGGCGGCGCGCCGGCTCATCCCCCGCCGTGTCCAGCAGCCAGAGCTGGCCGGTGTAGCGGTCGGCGGCGAAGCTGGGGTGCGACGTCGCGACGACGGCGCGGCGCCCGTCCGGACTGAGCGTGGGCCGGGAGAGCGTGGTGAGGAGTTCGACGTCGGCAGGTTTCACGTCGCTCAGGCGAGGGGGACCGAGTTGGACCGGGCCACGTCCGCGAACCACCGTGCCGAGGCCTTGGGCGTGCGGACCTGGGTCTCGTAGTCCACGTGCACGATCCCGAACCGCTTCGCGTACCCCCAGGCCCACTCGAAGTTGTCCATGAGGGACCAGACCAGGTACCCCCGCACGTCGGCCCCGTCCTGGATCGCGGCATGGACCGCGGCGAGGTGGTCCCGGATGTAGGCCAGCCGGTCCGCCGAGTCGTCCACGTGGCCGGTGGGATCCGGGACGTCGTCGAACGCGGCGCCGTTCTCGGTGATCACGAGGGGGATGCCGACGGGACCGGTGTAGTCCGCGTGGAGCCGCAGCAGCAGCCGGTGGAGGCCCTCCGGCTGGATCTCCCAGCCCATGGCGGTCCGGGGCAGCCCGCGCGAGACGGCGCGCACCCGCTCGGAACCCACGTACGGGCTCCGGCAGGGGCGGCCACCCGGTCCGGCGTACTCGAGCGGCGAGTCATCGGACGGGTCCGGCGCGGCGAACGCAAGCCCGTTGTAGTAGTTGATGCCCAGCACGTCGATCGGGGCCGAGATGACCGCCATGTCCCCGTCCCGCGCCACGCGGCCGAGGCCCGCGTCCGCCATGTCCGCGAGCACGTCGGCGGGGTATGAGCCCCGGAACAGCGGGTCGAGGAACACACGGTTGAACGCGCCGTCGATGCGCCGGGCGGCGTCGACGTCGCCCGGGTCGTCCGGGTCCGCCGGGTCCGCCACCGTCTGGTTCAGCGTGATTCCGAGCTGGGCGTCGCGGCCCCCGGCCCGCAGCCGCTGGATCGCCAGGCCGTGGCCGAGCAGCAGGTGGTGGACGGCGTCGACCGCCTCGGACGGCGAGGTGTGGCCGGGCGCGTGCTCGCCGCCCGCGTAGGAGAGGAAGGAGGAGCAGAAGGGCTCGTTGAGGGTGGTCCACACCGGTACCCGGTCGCCGAGGGCGTCGAAGAGGACGCCGGCGTAGTCGGCGAAGCGGTGGGCGGTGTCCCGGTTGGTCCACCCACCCACGTCCTGCAGCGCCTGCGGCAGGTCCCAGTGGTAGAGCGTGACCCACGGGTCGATCCCGTGCCCCAGGAGCTCGTCCACCAGCCGGGAGTAGAAGTCGACGCCCTTCACGTTGGTGGGGCCACCGTCCGGGCACACACGAGCCCACGACGTCGAGAAGCGGTAGGTGCCGAGGCCCAGCTCCGCCATCAGCGCGACGTCGGCCGGCATGCGGTGGTAATGGTCGCACGCCACCGTCCCGTCCTCACCGCCGACGACGGCGCCCGGGAGGCGGCAGTAGGCGTCCCAGATCGAGTCCGTGCGCCCGTCCTCCGACGTGGCACCCTCGATCTGGAACGCGGCCGTGGCGGACCCCCAGCGGAACCCCTCGGGAAAGATCAGTTCGGTTGTCATCGGTGTTCCTCTCGTTGCGCGCGCAGGGCAAGCACGGCCAGCGCCTCGCCCACCTCGTCCCACGGTACGACCTCGTCCCCGCGGTCCATCGTGTCCTCGGGACCCTTCCCGGCAAGCAGCACGGTGTCGCCCGCCGCCGCCCCGAGCACCGCGTGCCGGATCGCCGCGACGCGGTCCTTGAGCACCACGAAGTTCGTGCGGCCCGCCTCGCGCGCCCCCCGTTCCATCTCCGCGAGGATGTCCGCCAGCGGGGTGGTGGAGGGATCGTCCTCACTGAACACCACCCGGGTGGCGATGCGTGTCGCCACCTCCCCCATCGGGGCGTGCTTCCCCGGGTCCCTGTTGCCACCGGCCGATCCGATCACCACCCACAGGTCCCCGGGCGTCGTCGGGCGCAGGGTGGACAGCGCCTTCTCGAGCGCGTCCGGCGTGTGGGCGAAGTCCACGATCACCCGGACGTCGCCGGAGGGCACCAGCTCCATGCGGCCCGGCACGCCGCGGAAGCTCGCGAGCCCCGCCACCAGGTCCTCGGCCCCCACGCCGAGCCGCGCGGCCGCGGCCATCGCGGCGAGCGCATTCGCCACGTTGAAGCGGCCGATCATCGGCAGCACGGCCACGAAGTCCCCGAGCGGGCCGACGACGCGAAACCGCAGGCCCGACGGCAGCTCGGCGATCCCAAGCGCCCGCCAGTCCGCCTCCGCGCCGTCGGCGGAGTAGCTGGTCTCCGACGGCGCCACCCCCCGCAGCCGCGGGTACCAGGCGTCGTCGGCGTTGAGGACGGCGAACGCGGCCCGCTCGACCAGCTTGCGCTTGTCCGCGAAGTAGTTCTCGATCGTGCCGTGGAAGTCGAGGTGCTCGCGGGTGAGGTGCGTCCACACCGCCACGTCCCAGTCCACGGCGCGCACCCGGTCGAGCGCGAGGGCGTGGCTGGAGGCCTCCACCACCACGGCGTCCGCCCCGGCGTCCACCATCTCGCCCAGGAGTTCCTGCACCTGCGGTGCCTCGGGGGTGGTGAAGTGCGCGGGGAAGTGCCGCAGCACACCGTCGGGCAACTCGTAGCCCACGGTGGACAGCAGCCCCGTCCGCAGCCCCGCCGCGCGCAGCAGGTGCCGCGCCAGCCAGCTCGTGGTGGTCTTGCCGTCGGTCCCGGTCACCCCCACCACCCGCAGGCGGCGCGACGGGTTGCCCGCGAGGATGGCCGCCGCGTCGGCGAGCGTCTCCCGGGCATTGCGCACGACGACGTACGGCACCGCCGGCACGACGTCGCCGGGCAGGCCCTCCCCCAGCACGGCGACCGCGCCCCGCCGGACGGCGTCGGCGACGAAACGGTGGCCGTCGAACCGGGCGCCGCGGATCGCGAGGAAGGCGTCCCCCGGCTCCACCCACGCGGCGTTGTGCGTGATGCCGCGGACCTCGGGGTCCGGGAGGCCGGCGGCGGGCAGGTCGAGGGCGGCGAGGAGTTCGGACAGTCGCATACCGCGAGGGTAGCGCCGATGTCCCGGGGGGTGTCGGGGGCGGCGGTAGATTGTCCCCATGACGTCCGTCGAATCGCACACGCCCGACCCCGTGGGCCGCATCATGACCCTCGTGTACTCCGCGGGTGTGGTGGCGGTCCTCGTGGTTTCCTACCAGGCCGTCCGGCAGGCGAACTGGCCGGCGGTGCTGCTGTACGTGGTCCTCACGCTCCTCCTGGCGTACCAGGCGGTCTCCGCGAACACGATGCGGACGGCCCACCTCACCATCGACGACGCCGGCATCCGGCGCTCGGGCGCCTGGGGGTGGAAGCGCCCCTGGGACGGGATCTCGTCGGCCACCATCGAGGAGTTCAAGGCCCTGAACTACCTGGTGGTGATCCGCAGCGACCCGAAGGCGCCCAGCCACCACTCCAGCACCTACCTCTGGGGAGCGGACTTCGCGCGGAACGCACTGGTCACGCCGCTGGACGAGGCCCTGGTGCCGGCCGTCGAGCGGGAACTCGCCGCCCACGGCCTCGGCGGCGCCGCCCGGTGACGCGTTCCTGACAGTCCTCCGCCCTACGCTGGCATCCATGGAACGCGACGGTCTCCTGGCCCGGTGGCCCCTCCGTTCCGTTGCCGCCAGCGACTCGCCCTGGTCGGACGCGGTCGACCTGGCGCTGCGCGCGGTTGCCGCCGTCATCTGTGCCGCCAACCTGGTCAGCGGCCTCGCCATTGTCCTGTCCGTGACCAACGTCGACCGTGCCCCCGTGGTCATCGGCCTCGCGCTCGTCATCCAGGCGCTCGTGGGGATGATCGTGGTGCTCGCGCAGGTCCGCAGGCGACCCTGGGTGCAGGCGGCGCTCGTCGCGGAGGTCTGCCTCGGCATCGCGATCGCGCTGCCCGTCACCAACGCGGGTTCGGCCCACCTGGCCAACAACTGGTGGCCCACCCAGTTCCTGCTCTGCACGATCGTCTTCGTGATCGTCACGGACCACGGCTGGATGCGCCTGATCCCCCTTGGTGCGGTGGTTGCGTTCCACGTCGTCGCGCGAACCGCCACTTGGGACGCGCAGGGGATGCCCCGCGAGTTCCTCGCCCTCCTGCTCGCCGTCGAACTTGGTCAGGTCGCGTACCTGGCGTCCCTCGCGCTCCTTTCCCAGGCCGTCCTCGTGCGCGCCGCGCGGTTCTCGGACGGCGTCCACGCCTCCGTGGTGGACGAGCGAGAGCGCGCCGCCGACGAGCAACCTCGGGAACGCGTCGTCCGCGAGGTGGAGAGATTCGTCCATGACGAGGTCATCCACACGCTGCGGACGATCGCCATGGACAGGGTCTCCGTGCCGGCGGCGCACGCCATTGCGAGTGCCGCGCGACTGGATGCGATCACCTCCACCGGCGCGCTCCCGCCGTCCGGTACCGCCACCAGCATCGTGGACAGGCTGGAGGCCGCCGCCGAGCGCTCGCCGCTCGACGTCGTCGTGAAGGTGAAGGCCGGTATCGTCATCCCCGCCGATGTGGAGGACGCACTCGTGCGGGCCGCGATGGAGGCCCTGCGCAACGTCTCCAAACACGCGCGCGCGAGCCGGGCCGTCGTGGAGGTGACACGCACCGGCCTGACGGTCCACGTCACGGTGACCGACGACGGCGTCGGTTTCGACGCCGACGCCCCGACGACCCGCCGGGGCGTCCGGTCGTCGATCCGCCAGCGCATGACGGAGGTGGGTGGTGGCGCGCTCATCACGTCGAAGCCGGGCGACGGCACCACCGTGCACCTCTCGTGGACCCCGCGGCGGACCGCCACGGAGCGGTGGGTCCCGGGGACCGGCTTCAGTGCCCTGGAGGACTTCTACCCGGCGGCCACACTCGTCGTCATCCCGTTCCTCGCTGTCACCTTGTGGAGCGCCATCTGGATCTCCCCCTACCTTGCGCACCCGTGGGCGGGGTGGGTCGGTTCGCTGGGCCTGGTGGTCACCGGCGCCCTGGCCGCGCTGCGCGCGCCGCGCTCGGGGCTCCCGGGATGGGCGTCGCTGGCCCTCACGGTGGTGGCGTGGTCCGCGTCCGCGCTCAACGGCTGGGCACTCCCGGACGGGACCGAGATCCCCCTCCTCTACTGGACCGCCGGCAGTGCCGCCGGCGTGCTCGTCCTCCAGGCACTCTTCCGCCCGCGCTGGGAGATGGTGGTGGCAGGCGTCGGCCTTGTCCTGGTCGCCGCGGTCGCCTGCGTTGTCCGGGCGGGTGTCGCCGCCACGCTCACCGGGTTCCTCGCCTGTGTCCTCTCGCCGGCTCTGGCGCTGGCGGCCGCGCTGGTCCTTCGCCTGTTCATGGACGAGTTCGCCTGGCAGATCCTCCTCGCGGAGGAGGACTCCATCCGTGCACACGCCAACCGCGCGGCGCGGTCCGCGTTCGAGGAGGAGTTCGGGCGCCGGTTGCGCCACCTGCGCCAGCTCATCGCCGGATTCGTCCACGACGTGGCGACCGGCGCCCTCGACGTGGCGGACGAGTCCGTGCGGACCACCGCGGACCTGCTCGAACGCAACGTGCGGGACCAGATGCTGCCGAACGTGACCGAGGACCTGCAGGAGATGGTCGCAGGGTTGCGCGCCCGCGGCGTGCTCGTCACGATGCGGGTGGCCGCCGACGTCCCCCAGTCGGTGCAGCGGCACGGCGTCGCCGCCCTGGAGTCGTTGGAGGGCGCGGCCCGGCCGGCGAAGAACGGCGGCACGTCGGCGACGATCACGATCATGCGCGCGGGCGACCGGTGGCGGGTCTCGCTCATGGTCCCCACGCCGCACCGGGATGTCCGTGCCCGCCTTGAGGCGTTCGCCGGTTCGGCGTGGGACGTGTATCGCGACCCCGATGTGATTCACCTGACACGGGATGTCCCCCCTTTGGTGGACTCGCGTAAACCGACATAGTGGTGCTTCCTCAAGGCACGATGAGCCCATGTCCCCGCACAGGAAACCACGGACACGGGTGACGGTCACCGCCGTCGATGACCACCCGATCGTGGTTGAGGGCCTCGCCTCGCTGATGTCGCGCGCCCCGCGCGCCGACTGGCTCGACGGCCTGGTCGCCGCAACGCGGGAGAACTCGCCGGAACTCGTCTGGCTCGGCCAGTCGAAGACCCTCGCCGACCTCCTGCAGCGCCTCGAGGAGTGGGAAACACCCCCGGACGTGGTGCTCTATGACCTCTTCCTCAACGACGGCTCCGACCCGGCGGACGGGATCGCCGTCCTGGCGGCGAAGGGCGTCCGCGTGGTGATCCTGACGTCGGAGGTCCGCCCGGTGCCCATTCGTCGCGCCATCCAGGCGGGCGCGACCGGCCTGGTGCTGAAGTCCGACGACGTGGAGAAGATCCTGGACGTGGTGCGCGCCGCCGCCCTCGGCCACTTCGCGGTTTCCAGCGACCTCGCCTTCGTGCTGGCCACCGACGACACCCTCGCGCCCCATCTGGCTCCCCGGGAGCTCGAGGTGCTCCAGTTGCTCGCGGAGGGCGTGGCCCGGAAGTCCGTGGGCAACAGGCTGGACCCGCCGGTCAAGCTCGCCACGGTGGTGACCTACCTGAACCGGATCTGCAAGCGCTACCAGGACATGGGGCGCGACGTGAAGACCACCCAGGACGCGATCCGGGCCGCGGTGGAGAACGGGTACTTCGACATGCCCGGATCCCCCGGACCGCAGTAGCCCCTCAGCCCCAGGTGGTGAGGCCGACGCGGTCGTACTCGCCGTCGGGGTGGACCACCCGCTCGATGCCCGCCGCGGCGAGCGCCTTGCGGCAGCCGGGGCACGGTGGGTCCGTGATGTAGGCGGTGGCGCCCTTCGTGTCGCGGGTGGCGAAGAGCAGCGCGTTCACCTCCGCGTGGATCGCGATACAGAATCCGGGGGTGCCGGGGCGGTCGTAGTCGCCGAGTCCCGGGATGACGTCGTAGTCCAGCAGGCCGCGCGGGCAGGCGCCCTGGAGGCAGTCGGGTTCGCCGGGAGCGGCGCCGTTGTACCCGGTGGCGATGATGCGCCGGTCCACCACGAGTACGGCCCCCACCTTCCGTCGGGTGCACTTTGCGCGCACCGCGACCGCATGCGCGATTCCGAGGAAGTACTCGTCCCAGCCGGGAACAACCGATGGCATGTCGCCTCCTTCTCGGGACCATCCTGACACCGCGACGGCGCGCGGCGGCGTTAGCCTGAGTCCATGTTGCGCACCGTGGCCGGCCCCCTGTCCGAAGGCCCCGCGGCCTTCCCCGCTCCCGCCCCGTACCGGGGGCAGGCGGACGAACTCGTGTGGGACGACCTCTGCTTCGCGGTCCCCGCGGCGCACCGCCCGCTGTTCCTCGACCTGCACGTCCCGCGCCCCGAAGCCCCGGTGCCCGGCGAGGCCGCGGACACCCGGGGCCGGCCCGTCATCGTGTGGGTGCACGGCGGCGGGTGGGAGGCGGGTTCGCGCCGTCGTCTCGGTGGGGAGCTGCAGAGCGGCTGGATCATCGAGCGGATGGTGCTCGCGGGTTTCGCGGTGGCGCTCGTTGACTACCGGCTGACGGCGGAGGCAACCTTCCCGGCCCCGGCCGACGACGTGCGGGCCGCCGTCGCCTGGCTCGCGGGGCACCGCGACGACTTCGGCCTCGACACCACGCGCCTCGCGCTGTGGGGCGAGTCCGCCGGCGCCCACCTCGCCCTCATCGTCGGGGCGACGGCGGCGGCCGGTATCGGCGAGGCGCGGGTGCGCGCCGTCGTCGACTGGTACGGGCCGGTGGACCTGCCGGCCCTCTACGCCGGGGGCGGAAACGGCGCGCTGAGCGGAACCTGGGCGTCCCCGGCGGCGTCGCCCGTCAATGTGATCACGGCCGCCATGCCGCCCACGCTCATCGTCCACGGCCGCGACGACGACCTGGTCCCGCCCGCGCAGAGCAGGCAGCTGCACGAACTGCTCGACTGGCTCGGCGTGGTGAACGAGCACGTCGAGTCCGAGGGTGGGCACGTGTTCGTGGGCGCCGACGTCGTCCCGGCGATGACCAACCGCACGCTCGATTTCCTCTGCACCCACCTCGGCCACACCCGCGGCCCCCGGCCCGACCCGGAGGTGGCGATGCGCGCCGCCCGGCTGCGGGAGGAGGGCGTCCGGGGCCCGTTCGAGACGGACGACCCGCACGAGGCGCGGCGCCGCGTCTTCGACTACCGCAAGGAGTTGAACGCCGTCGACTACGGGGTGGCGTCCGTGGAGGACGTCGAGATCCACACCGGCGTGCTCCGGATCCCGGTGCGCGTCCAGACGCCGGTCGCGCCAACGCGCACCGTGGTGCTCTACGTCCACGGCGGCGGGTGGGTCACCGGTGACCTGGACTCGCACGAGAAGGTGGCGGCCCGCATCGCCCAGTCCACGCCCGCCACAGTGATCCAGCTCGACTACCGCCGCGCGCCCGAGCACCCGTTCCCCGCGGCCCACGACGACGTCGTCGCCGCCACCGCGTGGGTGGCGGCCCGCCTGGACGAGTACGGCGCCGACACACTGGTCCTGGCCGGCGACAGCGCCGGCGGCGGCCTCGCCGTCGCCGCGGCCCTGTGGGCGCGCGACAACGGGGTGCGTGTCGACGCGCTCCTCCTGAACCACCCCGCGGTGGACTGGACCAGCTCTTCCCGGGCGGGGCTGCCCCACACCTACTTCGGCGGCGACGACTCGCTCCGGCTGGACCCGAGGGTCTCGCCGGCGCTGGCCGACCTGCGGGGGCTGCCGCCCGTGTTCTGCGGGGTCGGGGGGCTGGATCGCGCGCTCGAGGACGTGTTGCGGTTCGCGCACTCGCTGCGGGAGGCGGACGTGCCCGTGACGATGCGGATCTTCCCCCGCCTGCAGCACGGCTACTTCGGCCAGGCCGCGATCTCCCGTGGCGCTGACCGGGCCGCCGAGCAGATGTGCCGCGACCTGAGCGAGTTCACCTGGAACCGGGAGCCGCGCTGACGGCGTCCATTCTGCAACCACGCGCGCCGCCGCGCGCGCGGCCCCGGATACCCTGCTGTCGAGCCGGGGGCCGCAGCGAGGCGGCGCGGGCGGACAGATCGGAAAGTCATGTCGCATGTGCCGCCGGGAACAACACCTTCCTGCTCCAGAACGCCGACGTGTTCATGGACATGCTCACGGACTCGGGCGTGAACGCGATGTCCGACCGACAGCAGTCCGCCATGCTCATCGCGGACGACGCCTACGCCGGCTCGGCCACCTACACTCGCTTGGCGGAGAAGCTGCGTGAGAACTTCGGCATGGACCACTTCCTGCCGACCCATCAGGGACGCGCGGCCGAGAACGTCATCTCGGAGACCCTCGTGACGCCGGGCTCGCTCGTGCCGATGAACTACCACTTCACGACCTCGAAGGCCCACATCACCCACCGCGGTGGCGAAGTCCTGGAACTC
>Ga0209745_1001651_pt1 | contig 13119 bp, 17 predicted proteins | sample BarGraNGADG00312_FD_184495 | JGI IMG/M metagenome (GOLD analysis project Ga0209745, IMG submission 184495) | Arctic peat soil microbial communities from Barrow, Alaska - Barrow Graham LP Ref core NGADG0004-312 (SPAdes) (version 2) | ecosystem: Environmental > Terrestrial > Soil > Wetlands > Peat... | reverse complement strand
TGAACGCTGTTGGCAGCCCGCTCCTTCTCCGCCTTGGTCTCGATGGCGGAGATGTATTGGACGTGCTTCGGCGCCCGAATATTGGTGGGGGCTACGTCGCCTTCTCGGAGGCCGTAGCTGCTGAAGCGCAGCGGCACCAGCAGGATGAAGGCGAGACCCGCTGCCAACCCGGCGGCGAGCAGAATGAGGCGAGCGATCCTGTGCCCATCCATCGCTGGACGGCCACGGACGGTCGCAACGTCTCGTAGAGCCACTATCGAACCGCCTCTTCTGGACCATAATTATGCGTCACTTTTGCAGCAGGCCGCGCACCACCTCGCTGATCACCTTGCCATCAGCGCGACCTTTCAATTCCGGGGCCAGCTTGGACATCACCTTCCCAAAGTCGTTGGGACCAGTGGCTCCAACCTGCTGTACGGTGGCCCTGGCCCGCTGCTCTATCTCTTCGCGGGTCATCTGCTGGGGCATGTAGCCCAGGAGCACCTCCATCTCCGCCTGCTCCTTGGCTACCAGATCGGGCCGGTTGCCCTTCCCGAACTCCTCTATCGACTCACGCCGCTGCTTGACCTGCCTGACGAGGACGGACAGTACCTCCGCCTCCTCCAGCGGCCTGCGCTTTTCGATCTGCTCGTTAATGATGGCCGCTCGGGCCATACGAATGGTGGAAAGCCGGATCTCCTGATGGTTGCGCATAGCAACCTTCTGGTCGGCCATCATCTGATCGCTCAAACCCATCCCTGCAAGCCTCCCACAACTCAACGGATTATAGGTTTCGGTTTCCGGGAGTGTCAAGGTTTGCCTCACCGGCAGGCTGCTATTTTGAAGCTCTAGAGCAGAAGGGCGTGGGGCCGGCATTTCTACCAACCCCACGCCCCCTCTTTGAGGTCTAGTCGGGCCGACCCACCCTCGGCCCTCTCGTTCGGCGGTTAGAGGTGCACCCGCCGACTCCTCGGCGTTTTCCAGGGCTCATCCGCCATTCCAACTACCCCTGCTTTATCGCCTCGACCTCGATGGAGATCTTCACCTCGTTGCCCACCAGGACCCCGCCCGTCTCCAGGACGGCGTTGTAGGTGAGGCCCCAGTCGGCTCGATTGATGGTGGTCTCGGCGTTGAAGCCAGCAACGTGCATGCCCCACGGGCTCTTGGCAGTGCCCGAGAAGGTGGTGTCGAGGGCGACCTCTCGGGTGACGTCCTTGATGGTCAGATCCCCCACAATCCTGTACTTGTCCTTGCCGGCCCCCTCAATGCGCCTGCTGCTGAAGGTCAAGTACGGGAACTTCTCCGCATCGAGGAAGTTCACGGAGCGCAGGTCGGTATCTCGGTTGGGTTCCCTGGTGTCGATGCTGGCGGTCTCAATCTTTACCTGGACGATGGACAAAAGCGGGTTCTGCTCGTTCAGGTCCAGATCTATCGCAAACTTCGCAAATCGTCCCCTGACCGTGGTGATGACCATGTGCTTGACGGCAAACTCCACGCTGGAGTGTACGACGTCGACTGCCCACGTGGAAACGTTGGGCTGCCCTTCGATTACGTTGGACATTGTTGTTACCCCCTCCAATAGTGTGTGCTCATTTGACTTGGCCCGGGCCGGTGGTTCCGCCACTCAGCCGTGCACTTACCTAACAGAAGCGACTATACTACGAGCAGGCAACCCGGTCAAGTGGTTGACCCATGATATATGATTATGGAGTCCAAGGTGCTGACGAATAGTAAGTTCGGCGAGGCAAACCACCCCGCTGGAGATAGAAGGAACGACATGGCAAACCCAGGCCTTTCCGAGGCGTTCTGCCCCTACTACCGGCGCGCGGTCGAATTGATCGGCCGTCGATGGACCGGCGCCATACTGCGCGCCCTGGCCAGCGGAGTAAATCGCTTTTCCGACATCGCCGACACAGTTCCCGGCCTCAGCGATCGCATGCTATCCGAGAGGCTGAAGGAACTTGAGAACGAGGGAATAGTCGTCCGCACTGTCCACCCTGAGACCCCTGTCAGGATCGACTACCAATTGACCGACAAGGGCCGCTCCCTGCGAAAGGTAATGGAAGAGCTTTCCAGCTGGGCCTACGCATGGCTGGCCCCTTCGGAGGAAGCCAGCCATGTGACCGAGGATCAAGAAGCGGCTCGTCAGACTACCTCCGGGGCTGAGGTCGCCTAGCCCGCCGCGCTCTGCCCACCCCTCGCCCGCTAACTCCCACCGCGTTGCCTCGCTTGCGGGGTTCTCCATGCCAGGTTGATAATGTAGTGTAGCGTCGGGGCTCCTCCCCGACGAAGACCTCCAGATGGAGACCAACTCCAAGTGGAGTGGAGGCTTCAGCCAGAAGGTGCGGCGTAAAGCCGCCTCACTCCAGGGACGGTGAGACAACACTGAGTGCAGCTTGAACGTATCGGAGGTGCAAATGGAGAGGGTGCTGGTCACCGGCGGCGCCGGGTTCATCGGGTCGCATCTTGTGGATGCATTGGTGGAGCGTGGGACACAGGTTCGGATACTGGATAGTCTGGAGCCCCAGGTGCACGGCCCGTCCCGCCAGGCTCCGACCTACCTGAATCCCGCGGCGGAGCTGGTGGTCGGCAACGTACGGGACAGGGATCGACTGCGTGCGGCCCTCGAAGGGGTGCAGGTGGTGTTTCACCTGGCCGCGGCCGTCGGGGTTGCCCAGTCCATGTACCAGATCGAGCGCTACGTCTCGGCCAACACGCTGGGCACGGCGGTGCTGCTGGACATTCTGGCCAACCAAAATCTCGGGGTGCGAAAGCTGGTGGTGGCCTCGTCCATGTCCCTCTACGGAGAGGGAAGCTATCGGTGCCCCCGCTGCGGCCCCATGGAGGCGCCGCAGCGGACCGATGAGCAGATGAGCCGTTCCCAGTGGGATCCGCGCTGCCCATCATGCGGGACGGCCCTGGAGGCCACCCCAACGCCCGAGGGGAAGCCTCTTCAGCCCACCTCCATCTACGCGATATCCAAGAAGGATCAGGAGGAGATGAGCCTCTGCGTCGGGAGGGCGTACGGCATACCCGTCGTCGCGCTGCGCTTTTTCAATGTCTACGGCCCCAGGCAGGCCCTCTCCAACCCCTACACGGGGGCGGCGGCCATCTTCTCATCCAGGGCGATGAATGGGAAACCCCCTCTTATCTACGAGGATGGCCTGCAGTGTAGAGACTTCGTTCACGTCAGCGACGTGGCCCAGGCGCTTATTCTGGCCATGGAAAGCGGGGCATCGGACTACGGGGTGTTCAACGTGGGGACCGGCAGAGCCCTAACCGTCCTGAAGATGGCGGATTTGATCTGCCGGCGAGTTGGCCCCCCCGGCCTGCGCCCCCAGGTGGCGATGAAGTACCGAAAGGGGGACATTCGCCACTGCTACGCCGACATCAGCCGCCTCGGCGCCCTCGGCTACAGGCCGCGAGTCGCCTTCGAGGATGGGATCCGCGACCTGGTGGATTGGGTGGTGACCCAGAGCGCCGAAGATCGACTGGAAATGGCATCGGAGGAGCTGAAGCGACGGGGGCTGGTTTCGTAGTGCGGCACTCGGATATGCTGTCGTCAATGTAGCGTCGGGGCTTGTTCACGGCGCTACATCGACCGTGGGATCACCGACTCTTCCAGCCGTAGCCGGTCCAGGAATGCGTTGGACTTGAGAGTCTTCTCCAGCAGCTGCTCGATGTAGTGACGGAGTGTGGCATCCACCTCTCGGCGAGTAGAGGCATCCAGCCGCAACCCCGCGGCAGGTGGCTCCTCGAGCCGCTGCAGGTAGCGCAGCACCTTGAGGCCGCCCAGGGAGATAGGCTGCGCCGTCGCTTCGTGCCGGCCGCAATCGGGGCAGACCACCCCGCCCATGCGCGGGCTGAAGTAGTTGGCCTCCGGCTTCACCTCGGTTTGGCACCCCAGGCATCGAGCCAACTCCGGTCGGTAGCCCACCATCTCCAGCAGGTGAAGCTCGAAGAATCGAATGATCGTGAAGAGGTCATCCCCTCGGGCCACCCGCTGCAGGGTGGACACCAGAAGTTCAAAGAGCGGGCGATTCTCGATGCGGTCCTCGGTGAAGCAGTCCACCAACTCCGCAAGGTAATAACCGCAGCTGGTCCTCCACAGATCCTCCCGCATCCCGCGAAATGTCTCGATGGTCTGGCTCTGGGTAACCACGTCCAGGTCGCGTCCCCTGGCCAGCAGCATGTCGGAGTAGGCGAATTCGTCCACGTGACCACCCAGCTTGCTGCTGGGGCGCCGCACACCCTTGGCCACGGCGCGCAGCTTGCCGCTGCTGTAGCTGTAGATGGTGAGGATCTTGTCGGCTTCACCGAGGTCCGTCCTCTTCAGCACCACGCCCCTGGTTCTATAGATCCTCGGACGCTCTGCCATCGGACGGTCTTTCTAGTGGGGAGAGGGGGCTCACCCTATCGTTCTAATTCCGGCATCAACTCCACCGTCATCGTGCCGGAGTTCAGGTTTATGGCCTTTACAACCTGCTTGATCGCTGGGATCAACAGCTCGCCCTCGGGCCCGTGGACCACGTAGACGTCGTTGCTCCCGGTCTCCAGGATCTCGTCGATCTTTCCCAGCACCGCCCCTTCGGCGGTCACCGCCTGAAGGCCGACGATCTGGTGCCAGAAGTAGTGGTTCGGAGGCAGCTTTACCGCATCCTCCTCCGGCACCTCCACCAGCGCGTCCCTCAGCTTCGCCGCATCCTCCATGGTCTCGACGCCCCGCAGCTTCAGCACCACCGCGCGATCCTGGAATCGGAAACGCTCCAGTTCGTAGCGGCGGTGCTCCGGCCCCAGGAAGACGTCAGTGGTTGAGGCGAAGCGGTCGGGATAGCCGGTCAATACCTCCGCCTTCACCTCGCCCCTGTTGCCCTGCGAAGAGACGATGCGGGCGACAACCAGGTAGCTACCAGCCATGGCTAAACGCTGAGAAAAGGGGATACGTCAGACAACCTCCACGGCCACCCGTTTGCCCTGTCTGGCCGCGGCCGCCCTGACGACGGATCTGATCGCCTTGACGATACGCCCCTGCCGTCCGATCAACTTACCGACGTCGGGCTGATCCACCTCGATCTCGTAGGTGGACATCTGATCGGTTTCGATCTCCGTGACCTTAACCGCATCGGGGCTGTCCACGAGAGACCGGGCGAGAAACTCAATCAGCTCTTTCATAGCTCCCAGTCCGTCCTTAAAAAGGGCAATAGTTACGCCTTGGGCGCCTTAACCTGGTCCAGCACGCCCGCCCGGGCGAATAGCTTCTCAACCGTCTCAGTCATCTGGGCACCCTGGTGGAACCACTTGTTCGCCTTCTCAGCATCCACGACGATGGTCGCGGGCTCGGTGCGAGGGTTGTAGTTGCCAATCAGATCGATGTACTTTCCATCTCGAGGAGACCTGACATCGGCTACCACTATGCGATACGAAGGCTGCTTGTGGGCGCCGGTGCGCCGCAACCGGATCTTGATCATCCCCTCTCCTTTCGAGGCTAACACTACTAGCGAGGCTACCCTTGGCCCTGTCGCAGGGCACACTTCGAGTTGGCCTCGCCGAACTCTCCCAGCAATGCGCATATTATAGTTTACCGCGCAGCTTACAGCAAACGGCTTCACCGGTGGACGGCTCGACGCCGTCTGCCTCGCTCCCTGGATCACGCGCGGCGCCACGCCCCAATCCAGACCTGTTGAGCCTTTGCGCCCATCAGGTTACCATATGCGGGGTAAACCAGGTTATACGCGGACCTCGAGTCTGGAAAGGCTGGCAGACACACCTTTGGCACGGCGACGGGGAAAACACCACCCTCGTGGGGAAGAAACGCGGGGCGACGGAGGAATAACGCCGCCCCAGTCTGACGAGCGCATCATTGCGGTATCGCCGGAGGAGGCCGCTTCCCTACTGGAGCAGGGAGAGATCGTGGCCCATCAGGTGGTGCCTACCGGGAGCAACTACACCTTCATTGTGCTGATGTCCGCCGATGGCCGCGGGCAGTTCCTGGCGGTCTACAAGCCCCAGCGAGGAGAGCGCCCCCTCTGGGACTTTCCCCACGGCACCCTGCACCAGCGAGAGCGCGCCGCCTTCACAGTCAGCTGTCATCTGGGCTGGCCGAATATCCCCGTCACCATCATCCGAGACGGGCCCTTCGGCCTTGGTAGCGTCCAACTCTACGTCCCCATTCAGGAAGACGCCGATTTCTTCGCCTTCCGCGCGCGGCGGCGTCGCGAGCTGATGGAGATTGCCCTATTCGACCTGCTAGTGAACAACGCCGACCGGAAGGGTGGCCACTGCCTGCTGGGAACCGACGGCCGGCTATGGGCTATCGACCACGGGCTGACATTCCACGTTGATCCAAAGCTGCGGACGATCCTTTGGGACTACTGTGGCGAGCCCGTGCCCGAGCCGCTGCTGGAGAAGCTTCAGACATTACGGGAAGATGAGAACCGTGGCCGTCAGCTGCGCGAGGCCCTGGAGCCGGACCTGGAGGCCGCCGAGATCGAGGCGTTTTTCTGTCGGATCGACCGCATCCTGAAGGTTCGCCGCTATCCGGATCTCGACCCCGACCGCAACGTCCCGTGGCCTCCAATGTAGCCGACATTAGCGGTGGAGTGCCACGGCTTGGGCGAATTTTTGGAGGGGAAGCGCTGAAGGATAAGCTGCGGGCTCATCGGAAGCTGTGGTATGCTTTGATTGGAAAGATGAGATGGAGAATCGCCAAATATGAGCCAAACCAGGCACGAATTCGGACCAGTCATCCGACTGGAGGCAGACGCACTTGGAGGGGCTGGCCAGCGGACCTTCTGCCTGCTGGCAGCCGGCAGAGAGGGATCGGCCGCGCTCTGGCTTGAGAAGGAAGAGCTTCAAGCCCTGGGGGTTGCCGTAGACCAACTGCTCGCCCGTCTCTCCGACCACCCAGAGTGGAAGCCGTACGGGGTCCCGGCAGAGGAATACAGGCCCGCGGAGGGCTTCTCGCCGGAGCCTCTGGTGGAGTTCGAGGTAGGACAGCTGTCGCTGGGATACGAGAGCGACTCCGACATGTTCGTCCTGCTTGTCCACGACGCGGAGGACGACCCTGAGGGTCCGGCGACGTTCAGCTGCCGCGCCTCCACCGCCCAAATGCGCGCCCTTAGCCGGCGGATCGAAACCGTGGTCTCCGCCGGCAGACCCCGATGCCCCCTGTGCAGCGAGCCGCTGGAGCCGGAAGGCCACGTCTGCGTCCGATCCAATTGAGTAGCCGGCAATGGGGTCCTGTAGCCGCAGGCTCTGGCTCGCGCTCGCGACCCTTTTCACGGCGCTGAGGTGTGATCGACGGGGCGCACCCTGAAGGGTGCGGCTGCGGACGTGGTCACGGGGTCCGCCGTCACAGATTCATCCCCCGATCCCGGTGGCTGCCCTGGCTGCCGCGCGCACCGCGCCGCGCCCGCTGAAGATCGCCCTCCGCGCTAGCCACAGCATTGCGCCGCCCCCCGTGGCGTCGATCAACACGTCCCGAAGCGTGGGCTCCCTCAACGGAGTCATCGACTGGTGATACTCGTCTGATATGGCCCAGAGAACAGTGAGCAGGAAGGCCAGGAGAAACGGTCTTCGGGCCGCGTGCACTCCCCGCAGGTAGCTCAGGGCAATGGCGCTGTATACGCACAGGTGGGCGAACTTCTTGAAGATGAAGTCATACCCCTTGTCCGACGGGCCAGGCAACACCGACTGTGACGACGTCCAGAAGATCAGCCCCATCATCATCAGCGCCGGCAGCCAGTTGGCCAGCAACTCCCGAAAACCCGCTCGACTTTTCTTCAACCCGACCTCATCCAACAGACCGTCCTCCGGCTACTCGTGGAACAGTGGGATCACCAGTCCTGGAACAGTTCGACCCCTGCCGCGGCAGGACAGCTCCTTTGAGGGCGCATTGTACCATTCGGATCCACGGGCACACGCGCCGGATCCGAGGACGAACACGCGGGCATAGTAGGGGCACACCCGCGTATCTGCCCAGCCCCCCGGAATGGCGCTGCCGCAAACCTTGCCGTCTCTTTCCTTCACGTTCGAGACTCCCACTACGCCACCATCGACATTCTCGCCGCCTTCCTTCTCACCGCGGTATGTACACCCCGTTCTGGCACCTCTTCGATTCGGTTGACACCGCACCCCGCTTGGCCTATTCTCGGCCCCAGTCCCACCCCGCGCTATGGAGGCCGAGCATGGCAGAGAACTCCCCCAACCTTCTGGCAATCGCGGTCCACACCCTCGACCGGCCCGGGGTGCTGCACAGTCTCACCGAGGTGATCCTGGGACAGAACGCCAACATCAGCTACGTGGACATCTACGACCGAAGCGAGGGTCACTCCACAGCCTACTTTGAGCTCGAGGGGGCGGCCGATCCTCGGGCGCTTATGGCCGAAATGGCCGGGCTGGAGATGGTGGAGTCTGTCGAGGAGATGCCGTCCTTCTGGAAGATCTTCGGCAAGCGCATCATCGTGGTCGGGGGCGGCGCCCAGGTTGGGCAGGTGGTGCTGGGCGCTGTGAGCGAGGCGGACAGGCACAACATCCGGGGTGAGCGTATCTCGGTGGACACCATTCCGTTGGTGGGGGAGAAGGAGCTGGCCGCCGCGGTCAGGGCAGTGGCTCGGCTCCCACGCGCGAGGGCGGTGGTACTCGCGGGGGCGTTGATGGGAGGAGAGATCACCGAAGCGGTACGGGAGGTGAAGGCCAAGGGGATCGCGGTGATCTCCCTGAACATGGCCGGCAGCGTCCCGGACGAGGCCGACCTGGTGGTGAGCGATCCCGTGCAAGCCGGCGTGATGGCCGTGATGCACGTCGCCAGCACCGCCAAGTTCGATATTCGTCGCCTACAGGGCAGAAGATACTGACGGCCTCACTCCTAGCAGCTAGTCGGTGGGGATTGCCACCACGGCGGCCGAGGCGGTGCGACTCGCTCCTCGGGAGCAGCCCCACGTGGTGTTAGTGGAGTACTACCTGCCGGACAGAAGTGGCGCCGACGCAACGGCGGAGATTCGCCAGAGGCAGCCCGAGGCTGCGGTGGCCGAGCTGAGCGGCGACCCCGCCGATGAAGTTCTTCTGTCCGCTGTGGAGGCTGGCGCCTCGGGCTTCTTGCTGAAGACTCATCCGATCATTCGGGGCAGAAGCTCAGGCTTCGTTAGGCCTGGGTGGAGCCCTCGTCGGAGTAGGGCGGTACTACCTCGTCCAGGCCGAAGGTCACCACCTCCTCCAGGGACTCGCCCTCCAGCGGACCCTCCGCCAACTGGATTGTTCCGTCCTCTTCGAAGGTCAGATGGTACTCCGTCTCACCATCGGTGAACACCAGCCCCAAAAAGCGGCCCTCTTCGTCCTCGTCCAGGTAGACGTCCTGCAGCTCAGCACCGCCGATCCGGGACAAAAGCAGTTCCGCCACGCTCACGCCGCTTCTTTTCTCCTCCACGGTAGTCTCCTCCACTATAGCTCCCTCCCTGCATTCGCGACGACGCCGCCGCCGTCATCCCCTCACCTATGCGTTGGGGGACTTAACCTCGGTGTTGGAGAGCATCTCGATCGCCTTGATCACGCCGGAGTGATCCAGCTCGCCAAAGCCGTTGGCCATCATGGCGCCGAACAGCTCGTGCGCCAGCGCCGAGGCAGGCAGGGCGCAGCCGTAGTCTCGGCCGGCCTGGCGGATGATGTTCAGATCCTTGTAGTGCAGCCGAATCTTGAAGCCGGGGGTGAAGTCCCGCTTGATCACCCGCATGCCCCGGTTCTCCAGCACGCCACAGCGGGCCAAACCGCCGCTCAGCACCTTCACCACGACCTCGGGATCCACCCCGGCCTTCTGGCCCAGCACCAGCGCCTCTGACATGCCTACCAGGGTCACGGCCACCAGGATCTGGTTGCACGCCTTCACCACCTGGCCGGCTCCACTGGCGCCGCAATAGGTCGCCTTGCCCATCAGCTCGAAGACCGGCTTGACCTTCTCGAAGACCTCCGGGCTACCGCCCACCATGATCGATAGGGTCGCGTTCTTGGCTCCCACATCGCCGCCGCTGACCGGCGCGTCCAGCATGGGGCAACCGCGCTTCTCAGCCTCCACCGCTACCCTCTTGGCGACGGCGGGCGAGATGCTGCTCATGTCCACCAGGATGGTGCCCTTCCTCGCACCCTCCAGCACTCCCTTGGGAGCGAGATAGGCGGCCTCTACGTCCGGAGAGTCCGGAACCATGGTAATCACTAGGTCAGACGCGGCGGCGACTTCCGCCGAGGAGGCGGCGGACTTGGCACCGGCGGCCACCACTTCCTGCACGCCCGCTGGCATCACGTCGAATACAACCACGGGGTATCCAGCCTTGAGAATATGCTGGGACATAGGCCTACCCATGATCCCCAGACCGATGAACCCGATGGTCATCTTCTGTTTTTCGCTCATTACTCTCCCCCCTCTACTTTGGAATCCTCCCATGTCTTGTCGGCCGCTCTATGATAGACGAACCGGCCCCCCAGGTCCAAGAGCAGTGTTAAACATGGTACCATTACGAGGGACTTGGTCGCGCCAAACGCGGACCGCCGGACCGGGGTTGCCCGGCCTGCAGAGCTTTACCCGAACCGCATGCGCAGCCGGCTCGGGCAGGCACATTTGGAGGAGCTATGAACGGGGATCGTTTCGACGTGGTGGTACTGGGGGGTGGGCCGGGCGGCTACCCCGCGGCCATCCGGGCATCTCAACTGGGGCTGAAGGTCGCCATCGTAGAGAAGTACAAGATGGGCGGCACCTGCCTGCACTGGGGCTGCATCCCCACCAAGGTATTCCTGGAATCAGCCGAGGTCTTCCACCTAGCCAGCCAGGGTCAGGAGTACGGTGTATCGGCCAAGGAAGTCACCCTGGACTATTCCCAGCTGACGCAGCGTCGGGAGAAGCTGCTCTCTCAGAACGAGAAGGGCACCGAGTACCTGATGAAGAAGAACAACGTCACCATGTACAAGGGCGAGGCAAAACTAACATCTCCCACCGCCGTCTCCATTCAAATGTCGGACGGGAGCGGGACCAGGGAGATCAGCGCCACAGACGTGATCGTCGCCACGGGTTCGGTGCCCAAGAGCCTGCCCGGCCTGACGATAGACGGCGATCGGGTGATCAACAGCGACACGGCCGTGAACATGCAGGGGGTCCCGAAATCCGTCGTCATCCTCGGGGCGGGCGCCATCGGTATGGAGTTCGCCTCCGGCTGGAATGACCTGGGGGCTGAAGTCACCGTCGTGGAGGTGCTGCCCAGGGTGTTGCCGCTGGAGGACCCCGAGGTCAGCGACGAGATGGGCCGCCTGTTCAGCCGCCGGGGGGTCCGGGTAATGGCGGGAACGAAGGCCATCATCGAAAGCGTGCGTCCCCTCGGAGACCACGTTGATCTGGAGGTGGAGAAGGACGGGGCGAGGGAGAAGCTATCGGCGGAGCGTCTGCTGGTGGCCACCGGGCGCGCTCCCGTCTCCGCTAACCTTGGACTTGAGGCGTTGGGGGTGAAGATAGAGCGTGGCTTCATCCAGGTGGACGGCCAGATGAGGACCAACGCGCCCCACCTGTACGCCATCGGCGACGTTGTGGGTGGATTGATGCTCGCTCACAAAGCGAAAGCAGAGGGCATCCTGGCCGCGGAGGCGATAGCCGGCCAGAAGCCCCACCCTCTGGACATCAACCGCATCCCTCGCTGCACCTACACGCGGCCGCAGGTCGGCTCCATAGGGATGAGCGAGGAGGAGGCGAAGTCCAAGGGTCATCAGGCCAAGACTGGCAAGTTCCCGTTCCGGATCAACGCCATGGCCAAGATCCTTGGAGAGCCGGAAGGCTTCGTCAAGATCGTAGCCGACGCCGAGACCAAGGAGGTCCTTGGAGTCCACATGGTGGGGCCGCGAGTCACCGAGCTGATCTACGGTCCTGCCCTGGCCAGGCTGCTGGAGTCGACCACCGAGGAGTTGGCGATGAACATCTACCCTCACCCCACGCTGAGTGAGGCCATTGGGGAGGCGTCTCTGGCGATCGAGGGCGCGACCATCGACATGTAGTGTCGGCAGACAACGCGGACAACAAAGAAGGGGCGCACAGCTTGCGCCCCTTCTTTGTTGTCCGCCAGAAGCCGGAACCTAGAAAGGTACCGCCTCGACGCGGATAACCTCGGGTATCTCACGCTTGATCGCCCGCTCGACGCCCATCTGAAGGGTCATCATCGACATGGGGCACCCGGCGCACGCGCCCACCAAGCGGACCTTCACAACGCCGTCCTGAACGGCAACCAACTCAATATCGCCGCCGTCCATCTGCAGCCCGGGCCTGATGGACTCCAGCACCTTGGTAACCTTCTCTTCCAACGGTCAGTACCCCTTTCGACCACTATCACTAACCTGTAGCTATGCTATCAGCAGCCGCCAAACACGTCAATCGAGGTTGACTATGAACGAATTGATCCAGTAGCTGCACTTGTTCTGACCGTCGGGAGCGCTCTCCTCGCGCTCCACGGGAACGCCCAACAGCCTGCGTATATACTCCAGCTCCGCCCGGCAAACCTCGGGGTGCCCTCCAGAGATCCTGCTGGCTGGGCAATGGTGCTGTCGAAGTCGGTAGCCGCCCTCCGCCTTCTCCCACGCGGCCATGGCACCCTCCTCGCTCCGGATGCGGGCCACTTCGGCCACCCGCTCCTCCAGCCCCTTGCCCTGCAAACGGCCGGCATTCTCCGCCGCCCATCGCTCCGCCACCAGCTGCACCACAAGATCACGCTGCTCCACGGTGGCGACGCTTTCAAATGCCTCCAGGAAACGGTGAGCGACCAGGTGGTACGAGACGGGGAACTGGTCTTGAGCGAACTCGGTGAGGGTGTAGAGGAAGTGGGGGCGCCCGACCCGACCGCGAACCTCCTCGGAGGTGATCAGGTCGTCTCTCTCCAGGACCGAGAGGTGGGCTCGAATGGTGACTGAGGAGAGCCCGATCTCCCTGGAGAGCTCTTCAAGGGTGGCACTCCCTCTTAGCTTGAGAAGATCCAGGATCTGCCGCCGAGTCCTCTGCACCGCAGCCTCCTCATGGATATCACGGGAAGTCGCCGAACGCGGACAGCCCCGAAATGAACGTCGCGGGACAATGATATCAGAAGCTCGCCAGCTTTGTCAATTAGCAAACATATCTATCGG
>Ga0209745_1001649_pt1 | contig 13126 bp, 11 predicted proteins | sample BarGraNGADG00312_FD_184495 | JGI IMG/M metagenome (GOLD analysis project Ga0209745, IMG submission 184495) | Arctic peat soil microbial communities from Barrow, Alaska - Barrow Graham LP Ref core NGADG0004-312 (SPAdes) (version 2) | ecosystem: Environmental > Terrestrial > Soil > Wetlands > Peat... | reverse complement strand
CCCCGACCCACCGCCTCCAATTTGAACTTTGCGGCGGGCCAGACCATCGCCAACATGGTCCTGGTCCCCGTGGGCCCGGGGGGCAAGGTCACCTTCTACAACGCCGCCGGCACCGTCGACGTCATCGCCGACCTCGTCGGCTCCTTCGCCCCCGGCACCGGCGCGGGGTTCACCGGGAGGGCTCCGACCCGGGTGTTGGACACCCGCGTCGGCACCGGCGCCCCCAAGGTCAAGCTCGGGCCTGGGGCCACCCTGACCCTGGCTGTCCCGGGCCTGCCCGTCGGGGTGACCGCGGTCGCGCTCAACGTCACCGTCACCGGCCCCACCGCGGCCAGCTACCTGACCGTCTACCCGGGCGGCCAACCCCGACCCACCGCCTCCAACTTGAACTTTGCGGCGGGCCAGACCATCGCCAACATGGTCCTGGTCCCCGTGGGCCCTGGGGGCACTGTCACTTTCTACAACGCCGCCGGCACCGTCGACGTCATCGCCGACCTCGTCGGCTCCTTCAAGTGAGAAGGCCGCAGGAACGTCCTGTCCGTAAGGGTGAACGAGACCTGAGGTGTCTGCGGCCGTTGAGGCGCGACCGGGGAGTAGACGTTCGTCCAGGGCCTCGTGCAATCCGCGTATAACGCGCTCATATCCCGGCGCGAACCGCTCCAGAGCGCGGGGTCCTAGCGTCGAACCGTAGATCCAGAACAGGGGATTCACATGACTATTGATGAAGCGGTCCATCGGGTGGTGCGTGGCCACTGGCGACTCATCCTGATCTGCCTTGTGCTTCCGGTTGCTGCCGTGTTCTATCTCGGCAGCATGCAGCCGGTGACGTACGAGGCGGTCGGGCGACTCCAGTTCGGCACCACACTCGCGTCGTCCAACGTGGAGGCGGATGCGGCGAGCACACGGGCGATGGGCATCGTCACCAGCCCGGGCGTCGTCGAGCAAGCGCTGGCCGAGGTGCACCTCGCTGCCGACCCTGTGAAGTTCGCCCTCGATCACATCGATGTCCGTAGGGTTGGCGTGTCTCCTGTCATCGAGGTCGCGGTCAGCCAGGAGAACCCGAACCGAGCTGCCCTCATCGCCACATCGCTGACCAACCAGCTGCTGAAGTTCTCAAACTCCGGCGACCGTCAGGCCGAGATCGACCAGGTCGCCTCCCTCGATTCCACGATCGCCACACTGACCAAGCAGCGTGACGCCCTGATCCCCAAGCTGGTCACGGCCGATCCCGGAGAGCAGCTCAGTCTTCAGGCGCAGATCAGCGGCATCCAGACGACCTTGGCCGACGACCTGCAGCAACGCTCCAACCTCATCGTCGCCGCGGCATCGCGGTCATCCACCGCTCTGCTCGACGCGGTGCGGACCCCGACCGTCCCGCTGGCCAAGGGCACCAAGCAGGTGGCGGCCCTCGCGGCACTCTTGGGCCTGATCGGCGGGCTCGGGCTCGCAGCCCTCCTGGAGACCCTGCGGCCCACGCTGCGCAACCCCAAGGCCATCTCGTATGCCGTGGGCGCGCCGGTGATCGGACACCTCGCGCTCAATGATCTGCAGTCACCAAGCCGTGCTGCAGCGATGAACCACATCGCCGACCGGATGGCACTGCTCGGCCTGAGGCACAGCAGCTCGCGGGCGATGCTCCTGTCGGTGCGCGGTGGCGACCAGTCCCTCGCCGGGGAGATAGCCCAGGCGTTGAGGGCCAACGGGGACGATGCGACGAGCCATCGCCTGCAGTGCGCGGCCCTGAACGGGCATTGGATCGAGCCGGGTGATCACCCCGCCATCGTCATCTTCAGCCCAGCCAAGATCCGCGCCCGTGAGCTGCGGCCGGCCCAGGAGCTCATCGACTCGGTCGACTGGCCTGTTCTCGGGGTGGTGACCTACGACCGGCCCCGCAGGTTCACACGGCGCCGGGCAGCTGATCAGGTGGCTGATCAATTGACCTATCCGGTGACCCGTGCGATAGCCCACGGGAGGAGCGCATGAGCCTGAGCTGTCGGAGCGGGGGTGTCACCCTCGCTGTCGATGCGCCCAGAGGGCCTTGGCGGCAGCGAGTGGGTGAGGCGTGCGCAGGACAGGTGGTGGCGGCGGCGCCGGGCACCTCAACGGACATCTTCGTTCGCGTCGAGGTCGGCGCAGGGCCGTTTCCCCTGGACGACATGGATCCCTTGACCCGAGGGGCCTGGGTGGGCCGGGACTGTGTCGTGATGGAGGACGCCTGCGCGAGCGGCCTGGACCTTCGACTCACCACCGGCGCAGACGTTCTGACGGTCGAGGTCCGCCCGCGCCCAAGGCTCAGCCAACGCGGACTTGCGATGCTCGCGCCGGCCCGGACCCAGCTGCTCTGGCGGGCAGCCATGCTGCAGTACCCGGTCATGTGGTGGGCCGGCGTCAAGGGCGGGGTGCCACTTCACGTGTCGGCTCTGAGCGTGGACGGTCAGGGAGTGGTACTCGCCGGTCCGGGCGGCGTGGGCAAGTCCACGCTACTGGCCGAGGCGACAAACGCCGGGGCGCAGGCCGTCAGCGACAACCTGTGCATCTGCTTCGGATCGACGTTGTACGGAGTGCTCGAGCCGTTGCGTACTGCCGGCGGGACAGGCCGCCGAATGCCCCACGGACGTCGGGAGACCGGCTGGACGGCGAGACTCGATCACCTGGTGGCTGAGCGGATCCTGGTGCTGCGGCGTGGGCCGGAGGCCGAGGTCGACATGGTGCCGATGCGCGGTGGCGAGGCCGCCCGGGTCATCGCAGCGGGGACGTATGCCGCGGGCGAGCTGCGTCGCTACTGGGCCTTTGCGTCCACCCTGGCGCTCGGAACGCACCTTGGTCCGGCCCACCCCCCTGTGGTGGACAGCGCCGCCGACCTCGTGCACGGCATCCCGTGCTCAGAGGTACAGCTGCCGGCGACCCCGGGCACCCGCCTGACCGATCTGATCGCCGGCCCACGCGCTGCCGTTGGGGGGAGGCAGCTCCCCAAGGGAGCGTGAGCATCATGGCCGTCAACGTTGCCCATATCGTCACCCGGTGCATCGCCGGCGCGGGCGGCGTCGCCGTCCGGGGGGCCATCAGTATCGATCCTCAGCGGTATCGCGGGACGCTGCTCACCGGCAGTGGTGGACCGCTTCTGGACGAGGCGCGCTTCCACGGCGTCGACGTCGTGGTCATCCCTGAGCTGGTCTCCCCGATCAGCCCCCGTCAGGACGCCATCGCCCTGGCACGGATCATCCGGGTCCTTCGCGAGCGGCACATCGACGTCGTGCACACCCACAGTGCCAAGGCTGGGGTTCTTGGCCGGCTGGCCGCTCGCAGGGTGCAGGCGACGCGGGTGGTTCACACGATGCACGGATTCCCGTTCCACGACTTCCAGCCTGCGCTGACTCGGGCGACATACATCCAGATCGAGCGAAGCATGTCCCGGTTGACCGACGCCTTTCTCGCCGTCGGCACGGGCGTTGCGGTGGAGATGATCCGCCTGGGCATAGCCCGGCCGGATCAGATTCGGACCATCGGCCCGGCTGTGGAGACACCGACCGTGACCACCAGCCCGGCGACGCGCGCACGAGCCAGGCTGCTACTCGGGATCCGAGACGACGTGTTGGTCGTCGGGACGGTGGGCCGCATGGACTACCAGAAGGCGCCAGAGGTCTTGATCGAGGCGGTGTCCCGGCTCACCTCCCGGGCGATGCTGGTGTGGGCCGGCGACGGACCACTGTTCGAGGCGGCCCGGCAGCAGGTCGCCGCACTCGGGCTACAGGATCGAGTTCTCTTGCTGGGCAACAGAACCGATGTGCCGACGATCCTGCCCGCGTTTGACGTGTTCGCGATGGCGAGCCGCTACGAGGGGCTGCCGTGCGTCATCGTCGAGGCGCAGCAGTGCGGCATCCCGGTGGTCGCGACGGCCGTCAACGCCGTACCCGACGTGGTGATCCCGGGGGAGACCGGGCTGCTCGTCCCCGCGGGGCGGGCCGACCTCTTGGCCGGCGCCCTGGACCATGCGTTGGCCAACCCGCACCTCGCGCGTCAGTGGGTGCTCAACGCTCGCACCCACCTCGGTGCTCGTTACGCCCCCGAGACGCTGGGGGTGGTTCTGGACGAGGTCTACTCCCCGAAGGAGGACCCGGCGCAGTCCCCGCGACTCTGGTCGGAGGCGTCGTGATGACCGGGGTGCCCGAGTCAGTGCGTCTGGTCGCCGAGGCGGGCGATCTGATCATCGAGCCTCGTCGCAGGGCCGCGCGAGATGGGATCGCGGCTCTGCCGTCCGGTTCCAGCGTCGTCCTCACCGATGACCGCCCTGGAGGCCGTATCCGGTTGCGCCGCAGGGCAGCTCGTCTCGGCCTCGAGATCTCAAGGGAGTACGTCGTGCTGCCCTCGTGGGGTCGACCATCCTTCGTCGTCGAGGACCATCCAACGACGCTCGCCTGGCTGTGGACGACCTTGGCAACCGTCCCGCCGGGCGTTAGCCGCGGGTCCTTGCTGGCGGAGGCCGCGGTAAGAGCAGGCCGCCACTGGCTCGTCCTGGCCGTGGTGGGCAGCGTCGCGCCGGGTCGTGTCGTGATCGCCAGAAGACCATGACTGCCGTGGCGGCGGGGCCGGCGCTCGGGACCCTGCTCCGGGACATCGTCCACGACCATCTGCCCGGGCGCCAGACGCGCACCGTGGTCGTTGCCATGTCCCGGGATGCCAACCCCAAAGCCACCGTCATGGTGTTCGTCGACGGAGCTCCGTCGCCCCTGCTGGCGGTGAAGATCGGGCTCACCGAGGGTGCATGCCGCTCGGTCGACGCCGAGGCAAAGGCCCTGCGTGCGCTCGCGGCGGTTGACCCGACCATGGTTCACCACACGGCGCCACGGTGTCTCGAGCTGCGCGACGCCCCGCTTGGTACTGCGCTGGTGATGACCGCCCGCGCCGGCGTGCCGATGTCCATCGACTACCACCGGTGGAGACACAACAGCCAGCCTGAGCGAGTGGGCCGCGACTTCGCGCGAGCAGACCGATGGTTGCGCGAGCTCGCCCGAAGGACCGGGCCGCCTGCCGTCCCCATTCGGTGGGCGGACGGCATACGTGCGCGCTTCGGATCCGAGATGGTTGCCGAATGTGCCGCAACGGCAACACAATCCATCGAGAGTGAACTCGAGGGCGCCGATCTCTGCGCGATCGTCCATGGCGATTTCTGGTGCGGCAACATCCTGCAGACCGCTGGCGTGGTGTCAGGCGTCGTGGACTGGGAGCACGCCGTGGTCGGCGGGGACCCAGTACGGGACCGTGCCCGGTTCGCCCTCAGCTACTCCTTGTACCTCGACCGGCACACGCGTGCCGGGTCGTCCGTGCATGGGCACGCTGGGCTGCGCGCGGGCACGTGGGGCGCCGGCATCCGGTATGCCGTGCAGGGACAGGGCTGGTACCCAGAGCTCGTCGCCGGGTTCGTCGGAGACGGACTCGAGGCCACCGGTCGTGCCCGTGACCTGTGGCGCGCGGCGATGCTCAGCGGGCTGGCCGAAATTGCCGTGCGCAGCGACCACGACGGCTTCGCCAGACAACACCTCGAGCTGCTGGGGGAGCTGGTCGCATGACGCTCCTGACCCTGCGCCAAGACAGTGGCAAGGGACCGGTTGACGGCCCGCTGGCCGATGGACCCCTCGTCCCCCGACGTATGCGACGCGTGGGGTACCTGCTCGCCCTTGCGCTCTGGACCGTGCCTCTCCTGACCCCGGCCGGCCCCGGGAACACGGCGCTCGCCGACGTCAGCATGCTTGCCGCCCTGGTCATGACCATGCTCTGGCTCTACCGCACCGACGCCAAAGTGGTCCTTCCCTACTCCCTGGGTATCGGCATCCTCATGACGGCTGGGCTGATCGCTGCGATCCACCACCGTGCCGCATACTCCGGAGTCGCCATAGTGCAGGACCTGTTCATGTTGTTGTGGGGGGCTGCCGTGGCGAACGCGGTGCAGAGGCCCTGGCTGCTGCGGGTCTTCCTCCAGGCCTGGTGCTGGAGCGGGATCGCTTCGGCGGCCGTCCTGGTCTTCGGCAGCATGGCCGGGCTCAATGCTGTGGCCGGCATCACGGCCAGGGACGGCGGTCGTGCCTCGCTGACCTTCCACGACCCCAACCTGGCCGCCAACTACTTCATGTGCTGCCTCATGATCCTGCTGGCGACCCGTGCGATCCGCCGGCGTTGGATCCGCTTCCTCGGGGTGATCGTCATCCTCACCGCGATCCTTTTCACCGGCTCCAACGGAGCGGTGGTTGGGCTGGCCATTGGCCTGGGTGTGGGCGCCGCGGTTCGGATCCACAAGGCCCGCGGCCCGGTCCTTGCGATCGCCGTCGTGGCGCTCCTGGGGGCGCTTGTGGGAGTCGCCGGACCGCACGTCGATGTGAACGCGATACGGGAGAAGGCCGCGAGCAGCGTCCAGCTGCTGCGGGACTCGCTGGGTCGGAGTGACTCGTCGGGCAGCGAGCGCGAGGTCCTGTTCTCCGAGGGGATGGGCCTGTTTCGCTCCGGAGACCTCATCGGCGTCGCACCCGGGCGGACCAAGCTGACCCTGGCTGGTCAAGGGGCCGCGTATGTCAAGGAGGCGCACAACGACTATGTCGCCACCTTGGTGGAACGGGGGTTGCTCGGGGGCATCGGGCTCATCATCCTGATCTCGGCCATTGGCGTACGGCTGGCACGAGTGGCCGTCCGACCCCTTCCGCCCGACGTGGCAGCGCTGGTCCCCAGGCCGGAGTACCTGCTCGGGTTGGGGTTCGCGCTCCTGGCCTCAGGCCTCTTCTACGAAGTGCTCCACTTCCGGCATCTGTGGGCCTTCCTGGGGCTTGTCGCCGGACTTGATGCGATGGTGGGTCGTCGATGGCGTCGCTGACACAAGCCAGAAGGTCGAAGTTGCGGGGTATGGGGCGTCGTGGCCTGCCGGGGCGCGCCGTGGTGGACAACCTCGGCAGCCGGATCGTGGCGATGGGCGCTGTGACCGTCGTCACCGTCCTTGTGGCGCGCGACGGCGGGCCGAGCGATGTCGGCGTTCTGGCGCTCCTGAGGGTTCTCCCCGGTCTTGCCGGCGTCCTGGCTGCCTGCGGGCTGCCCAGCGCGGTCGGCTACTTCGTCGCGGGTCCGGACCGCGACCATCCCCGGCTGTGGCCGACGATCATCGCGGTCATGGCCGCTGGTGGCCTCGCCGGGACGCTCGTGTGGTTCGCTCTGGCGCCCTTGATCCAGCGGTTCTTCATCCCCTCCACGACAGTTGCGGTCGTTGCTGTCGCCGGGTTCACCGTGCTCACCCAGCTCCCGGTCTCGGTGGCCAAGGCGAGCCTCCAGGCGCTGGAGGACCTTCGCGGCTCCAACGTGGTCATGGCCGGTGAAGAGGTCGCGTTCCTCCCGGCCTACCTTGCCGGACATCTGTTCGGGTTGAGGGGACCCTGGCTGATCGTCGTGGCGCTGCTCGTGGCGGACGTCGTCGTGGCGGTCGGCGCATGGGTCCGTATCTCACGGCGGGTCCGCGAGACCGGGTTGCAGCTGTCCGGCCGCCCCGACCCAGAGCTCGCCGGCAGGGTCTTTCGGTTCGGGCTGCGCAGCCAGGTGGGTGGGGTGGTGGGGTTGCTCAACCTGCGCCTCGACTTCGTGGTCCTGGGGGCCATGGCCGGGCCCGCTGCCGTCGGCACCTACGCCGTTGCCTCGAAGTATGCCGAGCTGTTGCGCCTCCCGGCGCTCGCCGTCACCTGGGTGACGTATCCGCGGGTGGCCCGGATGGGTTCATCGAGCTTCGGGCCTCGGGCCCGACGACTGATGGTTCCCCTGCTGGGCGGCGGGCTCCTGTTGGCCGCGGCCCTGTCCCTGCTGGCGTTCCCGCTGTTCCCATGGGTGTTTGGCGAGCAGTTCCGCGACGCCACCTGGCCTGCGGTCATCATCGTGTGCGGGCTGGTCGCCGAGCCGGCCGCTGGAGTCGGCAGCGCCTTCCTGCTGGGATCAGGGCGGCCGGGGCTCAACTCGCTGCTGCTGGGCGCCGGACTGGTCGTCACACTGGTGCTCGACGTGCTCTTGATCCCGGCCCACGCCGCACTCGGGGCCGCGTGGGCGTCGGCGCTGGCCTACCTGTTGACCGATGTCCTGCTCGTCCTGGTCATGTGGCGCCTGACCAAGGCCAGGCCATGAGCCGCCCGGCTGCCGGCGTGGGGGCCGTCGCCGCGCTGCTCTGCACCCTGGCTGCGGTGTCAGGCTGCCAGATAGGGTGGCCGGCCGCCGGGGCGACGGGGGGAAAGCCCACCGCGTCCGCAGCCCTGCCGCGCGCCCCCTACGTCGACCTGGTCGACCGGGTCGCGGCACGACAGACCAAGGTGTGGATCGAGGTGGACCTGGTCAAGGCATGGCAGGCGGGACCGCAGCGCTATGGCGACGTGCTCAACATTGCCCTCAGGCTCGCCAGCCGGCCGGGTGCGGTTGGCATCAAGATCGCCGACGAGCTGGGGTACCACGACGGCATCGACACCCCCGGTCAGGCGCGGGCGTTCCTGGCACAGGCCTCGAAGGACATCCGGTCCCGGCTGCCCGGCACCAAGATCCTGGTCGACATGATCGTGCCGCAGCTCGGGTGCGTGGGATGGGTGGTCGAAAAGGCCACGCAGACTGAACGCCTCGACTGTGCCACCGCGGAGGGTAACGCCAGCCCTGCGGCCACCGTAGACGCGGTGGACGGCTATCTCGGATCCAAGACCATTGACGTCCTCGACCTCAGCGCCGGCCTTCGGGACACTGCGCAGTACGACACGTGGAAGACCACCCCTGACGAGGCCATGCGCGCCATCTGGACGGAGGTCGTCCGTCGTAGATGGGGCGTCCTTGTCGCCCTCCAGGCGCGCAAGGCGATGGCTCACCCCGGGTCCTACCAGGGTGGCTCCGCGCAGGCCGAGCAGGACCTGCGGACCTTCGTCGACATCCCCCTGGCCAACGGCGCCCAGGCTGTTGACATCTGGACGTGGAGCCAGCCGTACAAGGGAACGACCTACCGGCTCTCCGATCCGGGGCTGCGAACCAACCCCCTCATGGCCGGGCTGGCGCGGCGCCGGGCGGCCGGCGCCCAGCTGTTCACCCACATGACGCCCTCGTCGCTGGAGGTCAGCATCGAGGCCGACGTGCTGGCAGCCACGGCCACCTTCACCAGCGTCTTCGTGGCGGCGGGTGCGGGATGATCGCGCGCCCGGGCAGACGGACGTCCTCGGTGAGGGCTGCGGCGACCTCGCGACATACCGGCGTGGGCATCTGGCGGCGGACGCTGGACGTCGTGGGTGCGGGCATGGGGCTGGCACTGCTCGTGCCATTGCTGGCCACCATTGCCGTGGCCATCAAGTTGACCAGTCCGGGGCCGTTCCTGTTCCGACAGACCCGCCTGACGGGAGGCCGACGCGAGTTCACGATCCTGAAGTTCCGCACGATGCGGGTTACGCAGGGCGGACCCGAGGTCACCGCGGCCGGTGACGCGCGGATCACCACCGTCGGAGACTTCCTGCGGCGGACCCATCTGGACGAGCTGCCCCAGCTGGTCAACGTCATTCGCGGCGACATGACCCTCGTGGGGCCCCGACCGGAGACACCCGCGCTGGCTGAACGCTATCCGTACGAATGTCAGTGGGTGCTCGAACACCGACCCGGGCTCACCGGGCCGACGCAGGTGCGGCCGCTGGCCCTCAACAGCATCCCTGAGGACGTGGTCGACATCGAGCAGTGGTACCTCGAGCACCTCGTGCCGCAACGGGTGGTCATGGACGCGACCTATCTGGACCACCCCAGCGTCGCGGCGACCCTTCGTGTCCTGATCGACACGGCACGCCACGTGATCCGCGGAGAGCCTCCGGAGTAGAACCTCAACCCCAGGAAGGCAACCCGGGCAAAGGACCCTCACTGGAGACCCCGCCGGCCTCGCCTCGAGCGAGCCACAGCAACAACGCCGCGTTGCTCCCGGTGACGTCCTGAGCGCCGTCACCGATCGACCACACGTCGCCTTCGTCACCGCGCAGCGTGATCGATGGCTCCTGGTCGCTGCGCCTGAACCGCTCGATGGCGATCCTGATTGCCCGCTTGACGAATCCGGGGTCGGTGTCGACGAAGGTGTAGCCGGCGTCCAGGTCCACGTGATGGAACACAACCTCCATCAGCCGCAGCGTCGGCAGCTGGCCCCCGAGCACCTTGCGCCCGCCACGCATCTCGACCTCGGCCTGCTCGGGTGCGCCCGACAGACCTGTTGCCGCTGAGGCGAACCGCGCCGCAGAGTCCTCGAGATCGGTGAGTATCTCCTGGGCCCCACGGGTGGAGCCGGCCACGATGTCCCCGTCACGTGACTCCGGCGAGTCGTACATCGCCCGAGGTGTGCCCGTGATGGCCCAGCCGGCCAGGTTGCCCAACGCGTCCGCGTTGCGGGCGATGTGCGACAACACGTGGGCTCGGGTCCATCCCTCGCACAGGCTGGCCACCCGGACGGTCTCGTCGTCCAGGGCCGCTGCGGTGCGCATGAGCAGGCTGGTCTCGTGAGCCAGCAACGCCAGGTTCTCGGACAGGTGTGAGGAGGTGGTCATCAGGTCATCGTCCCTTCAGAGGGCGCTTGTTCAGAGAGTGCGCTGTCGGCGTCGTGAAGGGCGAGGGCGGCGCCGATCAGTGCCAGGTGAGAGAACGCCTGCGGGAAGTTGCCGACCATGCGGGCATTCACCGGGTCGTACTCCTCGGACAACAGGCCGACGTCGTTGGCCAGTGACACGAGTCGGTGCATGAGGGAGTGCGCCTCCTCAAGGCGTCCGGCATGAGCGTAGGCAGTCACCAGCCAGAAGGAACAGGCCAGGAACGGATGCTCGGTGCCGGGCAAGCCGTCGACGCCGGCCTCCGTGCGGTAGCGCAGCACCAGACCGTTGCGCATGAGGTCCTGCTCGACCGCGCGGACCGTGCCCAGGAAGCGAGGGTCGTCACCGGCGATGAACCCGACGCTGGGTAGGACCAGCAGTGAGGCATCGACCTCGGTGGTGTCGTAGTGCTGGGTGAAACACCCTCTCTGGACGTTGTATCCGCGGTCCAGCACCTCCGCGTGCACCGCATCCCGCAGCTCGCGCCACCGCTTGACCGGACCGTCCAGCCCGTGTCGTTCGACAGCCTTGACGGCGCGGTCGAAGGCCACCCACACCATCACGCGTGAGTGTGTGAAGTGGCGCAGTGGTCCCCGGATCTCCCACAGGCCGTTGTCCGGCTCGTGCCAGCGCCTGCCCAGGTCTGACACCAGTGCGCGTTGGAGCGCCCATGACTCGGGGGAGTCCTCCAGGCCTTGGTCCCGGGCCAGGTCGAGGGCGGCCATCACCTCTCCCAGAACGTCCGCCTGCCGTTGGTCGACCGCGCCGTTGCCGACCCGGACGGGACGCGAGTCCGCATATCCTGCAAGGTGACTCAGCTCCCTCTCGGGCAGCTCACGGGACCCGTCGACGGCATACATGGTCTGCATGTCCTCGGGGTCGCCGGCGACGGCGCGCATTAGCCAGTCGCGCCAGAGCACGGTTTCGTCGCGATAACCGGATCGCAGCAGCGCCTCAAGGGTCAGCGAGGCATCGCGCAGCCAGCAGAAGCGGTAGTCCCAGTTGCGTGGGCCACCGAACTGCTCCGGCAAGGAGGTGGTGGCAGCGGCCACGATGCCTCCGGTGTCAACGTGGGTCAGGACCCGCAGGACGAGCAACGAACGCTCAACAGCCTGGCGATAGGGCCCGCTGTGGTCGCAACGATCGGCCCATTGCTCCCAGTCCGCGACGGTCTGTTCGATCCGATCTTCCACATCCAGCGGCGGAGGCACCGGGTGATGTGACTCAAACCAAGTTGTGGAGAAGGCCAGGCGCTCGCCCGCCGCGACGTCGAACTCATCCTCGTGACGACCGTCGACGGCATGGGGGAGGCGCGAACCGCGTAGCACGAGCATGTCTGGCCCCGCGATGGCCGAGATCAGCTCTCCGGAGCCGATCTCGGGGGATTCCGCCCGACGGCTGACCCAGGGGCGGACCTTGCCATAGCCGAACCGGACCACCCATTCGTGACGCATCCGCACGGTCCCGCTGACGCCCTCGACCCGGCGCACGATGTCGGCGCGGCCATCACAGAGGGGCATGAGGTCGGTGACGCGGACCACCCCCGTGGGTGTCTCATGGGTCGTTTCGAGGACGAAGCTGTTGCCGAGGTATCTGCGTGTGCTCCTCGCCGGACCGACCGGCGCCAGCAGCCAGCGACCGTTGTCCCGTGAGCCGACCAGCGCCGCGAAACAGGCAGGGGAGTCGAAGCGTGGCAGGCACAGCCAGTCGATCGAACCGTCCCGCCCCACCAAGGCCGCGGTGCCGGTGTCTCCGAGTACGGCGTAGTCCTCGATGGGCAGGGCAGAAGGCATGACAGCACCGTATGCCGTGTGGTCGGTGTTGTCAGTGGCGCCACCTACGATTGCGGACGTGCCCGAAGTGACCTCCAGCCCAGCCCGTTATCAACATGACCGCCTCATTGTGCGCGGAGCGCGTGAGCACAACCTGCGCGACATTTCCGTCGACCTGCCGCGTGACAGCCTCATCGTCTTCACCGGGCTCTCCGGGTCAGGCAAGTCATCCTTGGCCTTCGACACGATCTTCGCCGAGGGTCAGCGCCGCTATGTCGAGTCGCTCAGCGCCTATGCCCGCCAGTTCCTGGGGCAGATGGACAAGCCCGATGTCGACTTCATCGAAGGCCTGTCGCCGGCGGTCTCGATCGACCAGAAGGCGACCAACCGCAACCCCCGCTCCACCGTCGGCACGATCACCGAGGTCTACGACTACCTCCGGTTGCTGTTTGCTCGTGCGGGCCGGCCACACTGCCCGGTGTGTGGTGAGGCAGTTACCCGGCAGAGCCCGCAGCAGATCGTCGACCGGCTCCTGGAGCTGCCCGAGCGCACCCGTTTCCAGGTGCTCGCGCCTGTGGTGCAGGCCCGCAAGGGCGAGTATGTCGACCTGTTCAGCGAGCTCCAGACCAAGGGCTTCTCTCGCGCGCGCGTCGACGGTGAGGTCATCTCGCTGAGCGAGCCACCCACCCTGGAGAAGCAGAAGAAGCACACCATCGAGGTCGTCATCGACCGCCTCGTTGCCAAGGGCGATGACACGGG
>Ga0209745_1001648_pt1 | contig 13129 bp, 19 predicted proteins | sample BarGraNGADG00312_FD_184495 | JGI IMG/M metagenome (GOLD analysis project Ga0209745, IMG submission 184495) | Arctic peat soil microbial communities from Barrow, Alaska - Barrow Graham LP Ref core NGADG0004-312 (SPAdes) (version 2) | ecosystem: Environmental > Terrestrial > Soil > Wetlands > Peat... | reverse complement strand
GCCGTCAACGACTTGACCATCATCACCGGTCAAAAACCGGTTGTAATCGCTGCCCGCAAGGCTATCTCAAACTTCAAGCTGCGCGAAGGCCGCCAAATTGGTGTCAAAGTAACGCTGCGCGGTGAAAAAATGTGGGCATTCTTTGACCGATTGGTCAACATTGCCCTGCCTCGTGTGCGTGACTTCCGTGGAATTTCTGGGGAAGCCTTTGATGGCCGGGGTAATTACACCCTTGGTTTGACCGAGCAGTTGATCTTCCCTGAAATTCAGTATGACAAGATCGACAAAGTTCGTGGCATGGAAGTGAGCATCGTCACTACCGCTGAAACAGATGACCAGGCGCGTGCTTTGCTTTCGAAGTTCCGCATGCCTTTCAGAAAGGAAACAAATGGCTAAAAAATGTATGGCATTCCGCGAGTTGCGGAGGAAATATCCTAATCGTGTTGTCAACCGCTGCAAGGTTTGCGGTCGTCCGCGTGGTTATATGCGTAAATTTGGCCTTTGCCGAATTTGTTTCCGCGAATTGGCTCTCCAGGGCAAAATCCCTGGTGTGACAAAATCATCTTGGTAATTCGACCTGGAGGAATATTATGACATTATCAGATCCTATTGCCGATATGTTAACCCGCATCCGCAACATTGCTATGGCTGGCAATAATATAGCCAGCATGCCTGACTCCAAACTTAAGCAGGAGATCGCCCGCATCCTTAAGGAAGAGGGTTACCTGGAGAGCTTTGAAGTAGTGGATGGTAAAACTGAAGGCAGCAAAGTATTACGCGTAACCTTGAAGTATATTGGTGAACGCCGCCATCGCCGCCCCATCATCAGTGGTCTGCAGCGTGTCAGCCGTCCTGGCTGCCGTGTCTACACATCACGCGATGATATTCCTTATGTGCTTTCCGGCATTGGCATTTCAATTATATCCACCCCAAAAGGGATCATGACCGGCCACAAAGCCCGTAAAATCGGCGTTGGCGGCGAGGTCCTCTGTAAAGTCTGGTAGGAGGTAAGGGATGTCTCGTATTGGTAAATTACCCATTACCCTGCCAAAGGGAGTGGAAGTAAAGATTGACGGCCACAAAGTGACCGTTAAAGGCCCAAAAGGCGAACTCAGTGACGAGTTCAACCAGGCCCTGACCATTAAATTGGAAGACGGCCAGGTAATTGTTGAACGCCCTGACGACTCCGCCTTCATGCGCGCAATCCACGGTACAACCCGGGCTCTGTTGAACAACATGGTCCAGGGCTGCAGCCAGGGTTTTGAGCGGACCATGGAGATCAACGGTGTTGGTTACCGCGCTGAAATGAAAGGTGAAGACCTGGTTTTGAATGTTGGTTATTCACACCCAGTTGTTTTCCCGGCTCCGGATGGCATTAGCTACGAAGTCGAAACAAAAACTCGCCAGGTCAAGATTAAAGGTCGCGACCGTCAACAGGTGGGACAAGTAGCCGTGAATATGCGCGAAGTGCGCGTGCCAGATCACTATAAAGGCTATGGCATCCGCTACCTGGGCGAAGTTATCAAACTGAAGGCTGGTAAGGCCGGAAAGACCGGGAAGTAGAGGTAAATATGGCTAAGAAAACAAGAAATCAAGCCCGTTTACGCAGGCACGTTCGCGTGCGCAAGTCGGTCTTTGGAACTCCGCAACGGCCTCGCTTGAATGTATTCAGAAGCATCACTGAGATCTATGCTCAGATCATTGATGATGAAAAGGGCATTACGCTTTGCTCTGCCTCATCCATTGATCCGGCCATGAGAGATGTGGTGAGCAAAATGACCAAACTGGACCAGGCAGCCAAGGTCGGCGAAGAACTGGCCCACCGCGCCATCGCCAAAGGCCTCAAGGCTGTCGTGATGGATCGGGGTGGCTACTATTACACCGGCCGTGTTAAATCACTGGCGGATGGCGCTCGCAAGGGCGGCTTGGATTTCTAAACCGAGGATACAATGGAAGATTTTTCAAAAATTGAAAACCCCTATGATGAGCGTGTTATTGACATTGCCCGTGTTGCCAAAGTGGTCAAAGGCGGTCGCCGTTTCTCTTTCAGAGTAACCCTGGTGGTCGGAGACAACAATGGAAACGTTGGTATGGGCGTCGGCAAGGCACTTGCTGTACCGGATGCCATGCGTAAAGCTACTGAACAGGCGCACAAAAACATGCGCAAGCTCAGCCTGATGGGCACCACAATTGCCCATGAGGTTACTGGTTCCTGCAGTGGCGCCAAAATTTTGCTGAAACCTGCCTCTGAAGGTACGGGTGTTATCGCTGCTGGTGGTGTACGTGCTGTTTGCGAAGCCGCTGGTATCAAAGACATTCTCACCAAGTCGCTGGGCTCAAGCAATATGTTGAACATCGTCACTGCTACATTCGATGCCCTGACCCGACTCAAGACTCCCCAACAGGTGGCTATTGAACGCGGCAAGAATGTGGAAGACGTCAGCCCCTTCTGGGCACGGAGGAAAAATGGCTAAGGTTAATAAACTCCAGATTACCCAGATCAAAAGCGGTATTGGTTACCCAGTCCGCACTAAGAATACCCTCAAGGCGCTTGGTTTCAGGCACATGCATGAGACAGTCGTGCTTGAGGATAGCGAAGTAATCCGCGGCATGCTCGACAAGGTTTCATTTCTGGTCGAAGTCAAGCCCGCAGCGGAGGAGAAGAAGTAATGCAACTACATGACCTCAAACCCAATGAGGGTTCAAAAAAGGACCGCAAGCGCATAGGTCGGGGTATTGGTTCAGGAAGGGGAAAGACTTCCGGACGTGGTACCAAAGGCCAAAACGCGCGTCACAGTGGCGTACGCCAATATCATCAGGGTGGTAACCTGCCTTTCTTCCGAAAGCTGCCCTTCCTGCGTGGTGAAGGTTTCTCCCCGATTAACCGCATCCGCTACAATGAGATCAATCTGGATCTTCTCCAGGATTTCAAAGCTGACAGCGAAGTGACCCCGGAAATCCTGGCCGCAACTGGCGTAATTAAGGATATGAAGAAACCGGTAAAGATCATGGGACGCGGTGAAGTTAAAGTTGCCCTTAAGATCAAGGTCCACAAGGTAACCGACGGCGCGCGTGAAAAGATCGAAAAAGCCGGCGGAAGCATCGAAGCGATCGCTGAATAAGCATCCGATAAGGAGTCTACGAATGAAACGATCGTCCTGGCGCTTTCTTTGGAAGTCAGAAGATATCCGCAATAAGCTACTGATTACATTGCTTTTGCTGGCTGTCTACCGCCTGGCTGCGAACATTCCAGTCCCTGGAGTGAACCGCGCCCTGGCTGCCCAACTGACCCAACAAACCGGAGCTGCAGGCAACCTGATAGGTTTGCTGGATCTGCTCTCTGGCGGTGCAGTCTCGCACTTCTCGATCCTGGCCATGGGTGTTTATCCATACATTACTTCCCAAATTATCCTGCAACTTCTCCAGCCGGTTATCCCTTCACTCGAAAGAATGATGAAAGATGACCCCCGTGCTGGTCAGAAGTGGATGGAGAAATGGACCATGATCTTGACCATCCCGATGGCTCTGCTTTCGGCCATTGGTCAAATCAACATTTTTAACAGCCAATTAGGCGGATCCATTCTGACTCATTGGGGCTTTACAGGTGCCAACCTGCTACCAACAGTGACAGCTGTCATTGCCATGCTTGCAGGTACGATGTTTGGTATATGGATCGGCCAACTGATTTCTGAGTTCGGCTTGAGAAATCAAGGCCTCTCCCTGATCATCTTCGCGGGCATCGTCTCACGTTTGCCTGCTAATTTTATTCAGATGGTCACAGCCAAAGAACCCTGGTGGATTTTTGTGCTGGTGCTTGTGCTCCTAATCGCGATTGTCTTTGCCATTGTTTATGTGACTGCTGGCCGCCGAAACGTCCCTGTGATGTTCCCCGGGCGCCGCATCGGCAACCGCATGTCCATGCCAGTGCGCAGCAATCTGCCTCTGATGGTCAATATGGCCGGCATGATCCCGATTATTTTTGCACAATCCTTCCTGACCTTCCCGGTCATTCTTTCCTCTTTCTTCCTGGCCAGTAAAACCCTGGGAATTCAGAATGGTGCCAAGTGGTTCCAAACAGCTTTCGGCCAGGGAACCTGGTGGTACCCGCTAATGCTTTTTATCCTGGTTGTTTTGTTTGCCTACTTCTATACGGACGTACTTTTCGCCCAGCAAAACTATGGCGATAACCTAAAAAAGCAAGGCGCGCAGATACCGGGCGTTGTCCGTGGCAAACCAACCCAGGATTATCTGACTCGCGTCCAGCGGCGTATCACACTGCCTGGCGCTTTCTTCCTGGGCTTCCTGACCATTGTGCCTTCGCTTTTAGGAGCTGTTCTGCCTGTAAAGCAATCCAGCCTTTCACTGCTGCAGGCTGCCGGCCTCCTGATTGTTGCTGGAACGGTGCGTGAAGTAATCAACCTGATCGAGACCGAGCTGCGAATGCACGGTTACGATGATCATTTGATTGCATAAGAGAAACTGAAATGAATAAAAAAGCGGATTACATCATAATGCTTGGGCCTCCTGGTGCTGGAAAAGGCACCCAGGCCGAGGTATTGGCTGAGAAAATGGGCCTGGTCCACGTTTCCAGCGGTGATCTTTTCCGTGAAAATCTTTCCAAAGAAACTGAACTCGGTAAACTCGCCCAAACTTTCATGAGCAAGGGCGAGCTTGTACCGGATGATGTGACCATTGCCATGGTTAAAGATCGCCTGACCCGTCCAGATTGCGATAAAGGTGCTGTTTTGGATGGTTTCCCCCGCACGCCTGCCCAGGCTGAAGCCTTGAAGGTCATGCTTAAGGGATTAGGCGACGATGTTACCGTTGTGCCATTCATTAATGTTCCAGACGAAGTGCTTGTTGAACGTCTGAGCGGCCGATGGATGAGCAAGAGCGGCCGGGTCTATCACGCCATAACCAATCCTCCTCTGGAGAAGTGGTTTGACGACGTGGACGGCAGTCCGCTTTACCAACGCGACGACGACAAACCTGAAACTCTGCGCAACCGTATAAAAGTGTATTACAACCAAACATCACCCCTGATCGAATACTATAAAGAACAGGGAAAGCTGGTCGAAATTGATGGAACTCAGGATATCAACAAGGTAACTGAGGACTTGATGAAAGCCGTAGGCCAGTGATTGGTTTTGAACGAGCAATAAATATTAAAAGCCCGGCGGAAATTGCGATTATGCGTGAGGCCGGAAGAATTAATGCACAAACCCTGGAAGCCGTCAAAGCGGCTATTATTCCGGGGGTGACAACAGGTGAACTCAACGAAATTGCTGAAGAGTTCCAGCGCAAGTTAGGCGTTTACTCGCCCTTTAAAAATTACGATGGCCCATACCCTTACCCGGGCAGCATCTGCACAAGCGTCAATGAAGAGCTGGTGCACGGCATACCGGGAAAGCGTAAGCTTAAGGAAGGGGATATCATCTCCGTGGATTGCGGTACTGTTTACTTGGGATTTGTAGGCGACTCAGCCTTTACGGTGGGAGTTGGCGAGATTAACCCTGAAGCACAGAAACTGATCACGGTGACGAGACATGCCCTGGATATCGCAATCAAACTGATGGTTCCCGGTAATCACTCCGGGGATATCGGTGCCGCGGTCGAAGCTTATGTGGAAGGGCAGGGTTTTTATTGCACGCACGTCTATACCGGCCACGGTGTCGGAAGGCATATGCATGAGGAGCCTCAGGTGCCAAATTATGGCACCAAAGGTACCGGGGTGCTGCTGCGAGCAGGCATGACCATTGCCATCGAACCAATGGTCCTGGTAGGTACCCGCCACACTCGAGTGCTCAATGATGAGTGGACGGTGATCTCAAGAGATCGCTCGTTGTGCGCTCACCAGGAACATAGTATTGCGGTAACCGACGAGGAACCGCTGGTGCTAACGGATTTATAAAGGTCTTGCAAATAGACCGACAAAGAGATATACTAAGAACTTTGCGGAATAAGAAGGAGTACGACTGATGAAAGTATCAGCATCAATAAAGAAACGCTGCGCTAAATGCAAGATCGTCAAACGCGACGGTCGGTTGTATGTTATTTGCACCAACCCACGCCACAAACAACGTCAAGGATAAGGAATAATTATGGCTCGTATTGAAGGTGTTGATCTACCCAGGAATAAGCGCATCCAAATCGGTTTGCGGTACATCTACGGCATTGGCCCTAAAGCTGCTGACAAAATTTTAGCAGCCACCGGTGTTGACCCTGACCTGCGGGTCAAGGATCTGCCGGAAGACGAGGTCTCCAAGCTGCGTGAATATATTGCCCAAAACGTAACCGTAGAAGGCGACCTGCGCCGCGCAGTCCAGATGAATATCAAGCGTCTGGTTGAAATTGGTTGCTATCGTGGCCTGCGCCACAAGCACAACCTGCCCAGCCGTGGTCAGCGTACTCGCACCAACGCTCGCACAAGCAAAGGTCCCAAGAAGACTGTTGCCGGTCGCGGACGCCGCAAGGGTGCCACTAAGAAGTAAGACTGAACTGGTTCCTGAGTTTTGGGTTTGGGGTTCCTCCATTTACCCCATGCGGCCCCCAAGGCAAGGTAAACCAGAGATGTAATATTAAGTGAGGAAAAATTATGGCTAAAGAAGCAAAAACAGCAGGACGCAGAACCAGTGGTAAAAAGGTAAAGCGTCAGATCTCGACCGGACAGGTGCACGTTTATGCGTCCTTTAATAACACCATTGTTACCGTGACCGACCTGCAGGGCAATACTGTCTGCTGGGGTTCAACCGGTTCCGCTGGTTTTAAAGGCTCCCGCAAGAGCACCCCATTTGCTGCAAGATTGGCAACTGAACAGACCATCAAGGCTGCCCAAGGTATGGGCGTCCAGGAAGTGGAATTGTTTGTAAAAGGCCCCGGCCCCGGCCGTGAAGCCGCCATTCGCGCAGTCCAATCCCTTGGGATAAAAGTACGCATGATTTCGGACCTGACACCTATACCTCATAACGGTTGCCGTCCACCTAAAAAGCGCCGCATGTAATAAAGAAAAGGATATTGAATTATGGCTAGAAACACTGATGCAGTATGCCGAATGTGCCGCCGTGAAGGTGAAAAGCTCTTCCTTAAAGGATCACGCTGTTTTACACCGAAATGCGCATTCGAAAAACGTGGATTTCCACCTGGAATGCACGGCAAGACCACTTCTACCCGCCCAGACCGAGTATCGGACTATGGCAAGCAGTTGCGCGCGAAGCAAAAAGCTCGCCGCGAGTATGGTGTATTTGAACGGCAATTCCGCCGTTATTATTCGGAAGCCCTGCGCTTGCGCGGGTTGACCGGCATGAACTTATTACAGAAGCTTGAAACCCGCCTTGACAATGTGGTTTATCGCCTTGGTTTTGCCAGCAGCCGTGCTCAGGCCCGCCAGCTTGTGAACCATGGTCACTTTACCGTCAATAGCAACCGGGCTGACATCCCATCTTATGATGTCCATCCTGACGATGTTATTACCGTCAGCGAGACATCCAAAGATACAGTTTACTTCAAGAATCTGAAGGAAGAAGCCGAAGGCCGCACTGTACCCACCTGGTTAGCCCGCGATGTGACCACCTTCAGCGGTCGGGTACTGCGTCTGCCAGAACGTTCTGAAATTGATGGTAACTTGAACGAGCAACTGATCGTTGAATACTATTCACGATAGTATGACGAGGACAGTCTTTCTACGATAGACTGAAAGGAGTCAACCGTGACAGCACTGAATGAAATGGTAATGCCGAAAGTTGAACGGGTAGCAGAATCCCGCGATTACGGCAAATTTACGATCAGCCCACTGGAAAAAGGCTATGGGATGACATTGGGCAATGCCCTTCGTCGTACCTTGCTTTCTTCGCTCGATGGCGCCGCGATTACGACGGTGCGCATCATCGATATACAGCACGAATTTACTACAATCCCTGGTGTCCGTGAGGATGTCATCCAGGTCATGCTGCAGCTCAAACTGATCCGCATGAAACTGCATAATGTCGATGCAGCTCAAATTCACTTGGACGTCAAGGGTGAAGGCACCATCACGGCTGCAGACCTGGTTTGCCCACCAGAAGTTGAGATCATCAACCCTGAACTCTATCTCTTTAGTATGAACGAGAAAGAAGCTCATGTGGAAATGGACTTGACAGTAGAAGCCGGCCGTGGTTACCTGCCAGCTGGCGAACGTTCTGAACGTCTGCCGATTGGTGTGCTTCCAGTGGATGCAATCTATACCCCTGTCCGCCGTGTAAACTGGGGCGTTTCAAGCGCTCGCGTTGGCCACAGCACCGATTTTGACCGTCTGACTCTGGAAATCTGGACCGATGGCACAGTTGCTCCTGAACAAGCGCTGGTCGGATCTTCCCAGATCCTGATGCAGCAATTAGGTTACATCAGCGGCACCAGCACTGAGTCGCTGCTTAAGTCCACTCCAGTAGCAGAACCCGAAACCAGTGGCATTAGCTCTGAAGCCCGGGAAACCCAAATCGAAGCCCTCGATCTGACCGTGCGTGTATTCAACTCTTTGAAGCGCACAGGTGTTACGACCGTGGGTGATGTATTGGAACTGCTGGAAAAAGGCGAAAATGCTATGCTCTCCATCCGCAACTTTGGGGATAAGAGCCTGACTGAACTACGTGCCAAGATGATCGAAAAGGGATTCTTGGAAGAGAAAGAAGTGGAGTAATTTATGCGGCACCAGGTTTATGGTTACAAGCTTGGTCGTAGCATGGGCCATCGCACATCCATGCGCAAGACCATGATCAAGCAATTATTTGAACACGAACGCATTCAAACTACCTTGGCCAAAGCTAAGTCCATTCAGGGCGAGGCCGAGAAAATGATTACCCTTGCCCGCAACAGCAACAAGGGCGATACAGTTGAGAAAGTGAATGCCCGCCGCCGAATTGCGGCAGCACTTGGCAATGCCAGCCCCGAAATCGTCAAAAAGCTTTTCGACGATATCGCCCCTCGCTTTGTCAATCGTCCCGGTGGTTACACACGCCTCCTCAAACTTGGACCACGCCTCGGTGATAATGCCGAGATGGTGCTGCTTGAGTTGGTTGCTGAGTAAATTTAGTAGAACGCCTTTGGCTTGAGTGCAAAGGCATGGCACGTTACAAACTTATCCTCGCTTATGATGGGACCGCTTATAACGGTTACCAACGCCAGGCGATCAAGCACAGCGTCCAGCACGAGCTGGAAGCCGCGCTGCGGAAAATTGGTTGGCAGGGCAAAACCCTGACGGCCTCCGGGAGAACGGATAGCGGAGTACATGCTCACGGCCAGGTTTTACATTTAGACCTGGACTGGAAGCACAGTACAGAAACATTGCTTACCGCCCTGAATGCCTTCCTACCGGATGATATCGCGGCCTTGGACGCGAAAGAGGTTGATGAGGGTTTTCACGCACGCTATAGTGCCCTCAGCCGCACATATCGCTATCAGCTTTATGTGCAGAAACACCGCAATCCGCTGATTGACCGTTTTGCCTGGCGGGTAACAGTCCGACCGGACCTTGAGCTAATGAACTTGGAATCCCGCGATTTACTGGGAGAACATGATTTCATCGCTTTCGGAAAGGCTCTGAACCAGACTGGCACGACCATCCGCAAGATTTATCAAGCGGAGTGGACTGAAACCAGTTTCGGGATGGACTTTACCATCAAGGGAAACGCTTTTTTGAACCATATGGTACGGCGGATCGTTTGGGTCCTCGTACACGTCGGTTCAGGAATGATGCCGAGAGGTGCAGTGATAAAAGGCTTCGAAACCGGTTATGCCGGAACAGTGGCTTTGGCACCTTCCCGGGGGCTAACCCTGATGAAAGTGGATTATGGCGAGGAAATTAATTAGTAATGCGCTCATGCAATGGCAAGGGCGAAGAATAACGGAGAAATAAAGTGGATAAAACATACGTAACTAAAGGACAATTGGCTGGTGAATGGTATCTGGTGAATGCTGAAGGCGAAACCCTGGGGCGTCTCGCTAGCAAGGTTGCGGCATTGCTGATTGGCAAACAACACCCGTACTACACTCCCGGCGTGGAATCGAATGATCATGTGGTGGTTATCAACGCCTCCAAGATCACCTTCCACCCCAGCCGTTTGGAAAGCAAAATGTACTATCGACATAGCGGTTTCCCTGGTGGATTAAAGTCCGACAACCTGAAAGGGATGCTGGATAAACGTCCTGAGAAACTGATCCAACTGACAGTCAAAGGCATGCTGCCTAAGAACCGCTTAACAAAACGTTTTATGGATAACCTGAAAGTATATGCTGGTGCAGAGCACCCTCACGAAGCCCAGACACCCCAGCAGTACGAAGTAGATAAGTAGAGGAAACATGGCTGAATATAAAGAAGCAATTGGTCGCCGCAAACAATCATCCGCGCGTGTACGGGTTTCATCCGGAACCGGTACGTTCACCGTCAATGACAAGCCCATCGCAGAATACTTCACCCGCTATGGCGATGAAGCTGCGATCCGCGGTCCCCTTGAAACTGTTGGACAAAACGCCGACAACTGGGACGTGACCGTCAAAGTTGAAGGCGGCGGTGTTTCTGGCCAACGCGATTCTGTAAAGCTGGGCTTGGCCCGCATTTTGGTCGCCCTGGATGAAACCAACCGGCTCAAACTGCGCGAACAAGGCATGCTCACGCGCGATTCCCGCGTTAAGGAACGCAAGAAACCAGGCCTCAAGCGCGCCCGCAAGGCCCCAACCTACACCAAGCGTTAATTGTTCGTTTTCTTGGCCTTGGCCAACTGAAACAACTGACTTGCAAAGCAATATTAAGGCTGTCCATTTTTTGGGCAGCCTTGTTTATTATCGTGTGGCAACTTAAAAAGACCAAAAATATGATTAGTTAACCATTGGCAGGCGCTCGCTGAGCCCTTCCAACTTGGTATTCGGCAAACTGCCGTCAATCATATTATGATGCAGGTACTGATCGTAAGCCGACAGATCCAAAAAACCGTGACCGGAGAGGTTGAAAAGAATCACCTTCTTCTCGCCTTTCTCACGAGCATCAATTGCCTCATTAATCGCGGCAAGGATGGCGTGCGAAGATTCCGGTGCTGGCAGGATTCCTTCTGTACGAGCAAATTGGATTGCTGCCGAGAACACGTCCAACTGACCGACCGCAACAGCTTCGATCAAACCTTGATTGTATAAACCACTGAGTATTGGTGACATGCCATGATAGCGAAGCCCTCCAGCATGAATTTCATCGGGGACAAAATCACTCCCAAGCGTGTACATCTTGAGGATAGGGACAATTCCGGCACTGTCGCCATAATCAAAGCCGTAGACACCGCGGGTCAGGGAGGGCGTGGCGGTGGGTTCTACTGCCAGAAGCCTCGTGCGCAAACCGTGCTTAAGATTAGCCCTCAAGAAGGGCAAAGCAATCCCTCCAAAATTTGAACCTCCACCGACACATCCAATCACAACATCCGGGTACTCGCCGGCCAAATCCATTTGCTTGAGGGCTTCCTCTCCGATGACAGTTTGGTGCAGAAGGACATGATTTAGAACAGAACCCAAACCATATTTTTTCGCCCCGTTAGATTCAGCGGCGACTTCGACAGCCTCAGTGATGGCAATGCCCAGAGACCCGGGGTGATCTGGTCGTTGATCCAGGAACTTTTGTCCGAACTTGGTGTGTGAGGAAGGGCTTGGGAAGACTTTCGCGCCATAAGTTTCCATGATCACCCGTCGATAGGGTTTAGCCAGATAAGAGCTGTTTACCATATACACCTCAAGATCAATCCCGAACATATGGCAAGCCATCGCCAAAGCCGTACCCCATTGACCCGCGCCGGTTTCAGTGGTCATTGCCTTGGTACCACTGACCTTATTGTAAAAAGCCTGAGGGAGAGCCGAGTTGAGCTTGTGCGAACCGGCTGGAGATGCACCTTCATATTTGTAGTAGATATGCGCGGGAGTTCCTAATGCTTTCTCGAGATGACGTGCACGGATAAGCGGAGTCGGGCGATACAATCGGTACATTTCCCTTACTTCCTCAGGGATGGGAATGTAGCGCTCGGTGCTGACTTCTTGTTCGATGATCGGCATGGGGAAGAGAGCCTGCAGATCTTCCACCGTAATTGGCTTTTTAGTGGCGGGATTGAATACTGGTGTCTGCCCAACCGGACTATCGGCATTAATGTTGTACCAGAAGTTGGGGATGTCGTTCTGGTCAAGCAGAAAATGGGTTCTGGATTGGTTAGTCATGATAATTCTCCTCTACGAATAGTTTGTTATGATGTCTTCTGACTGTCGTCATACTTCCGCCAAGCGATAAAAAAAACACATCTGTCCCTACAAGGGACGGATGTGTTTGAATCCGCGGTGCCACCCAGCTTAGGCCGCTTAACAAAAAATTTCCGGTGATGAACAGTCCGGAAATTGCCAGCCTCACTTTTGTCGGGTACAGCTAAAGTAGCGATACCCTTTACCTTGATAACGGTGGCATCTCCGGCACGGGCTAATTGCTAATGATCAGCGTTCACCCTGCAACTCAGGGGTCCATTCAACGTAGTCGTCCAGGCAGGCTCTCATCTAATCCTGTTTTCTGTACTGTCAGTACCGCGTGTACTCGTCCCCGTCATAGTATTTAAATGTATTTATTTTTTTTAAATTGTATTTTTGTGGAGCTTAAAAGTCAAGGACAAGTTTGAAATTGGTGTAACGTGGTTGTGGGCAGCCTTGTTTTTTGTTATCCAGAGGTGGGACAAAAAAAGAAACTATAATTGAAAGCTATGAAAAACAGCGGAATAACCATTGTAGGTCTCGGCCCGGGGGGCGGGGAAAAATTAACACTGGAAGCCTGGAAACATCTTCATACAATTGATACCATCTATTTGCGAACCAACCTGATACCGATAGTGGCTGATTTGCCTGTAGGGCTAAAGGTTGAGAGCTTTGACCATTTGTTTCAAGAAAACGAGCCCACGCCGCAAGCGTTGGAGGAGATTGTATCGACCCTCCTCAAACTGGGTCAAGGGGAAAACGGTGTCACGTACGGCGTACCAGGCAGCCCCATGGTTGCTGAGGAAACGGTCAAATCCATTCTTGATGCTGCCAGACAAACTGGGCTTGAAGTAAGAATAATTGACGGCATGAGCTTTTTGGAACCAGTCTGTCA
>Ga0209745_1001647_pt1 | contig 13133 bp, 11 predicted proteins | sample BarGraNGADG00312_FD_184495 | JGI IMG/M metagenome (GOLD analysis project Ga0209745, IMG submission 184495) | Arctic peat soil microbial communities from Barrow, Alaska - Barrow Graham LP Ref core NGADG0004-312 (SPAdes) (version 2) | ecosystem: Environmental > Terrestrial > Soil > Wetlands > Peat... | reverse complement strand
ATGACTGCGCTTGGCGCCAGGTAGTAGTCGATGAGGTCGAAGTACTTCCGCCACTTGGCGAACCACATCGACGCGCATGCCACCGCTGAGACGCCAAACGAATCCTGGACGCACCGGTAGCGAACACTCCAAGCGAGGCCGTTCGTGAGGCAGCGCTGACATGTCCTCCCATCGCGAAGAAGGGTCGCTGCTGGGCACACCATGGCAAAGTCAGACAAACGCACAACAATGGGCACTTCTGCCTCTCTGAGCGCCACTAGCACCGCTGGCGACAGTTTGCGCAGGTACTGCTGCACGACGGCGACGTCAGGGTCAGCTACCCTGATAAGCTCGGACAGGCTGGCGCGCACGTCGGGGGCGTAGAAGGCGCGTTGCAGGCCCCGAGTCAGATTGCGTAAAGAACGGGCGTGCTCGCGAAAGTAGACCTCGTCGTCGCCGGCGACCGGACTGACGAAGTACTCTGACCACGGCGTCTCGCGATTTCGATCGTACCTGGCGGAGAACGGTACGACTTCATGGCCCGCCGACTCGAGCATTTCCGCCGCGGCGAACATGTAGGTCTCAGGCCCACCCGAGACGAAATAGCGCGAATTGACCCAGAGCACTTTCACGCGACCGAAGACCCCGTTCCCTCGTTACATGGCATGGACCTGCCGACTCCAACGGCCTGCGGCTCCGCTCGCGGAAGCGTCTCAGCTCTTCGATATGGAGCTCCTCGTGCCTCCTGATGACAAGGATGGCGACAGTTTGCGGAGGTAGTGCTAGACGAGTGCAACATCTGGTTCAGTATCAGCTCCGAGACACACTGGCGCGCACGGCCCGTGCGTACGAGGCGCGTTGCAGATCCTTGGTGATCGCGCCGAGCGACCATGAGTGGTCGCGGAAGTAGACTTCGTCGTCGCCGGCGATCGGTTCGACGAAGTACTTCGACCACGGCGTCTCGCGGTTGCTGCTGCAACGGACGGAGAAGGGGACGACCTCGTGGCCAGCGCGCTCGAGCATATCCGTGACGGCGAACATGTACTTCTCCGGCCCCCCGGACACGAAGTAGCGGTAGTTGGCGAGGAGCACCCTCACGCTGCACAGCGGCTCGATCGTGGTGTGCTATGCGGACTAGCCACGCGCCAAGGCCTCCGCGTATGCGTCCAGAGTGGCGCGAATCATCGCTTTCACGGAGTAGTCCCTCTTGACGGTCTCTGAGGCCTTCGCTCCCATCGCCTTGGCAGCCTCAGGGTGGGAGTAGACCCAGCGCAACCGGGCCGCAAGATCCTGAGAGTCACCTGGAGCGACGAGAAAGCCTGTTTCGCCGTGCACAACGAGCTCGTCCGTCCCACCGCCTTTGCTGCAGATCACCGGCAACCCGCAGGCCATGTACTCAAGGATCGCGTTGGAGCATCCCTCCACCGCTTTCTGTGGCGAGGTCATCAGCACACCACAGTCGGAGACGAGACACTCGGGAATCACGTCGGAAGTGGAGCCGAACTCCAACACGCCGGCATGGACAAGGTCTTGGTTGTCAAACTCCAACTGCGCCCGACCAGGACCGTCTCCCAGAAGAACGCAACTCAGAGCAGTCGCGCCCAGATCAGCAAGAAGAATCCTCACAGCGGCAATCAGGGCTCCATGATCCTTGTCGCTTGACACTCGGGCCGCCATGACGATGGTGAAACGATGATCCTCGCGCGGAGGCGCCACCGTTGGAACCCTGGAGAAGTCGAAGCCGTTGCGGATGACCCGTCCCCGATCGCGCGAGATACCCGCGGATTCCAAGCCGCTCCGGCTATTCGCAATGACAAGCGAGGCTCTATTGAATCCTAGCCTGCAACGCAAGGATCGCGATAGCTCAACATCGCCGGTTCTAATTGAAGAGTCGATGAAGGGGATGCCCAGCGCGCGATAGATAGGGAACCCAGCCAGTGTCGTCATGTATCCCCAGGAGTGTACAAGATGAGGGCGCCACCCTCCTACGATGCTCCAGAGTCGAGCGAAAGGCAGCGGATCGTATCGCGATTTGCGCTCAGCGACATCCAACTCGATTCCGTTGTCGCGCAGGTATGCGGCGAACGGCCCGCCGCCAAGGGAGAAGCAGCGAACGCGCCACTGCTCAGGCAGATTGGTCAGGATGAGACTCAGCTGGCGCTCGGCGCCGCCGTTGCCTAGAGAATCCGTAGCGACAAGCAGGCGCAACGCCGGGTCTACCTGTAATCCGTTGTCTGATGGCGCGACCAGACACTCAGAGCAAGAAGCCTCCAGACGTGCGAACTGAAGTCCCGCTGCGTGCCTTCCAGCCCCGCCAGAAGCCGATTCACGCCCGTTTCATCGAGTACCGCGGGGCAGCTTTCGAGAAGCACCTCGCGAGACCAGTTGCGCAGCGGCCCCAAGAGCCAAGATCGCAGCGGAATCGAGAAGCCTCGCTTTCTGCGTGTCAGAACCCCTTGGGGCAGCACGTCTCTTAAGGCGTGGCGCAGAACCCGCTTCGACTCACGCAGGGTCAGCTTGTACGAGATCGGCAGACTGTTCACATAGTCGGCAAGCACATGATCCAGGAGGGGCACTCGCGCCTCGAGCGACACGGCCATGCTCATCCTGTCGACCTTCGTCAAGATGTCATCGACCAAGTAGGTGCATTGATCTTTGAGGAGAGCGGCTTTGGGCGTGCCATCGGTGCTGAGTAAGTGCTCCACCGCGCCGGGTGCTGACTCAACACTCAAGAACTCCCGAAATCCGACACTGAGGGCACCCCGACACAGCTCAGGCAGAGGAGGCCCCATGTACGCGAGCTGCCGAAGCGAAGGGGCCGTTCCCAGCCCGCGAAGAAAGCTGCTCCCTCGCTGGGTCTCGGCGACAACTCGGCCACCGAGTGCGCCGAGTCCCCCGAGAACTACCAGAGGGACCGGGCGCAGCAAACGGTACGCCAGCAATGCGCGGTAGTAAGGGTACCCGGCAAACAACTCATCGCCGCCATCGCCGGTCAGCGCCACAGCCACATGCTCTCTTGCGAGCTGGCTGACGAAGAACGTCGGAATCGCGGAACTATCTGCGAACGGCTCATCGAACTGGTCAAGGAGGTTGGGAATCGCCAGAGCATCAGCAGCGCGGACCACGCGGGCGTGATGGTGGGTGCCGAAGTGCTTCGCCACCATGTCCGCGTAGGGGAACTCGTTGAAGACTTGATCTTCGAAACCAATCGAGAAGGTGAGCAGCTCCTCGACGCCCTCCTGCCGCATGGTGGCGACAATCGCCGACGAATCGATCCCGCCACTCAAGAACGCGCCGAGAGGAACGTCGCTTCTGAGCCTGAGGCGTACGCTCTCCCTGAGAAGCTCCTTGACGCCGTGCACGGCCTCCCGAAACGACGGGACAGGCCTCATCTCCTCGCCACGCGGTTCCCAGTACTCGCGGGACGCGACGAGCTGAGCTCCACCCTCCGAATCCCAAGCCCACGTTTGAGTCGTGCCGGGCGGCAGCTTTCTGATGCCCCGATAGACAGTGGCGGATGCAGGGACATAGCCCAGGCGCAAATATGCGGAGACAGCCGTGGCATCCCACGATCGATCCACCCATGGCACCTGAAGAAGCGCTTTCATCTCGGACGCAAAGGCCAGCCGACCTTGGCAGGCGGAGACGTAGAGCGGCTTGATGCCGAAGCGGTCGCGGGCGAGCAGAAGCTGCCCCTTGCTGGAGTCCCAAACGGCGAAGCCGAACATGCCGCGGAAGCTCTCGACGCAAGCCGCCCCGTGCTCCTCGTACTCGTGAACGATGACCTCGGTATCGGTTTGCGTACGAAACCCGTGACCAGCCGCGAGAAGGCGTGCGCGCCGTTCAGCGTAGTTGTAGATCTCACCGTTGAAGACGACCCATACGGAGCCGTCCTCATTGGCGATCGGCGGGTCTCCGGTTTCCAGGTCGATGATGCTCAGGCGGGTCATGCCGATCGACACGCCGGGATAGTCGATGAAACCCTGTGCATCCGGCCCACGGTGATGCAGCGTGCCGGCCATCCTGCGCACGACATCCGATGGCTGCTCTGGGTACCCCGACGTCACCGGAACAAGAAGGCCGACTATCCCGCACATGACCCAGCTCCAAGAATGCCGTCGGCCGACATGAATCCAAGCCATCCGGGAATGCGACACCACACCATGTAGTCTGGCGCTGGTCCCATCGCGAATGGCGCGACAGCCGAGCCGCGACCAGGTCGTGTCGGGATGTGGGAACGTGCCTTCATCGGCCTCGAGGTCGCGCATCCGTGAGGGTGCACGCCATCTAAGCGACCTCGGAGATGGTGTAGCGATACTTTCCGGAGGCCGATGGCTCTATCTCTTCGCAGTAGTCGAATTCCACACGGCAGTCGGCGCCCATCACCGCTCTGATTCCAGCGGCGATTCCCGCTTCGCTCCCCGTGGGGGCGGAAGCGCGTGGGACGACACGAACCACAATGCGGGCGAATTCCTTCTGAACCACCTGGAAGCGCGACACCCAATCACGGTAGTACAGCAGATGACTGAAGTACTCACCATCAATGACGGTGCCATCTGGCAGCCTGAATGCGTCAACGGTCCTGCCCGTGACCCTCAGTAGCACTTGGGCTCGGTCACCCTGCCATCCTGTGCCGGTCGGGGCCAAGGCTCCCATATCACCGATTCGATATCGCACTAGGGGCATGGAGTAGTTGGTGAGAAGCGTTACGACAAGTTCACCTTCAGTTCCTTCTGGCACTGGATCCCCGGCATCATCCACCACTTCAACATAGACCCCCCATGGAGCAACCCAGAGACCGTCGCACTGCGGAATCTCGCAGGCGATGTTACCGACCTCACGCGATCCATAACTGTTGAACACGCGGCATCCAAAGACGCGCTCGATCTGTTCCCGCATGAACGGATAGAGAGTTCCTGCCGAAGTCATCACCGCGTGTTGAGGCCGAACTTCGACAGCTTCACGTTCAGCGAATGCGGCCAGCTCGAAGGCAGCCTGAGCGTACGCGAGCAGGCGTCTCGGCGGCCGTCGGTTAAGGCTCGCGATCAGTGCCAGCATGGTCTCCGGGGTCATCCGAAAAGCGTTCACTGTCTGCGTGTTCGCGGCCCAACGGCGCATCCAGGCACCCATGCCCTGGCCACCCTCCAAGATATCCCGTTCTGAACCCCACAAGAGAATCTCCGGTTGGCCAAAGTCGCGCCCCGCCAGATGAGAGTACAGGAGTGCGATTGCGCCATCGCACGCAGCGTAGCCTTGGTCTTGGACGAGCCGCACCGGCTCTCCGGTCGATCCACCAGACGTATTGTAGTACCACTTGCGGGTCACAAGGTCGTCGGACCGCAGACGATGGAACTCCTGGCGAATAGTCTGCTTCGAGAGGAGTGGCATGCGACTCAGCGCCGCAAAAGGATCAGCGAGACTGCCACTGGGCACACACGTGGCATAGTACGGAACGGACGTGCGTGCGTGCTGCAGCAGGCCACGCAGCGCCGTCGCCGTTGTGTCCGCGGCAATGCCATCGGCAAACTCACGGCAGTATTGGTCATAGAAGCGATACGTATGCGGGCCCTTGGCTCTGCGCCAGGCGCGATGAGCAATCTCCCGAGCGTTCATCGTCTCACCATCAGCACGCCGCAATCTGGCCACGACGACGGCGCCTCCAATCTCGTCGTTGCGAGAGCTCGAGCCCCATCATGCGACCTTGGGCGTGGCCGGCAAGAGGAGCCACAGCGCCGTTGACGTGCGCACCGCGGCCGCGACCGCCGTCCACCCACGCATCGCAGTCCATCTCTACAATGTGGAAGCAGACCGGGAATCCGGCTGACTGCCTCGCCGAAAGGGCTTGAGCAAAGCGATCATGCCAACCGCTGGCGTCGCGGCCCACGGCAATGGTGGCTTCGTGCTGTTGACTGTCTCTCACTCAGCCGCCCTTGAGTCCCGCGTTCGAGCACTCGCTGAGTGCAACCGCTGCCTGCCCTCCAGCTCACTGCGCAGTATCGACATCGCAGCTTGGCGGTGCGCTTCGCAGGTGAGGACATCGAGGAGTGCATAGAGACGCGCTTCCCGGGTCCTCCATACCGGCCAAACCCCTCTCTTCAGGGCGCCGCGCTCCAAGCGGGTCAACGAAAGCAACAGTGCAAGATACCCGACTCTACGGTTGGCGCAGAACGCGCTCCACGCAGTCTCAAGCAGCTCGGGAGATGCCACAATCCTCGAGAGCTCGTCACTGGCAGCCATTCGCGCAGCTAGCTGATCTCCGGTTTCCAATTCAATGACGGGCGCTTCCACGCACTGCCGGTAGGGAGTCAACTGAAGCGTCACTGCACCGCTGCAATCGACTCTCAGGCTGGCAAGATTGCCGAGATACCAGCCAGTTGGTTGTTGCGACGGCCAGTCGAACAGGAAGTTGCCGAGCCCATAGACGATGGGGGCGTCGTGGTAGACCTCCATGCCGCTCGAGACGTGGGCGTGACCACAGACGACGGCATCCGCGCCGGCATCGACGAAGAAGCGGCACGTCTTGACCATCTCCGGGCTGGGGAGCGCCTGTTGCTCATTCCCGCCATGAAGCAAGACGATCACCGTATCGGCACGCCCCCGCGCACGCTGCAGCTCGGCGTAGTTAAGCGGCAGATCGAGCGGGCAGGCGCCTGCACGGGTCTCTGTGGCGATAGAGAACTCGCGCTCGGTGAACGCCAGGAGCGCCACGCGGCGGCCACGAACCTCGGTGATCACGGCCTTTTGCGCCTCCTCGAGATCCATACCGGCACCCAGCGTCCGAAGGCCGGCGCCTCGGCAGGCTTGGAGTGTGTCAACGAGGCCCTGCTCGCCATGATCCATGATGTGGTTGTTCGCCAAGCTGACGACATCGAAGCCCCCCGAGCGGATCGCGCTGGCGCACCCGGGATGTGAGCGGAGATGGGGGCCTGACTTCGCTATGGGATCGTCGATAAAGGTCAGCGGGCATTCGAGATCGAGGACTCTCAAGTCGTGGGCGTTCAGCGTTGCGGCTAGCCCTCCCCAGACCGCGTACGGTTCGTTCCGAGCGAGCACCTGCTCGGGTCGTCCTGCCGGGCAGAGATCCCCAGCAACAAGGATTGTCACATCGCTTCCTGACGGGTTCGGCATGGGCGATCCGCCCTCGATGTCAGTTGGCTCTGTCGGCATGGCCAAGAACCTCACGCATCCAGATTTCGAGAGACAATAGGATCCACATCTCGCGCGACCAGTCCTTCCGTCCAGCGTCGTGCTCACCAAGCATTCTCCCCACGAGTCGCGTGTCAAGCAGCGCGGCGATCCTGGCGTCGGGAGCAACCGTGAGCCGAAGCAATTCCCGAAGTTGTGGCGAAGACCGAAACCACTCACTCATCGGCACGGAGAAACCGACTTTCGGTCGCGAGACGATTTCGGGCGGGAGATAGCGCGAGCCAATCGTTCGTAACGCCAGTTTGCCTCGGGGTCCGTTCAACTGCTCGCGTGCGGGACAAGCCAGCGCCCATGCGGCAACGCTATTGCCCAGAAACGGCACGCGGGACTCGACAGACGCGGCCATACTCATCTTGTCTTGCCGCATGAGTATCGGCGGGAGATAGGTGGCAATGTCCATGGCGCGCAGGCGTTCTTCGAAGGGTCGGCCGCGGGTGAGGTCGAGGACAGACTGCCTCTGTCCGATGTCTTCGCCAGTGGAGTCTCCAGTCAGCTTTCTGAGGAGGTTGGAACTCATGAACGCTGTCGCGTTGAGCAGCATCCAATCCTCGCTGGCAAACAGCCCCGTTGCACGTCGTACGCAGCGGCTTGGCGAAGAGAGATCGCCGAAGCGGGAGGCCGCGGAAGCCAGACCCGGCTTTCTGAACCAGCGATACGCCATCGCCCGGACGGCCCTGTAGTGATGAGCGTAGCCGCAGAGAAGCTCATCAGCACCCTCGCCGGTAAGGAGCACCTTCACCCCATTGCTTCGGGCCAGGCGACTGACCTCGAACACGAAGACCGAGTTCTCGTGAGCGATGGGTTCATCGTGAAGCCATGAGAGGAGTGGTAGGTCTGCGGCAAACTGCTCCGCCGAAGCCCGAAGTTCGTGATGATCGGTCTGGAGAGACTGTGCAGTTTGCCGCGCGAAGCGGCTCTCGTCACCCGCGTGACCAGGGAAACTGACAGTGAACGTATGCAGGCCACGCCCGGTGCTCCGGGCCGCGAGGGCGGTCACCAGGCTCGAGTCGAGACCACCGCTGCACAGCGTTCCGAGCGGCACGTCGCTGACAAGCTGCTGCTCGACACTGCACGTCAACGCCGATTCCAAAGCGCCCTCATCGGAGACAGCAGGGCAGAGATCGTGGGCCGTTTCCCCCTCAGCCTCGGGCGTCCATTGCCAGAACGGCACGCAGTGGAACGCGCCGTTCGCAACCGTCAGATAGTGGCCCGGCAGCAGGCGGCTCACGCCTCTGAGCAGGGTCCTGGCACCAGAGACACTGCGGAACCTGAGGTGCTCTGCAAGGGCTCCTTCGTCTAGCTTAGCCAGCTTTGGCCAGAGACGCAGAAGTGCCTTTGCCTCGGATGCGAACGCAAGACGACCGTCTTGAGCGGCGTAGTAGACGGGCTTGATACCGAAGCGATCACGTGCAACAACCAGGCGGTGCAGCCTGGCGTCCCACACCGCAAATGCAAACATACCGTCCAGGCGCGAAAGACAGTCTAGTCCCCACTCCTCATAGCACCGCAGCAGCACTTCTGTGTCGCCAGTCGATCGAAAACCATGACCGAGCGAGGTGAGCTCACGACGCAGAGACGGGAAGTTGTAGATCTCACCGTTGAATGTGAGCACCACCGACGCATCGTCGTTGGTCATCGGCTGGTGCGCGGCGCTCGACAGGTCAATGATGCTCAGCCGCGTATGGCCGAGGCCGACTCCCTCTTCGAGCCACGTTCCCCTGTCGTCCGGCCCTCGATGCGTCATACACTGGCACATGCCTTCGAGCTCGGCGCACCGAACCGGCGCAGCGCCTAAGCTCAGGATGCCGCAGATTCCACACATCAGACTGGGCCGTGCAGTCGGCCTGATTTGAGCTCGCCCAGAAAACGCGCAATCCGAACACCATGCGCTTTGTAGTCGCACTCGCGTCTCGCCATCCAACTCCCAGGCGCACGCCCCTTCCCGGCAGCGATTCGTGTGCGGTCTGGGCCGGTCACGGGCGTCCTGACTGAGCGATTTCTCGATACATCGCCAGAGTCTGATCTCTGACGCGCGAGGGGCGGTGCCTCTCCAACGCCACTACCCTCGCCGCCTGCCCCAAGACTCGGGCGCGCTCTGGATCATCCAAGAGACTAGCGACCGACGCGGCCAGGGCAACCGCGTCACCCCGCGGGACGAGGAGTCCAGTGCAGTCATGCTGCACCATGCTCGGAATGCCCCCGACATAAGTGGCGACCACCGGCACGCCCACGGCTTGGGCTTCCGCAAGCGCGTTTGGGCTGTTGTCCGCGTGAGAGCTATGCACGTAGACACTGCACCGGGACAGAACCTCTGCAACCTCGTCGGCCCCCAATTCACCGACAAAGTCAATGCGGGACTCAAGGCCCCACTCCCGGGCACGTCTGAGAGCGATCGACCCCATCAGCGAGCCGCGCGCTGACCCTATGACCAGCAGTCGCGCATCATGCCCGCGCTCGAGCACGAGTCTAAGGGCAGCGACGCTGCATTCCAGTCCCTTGCCGGACACATGTACGAGGACCTTCTCCTTGGCTTGCGACGGCTGCCATTGGCGCGCATAGAAGGGACTCCTGAGCACGCGGTCCGAGTGAAAGTAGCGCGCCCGAGGGGCCAGCAACTGCGCAACCTGGCGGTCCCAGTCTGTCCTGCCGGACACGAAGCGCGCGAGCCGCAGAATGTGGCGCTCTCGCTCCGCTCCTCGCTGCACAGCTCTGTATCCCTGGATCACCCCTGCACCGTGCACGAACCTCTTTGAGAAAGTGTCTGAGATCACAGGTCGTGCGCTCATCCCTGAGAAGTAGAATTGGAGGGAGCCGGTCAAGATGCCTTGGAGGCTGACGAGCACGGGGACGCGAGTCGCGTGCTGCACCAAGCCGAACGCGGTTTCAGTGCCGTTGACGTGGACCAGCGTCGGCTGGAACTCGCGTATGACGTGCCGGCAGGCAGCGACCACCGCCGCGTCTGGCGGGCCGCCGCTCCAGCGGTGGGCCAGTGTTTGCCGCCGAGATTCCGCAAGCGGGATGTGCCAGTAGGCGACCCCGTCCTCTTTGAAGCTCAACGCCCCGTTGCCGCTCTCTAGAGGTCGGTCGTCCAGCGAGAGCACTGCAAGCTCCAGGTCCGAGGCGCTCGTCAGGACATCCAGCAGGCTGGGCAGCCATCCACCTCCAGAAGGCAAGTCACGACCCAGTCTCGCGCACACGGCAGGCATCGGCGTGTTGACGCACAAGAGGACCCTCATGACCTGCCACCACCGAGGCCGTACTGGACTGCGTGGGCTATCCGAGCAGCCGCCGACCGCGCGGAGCCTGCTGCGCGCAAGAGCCGAGTTGACGCCTTGAGCGCGCCTCGTCCAACGGGATACCACCAGAGCCCTAGAAGCGTTTCGACGTCCTCGCAGCCGCGCAGGGAGGCGGCATGGCGGCCGTCAGCAATGTCCCTCATCATTGCGAGCACCTGTGGCGGGTGCTCGCCTGAGTAGCGGTCCAGCCAGCTGAGGGAGTTGCGGGAGTGGAAGACGTGGTACGGATGGCGAAGCTTGAGGTAGCTTTCCTCGGCCCATTTCACCATCGATGCACAGCTGTCTGGCTTTTCTTCCGCGTAGACCGCCGCCTTCTCGAGCACCTGCTTTGGGAGCAGCAAGCAGTAGTGGAAGAGTCGCACTTCGCGACCCTGGCAGCGCGGCCGCTTCACCCAGCACAGACTGCGAAGGTCGCGGCCGCGACTATCCACAACGGTGGGCGGTTCGTGGGTCACGTACTTGAAACCGTCACCCCATCGGAAGAGGCGGTTGTATAGAGACGTGGCACGAGGGCGAAGCATGCTATCCACCACATAGCGTGGCGATCCCCAGAACGTCAGGGCGCAAAAAGTAACGGTCTCGACTTCCGGGTTCTCTACGAGCATCTCCATCACCGCCTGCATGTCCTCGGGAAGGTAGAATTCGTCGATGTCCACCTGCCAGAGGTAGTCGCCGGTGGCACGCTCGGCGTATGCACGGGACTGGGGGGTACGGCATCTGCCAAGCTCATCTCTCATCGGCCAGAACCCGTCACGCACGACGATTGTCACCTTGTCATCCGGGTCTTCGTTGGCCTTGAAGTCCATGAGTACATCCAGCGTCCCGTCGGTCGAGTGCCCGTGAGGCGTCGCCACGGCTGTGGCATTCTCGTGCGCGCCCTCCACCACGATGATCTCGTGGGCAAAGGGGTAGAGCGCGCGTAGACAATAGCGAGTAAAGGGCTCTCCATTGAGCACGATTACTCCAAAAGTCACTCTCGGCAACTCAGGCATGACGGCGCCCCTGTGCATGACTAGAAGCGCACGCCAGCGCACTGGCCAGCGCCTCGTGAAGGCTCGCAGCATGCACGCGATAGTCGAACAGCCGCTCGGCCAATTCCCGAGCAGCAATCCCCACGGCGGCGGCGAGCTCCGGGTCGGACAACGCCTCGATGATCTTGCCGCCAAAGGCGGCTGCATCGCCGGGTTCGGCCAGGAACGCGGTGGCGCCATCTTGGAGGTAGCGCCGCGCCTCACCGACCGACGACGTCACCACCGGCCTAGCGGCCGCAGCGTACTCGGCTATCTTGGTCGGGAAGCGAGCTGTCGATCGCCGGTCGTCGAACAGCGGCGCAAGGCACACGCTCGCATCCGAGTACAGCTGCAGAAGGGCATCTCGGCTGACTCGACCGACGGCCAATACCCTTCCGGCCTCAGCCTGTGACAAGCCCCACTCACTCAGATGCCGCCCGAGCTCGTGGGGCGCGATTCCCGTAACCACTAGCTGGCACTGCGGCTGTCTCAGCCAGACACACCGCATAGCTTCGAGAACGAAGGCCAAAGATTCGTCATAGCCCGGGCCGGCACAGTAGAGCGCCGTCGACCTCGCGCGCGGGTAGGGGCTTGGGCGCACTTCGTCAACATCCACGAGAATGGGAACCTCAGTCGCCCTTGCGGTGGAGTGACGGGACGCGTACTCGGCGTTGGTCCAACGGGTCAAGTAGCTGGAGATCGTGATGGCGCCACTGGTGAGGGCCAGCGGCGACCACAGTGCTTCCCACGGCCGGCGATCCGCCATGAGCGTCCATGGCAACTCGCAGAACTCAAGCACGACCGGAATGCCTAGCGCGCGCGCGGCGGTCGTCAAGGTCACGTACCTCGGACTCCACTTCGTTGTGCGGATGAAGGCGAGGACGACCAGACGGCGCCGGCCTCGGCGCAGTGCGACCAGTCGTACAATCGCCACTGCCACGCCGCGCACCTCGGCAGACCGGCGAGCCAAGAACGTTCGAGCGCGTACGGTCGTGCCTGTCGTGTACTCGAAGGGGATTCCGTCCACCACGCCACGAGATTCCGTGTTGAGGACGTCTGGCGGCCGTTCGGTGGCGGTAGTCAGCATGACTCTGACGGTGTCGCCCGCATCCGCCAGAGCCCGGCTGAACAACTTCACGCGGCTGGTCGCCGCCATTCCATGGGGCAGGCCCAGGGCGCACCCGACGATCACGACGACCAGCGGGGCGCCATCCCGCCCCGTCTCACCTGCCACTACTCCTCGCATCCAGAGAGTTGCGGCCGCTCGGCTGCGTGCGGCGTGACTACCCCCACGGGGACCGCTGGATTCCCCGCTGCCAACACTCCCGGCGGGAGGCTCCGGCTGACTACGCTGCGCGCCGACACAACGGTGTCATGGCCGATGGTCACGCCCTTGAGTACGACGACACCGAGCCCCAGCCAGACGTTGTCCTCGATCGTGACTGCCTCGCTGGCGCCTCGCCTGCATCTGTCCTCGGGCCCAACGCCGTGCCAATCCGTATCCATAATGGTCACGTTACCTCCACAGACGACCGACTTGCCCAAGTCCACTGCAGTCGCAGCGGCAATCACCGTCCCACTGAGACCCGATCCCTCGCCGATCACTATCCGCGCTCCCTCGTAGAGGGTGCTCAGCATGCAG
>Ga0209745_1001646_pt1 | contig 13134 bp, 11 predicted proteins | sample BarGraNGADG00312_FD_184495 | JGI IMG/M metagenome (GOLD analysis project Ga0209745, IMG submission 184495) | Arctic peat soil microbial communities from Barrow, Alaska - Barrow Graham LP Ref core NGADG0004-312 (SPAdes) (version 2) | ecosystem: Environmental > Terrestrial > Soil > Wetlands > Peat... | reverse complement strand
GCCCGTCGCCGACGAAGCGGCCTGAATCCGAGCGTCCCGAAGGCCATTGCACTGGCGGCGATGGACGGCGCGGCCGCGATCTCCCCTCCGGCCGGAACCATGGCCGGCGCTCCGGGAGGCAGAAGCAGAGAGCCCCAGGGGCCGGCTGCCCAGGCCGCGTCCGCCAGCCTGTTCTGACCGCTCAACGAGGGGTGGAGGTAGTCAACCGTGCTCAGGTCGGCGATGGTGAAGTCAGCCATCGAGAGGAGCGAGTCGTTGGCGGTGCAGTACAGCTTGCCGCTCGCCGCCCCGGTGGCCGAGATGTCATCGCACGCTTGGGCCAGGCTCGCGTCGTACTGGCTTAGAAAAGTCTCTGCCTCGGCCAGCGTCGATGGGCTGTTGTCTCCCAGGAAGGGCGCGCATGCGGTCGAGTTTCGCGGGAGCGCCAGGAACGCCTTGGCCTTCGCATCGGCCTGAGTAATGTCCCGCAGGTGGCCGAAGTCCGGGACGGACAACATCAGGATCCGGCTGCCCGCCGGCAGTCCGGCCCGTAGGATCGAGATCGCCGAGTGAAGGCTGGACTCGAACGAGGCCGGATCGGTCTTGGGGTCGTCGCACAGGTCGTTCGTGCCGAGCTCGAACGTGACGTACGCGGTCTGGCCGGCCGAGAGCTTGCCGGCTGCCGCCACGACCGCCGCAGCCTGCCGTGGGGCGTCGTTCATCTTCCTGCCGGACGTTGCGGCGTCGACCAGCTTGGGAGAGCCTCCTAGCGCCGCAAGTCGTTCGGCGAGACTGAAGACGCCGTCGGTCTTTGCCGTGCCGATGACCCACGAGAATTGGGTGTGGTCGCGCAGGTACGCGGGCGAGACGCTGTAGGCCTGGCTGTACGAGTCGCCGATGGCGCCCAGGAGCGCCGGGAGCGGGGGCGCCGTCGGGGCCGACGTCGGAGTGGGAGCCGGAGTGGGGGAGTCCGTCGGCGTGGGCGCATCCGATGGTGTATGCGTGGCTATCGGTCCGATCGATGCCGCGGCCGTCATGGACGGCGGAGCGTCGGGCGAGGCAGCGGCCGTGACGCCGGCGTGTCCGCCGACCAGGCCGGCCTCGAGACCCACGACGACCGTCAGGGCGGCTGCCAGCGCGAGGAGCGCCAGTGCGAAGCCACGTGGCGGTAGGGCCGCAAGCCAGGATCTGAACCCACCCATACGGCAATCCTACGGCTCAGGCGGATCGGAGGCACGCCTCGGAGCCCCCTGCCGGATCGGAAGCGCCAGATCGCCACCTTGACCGATCCTGCCTTCTCGCGCCGGTGCCGCCGCATAAGATGTCGCCATGCTGCAAGCCGAATTCGCCGTTGAGGCACTCGGGCGCTGCCGTCTCTTCGCGGGTCTCGGTCCCGAAGCCCTGGAGGCGATAGCTCGAAGTCTCAGGATCCGCCACTTCCGCCGTGGCGAAGTCCTGTTCCACGAAGGCGATCCCGGCGATGCGCTGTTCATCGTCGCCTCGGGCGCGGTCAAGGTGGTCGTACCATCGGAAGAGGGCGAAGAGGCCATTCTCGCGACCCTGAAGCGGGGGGACTTCCTGGGCGAGCTGGCGCTGCTGGACGGAGCACCACGCTCGGCCAGCGCGATCGCTCTGGAGGCCACGGAAGCGCTGACCCTGCCGCGCGATCAGTTCCGTGCCCTGGCCGACGCGGAGCCGGCGATTCGAGGCGCTCTCCTCGAGGCGATGGCACGGGAGTTGCGCCGCCTCACGAGGCATGTCGCCGAGCTGCATTTCCTCGACCTGACAGGACGGCTTGCCGCAAGGCTGGTGCGGCTCGCGGACGAGCACGGGGAGCGTCTGCCGGACGGCTCTGTCCGGCTGGACGCGCCGCTCACCCAGAGCGATCTGGCGGCCATGATCGGGGCCACTCGCCAGAGCGTGAACAAGCTACTCGGCGAGTTCGAGGAAGAGGGCCTGCTGCGGCTCGAGCGCGACAGCATCGTCGTGGCGGATGTGCCCGCCCTGGCCAGGGCGGCGCGCCGGTAGACCCTCGGGACGCGAAAGTCGGCACGGCCGGGGGCGGAGACGCGGCACAGCCGTTGACTGGGCGCGGCCGAGCGCGCCGAGCCTGTGCCGCCGCCGATTGGTCAACCCGCCGAGATGACCCCTTCGCGCCCCAGCTGGAGGAGCTGCGCTCGGCTCTCGTCGAGGTGATGGGTGGCGATCCCGAATAGGCGCTTCAGAAGCAGCGCCGATTGAGTCGACCCACCGCTCAGCAGGGTCAGAAGCTCGGAGGTGGGCATGGAGATCAGGACGGCGGGACCTATCGCTCGGGCGGTCGAAAGTGCCTTGGGATCCTCGCGCAGGGCCGACCAGCCGAGCAGGTCGCCCGCGTGAAGCGTGGACACGAGAATCCAGCGGTGTTCGTGTCGCACCCGAAGGGCCAGCTGGCCCTTTTCGAGCCAGTGGATCTCCGAAATCGGCGCCCCCATCTCCACGAGAGTCTCTCCGTCGGCCAGAACGCGTCGGACCGATGATTCCGAGAGAGCCTCGAGGTCGGCCGGGGTTAATCCCTCGAACAGCGGCAGCCGCGTAAGCTCGGCCGCGCTGACAGTCTCCGCCGTGCTCATCTCTCGCTCCCAATCCCTGGATCATCCGGGGTTCTCGGATCTCTATTGTCCATCCGATGCTCACCTGCGCGCTGGACGTCCGGACGGGCCGGCGGCTCGCGGGTCAATGCTCTCTTGCGAGGCCGTGGAGGAATGCAGCCGCCGCGAGCGCGGCGCGGCGTCTTCCTTCCTCGCCGCCCAGAAAAGCAGTCTGGCTCGCTTCCGAAACTCCCCACGGACCGGCCACCGCCAGCTCCACCCTAGTATCCTCGCCGGTCTCCACGGCCCGCACCGCGATCCCAATCGACGCTCCGGCCTCCTGTCTGGCCCGCTCCGCCAGGGAGGGGAGTGGCCGGGTTGGGTCGTCGGCGGCCAGGGTTCGAGCGCCCAGAAGCCACGCGGCCTCGCCCAGAAGGCGAGTCGTGGAACCGCCGGTGCCGACCTCAACGAGGGCGGCGGTCCAGGCATGGTCGGCGAGCTGACGGCCGAGGACCGCCTGCCACGTCTCGGTGTCGCGTCCCCAGACGTGGTCTCCGACGGCCGCGAGAACCGCCGCCGCGGCCTCCTCGACCAGTTCCGCAGGCCCGCGTCCCGCCTGGGCCACGGCCGAGATCCGGACGTCGACGGCGTCCGAGCGCGCGTACGTGGCTACGATCGGATTCTCGGCGCGGAGCAGCTTATCTCCCAGCAGCGCAGCCACGGCCGACTCGCCGATCCCCGTAAGGCGGTAGGTCCGGGTGATTCTCTCCTGGCCCAGGCCGCGCTCTTGAAGGCGGGGGAGCACCCAGTCTCGCCACATCGGGCCGATCTCGAGGGGAGGGCCCGGCAGCGCAACCACCACACCGCCGTCCGTCCGGTCGATCCACCACCCCGGCGCGGTGCCGCGTTGGTTGGGGATGGCCGTCGCCGGGGGAATGAGCCAGGCCTGCTTGAGGTTCGTCTCGGAGAACGCGATCCCTCGTCGCTCGAAGAGGTTGCGCAGCCAGCGCGCGAGTTCGGGATCCACGGTCGGGCGCTCCCCGAGGACCTCGGCGATTGCCTCGCGAGTCAGGTCGTCTGGCGTGGGGCCCAGACCGCCGGTCGTAACGACCAGATCGGCCGCAGCCAGAGCCTCACCCAGAGCGGACGCGACCGTGGCCAAACGGTCGGGGAGTGCCGAGATCCTCAACACGTCGACGCCGGCGTCGGAGAGGGACCTGGCCAGGTCGCCACCATTCGTGTCGCGTGTCTCGCCGGTCGTCAACTCGCTGCCCACAGCCAGCAGCACCGCAGTGCGAAGCGGTCGGGAAGTGCTCGTTGGGCTGCTCACCGCCGGAGTGTACGGTCAGGCGACTCTTGCCGCCGCCGGCGGCGGATACGGTCCGCCCGAGCGAGGTTCCTGACCTGCGCCCCGCAGGCGCCTTGCCAGCCGCTGCTATGATCCGGCTGCTGTCACTCCCAACCTGAAGGAATCCCCTTGGCCGACCGGCCCTCGCCGTCCGAATCCTCAGATCCCTCGCCCGCTCAGGATGCCCAGTCCGAACCGCCCGGTCTCGGCGAGCAGTTCGGCCGAACGCGAAGCGCGTTGATCGGGCTCATATCGGCCCACGTCAACCTGGCCAAAGCCGAGTTCGGTGAGATCGCCGGCCAGCTCAAGCGAGCGGCTGCGTTCGGCGGAATCGCTCTTCTGCTGCTGTTCCTGGCCGGGATGCTCGTCGTGATCGGCACCACGCTCTTCGTCGGCGAGGTCGTTTTCCACTCGATCGGTTGGGGAGTCCTGCTCGGCAGCGAGCTCCTCATCGGTTCGGCGGCCCTCCTGGTTCTGGCGATCATCGATCTCGGCTGGGGTAGAGCCTTGTCGAGCTTTGTCGTGGCGCTCGGTATCGGCCTTGCGGTGGCGGGCGTATTCGCCGTGGACTGGGCCGCGGTCAGTCGCAACAACGCGGGTCTACCCGGCGGGCTCGTGCTTGCGGTTCTCACCGGCGTCGTGGTCTTCGGTCTGCTGGGCGCGGTTCTCGGCTCCAGCTTCGGGAGAGGCGCGGCCACGGCCGGTCTGGTGGCGGGCGTAGTGTTCGGTGCGCTGCTCGGCGCGCTCGCCTCGGCGCACCTGGGCCTGCGGGTCTCGGTGGCGCTGGGATTGGCCGCCCTGCTGCTGTTCTGGCCGATTTGCGCGGCCGTCCTGGTCTTCCGGCACGGCTTCGACTTTGACAAGCTCAAGGATCGGTTCATGCCCGATCAGACAATCGCTACTACCAAGGAGACGATCGAGTGGGTTCGCGAACAGATGCCGCTCGGGCGGAAGTCGTAGCCCAACGCCAGGTTCTGCTGGACGAGGTCGTCAGGCTCGAAGCTGCGGCCCGGTCGGCGATCGACATTCCGGCGAAGATCCGGCGCGCGCCGGCCAGGACGGCTGCGCTTGTGGCAGGGACCGCGTTCATGGCGCTCGGCGGACCCAAGAGGGCGTACCGAGCGATTCGGCACGCCGTGCTCGGGCCCAAGGCGGATCTCCCCAAGTCGATGCTTCCCGAACAAATCGACAAGGCCCTGCGCTCGCTCGGCGACGACGGCGACCGCGTGCGCGGGTTGGTCGAGCGCGAGTTCGTCGGTTACCTGGAGAAGAACAAGCCCGTCCGCGAAGCCCGTGACATGCGAGGCACGATCTCCGAACTGGGTGGGAACATCCTGCGGCCCGTGACTGCCCAGGCGGGCAAACGGCTCGCCACGGAGCTCTTCTCGCCCGAAGGAGGCGGCTTCGCCGAGGCGATGAATCGGATCAAGGCGCGCCGTGACGCCCATCAGGCCGCGCCAGATGACGGCCCGTCACCAGCCGGAGACGAGACCGGGTCGGGCGTCGAGCCGGAGCCACGCCGCGGCCGCGGTCGCAACGTGCTGCGCCCGCGCTGATTGCCGCGCGGCGCGGGTCGCGCCGCCGCCCCAACCCGCATAGACCCCGCTAGACTCTTGGCCCACGGGCGAGTGGCGGAATGGCAGACGCGCCAGCCTTAGGAGCTGGTGCCGCGTAAGCGGCGTGTCGGTTCGACCCCGACCTCGCCCACCACTCTTGCCTCCTGGGGTTGGGGACCCGTGCGCAGGGGGCAGGCTCCCCTCCGGATCGGCTACCGCCACAGATAGGCAAGCGTGATGACGGACATCTCCACGCCGATCACGGTCAAGAGGCCGAATTCGATCGCGGGAACGATTCGGCTGGGACGCTCCGGCGTCTTCTGATGCGCGGCCTGGCGTTCGCGGCGATCCCAGCTGCCCCAGAATCCGATGCCCACCCTTGCCAGCACCAGGAACGCGAGTCCGACGACGGCCACGCCGAGGCCCCATTGGCCGATGGTCCGCAGGAAGGAGGGCCAGCTCGCGACGCCCGAGAGCCAATCGAGTGGGCCGGCGATGATTTCGTGGCCGGGTACCGTGCGCCACCATGTCGCGAAATCGCCGCCCAGCCGGCCGGGCCCGTGCATTCCCCGGATCCCGAGCGCGGCCGTCAGGGTCGCCAGGCCGAGCGGGATGGCGGCCAAAAGAGCGACCTCCCGCTTCCACGCCGCCAGCGCGCCGACTCGCACGCGCCGCCAGGCCGCGCGCACCATCGCCAGGCTCGAGTCTCGGAAGAAGCGCGAGTCGCTTGCGTGGCCCGTGGGCGTGTCGATGTCCTGGAGCAACGGGATCAGGAACTCCTCGTCGTTGTCCCAGTACGCGCCGTGGTCCTCGAGGATGCTCATCCGGTTGACGATCTCGTGGCTGCGGCGCCGGACGAGCCTGGAGCTGGCCGGTGGATGAATCGGACCGGCGGGCGCCGGATCGTATGTCGACCAGAAGTCGGCCCAGCGCAACTTGGGGCGCATGGTCCGGAGATCGCCCCGCAGTCGGGAGGCCGCCGGCAGGCCCTTGTACGCGTTGTCGATGCGCCAGGCCAGGCTCAAGCCCTCGCCCAGGGTGATGAGCTTGTCCACCGGATCGTCGTGGTAGGCGGGGTCGCACAGCGTCTCGAAGCTGACGATCGCCCCGCCGGAGTGAGCCACCACGACGATCGGGCCGCAGCCCTGGGCTCGCAGCCGCGGATCGCGTTGGCCAGACGACCACGGACATTGGCCGACTGGATGTTGTCGTCGGCGACGTTCGGCAGTCCCCCGAACCACCGGGTCAGGAGCATGTCAACGGACTTGAGGGTCGACGAATCCTGGAGCGCCTTGATGGGAATGCGCCTGAACGGGTCATACAGCAGCAGAGCGAGCCAGATCAGGCAGTAGATCGGGACGAATGCGAGGACAGTCGCCTTCATCTGGAACCAGTCCAGCCAGTAGATCCAGTCGCGCCGGCGAGCCGATACGGCCTCGAGCACCAGCGGGGCCTTGTCGTAGGTCTTCTCTCGCGTCGCGTATCCCCGGGCGACCCTGACCGGCCTCGTCCAGTTGCGTTCGCGCTGCCTGTAGCCCCTGCAGATGCCGCGCATGATCGGCAGCATCGCGCTCCGGACGTAATGAGTCATGGCCGGGAGAGTCGGCGGTCGAGTCGACTGCGCCCACCACGCTTTGGTGATTACCCAGCTTCCGGCGGGATGCCCCGCGTAGTCGCTGATCTCCAGGTCCAGATACGGCAGCTGGGCGCCGGTCTGGTCGTAGGTACACCTGACGACGGGATCGCCGGGCACCTCGTGGTCGCGGCGCCAGTCGATCAGCAAATCGACGATGGGCCGCGTCCAGTCGAGGAACGTTCCGCAAGCCGCCTGGTCGCCGATGCCGTGGACGAAGGCCACGCCGGTTCGGTTCGGATCCGTCGGCCGGGCGGGCGCGGACGGCTCCACCGCGAAGGCCCCGGAAGAGGAACCGGGCGTCCCCGAACGGCCCGGCGGCTCGGACCGTTGGGCGGTCTTCGATCGGCTGTTTCGAGCGGCCGGCGCCATGTCGCAAACGTTACCAGCCGGGCCACGCCTGTCTGTCGGCTGGACGACAGGCGGCCGATGACCGCCCGCACGGCGGCAGGTGCGGACCGCACGCCGTCCTCAGGCTGCCGGACGCCCCTGCACCTATAATCTGCCGACGATGCAGACCACCAACACACCCCTTCCCAACTCCCGGCTCGCGCTCGAGTTCGAACTTCCGCCGGAACGCCTCAGCCGCGCCATCGACCAGGCCGTGAGTCGCCTGTCGCGTCAAACCCGCGTTCCCGGCTTCCGGCCGGGCAAGGCCCCCCGAGTGATGCTCGAGAGGTTTCTGGGCGGGACGGCCGTAATCGACGAAGCCGTCGACCAACTGGTCGAAGATGCCTTCCGCGAGGCAGTCGCGGAGCAGGATCTCTCGCCTTTGACGACGCCCGAAATCGAGATTACCCAGCGGGAAGAGGGCAAGCCGGTCATCTTCAAGGCAACCGTGCAGGTTCGGCCGGACGTGAAGCTCGGCGACTACGAGCATTTCGGCTTCAAGCCGGAGATCCAGCCGGTCGACCAGACGATGGTCGAGAAGGTGATCGACGAGCTGCGCGACAGCGAGGGCAGCCTGGAGCACGTGGAGGGCCGAGGCGCGAAGAAGGGCGACTACGCGATGGTCTCCTTCGTGGGCACGCGCGACGGAGTCGCCTTTCCGGGCGGGTCGTCGGAGCGCATGCCGCTGATCATCGGCGAGGCCCGGCTGATCCCAGGCTTCGAGGAGAACCTCATCGGGCAGGCAAAGGGCGAGACCCGCGAGTTCGACATCGTCTTCCCGGACGACTATCAGGAAGAGTCGCTCCGGGGCCAGACGGCCCACTTCTCCGTGGAACTCCTGGAGCTTCGCACGAAAGCCCTGCCCGAGGCCAACGACGAGTTCGCGCGGTCGGTGGGCAAGTTCGCCGACATGGCTGCCCTCACCGCCGAGCTGCGCAAGCAGCTCGAGGCGAACGCACTCGATCGGGCCCGCCACGAGTTCGCCGACAAGATCATCGAGTACGCCACCACCAACGCGACACTGGAAGTGCCCGACATCCTGGTCGATCAGGAGGTCGAGGTCATGCAGGACGAGATGCGATCCGCGCTCACGCGCCAGGGGATCAGCGAGGAGGCGTATCTCAAGGTCGTGAACAAGACCGCGGAGGACGTCAGGCAGGAGTCCCGGCCCGCGGCTGAGAAGCGCGTCAAGACGCTGCTCGTCGTCTCGGAGATCGCCAAGGCCAAGGGCGTCGAGGCGCCCGAGGCCCAGGTCCAGGCGGAGATCGATCAAGCTCGGTCTCGCTACGCCGGCGACCAGAATCTGATCCGCTATTTCGAGTCGGAGCGCGGCCGAAGCTACATCAGAAGCACGATCCGGCGATCTCGGACGGTGGAGCAGCTGATCGATGAGTGGCTCGCGGCCCACCCCGATTCACCGCGGATAGTCCATCTCGAGGAAGCCCAGGAGAGCTCGCCGGTAGGGACCCCGTCGGCCGAGGCCGCCGCTTCGGTCGGGGCCGCCGATCCGGAGGGCGTCACGCCGCAGGAAGCGGCTGCCCAGGCCGGCGCGTAGACCAGGCCAGTAGAGAGGAAACAACCCGATGCTCGTGCCGATGGTGATCGAGTCCTCGAGCCGAGGCGAGCGTGCCTACGACATCTACTCGCGGCTGCTCCGCGAGCGGATCATCTTCCTGGGCGACACCATGGAAGACAACGTCGCGAACCTGGTCATCGCCCAGCTCCTCTTCCTCGACGCCGAAGATCCGGAGCGGGACATCAGCCTCTACATCAACTCGCCCGGCGGAATCATCACCAGCGGCCTGGCGATCTACGACACCATGCAGTACGTGCGGGCCCCGGTCAGCACGATCTGCATCGGAATGGCGGCCAGCATGGCGGCCGTCCTGCTCGCAGCCGGCGCGCCGGGCAAGCGCTTCGCGCTGCCGCACAGCCGGATCATGATCCACCAGGGGTCGGGCGGTTTCCGGGGCAACACGCCGGATGTCTTCATCCAGGTCAAGGAGATGGAGACTCTGGTCAACACGAATCACGAGATTCTCAGCCGCCACACGAAGCAACCGCTCGAGAAGATTGTTGCCGATACCTCCAGGGACTACTTCATGTCCCCAACGGAGGCCAAGGAGTATGGCATCATCGATGCCGTCTACTCTGCCACGATTGCCCCGCTGGCCGCGCTGAGCCGGCCGGACGTCGCCGACGGAGCCGACAGCACGGTAACGAACATCAAGGGTCCTACGGCCGAACTCGACCGAGGATAGGACCCAGACGCAAAGGACAGGTCCAGGCGCGTGACGACCACAAAGAGCGGCCCAAAGGTTCCATATCGCTGCAGCTTCTGCGGCAAGAGCCAGGAGCAGGTTCGCAAGCTAATTGCGGGCCAGGGCGTCTACATCTGCGACGAGTGCATCAACCTCTGCCAGGAAATCATCGAAGAGGAGATGCTCGAGTCGCCGCGCGCCAAGCCGCAGGTCGCGAAGCTCCCGAACCCTCGCGGCATCAAGACGGCTCTGGACCAGTACGTGATCAGCCAGGAGAAGGCCAAGAAGGTCCTCTCCGTGGCCGTCCACAACCACTACAAGCGGGTCAACGCCGGTCATCAGATCGACGACGTCGAACTCCAGAAGTCGAACATCCTGCTCGTCGGGCCGACTGGTTCGGGCAAGACTCTGCTGGCCCAGACCCTGGCGAAGATCCTGGACGTGCCGTTCTGCATCGCGGATGCGACCTCGCTTACCGAGGCCGGCTACGTGGGCGAGGACGTCGAGAACATCCTGCTGCGCCTCATCCAGTCCGCCGACTTCGACGTCGCCCGGGCTCAGCGCGGCATCATCTACATCGACGAGATCGACAAGATCGCCCGCAAGGCGGACAACCCCTCGATAACCCGCGACGTCTCGGGTGAAGGCGTCCAGCAGGCACTCCTCAAGATCCTCGAGGGGACGCTCGCCAACGTGCCGCCGCAGGGCGGCCGAAAGCACCCCCACCAGGACTTCATCCAGATCGACACCACGAACATCCTGTTCATCTGCGGTGGGGCCTTCGACGGGCTGGAGAAACTGGTCGAGGAGCGGGTCGGGAAGCGCTCCATGGGCTTCGGCGCCGAGAACCACATGTCGGAGATCGACCGCGAGCGAATCCTCGAGCGGCTCATGCCGGAGGATCTGCTCAAGTTCGGCCTGATCCCCGAGTTCGTCGGCCGGCTGCCGGTGGTAGTCACGCTCACGTCGCTGACCGCAGACGATCTGGTCCGCGTCCTGACGGAGCCCAAGAACGCCATCACGCGCCAGTTCCAGAAGTTCCTGTCGCTGGACAAAGTGGAGCTGGTCTTCACGGAGGGATCTCTTCGGGCTGCCGCCGAGGTGGCGATCACCCGCAAGACCGGCGCCCGCGCCCTGCGCTCGATCGTCGAGGAATCCCTGCTCGAAGTGATGTACGACGTGCCGGATCACGGCGAGATCCGCAAGTGCATCATCACCGAGGAGACGATCCGCGAAGGCCGCCTGCCGCTCCTGCTCACCAAGACGCAGGTCGACGAGGGCTTCGACGAGACGAACTACGAGAAGATGCTTTCGGAGCGTGGCCAGACCGCGTAGGGCGGGTGGGGGAGAGGTCATGGAGCAGAGCTCGAAAGAGCGTGACCATGCCAGACGTGGCCTTCAACAGCAGGTTCTCCGGCCCGGTGCACCGAACCCGAGGCCTCCACGGTTGTGCTTCATCCTTGCGGTAGCGCTGGTCGCAGCCGCCGGATGCTGGGCCAACCCGTCTCCCAGTCCCAGCGGCCCGTGCACCCGTGTACCGATGCGACCGGACGCTGCGGTGGAGCTTGCTCGCGGCGACGCGGTGATCGTGTTAGAGCGCAACGGCGGTTTCTCGTGCGTCGACGACCTGTACGCGGTCTACCCCGATGGTGGAATCGTCTCGGACTTCGGCAACGGCAGGACCAGGACCAGCCAGATCTCTTCCGACAAGGTGAGTTCGATCCTGGTCCAGGTCGTCGAGATGGGCTGGTTTACCGACAACGTCTACTCCACGTCGCACGTTCCTTGCCCGGCGTGCTTCGAATACTCGATGACGGTCAAGTACAAAGGCCAGACCAAGACCGTGGGATTCGTCGACGGAGACTCGGACGGGCCTCTGCCGCCGCTACTGAAGACGGAGCTTCCGGCGCTTCTGTACCCTGACAACCCCGCATAACGGGCGGAGGTCAGTCGCCGTCATCTGCCGGCGCCAGCGCCATCTCCAACACCTCGGCGAGGTGTAGTGCGTGGCGGCCGCCGGATTGGGCGATCTGCTCGCGGCAGCTGAAGCCGTCGGCGATCAGGAGGGCCTCGGGAGCCGCGGCCCGGATTGCGGGTAGGAGCGCCCGCTCGCCGATCTTCTGCGATAGCTCGTAGTGCTCTCCGCGCTCGAAGCCGAAAGCGCCGGCCATGCCGCAGCAGCCCGGTTCCGGCTGGGCCGGCGCCAGTCCGATGGATCGCAGCGTCGCCTCTTCAGCCGCCATCCCGACCAGCGCTTTCTGGTGGCAGTGCCCGTGCAGGACGGTTGGGGCGGCGAGTCGGCCCGGTAGCGCGGCGTCGAACTCGCGCGAGTGCGCCTGGACGAACGCGCCCAGACCGATCGCTATCCCATCGAGCCGCTTCGCCCGTGGGTCGCCCGGGAACGAGTTCACGAGCTCGTCGTGGAAGACGGCCTCGCACGATGGCTCCAGCACCAGGACTGGCACGCCCGAGTCGAGCTCAGGTTCGAACGCGTCCATGATCTGGCCGAGCAGGCGGCGACCCTGCTTCAGGAAACCCCGGTCGTAGAGCGGGCGGCCGCAACAGAGGTTCGCACGCGGCACCTCGACCGAGAAACCGGCCGCCTGCAGTACGCGCAGCGCCGCGAGCCCCTGAGACGGGGCGAAGCCCTCGGTGAAGGTGTCGGCGAACAGAACCACGCGCCGATCCGCGCCTCGGAAGCCGCCCAGGTCGGCAACGCCATCGGGAAGCTGGCGGCGGAACGTCCGGTCGGCGAAGCGAGGCAGGGACCGCCGCCCATCCACGCCCGCGACGAACTTCGCCAGCCCGGCAATCCCCGGCACGGTGCCGGCGACGTTGGCCAGCCCGGGAGCGATCTGGGCCAGGTGCGCCCACCAGTGGATCAGGCCCATCGAGTAGGCCACGCGCGGCCGCAACCGGTGGGCGTAGTGATGGGCCATGAATTCGGCCTTGTACGTGGCGATGTCCACCTGGACGGGGCAGTCGTTCTTGCAGCTCTTGCAGGCGATGCACAGGTCCAGGGCCTCGAGAACCGCGTCGCTGCGCCACAGGTCGGGCAGCGCCTCGCCCTCGAGCATTTCGAAGAGAAGGCGGGCCCGGCCGCGGGTGGAGTGCTGCTCCTCGTGTGTGGCCTGGTACGTCGGGCACATCGCCCCGCCGGACTCGCGCCGGCATTTGCCCACGCCGACGCACCGCGCCGCGGCCCGGGCCAGCGATCCGCCGTCGTCGGGAAAGCCGAAGAACGTCTCCGGATCGGCGAGCGTCAGGGCCGGTCGCAGATCCGCGTCCAGCGGCATCGGGTCGACGACTTTGCCGGGGTTCATACGGCCCCGCGGGTCCCAGATCGACTTGAACTCGCGGAACGCCCCGACCAGCTCCGGCCCGAACATGCGCGGCA
>Ga0209745_1001644_pt1 | contig 13139 bp, 9 predicted proteins | sample BarGraNGADG00312_FD_184495 | JGI IMG/M metagenome (GOLD analysis project Ga0209745, IMG submission 184495) | Arctic peat soil microbial communities from Barrow, Alaska - Barrow Graham LP Ref core NGADG0004-312 (SPAdes) (version 2) | ecosystem: Environmental > Terrestrial > Soil > Wetlands > Peat ... | reverse complement strand
GCTCGATTCTCACTCGGGTCGTCAGCCGAGTTCTTGCGGCTGACTCCGTCTCGTTCCGATCCTCGCTCCGCTCGATTCTCACTCGGGTCGTCAGCCGAGATTTCCGTATGCCGTGCCGGGTCGCCTAGACTTCGCAGGTTGCCTCGGCGAGGGACGCTGCATGACGGAAGCTGGTTCGGCTCGAACCAGGTGATGCAGGAGTCCGTGATCGACGCGGTGGCGCCAGACGCTTTGTGTCTTGCGCTTGCCACGCCGCTCATCGGCGTCGTGCCGCGTCCCGCGTCGAGGCCCACCGCACTCAAGTTGACACCAGACCACCCGGGTATGCTGCCTCACCGGCGCGCGGATCCGCATCAAGGCACGTAGGAGCCCCTCATGACCGACAACAAGCTCGTCGCGATTCCCCGCACCAAGTTCGGCAAGGGTGCCGCTCGAAGCATCCGGCGCGAAGGCAACATTCCCGCGGTCATGTACGGCCACGGCACCGACCCGGTCCACATCAGCCTGCCGGGCCACCAGACGATGATGGCCCTCAAGGTCGCCAACGCCCTGCTCACCATCGAGATCGACGGCTTGGACCAGCTGGCCCTGGCCAAGGATATCCAGCGCGACGCGATCAGGCCGGTCATCGACCACGTCGACCTCGTCGTCGTCCGCTTGGGCGAGAAGGTCAACGTTGACGTGCCGGTCCACGTCGTGGGTGTCGCCGCCATCGAGACCGTCGTCACCGTCGAGAACAACACGGTGGAGCTGGCCGTCGAGGCCACCCACATCCCCGAGAAGATCGAGGTCTCGGTCGAGGATGTCCAGGCCGGCACCCAGATCCTGGCCAGCGACCTCGTGCTGCCCGAGGGCGCCGTGCTGGTCACCGACGCCGAGACGTTGATTGTCAACGTCACCCAGGCCATCTCCGAGGAGGCCCTCGAGGCCGAGCTCGCTGGTGACGTCGTCGCCGAGGCTCCGGTCGACGAGGATGCTGAGGACGAGGACTCCGCGGACGAGGCTCCTGCCGCTGAGGGCGACAAGGCCTGAGCCAGCTGAGGCCGGCCCGGTCCTGACATCGTCCGGACCGGGCCAACCGGCATACTGCGTGGCTGCGCTCTTCCTGGAGAAGGAATGGACCCGATGACCCCCTGGCTGATCGTCGGACTGGGCAACCCCGGTCCCTCGTACTCCGGTCACCGGCACAACATCGGCGCCATGGTCGTTGATGAGCTGGCTGCGCGCGTGGGTGCCAACCTGCGCTCGCACAAGGCGCGGGCGGTCGCGTCCGAGGTTCGGATCTCCGTCCCGCCCTGCGGAACGCCCGGGGGAGAGCCCGCGGCAGCGCCCGGACCCAGGGCGGTCATCGCCACGCCGCTGACCTACATGAACGAGTCCGGTGGGCCGGTCGCGGGGCTGATGTCGTTCTACAAGATCCCCGTCGAGAACCTCATCGTCATCCATGACGATCTCGACATCCCGTTCGCCGACGTACGGCTCAAGCTCGGCGGCGGCGAGGGTGGCCACAACGGCCTCCGTTCGATCACCAAGTCCCTTGGCACCAAGGACTATCTGCGCATCCGGGTCGGTATCGGGCGGCCGCCGGGGCGGATGGATGCAGCGGACTACGTGCTGCACGACTTTTCCGGCTCTGAGCGCAGCGAGGTGCCCCTGCTGATCGGGGACGCTGCCGACGCCGCCGAGCGCCTCGTCGCCGAGGGCCTGGTCGCCGCCCAGCAGCACTGGCACTCGCGATAGGAGCTTTGCGAACCATGAGCCTCACCCCGTTGCTCGACGTCCTAGTCACCGACCCCATCGTGCGACGGATCCTGACCGCGCCGGCCGGGACGGGCGAGAGGGTGCGACCGGTCCTGGACGTTGCCGTATCCGCGGGCGCTCGCCCGCCGCTGATCGCCGCCCTCGCTGGTGCTCACGACCGCAGCGCACGCCGCCCGATCCTGGCGATCACGGCGACCGGGCGTGAGGCCGAGGACCTGGTCGCTGCCTTGCGCTGTTTCCTGCCGGCCGACGTCGTGGTCGACTTTCCCAGCTGGGAGACCCTGCCGCACGAGCGGCTCAGCCCGCGCAGCGACACGGTGGGCCGCAGGCTGGCCGTGCTGCGCCGGCTCACCCATCCCGACGAGGCGGACACGGCATACGGGACGGTCGATGTTGTCGTTGCTCCCGTGCGCGCACTGCTGCAACCACTGGTCAAGGGTCTGGGCGACCTCGTGCCGGTCGCATTGCGGGCCGGTGACGAGATGCCGTTGGGAGAGGTCGTCGAGGCCCTCGTGGCAGCCGCCTATACGCGTACCGACCTGGTCGAGCGCCGAGGCGAGTTTGCCGTGCGCGGAGGCATTCTCGACGTCTTCCCGCCCACCGAGGAGCACCCCGTCCGGGTCGAGTTCTGGGGCGACACGGTCGAGGAGATCCGCTGGTTCAAGGTCGCGGACCAGCGCAGTCTCGAGGTCGCCGAACACGGGCTGTGGGCCCCGCCCTGTCGTGAGGTCCTACTGACCGAGACGGTGCGTAAACGGGCAGGGGTGCTTGCCGAGCAGCTGCCTGGGGTCGCGGACATGTTGGGCAAGGTCGCCGAGGGGATCGCCGTCGAGGGCATGGAGTCCCTCGCGCCGGCGCTGGTCGACGGCATGGAGAGTCTGCTCGACGTGCTGCCGCGGGGCACCCATGTTGTCCTGACCGACCCCGAGCGCGTCCGCAAACGGGCGCACGACCTCGTGGCCACAAGCGCCGAGTTCCTTGACGCGAGCTGGTCCAACGCTGCCGCCGGCAACGCCGTTCCTGTTGATCTGCAAGGGATCCTGGGCACGGCGTCGTACTGGTCGCTGGCCGACGTCCGCGCCCACGCGCTGGAGACCGGCCGCCCGTGGTGGTCGCTGACCAGCTTCGACAGCGACGCCGAGCTGACGGAGTATGTCGAGGACGACGTGGACAGCAGGGGCGACCTGCACCCAGATCGCGGCGAACATCTCTCCATTGAGTCGGTCGACCTCGACGCCTACCGCGGGGACACCGCTCGCGCGGTCGCGGACCTACGGCGCTGGGCTGACGAGGGTTGGCACACCGTCGTCGTGACGGAAGGCCGCGGCATGGCCACACGGGTCAGCGAGGTCCTGTCGGAGCACGACGTCCCCAACCGCATCGAGGCCGACGCCGGCCTGCCCCAGAGGTTCTCTGCCGGCCTCGTGCACGTGACCACCGGGGCGCTCGGCCGCGGGTTCGTTGCTGCCGGCGCCAAGCTCGTCGTCGTCACCGAGTCCGACCTGACCGGCGGCGGCAGTCAGGGCACCTCCACCAAGGACATGCGCCGGATGCCCTCGCGACGGCGCAACCAGGTCGATCCGCTGGAGCTGCGCCTCGGCGACCATGTCGTCCACGAGCAGCACGGTGTGGGCAAGTTCATCGAGATGGTCCAGCGCACGGTCGGTGGGGCCACCCGCGACTACTTGTTGCTGGAGTACGGCGCCAGCAAGAGGGGACAACCGGCGGACCGCTTGTACGTGCCGACCGACCAGCTCGACCAGGTCACCCGTTACGTCGGCGGCGAGGCGCCCACGCTGCACAAGCTGGGCGGCGCGGACTGGGCCAAGACCAAGGGCAGGGCCAAGAAGCACGTCAGGCAGATCGCGGGCGAGCTGATCCGGCTCTACAGCGCCCGGATGGCAACCAAGGGGCATGCCTTCGGGCCGGACACGCCCTGGCAGCGTGAGCTCGAGGATGCCTTCGTCTACGTCGAGACCCCCGACCAGCTCAGCAGCATCGACGAGGTCAAGGTCGACATGGAGCGTGAGGTCCCCATGGACCGGCTCATCTGCGGCGACGTCGGCTATGGCAAGACCGAGATCGCGGTGCGGGCAGCGTTCAAGGCCATCCAGGACGGCAAGCAGGCCGCGATCCTCGTCCCGACGACCCTGCTGGTGCAGCAGCACTTCCAGACGTTCTCGGAGCGCTATGCGCCGTTCCCCGTGGTGGTCAAGGCGCTGTCACGGTTCCAGTCCGACGCCGAGGCCAAGAAGGTCGTCGAGGGCTTGGCCGATGGCACGGTCGACCTCGTCATCGGGACGCATCGGTTGCTGGCCAACGGGATTCGCTTCAAGGACCTCGGGCTGGTGGTCGTCGACGAGGAACAGCGCTTCGGCGTCGAGCACAAGGAACAGCTCAAGCGCATGCGCACGGCAGTTGACGTCCTGGCGCTGTCGGCGACCCCCATCCCGCGCACGCTCGAGATGGCTGTCACCGGCATCCGTGAGATGTCCACCCTGGCCACGCCTCCTGAGGAGCGTCACCCGGTCCTCACGTTCGTCGGGGCCTATGACGAGAAGCAGATCATCGCCGCGATCCGGCGCGAGCTGCTGCGCGAGGGCCAGGTGTTCCTCATCCACAACAAGGTGTCCTCCATCGAGAAGGCCGCCGCCAGGATCCGTGAGCTCGTGCCCGAGGCGCGCATCGCCACGGCCCATGGCCAGATGGCGGAGCGCAGGCTCGAGCAGGTGGTCGTCGACTTCTGGGAGAAACGCTTCGACGTCCTGGTCTGCACCACGATCATCGAGACGGGTCTGGACATCTCCAATGCCAACACCCTCATCGTGGAGCGGGCCGACGTGCTCGGCCTCAGCCAGCTGCACCAGCTGCGCGGTCGCGTGGGTCGAGGCCGTGAACGCGCCTACTCCTACTTCCTCTACCCCCCGGAGAAGCCGCTCACCGAGACCGCGCACGACCGGCTGGCCACCATCGCCAGCCACACCGACCTCGGCGCCGGCATGCAGGTGGCCATGAAGGACCTTGAGATCCGTGGCGCCGGAAACATGCTCGGTGGTGAGCAGTCCGGCCACATCGCCGGTGTCGGGTTCGACCTCTACATCCGGCTGGTGGGTGAGGCGGTGGCCGACTATCGAGGTGATGGCGGCGAGGCCGCGCCCTCGGAGATCAAGATCGAGCTGCCGGTCGACGCGCACCTGCCGCACGAGTACGTCCCGGGTGAGCGGTTGCGACTCGAGGCCTACAAGAAGCTCGCGACGGTCCAGGACGCGGCGGGGTTGGCCGAGATCGAGGCCGAGCTGCAGGACCGATACGGCAGCCCGCCCGAGCCGGTGCGCAACCTGCTGGAGGTGGCCCGTCTGCGCACGGTGGCACGACAGGCTGATGTGGCCAACATCAGCGTCCAGGGGAAGTACGTTCGGTTTGGCCCCCTCCAGCTGCCCGAGAGCCAGCAGCTGCGCCTCCAACGGCTGTACCCGGGCACACTGGTCAAGGAGGCTGTCCGTACGATCTTGGTGCCCAGACCGATGACGGCGCGGGTGGCTGGTCAGCCGCTGCGGGACACGGCAGTCTTGCGGTGGGCAATGGACCTGATCCACGCCGTACTGCTGGACAGCGTGGCCGACGCGGCGCGAGTCGCGACGACAAAGTCATGACGATTGAGCAGTAAACACGAAATGGACGCCGGCTCGGCAGTATCGGCCCCCCGGCGGGACGGCGCGACGAAAGGAACGGCCTTGGCGCCTTGGCAGCACCTTCGCTCAACGTTGGACAGGCCCCGCGACCGTCTTGGGTTCCCGACCGTCTTCCTCTCGATTCTGCTCGGCGCGACCCTGGCGTTGTCCGCCTGCGGGGCCCAGGAGGCCGGCGCCGCTGCGATCGTCAACGGGACCGCTATCAGCGAGCACGACGTCCAGATCGTCGCGGACCAGATCAACGCGCTCGCCCTGGGCGGACAGAAGATCAGCCCGAGCGAGGTCCTCTACATCCTCATCCTTGCGCCATACGTCCGTGACGAGGCCAAGCGCACCAGCAAGACCGTTTCTGCCTCCGAAGCCCGCAAGGCCGTTGCCAAGGTGGCCGACCCTGCGCCGGCGACGATCGAGTTCGTCCAGATGCAGATTGCGGGCCAGCGGCTCGACGAGGCCAGCGCGACCTCCATCCTGAGCAAGCTCCGTGTGGCCAAGATCACGATCAACCCGCGGTACGGCACCTTCGATGCCGTGAAGGTCGTGATCACCGCGACCTCCCCGAACTGGATGAAGGCCAGCGCGGCATCGCCGGCCAAGTGAGCGCCGGCGCTGTGACGACGCACCGGCTCAGCCTGCTGCTCAGCACACCACGCATCGCCCCCGGCCTGTTCTCGCGAGACGCGTGGACCGCGCTGGCAAACGCGGCCCATGTCCTCACCAGGGATGAGGACGAGGCGCAGCTGATCGCCATACAGGAGTCAGGTATTGCGGCCGCCCACCTGGGCGAGCAGCACCCGGCAGCTCTCGCTCGCCTGCTGGTCGACAAGACCGCCGACGGTGAGGTGGTATGGATCGGCTCCGCGGACGGCGACCCGGGCCTGACCGATGCGTTGGCCGCCGAGGTCAGCCGCCTTCACGACCCGCCGGAGATCGAGGTGCTGGTCGGGTCCTACGACGTGCCGGGGGCGCGGCTGCTCGACCTGGTTGCGGTGATGGACCGGCTCCGTTCGCCGGGGGGCTGTCCCTGGGACGCCGAGCAGACCCACGAGTCCCTTGTGCCCTACCTCATCGAAGAGGCCCATGAGCTGGTCGAGGCCATCGAGTCCGGCGACCGCACGCACATGGCGGAGGAGCTCGGCGACGTCCTGTTGCAGGTGGCCTTCCATGCGCGGATGGCAGAGGAGCACCCTGACTCGCCCTTCGGGATCGACGATGTGGCCGGTGGCATCGTCGAGAAGCTGGTCCGCCGTCACCCACACGTGTTCGCCGAGGGCGACGTCGACGGCGAGGTCGAGGTCGAGGGGGACGCCACGACGCCGGAAGACGTGGCGGCCAGCTGGGAACGGATCAAGGCCGACGAGAAGCCGCATCGGACCTCACCCCTGGACGGGATCCCCGCGGGACTTTCCGCCCTCGCCCGTGCGAACAAAGCCGCGGATCGGCTGCATCAGGCCGGGCTCGGGGACGTCATGGCCGAGGCGGCGCACGGTGACGACATTGGCCCCCGACTCCTGGCGCTGGTGCTCGAAGCTCGCCGGGCCGGGGTCGACCCGGAGGCGGCGCTGCGCGCGGTCGTGCGCGACCTCGAGGCGGCCGCCCGCACCGACCAGGCGCGCTCCGATCGGCCGTAGGTCTCCCACCAGCGCTTCGGCGACGGATCTCCTACGTGCTAAAATCAGCACAGTTGAGCCGCAAGATCCGCGATCGGGGACGTCCGCGAAGTTCTTACCGGGGGCCTGTCGTCGTGGAGTGAGCCGCTTCGGCACCCATGCCGGGGTGTTGGTTCCGTACCGCGCGGTTCGTCGGCAAGGTGGCCACCACCTCGGTGCCTAGTCGGTTTCGCCGTGGTCAGGAGAGGACCGCTCATGCCTGTAACCGTCCACCATCCTGTTGCGGCGACCGCCATGCCCACCAGTGCCCATGGCGCCTTTCGCGGTGCTCCGGCGCATCGGGACCCGATCAGATCAACGACCATCGGGTTGCTGAGCACCTACCCACCCACGCAATGCGGCCTGGCCACCTTCAGCGCCGCCCTCCGGGAGCACCTGGAGCGGCCGACCGGTGCGGTGGGAATCGTCCGCGTCGTCGACCAGCCGGAGTCCCACCCAGGCGCGGAAGTGGTCGCACACCTGGTGAACGGATCTGCGGGCAGTGCCAAGAGTGCGGTGCGCCACCTGAACAGCTACGACGCGGTGGTGGTCCAGCATGAGTACGGCATCTATGGCGGCCCCGACGGCTGCGACGTGCTGGACATCGTCGAGGCCCTGACCGTGCCAACGATCATCGTCTTCCACACCGTCCTGCAAGAACCCACGCAGCGGCAACGTCGGATCCTTCAGCGGCTCCTCCACTACGCCGACGTCGTCGTCACCATGACCGAGACGGCCAAGCGAAGGCTGACGCAGACCTATGGCGGCGACGCTGCCCAGATCGTCGTGATCCCGCATGGCGCTGTCGACCACGGCGCCATCCGCACGCGACGACGCTCCACCGATCGACCGCTCATCCTCACGTGGGGTCTGCTCGGGCCGGGGAAGGGGATCGAGTGGGCGATCGACGCCATGCCAGGTCTGCGTGATCTCGGGCCGCGCTACCTCGTCATCGGTAAGACCCATCCCAAGGTGCTGGAGCGCGACGACGAGGACTATCGCAACGGCCTGCTGCGGCGCGCCGAGCTGCGCGGGGTGAGCGACATCGTCGAGTTCGACGACAGCTACCTCGGGGTCGCCGAGCTCGCCGATCTGGTGGAACGCGCTGATGTGGTGCTGTTGCCATACGACTCCCGCGAGCAGGTCACGTCGGGAGTCCTCATCGAGGCAGTGGCAGCTGGTCGACCGGTCGTCTCCACGGCGTTTCCGCACGCCATCGAACTGCTCACGGACGGGCCGGGACTCGTGGTGCCGCAGCGGGACGCGGTCGCCCTGGAGTCTGCCCTGCGCCGGGTTCTCAGCGAGCCAGGCCTGGCCGACATGATGTCGGCACACGCTCGGAAGAAGGCACCGGACCTGCTCTGGGGAGCCGTCGCCGGACGGTATCGGCAGATCGCGGAAGCTCTCGTGTCCGCGGCCCTGGCCGCTATCGCGTGAGCTACCTGTCCCCGCCGTTCACGCACCTGCGCCGCCTCACCGACGAGGGTGGTCTGTACGAGCACGCACAAGGGATCACGCCTCGTCGCGAGCACGGATACTGCCTCGACGACGTCGCGCGGGCGTTGGTGGTCGTGAGCCGCGAGACCGAGCCGGACACGACACAGGACGACCTGCGCGGGCAGTACCTCTCGTTCGTGCTGGCGGCCCAGGGCGGTGACGGCAGGTTCCGCAACCGGCGAGACACTGACCTGAGCTGGCATGGCCCGCTGTCCGTCGAGGACTGCTGGGGCAGGGGGCTCTGGGGACTTGGCGCGGCCGTGTCGGGCATCGGTGAGCCTCGCCAGCGCGATGCGGCGCTCACGGCCTTCGAGCGCGGTGCTGGTTGGCGGTCGCCCCACTCAAGGGCCATGGCTTTCGCCGCTCTCGGGGCTGCCGAGGTCCTGCGCGTGGTGCCTGAGCACCGCTGCGCTCGAGACCTGATCGCAACCGCCGCCCAGATGATCGGCGGACCGCAGGTGGGGGACGGCTGGCCCTGGCCCGAACCGCGCCTGACCTACGCCAACGCTGTCCTGCCGGAGGCGATGCTCGCGGCGGGCGCCGCGCTGGACGCGCCGTCCCTGGTGGCGGACGGGCTACGGCTCCTGGGCTGGCTGCTCGACGCGCAGACTCTGGACGGTCACCTGTCCGTCGTCCCGGTCGGGGGCCGGGGGCCGGCCGATACGGTCCCCGGTTTCGACCAGCAGCCGATCGAGGTCGCCGCGCTTGCCGACGCCTGTGGCCGGGCGTTCGCCCTCACCGGGGAACAATGCTGGGCCGACGGGATCGACCTCGCACTGTCCTGGTTCTTGGGCACCAACGACGCCTGCACACCCTTGTACGACCCTGAGAGCGGCGGTGGCTGCGACGGCTTGGAGCGCGACGGCCGCAACGAGAACCAGGGGGCCGAGTCCACCCTGGCACTCGTGTCGACCATGCAGCAGGCTCGGAGGTTGTCGCTGTGCACCCGGTGAGTGCGCTTGTCACGCGTAGCCACGTCGTTCTGGCGGCGGATCCGGCGCGCGTGCTGGCACGCCTGTTCGTCCCCGGCCACGAGCTGTCGCTGGACACCGTGTCCCGCACCTCAGATGTCCTGGCCAGGATCCTCGCCCTGCCCGAGGACGTCGTCTGCTCGACGCTTCGGCACGTGCAGACCAGCTACGACGGCCGGCACCGCGACCTGCCCGGCGTGCTCCTCGCCAACTACGAGAGGATCGCACACCGCGTACCAGACGGCGCCACCCTGACCGAGGAGCGGCGGAGCCTGCTCGGTGCATGGTTCACCAACGAGTTCTCGGTCGAGGGAGCGGCTCTGTTCAACCCCTCGGCGGTCCCACACCCGGACCAGTCGAGACTTGCTGCTGGTCAGATCCGCTTCGTCCTGAGCCTTCGAGCGGTCGGCGAGGGTCACCTGTCGTGCGTGGAGTTCCGCACCGGCGTGCTGGGCCCAGGTAATGAGCTACGCATCGAGGACCCGGGCCCACACATCGAAACCGGCCGGACCGGACCAGCACCCTACGACAGGGAGGTGTTCGCGGCGAAGCTCACCGAGGAGGGCGCTGACGGCGAGAGCGCCTCATTCCTCATCGGCCGCCTGCCTTCTCGGTTCAACGAGAAGGAGCTGCAGCGAGCCCTGGCCGCCCTGGCCGGCCAGCGGGTCACCCGTCAGTACGCTGCCCACACCGACGAGGTGGCCCGGCGCGTCGCCAGGAGCAACTACGAGGTTGAGTTCTCGCCGAAGTCCTCGATCGCCGAACGGGTGCTCTGGCCACACACACCGTCGGAGAGTCGCGGCATCGAGGACGCCCGCTTCGTCCGCTTCGTCGAGGAGGACGGGAGTGCGATCTACCAGGCGACCTACACGGCGTTCGACGGTGAGCAGGTCTCCCCGAAGATGCTCGAGACTTTGGATTTCCGCCGCTTTCGCATGTTGCAGCTCGCCGGCCCGGCCGCGCAGAACAAGGGCATGGCCTTGTTCCCGCGCAAGGTGGGCGGACGCTACGTCGCCTTGTCGCGCTGGGACCGGGAGAACCTGGCCATCGCCACCTCCTACGACGGCCGGCGTTGGGAGGACCCGAGAATGCTGCATGTGCCCAGCCAGCCCTGGGAGCTCATCAAGACCGGCAACTGCGGCTCGCCGGTGGAGACCGATGCCGGATGGCTCGTGCTCACGCACGGCGTGGGTGCCATGCGCGAGTACGTCATTGGCGCCATCCTGCTCGATCCGGACGATCCGCACCGGGTGATCGGCGTGTTGCGCGAACCTCTGATCAGTCCCGCTGAGGACGAGCGTGACGGGTACGTCCCCAATGTCGTGTACTCCTGCGGAGCCCTCCTGCACGGGGACCAGCTCCTGCTCCCCTACGGGGTCAGCGACTCGTCGGTGCGGTTCGCCTTCATCGACGTGCCGCTGCTGCTCGACCGGCTGACGGCCGACGGTCCACCAGAGACGATGTTGGCGAACAGGTCAGCGTAGTTCGCCACCATGCGCCCCGCGGTGAAGCGCGCCTCGACGTCGTCACGACAGTCCTTGCGACGCAGGGAGGCGACGTGGCCGATCGCGTCGACCGCTCCTGAGATGTCGTCGACCAGGAAGCCTGTCCTGCCGTGACGGATGAGCTCAGGCATGGAGCCGAGGCGGAACGCGATCACCGGCGTGCCGGTGGCCAGGGCCTCGACGACCGAGAGACCGAAGGGCTCGGCAAAGCCGATGAGGTGTAGGAGCGCGAAGGCACCGCCCAGCAGCGCGTCACGCTGAACCGGCCCGACCGGCCCGGCGTAGGTGACGCCGGCCAGCCCGAGGTGTGGCTTCACGAGGTCACGGAAGTAGGCCTGGTCCTGGACGATCCCCGCGATGACGAGGGGCAGGCCCGCGCGGCGTGCGACCTCGATCGCCAGGTGCGTTCCCTTGTCGGGGTGGATACGACCCAGGAAGAGGAGATAGCCCCCGGGCTCCGGCCGGAAGGTGAACCGGGTCAGCTCGATGCCGTGGTGAATCGTCGCCTCATAGCTCAGATCGGGATGGCGATCCGCGTCACTGATTGCGACGTAACGGCCGATGTCGTCGTACGCGCGGTACACCGGCAGGATGCGCTCGGACGAGAAGCCGTGGATGGTCGTCACGACGGGCGTCGAGACCAGGCGGCTGTAGGTCAACGGCAGGAAGTCGAACTGGTTGGACATGACGTCGAACTCGGCGGCTCGCTCGAAGGCGGCAGCGTTGTGCAGTCCTTCGTGCACCTTCGCGTCGATGCTCGGATCCTCCTCATAGCCGCGCGGGGCCTCGGCGTGCAGGTGCGCGGAGGTGATCGAGTCGCCGGTCGCGAACAGGGTGACCTCATGACCGAGGGCAACAAGACCTTCGGTCAACGTGGACGCCACCTGCTCCCACGGCCCGTAGCCGCGGGGAGGCGTGCGATGTGCGATCGAGGCGATCACCCCGATCCGAAGGCGCCGGCTCACGGCACCAGACAGGTGTCTGGGCGGTGACCGGGCCCGGCTTCGCTGTGTTCTCCGTCCGCACCCATGGGCTCAGCCTAAACGGGGACCAAGGGGACGACCGTCGCGGCCGAGCGTCCCGTGAGGGCGGTCTCCGGGTGCGGGTCGGTCACCTGCGCACCAGGGAAGAGCCGTTAGGCTCAGCACGTCCCCATCCGGCATACAGCAGGAGAGCCTTGTGGCCAGCATTGACGCAGTAGGCGCGCGCGAGATCCTTGATTCGCGCGGCAACCCCACCGTCGAGGTCGAGGTCGCCCTCGACGACGGCACCGTCGCCCGAGCGTCGGTCCCTTCGGGCGCCTCAACGGGCGCCTTCGAGGCGGCTGAACGTCGTGACGGCGATCCAAAACGCTACGGCGGCAAGGGTGTTGAGCAGGCCGTTGACGCCGTCCTTGATGAGATCGGCACGGCGCTCATCGGCTTCGAGGCCAGCGAACAGCGGCTCGTCGACGCCGAGATGGTGGCGCTCGACGGCACACCCAACAAGAGCGCCGTTGGCGCCAACGCCATCCTGGGCGTCTCGCTGGCGGTGGCCCGGGCGGCTGCCGAGTCGGCGAACCTGCCGCTCTTCCGCTACATCGGTGGCCCGAACGCTCACGTCCTTCCGGTCCCGATGTTCAACATCCTCAACGGTGGGTCACACGCTGACTCCAACGTGGACATCCAGGAGTTCATGATCGCTCCGATCGGCGCGCCGACCTTCCGCGCTGCGCTGCGCTGGGGCGCCGAGGTCTATCACGCCCTGAAGTCCGTCCTGCAGGAGCGCGGGCTGTCCACCGGGCTGGGCGACGAGGGCGGCTTCGCTCCCAACCTGGAGAGCAACCGCGCCGCCCTCGACCTGATCGCCGTGGCGATCGACAAGGCCGGCTACGCGCTCGGTACCGACATCGCCCTGGCGCTCGACGTGGCTGCGTCCGAGTTCTGCACGGACGGCGTCTACAGCTTCGAGGGTCAGCAGCGCACCGCGGCCGAGATGACGGCGTACTACGCCGAGCTCGTCGCGGCCTACCCGCTGGTGTCCATCGAGGACCCGCTGGACGAGGACGACTGGGAGGGCTGGGCCACC
>Ga0209745_1001643_pt1 | contig 13141 bp, 10 predicted proteins | sample BarGraNGADG00312_FD_184495 | JGI IMG/M metagenome (GOLD analysis project Ga0209745, IMG submission 184495) | Arctic peat soil microbial communities from Barrow, Alaska - Barrow Graham LP Ref core NGADG0004-312 (SPAdes) (version 2) | ecosystem: Environmental > Terrestrial > Soil > Wetlands > Peat... | reverse complement strand
GGTGAAGGAAAACGGCGCTGGAATATGATGCCTGCGCCGGTACTCCAAGCGTATCAGGTCCTTTACGTCTTGGAGTTCAACCCCATGATCGACGATCCCTGAGACGAGCTCAATGCTCTCACCGCGATAATTGATCGATAGTCTATTTACTGGTTCCATCTCTTCGACCTATCCGGGTTGCCGCGCGATGCTACTTGTTGTCGCTCTCCAGTTCCCATGAAGGAGGGGGTATGGGGGTGGGCTTGTTCTTCTTTTTCTTCGGCTTGACGGGTGTCAACCCGCGGGTGAGGCCAACGACCGCGAGCATGGTCCATAAGGCCACCGGAATGCCCATCTGAAACGCGTTGGATTTCAAGAAGGCGACCAACTTATCGGCTGCCCCGATAGCCGATCGCATGCCACTGCTCACAGCGGCGGTTGTCGCGGTGAGCGCCTCAATCTGCACCTGGGCGCCATCAAGCCCCGTCATCGTACTCGAGAGGTTGTTGCGTATGCCACTTCTACTGGTCCCAAGGGATTTGTTGACTTTCTTGAGGAACTTGCCCAAGAAATGAAAGATAAGGACAAATATGGGGACAAAAATCACTATGGCGACCACGCCGATTATCTCAAAGATCTTTGCTGCCACTGCATGTACCCCGCTTTAAATCAACCTATACGCACGGTGTCAAATATATATGAAAAGAGCCTTAAGCACAAAAGAACTGCAGTGGTGGACAAAATCCCTGTCAAACGCTCCGGATCAGGCGCCAAAATTCGAGATTTAAGACCGACCCCAATCTAATCTATAATAAACAGGATGGATGAGCAGCGGGTTGATTCCCAGGAAACCGCCGCCGGAAAGGCGACGCAGGACCTCAAATCCCTAAGGAGTGCGGTCGCTCGGCACCTGCGAGATAACAAAGAATCTCTTGTGGCCGAAATTGACCGAGTCCTTTCTTCGGCGATGCCCGAATACGATTCGCTTTCGGCCGATGTTATATCGGATATGCGCCAGTCGTTCCGCGACTTCGTGCAACTCTATATGGATTACTTCGAGGCTGCCGAGCTCCCCACGAAGTTCATCAAGGGCCTTGCTACCGATGTTGGCAAGAAGCGCGTTCGGCAGGGTATCCGCTTCAACGACGCCATTGGCGCCTTTGACGAGGGCGAGACATATGTTTGGGATTCTATAACCCGCGAGCTGGGGACGTCGGATTTCACCGCTGAAGCCTGGATCGAACTCGGCAAGATGCGCGACCGCTTCACAAAGAAGGTCAGGCATTATACCAGGCGGGCTTACCTGATCGAGGAAAGGTCAACCGTCGAACGCCAGCTCGAGGAGTTCCGCGCCTTAGCGAGTCTGGGGCAGGCGATTCTGTCCACGGTCGACCTTGAAGAAGTGCTGGGGCAGATCCTGGAAGTAGCCACAAGCCTGATGCAGGCCAGGATGGGCGCCGTTCTCCTGCTTGATCAGACCGGGGAATTCCTGGAGCCGTTGGCGAATATGGGCCTGTCGCGTTCATGGGTAGCAAAGGAGAAGATCCCCCTGGAGAACAGCCTGTCGGGTGTGGCTCTGCGCAGGAACGAGCACGTGTTAGCCAGGGATGACGAGCTGTCCGGGTTCGAGCTTCCACGGCTGGCGGCCGGCCGTAAGATACGATCGGCGCTCTCGATTCCTATCACGGTTGATGGCGAGCCGATAGGTGTCATCGAGCTTTACGAGACATCGCCACGGATCTATACCGATCTGGATATCACGATGATAACCACCTTTGGGCCGCAGGCCGGCGTGGCAATAAAGAACGCGCGTTTGTTTAACGAGGAGCGACGGATGAGGCTTCAGGCGATAATGCTGACGGAAATCGCTCAGGCTGTAAGTGAGACCCGCGACCTGGACGAGCTTCTGGAGATGATCGCGGAGAAGACCGCCCTTGCACTCGGGGTTGATCGCTGCTCTTTGTTCTTCTATGAGTCAGAGGCAAATGCGCTGACATTCATGGCCGGATACGGCCGAAGTACCCTGCAGGTTTGGCTGCTGAACCAGTTCCATATACCTACGGCCGAGCTCGGGCAGGCAACGGCCCGCGCCCTGCGGAAGAAGGAACCTGTATTGGTGGAGGACGTTGGTGAAGAGCTGAGCCTGGAATCGAGGATATTCAGGGGACCCGGCGTGCATTCGTACCTCCAGGTCCCACTGGTTGTGAAGGACGAGTTGATTGGGCTCATGAGCCTTGAGTTCACATCCAGCGAAATCACATTCTCGGCAGACGACATCGCCCTGGCCGACTCGCTGGGTCGACAGGCGGCTATAGCGATCCAGAACCGGAGGCTGCAGGAAAAACTGTTTGAGCAGCAGCTGACGATCAAGAACGCTGAGATAAACGAGCGGTTGTATCGCGAACGTGAGAAGAGCGAGGCCGTACTGAAGGCGACCCCGGACGCGGTGCTGGTTATTGACGGGGATTACACGGTAGTGCTCACGAATCCCGCCGCCGAGTTCATGACCGGCTGGAGCCAGGAAGAGGCTCAGGGCAGGAGCTGCCATGAGGTACTGTACGGCTCGCCGTCGGCGCATGGGGTCTGTCCGGGCCCGGATTGTGCGATAAGCAAGATGTTCGCGGGTGAGCACGTGGCCTATAGCGAGGACGAGATCGTGACCAGGTCCGGCAGGCGAATTCCCGCGGGCGGGACGTTTGCCCCCATTCTGGGACCCGACGGCAAAGTTGAGAATGTGGTCGCGATCTACAGAGACATGAGCGAACAGAAGGAGCTTGAGAACTACGCGCTCATGCAAAAGGAGATGGACATCGCTTCAGGGATTCAGACCAGCCTCCTGCCCCGCGACAGCCTCCAAGTTAGCGGTGTCAAGGTGCAGGCCCGCCAGAAGCAGGCCCGTATCGTGGGCGGTGACTGGTACGACTACTGGAGCTATGGCGACAAGATATTCCTTATGGTTGGAGACGCATCGGGCAATGGGGTGGGGGCCGCGATCTTTGCAACGATGGCGATGAGCGCGCTGCGCGTGGAAGCGCGCGAGCACAACAAGATCATGGAGATAATGGAGCATGTCAACCGCACTTTATTCTCAGCAAACCGGACAGACAGTTTCGTTACGGTTTTCTTTGGCGTCCTGGACCTCCCCACGATGACCCTCAGCTACTCGAACGCCGGACACGAGGAGCCGCTTTGCATCGGTGAGCAGGACAAAGCGCCTGAAGCTCTTTCCACGAATCACCGTTCCCTGCTTGGCATCTTCTCGCGCCCGGATCTTGATGTCAGGCGGCGTAAACTGAACCCCGGTGAGAGGCTGGTGCTGTTCACCGACGGAGTCATCGACGCCCAGAGCTCGAGGGGCAGGCTCTACGGGCTGAAGAGACTCAACCGGTTCGTAGCTTCCAACAAAGACAAACCGGCCGATGAGTTCATCGACTCGCTCATCGATACTGTATTGGAGTTCTGTCGAGGTGAGCCCAAAGACGACATGACGGTGCTGGTCTGTGACATCCCACTTGAGTGAATCACTGCCCCGCTAGTTTGTCTTCCAGTTCTTTCATGGTGGTTTCGAGGCTATGCCTTCGGATAGCGGTGGTCAGGTCCCCGCGTGTGCGCTCAAGCACGCCTCGTACCATGTCGTTGGTACGCTTGAGCCCGCCGGTTATTGCCGGCGGGTAATCTACCGACGCGAGCAGGTAGTAGATGTCGTCCATAAGGCCGAGGAGCTCTTCGCCCCGCTCTAGATCGTTGGTGCGTATCAGGTCAAGGACGTGGCGCCTCATCTCACCGACCGCTTCACCCAGCCCGTTCAGGAACGGCGCCGCGCCAACACCGAGATCGTCGGGCAGAGGTAGGGGGTCGCCCTCGATAAGTGCCAGCGTGGTTGCGGCTTCGGCGTATTCTTTCTCCGCGTCCTGAAGGAAACCCGCGAAGAAGATGCGGGGGTAGGGCTCCAGCAGCCGGTGGGCGCGCTCGATGTTGTCGCACGCCGCTTTCAACAGCCTCTTCGATTCATCTTTGTCACCACGGTGCACGGCCCGAATAGAGTTCGCGCAGAACTGAATGGTGTCGCGCGAGATGGCGAGCCCTTCCTCGCGCGCGCGGTTCTCGCTGTCCAGGGTATCTTTGACCTTATCGTAGATATGCTTTAGCTCCATGACCCACTCCTTACTCGCTAACGATACCGACCGGCCTGCACCAACCCGCGCTGGCTCCAGTTATCTTAACCGGGAAGCAGGCGACCTTGAACCCGACGGGCGGGAGCCGATCGAGGTTCGCCAGCTTCTCAAGGTGACAATACGGCATGTCTATTCCGGCGTAATGGGCTTCCCAGATGATGGATGCGTCGCCGGTCGCTTTGTACTCATCCGTGATGCTCACGAACGGCCTGTCAAACCCCCAGGCGTCTATTCCCATCACCTTGACGCCGCGCTCCAGGAACCACCTCGTCGACTCCTTGATCATACCTGCCCCATGGTTTATATAGTCCGGGCTTCCCCAGTACTTGTCAACGCCCGTCATGATGAGAACTATATCCAGAGGCTTCACTTCGTAATCTATGCGCTTGAGCTCCGCTTCGCAGTCGTCCACTGTTATTGCTTCACCGTCGGCCTTGTGACGCATGTCCAGCACGACCCCGTCGGAGAAGCACCACTCCAGTGGAACCTCGTCTATGGTCATGGCCTGCTCTCCGCCCGCGGTGGGAGCGTAGTGCCACGGCGCGTCCAGGTGCGTTCCCGCGTGGGTTATGAGGGTTATATTGTCGTTTGCCCAACCGAGCCCGCCTGGAAGCAGTTCCGCCGGGACGCCGAATATACCCGACATCACCTGTGCGCCGGCCTGGTGATCCAGATGCACCACCTGCGGCTTGAACGGCTCGCTATCGGACTCCTCGATGGGGACGCTGAGGTCCACCAGCCTCCAACTGTCAGGCACTTTCCCCACGCTCCTTCAGGTAACTCTCCAACCTGCTTGCTCCTTCGGCGAGGTTCTCCAGAGAGTTGGTGTACGAGAATCGAACGTAGCCCTCGCCTCCACTTCCAAAATCGATGCCGGGGGTGATAGCCACCCCCGCGTTCTCGAGTACGTCCAGGCAGAAATGATACGCGTCGTCCGTAAACTTTTTAGCGTTGGCGAAGATATAAAAGGCGCCGGTTGGGTCTACCGTGACGCCGAAGCCCATCTCCCTGACTCGCCGCAGGAGAAAGCGCCTCCGCTCGTCGTATGTCCTGACCATCTCCGCGGTGTACTCCGCCGTCTCTTCGAGCGCGGCCACCGCCGCCCACTGGACGAAGGAGTTCGCGCATATATGAATGTTCTGCTGTATTTTTTGTAGTGGGCGAATGAACTCGGGCGGGCTTATGATGTAACCCAGGCGCCAACCGGTCATGGCATAAAGTTTGCTGAAGCCGTTCAACACGAAAGCCTTATCGGTAAACTCAAGTATGGAGCGCTCCTGCCCTTCATAGACCAAGCCGTGGTATATCTCGTCGGATATTATGAACGCGCGCTCGCCGACCGCCTCCACGAGTTCGGTCATGTCTTGCTCGGAGAGCACGATGCCCGTTGGGTTTGACGGAGAGTTGACCATCACACCCTTTGCCCCATAACCTAACTTCTGAGCTATGTCGGAGGGCCGGTACTTGAAGCCGTCTTCCTCGTAGACATCGACGTATCTCGGTACGCCGGCCACGAACTCCAGTATGTTGGGGTAGCAGGCATAACATGGGTTCGAGAGAATGAGTTCCTCTCCCGGATTCAACAGAGCCCCGAATATGAGAACCATCGCGGGGGAGGTGCCGTTGGTCACAAGGATGTTATCGGTGGAAACTTCTACACCGTAGCGCCTGCCGTAGTGAGCGGCGATAGCCTCACGCAGCTGAGATATGCCGAGACTGTGCGTGTACCGCGTCATCCCTTTCCGCAGAGCGGTGCAGGCGGCCTCTTTCACGGGCTCGGGAGTATCGAAGTCGGGTTCACCGACCTCCATATGTATTACGTCCGCGCCCCCAAGCTCCATGGCGTGGGCTTTCTCCAGGATTTCCATCACGTAAAAAGGAGGCAGACGGGAAGACCTTTCCGATATCAAGAGTAGTTACCTCCGCAGAATCTTTCACACCTGTGCGCGTCAATCGCTTTCATCGGAAGTTTAACAAAGACGCGATAATGCGTAAAATAATCCGCGGACGCGCGGGGCTTTTATCCTATCCGTATGGTCTTAAATATTAAGTTTAAAGCTTGCGGTCGAGGGAACCCCCCAATATAATTTCAACCATTATCTTGGTGCCGCCGGCATGTGGCCCGGCACGTCAGTCGGCGGCGACGGATTCGTCCAGAGAAAAAGTACAGGTATCAAAGGAGGAATACATGGCAACGTGGATACCGTTTGCCGTTGTGGGAGCCTCGGTGTTCGGCCTGGTAGTGGCGGCGCTGTTCGCCCGGCGAGTGCTCAATTCCGACCCCGGCAGTGAGCGCATGCAGGAGATATCCAGAGCGATACAGGAAGGGGCCAGAGCTTTCATCCGACGCGAGTACATGTACGTGGCGATATTCATAGTACTCATGGTGATATTGATCTCCGTGGTGCTCCGTTCGACGCATGGGTGGATGATAGCCCTCTGTTACGTCTTCGGCGCCACCTGCTCGCTTGGTGCGGGCTTCGTAGGGCTGACCGTGTCCACACGCGCCAACAGCCGAACGGCGGAGGCGGCCAAGACGGGCGCGGGCCCGGCTCTAAGGGTCGCCTTCAGTAGCGGAGCTGTGATGGGGTTGACAGTAGCGGGCCTGGGTCTCCTGGGCCTTACCGTCTGCTACATTATCTTCGAGGTCGTTTTCGGCTTCCATGACGCCGCGAATATAATCCTCGGATTCTCTCTGGGGGCCTCCAGCGTAGCCCTCTTCGCCAGAGTGGGGGGTGGCATCTTCACCAAGGCGGCGGACGTGGGCGCGGACATCGTTGGAAAGTTGGAGGCTGGAATCCCCGAGGACGACCCCCGTAATCCCGCCGTGATAGCCGACAACGTCGGCGACAACGTCGGCGACGTGGCGGGAATGGGCGCAGACCTCTTTGAGTCATATGTGGCTGCTATCGTGGCCCCTATCGCCATTGCGGCTTCAGGCGCGGTCTTTCAGAAATTAGGCACCAAGGCCTTGATTTTACCTCTGGCCATAACCGGCGCCGGTTTGCTCTGCTCGATCGTTGGTTCATTGTTTGTGCGCACCAAGGAGGGCGGTCGCGCCGCGCAGCGCGCGCTAACCTGGTCGACTTACGGGACGGCGGCCCTTGCTACCCTCAGTTCTTTCCTGCTGGTCTGGTGGATATGTGGATGGCAGTTTGTAGGCATATTCTGGTCCATTTTGATGGGGATAACGAGCGGGATTGTGATCGGTCTTACAAGCGAGTACTTCACTTCGGAGCATTACAAGCCCGTCAAGGAGATCGCCGAGAGCGCACAGACCGGTGCTGCGACGGTCGTAATAAGGGGAATCGCGGTGGGAATGTTGTCCACCGTAGTGCCCATCGTGGTCGTCGCGATAGCCATTGGCGTGGCGTTCGTCACCGGCAACCATGCACTCGGGGCGGGCGGCGGCATCTTCGGCATCGGCCTCGCGGCCCTGGGGATGTTGTGTACCACTGGAATGGTCGTCGCTGTTGATGCCTATGGTCCGGTGGCCGACAACGCGAGTGGCATCGCCGAGATGGCGGAGCTCGACCCTGAAGTTCATGAAATAACGGATGGACTCGACTCGGTGGGTAACACTACGGCCGCCATCGGCAAAGGTTTTGCGATCGGTTCCGCGGCACTGGCGGCACTAGCCCTTTTCGCCGCTTACGCCCAGGTGACCGGGCTTTCCACCATCAATATAGTGGGCGATTACAAGTTTATTGTGGGCCTGCTGCTGGGAGTGATGTTGCCGTTTGTATTCAGCGCCTTGGCGCTTAACGCCGTCGGGCGGGCCGCGTTCTCAGTTGTGGAGGAGGTGCGCCGGCAGTTCAATGAAATAAAAGGCCTGAGGGAAGGTGAGCCGGGCGTCAGGCCGGACTACGCTAAGTGCGTGGACATGACGACAAGGACCGCGGTCTACGAGATGCTCCTCCCTGGATCGCTGGCAATAATCAGCCCTCTCCTGGTAGGCAGGTTCCTGGGCGTGGAATCTCTTGCCGGTTTCCTCGCCGGCGCCCTCGCGTGTGGTTTCACAATGGCCATTTTCATGGCCAATGCCGGTGGTGCGTGGGATAACGCGAAGAAGTATATTGAGGGCGGCGAGTACGGCGGCAAGGGCACGCCGGCGCACGCCGCGGCCGTGATCGGCGATACAATCGGCGATCCGTTCAAGGACACCAGCGGCCCGGCCATGAACATCCTCATCAAGGTGATGACCGTGGTATCGTTGCTGTTCGTCCCCCTATTCATAAAGTAGGGGTCGGGGCCGGGTGACCTCAGGTAAGGTTTTGGTCTAATTAATATAGCGTGGGTGGTGTCCTTTCAGTCGATGTCCTCGCGGGCGGGATCGCTGATTTGTACACATCGCTAGCGCTGCGGATTACTCCGACGGTCGTGATAGCCTTCGATCACAAATGACCTGTCGCCCGACCTATATCAGGGGGGAAGCCCCCCTGATGAACCCCCCAATGTCTATTATTCTGAGGGGACCCGGCCCCTCAGGGAATCAAGTAGGAAATTTCCTACTTGATGAGCGAGGGTATTCATTTTCGAGTAATCCGCAGCGCCAGGATATGGCAGAACAACACAGACGTCCGCGAGGACATCGAGAAAATGAATGCTCGAGGTCCCCCGGCCCCTCAGGGAATCAAAAAGGAAAATTTTGTCGGAAACACCAACCTCAGCCAGGAAATCAAGTAGGAATTGCCAAAGTAAACCAAAAAGCTGGAGTTCTGGTCAAATTGCCCTGTCTGGCACCTTCTTGTAAACTCTTTTAACTATGAAACTAATTGTAACGGAGAAGAATCAGACTGCGGAACGGATTGCCAACATTCTTTCGCAGGGAAAAAACTCCCGTGAGAAGAGCCCGGGGAGCACTGTCTACGCCTTCAAGGAGGACGGCGAGGAAGTAAAGGTCATAGGGATGCGGGGCCACGTCCTCCAGGTCGATTTCCCCGAGGAGTACAGGGTTTGGCAGCAGGTCGATCCCCGCAGGCTGGTGGACGCTGAGATAGAGAAGACTCCAAAGGTCAAGTCACTGGTCAACGCGCTCAAGAAACTGGCTCGTCAGGCGGATACTGTTGTGATAGCCACCGACTATGATCGCGAGGGAGAGCTGATCGGCGCCGATATCAAGGGCCTTGTCCTCGAGGCCAATCCGGATGTCGATATCACCAGGGCCCGTTTCTCCGCGCTGACTCCCACGGAGATTAAGCAGGCATTCTCGAACATGGATAGGCTTAATGAGAACCTGGCGAGCGCGGGTGAGGCGAGGCAGGAGATCGACCTGATCTGGGGAGCCGCACTTACCAGGTTCATCTCGCTCGCGACTACAAGGCTCGGGCAGAAATTTCTCTCGGCGGGGAGGGTGCAAAGCCCCACGCTTGCGATTTTGGTGGACCGCGAAAAGGAGATAAAAGCGTTCGTCCCGGAGGACTATTGGCAGGTCAAGGTGACCTGCGAGCGCGACGGCGCCAGGTTTGTGGCCCGGCATCGGACAGAGCGGTTCGACGATGAGGCGGCAGCCCGCGCCGCCTTCGACAGGCTGGGCGAGGAGGGAGTGGTGACCGAAGTCACCACCAAGGATCGCACCATGAACCCGCCCGCGCCGTTTAACACCACCGCCTTTCTGGCGGCGGCCTCCAGCTTGAGGATACCTCCGATGCGGGCGATGGATATCGCGGAGAGCCTCTATACAAGGGGCATAATCAGCTATCCAAGGGTTGACAACACCGTTTACCCAGACTCCCTCGATTTGGCCGGTGTGCTCGAGTCTATCAAGAGCGCCGACACAGTTGGACCGCTGGCCGTGGAGCTACTGGGGAAAAAGGAGCTCAAGCCGACTCGCGGCAAGAAGTTCTCCACCGACCACCCTCCACTCTACCCGACCGCGGCCCCATCGAAGGACAGCCTGAAGCCGGCCGAGTGGAAGGTATATGAGTTGGTAGCCAGGCGATTCATGGCCACTCTGGCGGACCCGGCCGCGGCGCGCTCCACGAAGGTGGATATCGATATCAACGGGGAGCCGTTTGTCGGGCGAGGAGACGTGATCGTGAACGAAGGTTTCCTCCGTTATTATCCGTACAACCGAAAGAGAGACGAGGAGCTTCCCGCCCTCGAACAGGGCGACCGCCTCACGGTCATAGACCCGGAACTCGAGGCCAAGCAAACTCAACCTCGCGCGCGTTACACCGAGGGCAGGCTTATCGAGAAGATGGAAGATCTCGGACTGGGAACCAAGTCCACCAGGCATAGCATCATACAGAGCTTGTTGGAGCGGGGCTACACCTTTGGGAACCCACTACGGCCTACTGAAACCGGCATAGCCGTGACACAGTCCCTTGAGCGGCATGCCACGTTGGTTACCACCCCCGATATGACTTCGCAGCTGGAGCATGACATGGATCTTATCGTGGAAGGTCAACAGTCTCTCCAGGGCGTTGTCGGCCGTTCGCGGCAGGTACTTGGCGATGTGCTGGATACCATGGAGAGCGAGAAAGAGCAGATATCGCGCGAGATCAGGGAAGGTGTTCGCGGCGATACCGTCCTGGGAGAGTGCCCGGAGTGCAGAGGAGAGATGCGTATCCTGAGGGCGAGGAAATCCGGCAAGCGGTTTGCCGGCTGTGGGAGTTACCCTGAGTGCACCCGCACTTTCCCGTTGCCCCAGAAAGGAGCGATCGTGTCGACCGGGGAAGCTTGTGATGAGTGCGGGAGCCCGCGCATCAAGGTGCTCTCCAAGGGATCCAGGCCGTGGGAAATCTGCCTGGACCTGGAGTGTCCCACCAAGAGTAGTGGAAAGAAGGCCGCCGATTCGCAGGAGGACCGCCAGGCCGACGACGGATAGTAAAAAAGAGTGGGGGAGCGCGAACACGGCCGACGGCCGTTGTCGGGTTTCAACCGGGAGGGCGGCATGGACAGGGTTACGATATTCGGGGCTGGGCACGTAGGAGCGACGACCGCGTTTTATCTGGCTCTATCGGCGTCCCTGGAGCTTGCCCTGGTGGATGTGGAAGAAGGTAAGGCCAAGGGAATTGCCTTGGACATCGCCCAGTCTCTACCTTACACAGGTTCCAGCTCGAAGGTGGAAGGTGGCGACGACCCCGGCCTGGTTGCCGGGTCCGACCTGGTGATAATTACCGCGGGTTACCCACGACTCCCCGGGATGTCACGTTTGGATCTCACATCGAAGAACGTTCCCATCGTCTCGTCTATCGCCCGCGAGGTCGCCAGACTGGCGCCCGGAGCTGTGGTGGTCGTTGTAACCAATCCTGTAGACGAGATGACCTACCTTGCCTGGAAGCGGGGGGGTTTTGAAGAGACGCGCATAATGGGAATGGCCGGAGTGCTCGATACATCTCGGTTTCTCTACTTCCTGGAGGATATCGCCGGACTGGCGCCCTCGGAGGTAAGCGCCATGGTCCTGGGCACGCACGGCGATGATATGGCACCGCTATTGGACTGGTCGCGCGCCGGCGACAGGTCGCTGGGCGAAGCGCTCCCCCAGGAGACCGTTGATCAGATCGTCGCGCGGACGAGAGACGGCGGTGCGGAGGTGGTTCGTTATATGAAGACTGGAAGTGCCTATTATGCCCCGGCGGTCTCGGCGGGCGCGACGGCGCTCGCTATTCTGGGAGACACAGGGAGGATCCTGCCAACTTCGGCTTACCTGCAGGGTCAGTACGGTATCAAAGGTATTTTCCTGGGGGTTCCCGCGAGGTTGGGCCGCGAGGGCGTGACCGAGATCCTGGAACTACCGCTTTCCGACAGGGACATGGAAGCTCTGGCACGATCGGCCCGGGGGGTCGAGCAGAGGGTCACCGAGCTGAGGACGGTTATCGCTGATGAGAGTGCTTGAGGCTTCGCAGATCGCGCGCAAGGTTGAGGACCTTTGCATCGATGTGTCCGTAAGCCTACCCAACGACGCGATCGATGCGCTCGCCCGGTTCAAGAGCATTGAGGAGTCGCCCGCCGGACTCTCGGTGATCGACCTTATTCTTAAAAACGCCCGCGTTGCGGAGGATCTGGGCGTCCCGCTCTGTCAGGACACGGGCGTCTTTACGATCTATTTGACTGTTGGATCGGGCACCGCCCTGGAAGGCGATCTCGTTGGGGAGGCGAGCGGGGCCGTGGCCAGAGCCACCGCGCGTTGCTCGCTTCGTCCTTCGATCGTATCCGATCCGGTGGGTGGACGCGCGAACACGGGAGATAACTCGCCGCCGTTGGTGGAAGTCGAGGTAACCTCAGGGGAAGAAACCTCGCTGGGGGTCATGGCCAAAGGTGGTGGCAGCGAGATGGCGTCCCGCCTGGCGATGATGCCGCCGGGCGCCGGCTGGCCAGGGGTGCTGGAGTTCATCGTTGGCGTGGTCGAGTCCTACGGGGCGCGCTCATGCCCACCACTTGTTTTAGGCGTCGGCATAGGAGGCAGTTTCGATCGGGCACCCAGACTCGCTAAAAAGGCTCTCATGACACCGCTGGATGAAGAGACGGACGACCCGGCGGTGCGCGCCCGTGAGGCGGAGGTTGTGGAGAGCGTAAACCGGCTTGGTATTGGACCAGGCGCGGTGGGTGGCCGCGTGACGTGCATCGGGGCGCGAATAATAGAGGCCCCCTGCCATATGGCAAATCTCCCGGTGGCCGTGAGCGTGAATTGCCACTCGCTACGCCGAAAAACAATAGCGATCTGAGGACGTTCCTTTGACTGATGATTCTAAAGAAACTCCAACCGGCGACGATTCGCCATCCGTCGGCGAGACACCTACTTCAGGCAAGACTTCGAAGAAAGAGGAGCCCGCCGCACAGGTATCGCTTGAGCTATCCGCCTATCGAAAGGTGTTCAGGGACCGCGATTTCATGGCGCTGTGGGTCGGTCAGGGTATATCCGGAATGGGCGACTGGGTCATCGTCGGCGTTCTGCTGGATATGGTGAACCGCATGGGCGGGACTACCGGACTGTTCATAATGTTGACGTTCAGGTTTCTGCCCGCTTTCCTCTTCGGACTGCT
>Ga0209745_1001641_pt1 | contig 13161 bp, 13 predicted proteins | sample BarGraNGADG00312_FD_184495 | JGI IMG/M metagenome (GOLD analysis project Ga0209745, IMG submission 184495) | Arctic peat soil microbial communities from Barrow, Alaska - Barrow Graham LP Ref core NGADG0004-312 (SPAdes) (version 2) | ecosystem: Environmental > Terrestrial > Soil > Wetlands > Peat... | reverse complement strand
TGAGGCTCGAGCCGGTGGAGAACGCATCGCCGAGCTCGGCGAGGCCCCATTCGGCCGAAGCCCACAGGACCACCTGCTCCGACAGCCGGCTCAGGTGCACCATCACCATCGAGAGCGCGTATACCAGGTCGCAGGCGAAGTCGCGGTCACCCACCGAGTCCAGGCTGTTGGCGCTCACTTGCGAAAAGCCGAGCCTGTCGGCCAGCGCTTCTCTGTCGATGTCGAGGGTCGTGCCGGCCAGCGCTCCCGAGCCCAGCGGCAGGCAGTCGGCGGCGGCGGAAGCGGCCTTGATGAGCGCCGCGTCGCGCTCGAGCATCCAGACGAACGCCAGTAGCGCGTGCGCCAGCAGCACCGGCTGAGCCTGCTGCAGGTGGGTGTGTCCGGGCACCACGACGTCGATGGTCTCACCAGCTTTGTCTATTAGCGCGGTCTGCAGCTGCTTCAAGGCGGCGGCCAGGAGCGCGCAGTGGTCCATCACGAACATCCTGGTGTCCGTGGCGACCTGGTCGTTGCGGCTGCGACCGGTCCGGACTTTGCCGGCCTCCTCGCCGAGGAGCTCGACCAGCCTGCGCTCGACGGCGGTGTGGATGTCCTCGTCCTGCGGGGCAAGGGAGAAGGAGCCCGAATCGAACTCGTCTTTGATAGCGTCCAGGGCAGCCGAGATCTTCTCGGCGCCGCCCCCTTCGAGGACGCCCGCGCCCTCGAGCGCGTGCGCCCAGGCGCGGGTGCACTCTATATCGTAGGCATAGAGCCTCGCGTCGAATCCGATCGAGCTGCTGAACCGCATGAAGCCGACGTCCGGCTCACCGGCGAACCTGCCTCCCCACATCTTCACTTCTCTTCCTCCCGCGCCCTCTCGCTCTTCGCCCAGGTCTTGAGCGGCAGGCCCCACAAGTCTATGAAGCCTTTCGCCGCGGCGTGGTCGAAGACGTCGGCCGTGTCATACGTCGCCAGCCCCAGGTCGTAGAGAGAGTTGGGGGACTTCCTGCCGACCACGTCCGCCCTGCCCTTGTACAGCCGCACCCTCACGGTGCCGTTGACCCGCTCCTGCACGGATCTGTTGAACTCCTCGATCGCATGGTTGAGCGGGCTGAACCACAGGCCCTCGTACGTCATCTCCGCGACCCTCTGCTCCAGCGGCCTCTTGCCGGACAGCACCTCCCTGGTCAGAGTGAGGTTCTCGAGGTCCCGGTGCGCCGTGATCAGTATCAGCGCCGCGGGCGCCTCGTAGATCTCGCGCGACTTGATCCCCACCAGCCTGTCCTCTATCACGTCTATGCGGCCGACCCCGTGGGCGCCGCCCTGGTCGTTGAGATGCGCGATCAGCTCGACCAGGCCTGAACGCGCGCCGTCTATCGCCACGGGCACGCCGCCTTCGAACTCGATCTCTATAAAGGCCGGACCGGGAGCGTCAACAGGCGAGGTGGTCCACTCATAGGCGTCGCCGGGCGGTTCCACCCAGGGGTCCTCCAGGACGCCGCACTCGCAGGACCGGCCCCAGAGGTTCTCGTCGACGCTGTAAGGGGAAGCCACCGTCACCGGCACCGGGATCCCGCGCTCCCTGGCGTACTCGATCTCCTCCTCGCGGGTCATCTTCCACTCACGCATCGGCGCGATTATCTCCAACGTCGGATCGAGAGCGGCGGTCGCCACCTCGAAGCGCACCTGGTCGTTGCCCTTGCCGGTGCAGCCGTGCGCTACGGCCCCGGCACCGTGCCGGTGGGCCGCCTCGACCTGGAGCTTGGCGATGAGCGGTCTCGCCAGCGCCGTCGCCAGTGGATACGACCCTCCGTAGAGCGCGTTGGCCCAGAGGGCGGGAACGACGAAATCGACGGCGAACATCTCCCGGGCATCGATCATCTCGGAGGCGACGGCCCCCGTGTCCAGGGCCTTCTGCTTTATCGCCGCCATGTCACCGGGCTGGCCGAGGTCGGCGCAGAGCGCGACCACGTCGTATCCCCGCTCCTCTATCAGCCAGCGGACCAGCACCGACGTGTCAAGCCCTCCCGAGTATGCCAGTATCACCTTGGGCTTGTCGCCCGTCTTCGCGGTTCCTGTCAATCTCTTCACCCCTGTTCCAGCGCGTATCCCATCAGAGTCTCTCCGATGCTCCTGCTGCTGGTGCCTGCCGAGCAGACGACCATTATAGTGTCATCGCCCCCGACGGTGCCCGCCACTCCGACGAGCGCCGCGACGTCTATCGCCCACGCCAGCGCCTGCGCGCCGCCTGGCTGGGTGCGCACCACCACTATGTTTCCGGTGGGCTCCACCGTCAGCAGTACCTGCGGCGCCGTCCTGCGAAGGGCCGAGTCGTCGGCGCTGCGGGAACCTCCGGGCTCGACGTACCTGGCCCGGCCGCCCGCCTCTCTCAGCCTGGTCAGGCCCAGCTCGCCGAGGTCGCGGGAGACAGTGGTCTGGCTCACATCGAAGCCCTCCGTGCGCAGCGCCTGCACCAGATCACCCTGGCTGTAGACCTGCCCCGACTTCACTATTCGGCGGATTGCTTCCTGTCTCTGCCTCTTCACCGGACCACCTATCCCAGTATCATTCCCAGCAGGGCCACCTGCGCGTGCAGCCTATTCTCGGCCTGGTCCCAGACCGCCGAGTGGCTGCCGTCGAGGACCTCTCCGCTGATCTCCTCGCCGCGGTGGGCGGGGAGGCAGTGCATCACCATCACGTCCTCGCTGGCGCGGGCCAGCATCTCCTCGTTCACCTGGAACGGGGCGAAGTGCGAAAGCGCGTCACGTTTCTCGTCCGGCTGCCCCATGCTCACCCAGACGTCGGTGTAGATGACGTCGGCGGCGCCGGAGGCCTCCGCGGGGTCGTTGCCCACCACCAGGGATCCGCCGGACGCGTCGGCGTACGCCGCGCACTCGGTGGTGACGGCCTGAAGAGGCCCGTGTCCTTCGGGAGTCGCCACGGCGATGCTCATCCCCAGCTTCGTTCCCGCCCTCATCAGCGAGTGGGCCACGTTGTTGCCATCGCCGAGGTAAGCCAGCTTCAGGCCGCGGAAAGCTCCCTTGTACTCGAGCACCGTCATCATGTCCGCCAGCGCCTGGCAAGGGTGGCTCTGGTCCGTCAGCGCGTTGATGACCGGCACCGAGGAGGCTTGAGCCAGCGACTCCAGCCGCTCCTGGCCGAAGGTGCGCACCACCAGCCCGTCGAGATACCTCGAGAGCACCCTGCCTGTGTCCTCGATGGTCTCGCCGCGGCCGAGCTGCAGGTCCCGGTCGGTAAGCGCCAGCGCGCTGCCCGCGAGCCGGTGAACGGCCACCTCGAAGGAGACCCGGGTGCGGGTGGAGGGTTTCTCGAAGATGAGCCCGACCACCTTGCCGGCCAGCGGCTTGTATCCTCTGGTCCCTTCACTCTTCAGGCGCACCGCCTCCTCCAGCAGCGATTCGATCTCATCGCCGCTCAATGGGGCGAGCGTCAGGAAGTCCGCTCCCCGCAGCTTGTTCTTGAGCACGTCGTTCCTTTCTCTAGCCGGCCGTCTCGCGAAGCACTTCTTCCAGCACGTCCGCGGCCCTCATCGCCTCGTCCCCGGTCAGCGTGAGCGCGGGAAGCATCCGCACCGCGCTGGTTGAAACGTCGTTGAAGACGACGCCTTTCTCCAGCCCAAGCTCGACGACCCGGCGCGCGTTGTCGCTGTCAAGCTGGACGGCAAGCATCAGGCCACGCCCGCGCACCCCGGTCACTCCCGGGACCGCGCCCACCATCGCAGAAAGCCTGGCGGCCAGGGCACTGCCGACGCGGCCGGCGTTCTCGGCCAGATTCTCAGCCAGGACGGTGCGGACCGTGGCCAGCGCGGCGGCGCAGGCCAGGAAGCCGCCACCGAAAGTGGTGCCGTGGTCTCCCGGCGCGAGCACCTCTCCAAACTCCCCTTTCGCCAGGAACGCCGCCGCGGGCACCCCGTTCGCCAGCCCCTTGGCGATGGTGATGACGTCGGGGACCACGCCTGATGCTTGAGCCGCGTAGAACGTTCCGGTCCGGCCCATGCCACTCTGCACCTCGTCGGTTATCAGAAGAGCGCCGGTGCGGTCGCAAGCGGCGCGGGCCGCCTGGAGGTACTCGTCCGCGAGCGGCCAGACGCCGCCCTCACCCTGGATGGGCTCGAGCACCACGGCCGCGGTGTGCCCGTCCACCGCCCGCTCCAGCGCGCCGACGTCGTTCACCGGCACGTGCGCGAATCCGGGCATCACCGGGCTGAACGGCTGCCACTTGGACGGCTGGCCGGTGGCCGACATCGTGGCCAGCGTCCGGCCGTGGAACGACCCCAGCAGACAGACTATCTTGTCCCGGCCGCCGCCCCTGGTGAAGTGGTACTTGCGGGCGAGCTTCATCGCTCCCTCGTTGGCCTCGGCGCCCGAGTTCGCGAAGAAGCACCTCGAGCCTCCGAAGGTCTTCTCGACCAGGAGCTCCGCCAGCTCCGCCTGTGGCTCCACGTAATACAGGTTGGTGGTGTGCACCAGCCTGGCGGCCTGCTCGCATATCGCCTCGGTCACGGCGGGGTGGCAGTGTCCCAGCACAGTCACTCCCAGGCCGCCGACCATGTCGAGGTACTCCTTGCCCGCGCTGTCCCACAGCCGCGTTCCTTTGCCGCGCGTGAAAGCGACCGGCAGCCTCTTGTAAGTCTGCATCGTGTATTGCGCGTCCAGCGCCTGCACCCTCGCCAGGAGCTCGTCCATCATCGTGCCTCTTCCTGGTCGGTTATCATCGTGCCCACTCCATCGTCGGTGAAGACCTCCAGCAGCAGCGCGTGCTCGACCGTACCGTCGAGGATGGTGGCGCTCTCCACGCCGTCCTCTACCGCGGCAAGCGAGCTCTCGACCTTGGGGATCATCCCCTTGGACACCGCGCCGCTCTCCAGCATGCTCCTGCACCCGCGGGCGTCACACCTGCTGATGAGATCGCCGCCTGAATCAAGTATCCCCAGCACGTCCGTCATGTAGATGATCTTGGAGGCGGAAAGCGCCATGGCCACCTCTCCGGCCACGATGTCCGCGTTTATGTTGTAGGAGTTACCCTCCTCGTCGGTGCCGACCGAGGCGATGACGGGGATGAGCTCGTAGGTGAGCAGCTCCTCTATTATCTGGGCGTTGATCGAGCGGACGTTGCCCACCCAGCCGATGTCGGAGCCGTCCTCGGCCAGGCGCTTGCTCGCCATTATCAGGTTGCCGTCGTCACCCGACAGCCCCATCGACAGGGTGCCGTGCCGGTTTATCAGCGACACTATCTCCTTGTTGACCTTCCCCACCAGGACCATCTTGGCGATCTCCATCGTCTCGGAGTCGGTCACCCTGTGCCCGTTCACGAACTGGACCTCCTTGGAGAGTCGCTTCATGTACTCGGTTATCTGGGGACCACCGCCGTGGACGATCACGGGCTGTATGCCCACGTAGCGCATCAGCACGACGTCGGACGCGAACATCCTCCGGATCTCTTCGGCCTCCATCGCGTTGCCGCCGAGCTTGATGACCACGGTCTTGCCGCGGTGCCTCTTGATGTAGGGAAGCACCTCGGTCATCACCCGCGCCTTCACCGGGAGGTCTCCCTGGGGGGTCGTCATCTCGCCTCAGCTCCTCTCGCCCGCGTTGAACTCGACGTAGGCCGTCGAGAGGTCGCAGGTCAAGAAGTAGGCCGACCCGTAGCCGAGCCCCAGGTTGACCGTGAGCTCGACCTCGTCGCGCTTCAGTATCCGCGCAAGGTCATCCGGGTCGTAATGGACCTCCCTGCCCTCTTCCGCAACCTTGTGCTCGCCGATGAAGGCGGTGAACCTGGAGGGATCCAGCTCCACGCCGGCGCTGCCGGCGGCCGCGGCGATCCTGCCGACGTTCAGCTCCTCTCCGTTGAAGGAGCACTTGACCAGGCTGGAGTTGGCGATCGCCCTCGCTACGCGCACGGCGTCAGCGTCGTCCACCATGCCGTTCACCACGATGCGTATCAGCTTGGTCGCGCCCTCTCCGTCCTTCACCAGCGACATCGCCAGGTTGCCCGTGAGCCAGCAGAGCTCCCGGTAGAACAGGTCCGCCTCCTCAGCCGTAAGGACGTGCCCCTCGGGGAACGCGGCGCCGTTGGCCAGCATCAGGACCATGTCGTTGGTCGACTGGTCGCCGTCGACCGAGATCCTGTTGAAGGACCACTCGACGGCCGACGTGAGCCAGTCCTGCATCATGTCGTGCGGCAGCTCGATGTCGGTGGTGATGACCGCGAGCATCGTCGCCATATGGGGGTGTATCATCCCCGAGCCCTTGGCCATGGCGCCTATCCTGACGATCTTGCCGCCGATCTCCATCTCGGCCGCGAGCTCCTTGGGGTAGGTGTCGGTGGTCATGATCGCCTTGGCGGCGTCGGTGTTGCCGCCGGGGCTCAGCTCCCCCGCCGCCTGCTCTATGCCCGCGGTGACCTTGTCCATCGGCAGCAGCTCGCAGATGTGCCCGGTGGAGCCCACCACCGCCTGTCCGGAGCCCAGGCTCAGCGCTCGCTCGGCGGTCTTGGTCATCTCCAGGGCATCGGCCATCCCCTGCTCGCCCGTCATGGCGTTGGCGCAGCCGCTGTTGATCACGATCGCCTGCGCCTGCCCCGCGGCCAGCAGGTTTTTGGTCAGCAGCACCGGAGCGGCTTTCAGCTCGTTGGTCGTAAACACGCCGGCGGCGAACGCCGGCTGGTCGGAGTAGACCAGCGCGAGGTCGTGCCTCCCCTCCTCCTTGATGCCGCAGGCAACGCCGGACGCGAGGAACCCCATGGGGGCGCACACGCCTCCCAGGATCCGGTCGAACCCCATAGCGTTCATGCCGATCACCACCCTACCTTTCTCAGGGAAAAAGCCCGCATCCCTGAAGGCCGGACCCCTCGTCGATTCCGAACATTATGTTGGCGCTCTGGACCGCCTGGCCCGACGCGCCTTTGACCAGATTGTCTATCGCCGACATGACGATCGCCACACCAGCGGGTGATACCTCCAGGGCCAGGTGGCAGTTGTTGCTACCCCTGACCGCCTTGGTCTGTGGGTAGGCGCCCTCTTCCAGCAGGTGCACGAACGCCTCTCCGGAGTAGGCCTCCTCGAAGACCGCGCGCACTTCCGCCGGCTTCGCGCCGGGTGGGAGCGGCACGTACATCGTGCTCAGTATTCCCCGGTCCATCGGCGCCAGGTGGGGCGTAAACACCATCTTCACCGGCACCTGCGCAAGGTCGTCGAGGCAGAGCGATATCTCGGGCGCGTGCCGGTGGCCGCCGACCGCATAAGGTGTGATGTTATCGGAAGCCTGCGGGAAATGGGTGGGCAGGGTCAGCTTCCTGCCCGCGCCCGATATCCCTGTCTTAGCGTCGATGATGACGGTGCCGGCGATCATCCCCGCCTTCGCCAGCGGCGAGAGCCCCAGCAGCGACGCCGTGGGGTAGCAGCCCGGGTTCGCTATCAGGGCAGCCCTGGAGATCTCACCTCTGTTCAGCTCGCAGAGGCCGTAGACGGCGCGTGTGAGCAGCTCCGGGCTCTGGTGCTCGATCCCGTACCACCGGGTGTAGACCTCCGCCGGCAGCCTGAAGTCCGCCGACAGGTCGACGACTTTCCTGCCGGCCGCCGCGGCCTGGGCCACCACGCTCATGCTCTCCCCGTGCGGCAGGCATGAGAACACGATGTCGCATGAGTCGAGCACGCCCGGCTCATAAGAGACGAAGTCCCTCGCGTAAGCCCCCGCCAGGGACGGGTACAGGGAATCGATGCTGGTGCCGGCATACTGGCCGGCGGTCGCCACCTCGACCTCGAACTCCGGGTGCCCCGCCAATATTCGCATCAGTTCCGCACCTGTGTATCCGGATGCCCCGATGATTCCTGCCCTCAGCAACTTCTCCTCCTCGTTTTCGCCAAGCAAAAGACGCGCCCTCCGGCGCGTGTCATGAATAATTTACATCAATGCGAATAATTATGCAAGCAGCGGGCAGGCTTTAGCCTGACCACACTTGCCGTTAGGCAATCAAAAATTGCGCCGGTTTTGCGTCGTTCCCACGATGCACCTCCGGCGTGTCACCGTGGCGTGGTGTCGTCGCGATGCGATGCACCTCCGGCGTGCTAATTCGCAACTCAGATGCCGGCGTGGACGCCGGCGCTACGGTCTGATTTGTCCAGCCCCTTGTATCACGAACTTGGTGCTGGTGAGCTCGGTGAGGCTCATGGGGCCCCTGGCGTGCAGCTTCTGGGTGCTGATGCCGATCTCGGCGCCCATGCCGAACTGGCTGCCGTCGGTGAAGCGCGTCGACGCGTTGATGTAGACGGCGGCGGAGTCCACCCGCTCGGTGAACTCCCTGCCTCGCTCATAGTCCCGGGTCACTATCGCCTCGGAGTGATGCGAGCTGTACCTGGCTATGTGCTCCACCGCCTCATCCAGGTCCGCGACCACCTTCACCGCCAGTATCAGGTCCAGGTATTCGGTGTACCAGTCGTCCTCGGTCGCCTCCTCGGCCGCGGGAAGGAGCGCGCGGGTGGCTTCGTCACCCCTGATGACAACACCCTTTGCCGCCAGCTCCGCCCCCACCGCGGGGATGAACTCCGCTGCGGCGTCGCGGTGGACAAGCAGCGTCTCCGCCGCGTTGCAGACGCCGGGGCGCTGCGTCTTGGCGTTCACCACGATCGCGCCAGCCATCTCCAGGTCGGCTCCGGAGTCGACGTATATGTGGCAGTTGCCGGTGCCCGTCTCGATGACCGGCACGGTCGAGCTCTCCACCACCGTCCGTATCAGCCCGGCGCCGCCCCTGGGTATGAGCACGTCGATGACCCCGTGAAGCCTCATCAGCTCGCGGGCGGCCTCACGGTCGGTCGAGCGCACCAGCTGGATACAGTCGGCGGGCAGACCGGCGCCCGCGGCCGCCCCGGCGATCACGTCCGCCAGCACGGAGTTGGAGTTGATGGCGTTGGAGCTGCCGCGCAGCACCACCGCGTTGCCGCTCTTGAGGCAGAGGCCGGCGGCGTCGACGGTGACGTTGGGGCGGGCTTCGTAGATTATCCCCACCACGCCGAGGGGCACCCGCACCTTCTCGACCTCGAGGCCGTTGGGCAGCTTCCAGCCGTCGACTATCTCCCCCACCGGGTCACGCAGCGCGGCCACCTCGCGGAGCCCCTGCGCCATCTCGCTCACCCGGGCCGCGTCCAGCGTCAGCCTGTCGATGAGCGCGGGAGTCATACCCTCGGCGCGTGCCGCGTCGAGATCCGCACTGTTGCGCTCTACTATGAGGCCTGAATTCGCCTCCAGCGCATCGGCCATAGCCAGCAGCGCGGCGTCCTTGCGCGCCGTGCCGGCGAGGGCCAGCTTCATCGCCGCGGCCCTGGCCTTGACCCCCAGTTCTTCGACCTCACCCATCTGCTCCGCCTTTCACTCCGCGGTCCATCACTGCTTGAACACGATCAGATCGTCCCTGTGCAGGATCTCCTCGCCTTTCTCGCCCAGCACCCCGGCGATCTGGTTGCTGCGCAGTCCCTGCACTCGCGAGGCCTCCTCGGAATCGTAGCTGGCAAGCCCCCTCGCTATCAGTCGGCCGTCGGGGCCGATCACGTCGACGCAATCGCCCACGCCGAATCGCCCCTCGACCTTCACCACCCCGGCGGGAAGCAGGCTCTTGCCTCTGGATAGCAGGGCGTTGGCCGCCCCCTCGTCCACGAACAGCTTGCCCTTGCTGATGCGGGCATAGCCTATCCAGCGCTTCTTCGCGGGCACCTTGCCGGATGCCTTGAAGAAGGTGCCAGGTTCTCTGCCCTCCAGCAGTTGGTCGATGGTGTCGGCGCTGCGCCCATCGGCTATCACCACGCTGACACCGGTCTCCGCGGCGGCCTTGGCCGCCTGCAGCTTGGATGACATCCCGCCCAGCCCGAGGTCCCCGGCCTCGCCGCCCATCTCCTCGATCTCGCAGGTCACCTTCTCCACCCGCTTGACGATGCGGGCCTCATCGCTCCTGTTGGGGTCCTCGGTGAACAGCCCTTCGGTGTCGGTAAGAAGGACCAGCAGGTCGGCTCCGACCAGCGAAGCGACCAGCGCGGCGAGCATGTCGTTGTCCCCGAAGGTGATCTCTTCGGTGGCGACGGTGTCGTTCTCGTTGATGACGGGGACCACGCCCATGTCCAACAGGGTCTCCAGCGTGTGCCTGGCGTTGAGGTACTGCTGGCGCCTGGTGATGTCGTGCTGGGTCAGCAGCACCTGGCCCGCGGTAATACCCACCTCAGCGAACAGGTCCGTATAGACGCGCACCAGGGCGCCCTGCCCCACGGCCGCGACCGCCTGCAGCGCCTGGATGGAGCCCGGGCGCTCCGACATGCCCAGGCTCTCCATGCCGGCCGCGATGGCTCCGGAGGAGACAAGAGCCACGTCAATGCCCTTCCGCCTGGCGGCCGCGATCTGGCCGGTCAGCGCGCCGACCCGCCTGGAGCTGATGCGCCCGCTCTTCTCGGTTATGGTGGCCGTTCCGACCTTGATGACCATCCGTCTAATCTTATCCATCTTCCCGCCCGTCGCCGTGGCCGGCATCCTCCTGCCCGTCCGCCTCTCCCTTCAGGCCGAAGCTGTCCGGTATGTATTCGAAAGTCCTGCCGGCTATCTCGATCTCGTCTCCCGCGGCGGCTCCCGCGGCGGCCGCGGCGTCCTCGACGCCCGCGTCCTTGAGCTTCAAGGCCAGGTGCGACACGGCGTCGTCGTTGGACCAGTCCGTCATGCTCACCAGCCGCTCCAGACGCCCGCTGGTGACGATGAAACGGCCGTCCTCGACGCACACGCTCATCGCGTCCTCGTCCGCGGGTGGCTCATACACCACCTGCTCACCCGTCGACGTTCCTTCCTCCCGGGCCAGAGCGACCTGCTCCGCCAGCGCGCGGACCAGTTCTTTTACACCCCTGCCCGTCACCGCGCTGATCTCGAAGAGCTCCAGCCCCTCTGCCCGGCACTGCGCCCGCAGCTCGGCGAGCACGTCCTCCTCGGGGTTGAGGTCCATCTTGTTGGCGGCAACGAGCATCCGTCTCGTCGCAAGCGCTTCCTTGTAACCTTCGAGCTCACCCCGCAGTACCAGAAGGTCTTCGACGGGACGTCTTCCGCTCATCGGTGACATGTCCACCAGGAACAGGATCACACTCGCCCTCTCGATGTGGCGCAGGAAAGCGATCCCCATCCCCTTGCCCTGGTGGGCTCCCTCGACCAGGCCAGGGACGTCCGTCACCACCAGGTCATCGTCGTCGAGGACGACGACCCCCAGATTGGGCTCGACCGTGGTGAAAGGATAGTCCGCTATCCTGGGGCGCGCGGCGGAGATCCGGGAGATCAGGCTCGACTTGCCGGCGTTGGGGAAGCCCACGATAGCAACGTCCGCGACCAGCTTGAGCTCCAGCGCGACCTGCATCTGGCGGCCCGGCTCGCCCTTCTCCGCGAACCGGGGCAGCGGCCCCACCTCGCCCACCAGCGACGAGTTGCCGCGGCCGCCCCTGCCGCCTGGCGCCGCCACAAACCTCTGCCCCGCCTCCACCAGGTCCGCAAGAGCCCGCCCGTCCTCGTCGCGCACCACGGTGCCGGTTGGCACCAGCACGATGACGTCACGGCCCCGGGCGCCCTTCTTGTCGCGAGAGCCGCCGCGCGAGCCGGGATGCGCCTTGAAGTGGCGCCGCCGCGCGAACTCGCTCAGGGTGCTCACGCTGTTGGTCGCCTCGACGACGACGTCCCCGCCCTTTCCTCCGCTGGCGCCGTCGGGTCCGCCCCGCGGCCGGTACTTCTCCCTGAGGAATGAGACGCAGCCGTCACCGCCGCGACCACCTTCTATATATATTCTGGCTTCGTCTATGAACATGGGTGTACGCCGCTTTCCTGTTAAAAGGGGATCGAGGAGTGGCTTAGCTTGCCGGTTCCTGCCGCGGTCGCGAGAGGCTGCGAAGGACCTCCAGCTTCTCCTTCTGCTTCTTGCGGCGCTCGAGGCGCTCGTCGTAGCTGCGGTCCAGCACCATCTTTATGACCTCGACCAGGAGCAGGGGGTTGAACGGTTTTATCACGTACTCGTCGGCGCCCAGCTCCCAGCCCCGTATCACGTCGCTGTCCTGGGTCTTGGCGGTCACCAGGATCACCGGCATCTCCTGGGTCTCGGGGTTGCTGCGAATCCGCTTGAGGACCTCCCACCCGTCGACGCCCGGCATCATGATATCGAGCACCACCAGGTCGAGGCCTTCGGCTTCGACCACCTCCAGCGCCTGCTCACCTGACGTCGCCTCGACAACGGAGTAGTTGTTCAGCTTGAGGTTGACGTTGATGAGCTTGACCATGGTGGGATCGTCGTCCACCACAAGTATCTTTCTCTTGGCCACCTGGCGCTCCTAGTGTTCTCGCCCTCGCTGCCAGACCATTATACACGCGCCCTCACGGGCGCCGTCAGACGCTCTTACTCGCCGGGGGTCTCGGGCAGGACGCTCACGAAGGCCTTGGCGCCCCGGCGGTGGTAATGGACGGTGCCGTCCACTTTGGCGAACAGCGTGTAGTCCCTGCCCAGGCCGACGTTGTCGCCGGGCTTTATCCGGGTCCCGCGCTGCCTCACTATTATGTTGCCGCCCCGCACCTGCTGGCCGCTGAACTTCTTGGCGCCCAGGCGCTTCGACTGGCTGTCGCGTCCGTTCTTGGAACTCCCAACGCCCTTTTTGCTAGACATCCATACCTCCGATCAGGCGCCCTCTGCCGTAGGGCTGGAAGCCTTTTCCGCGGCCTTCCCAGGTGCGCTCTTGCGGACTATTATATCTTCGATCTCGAGGCGGGTCAGCTCCTGCCGATGCCCCTTCTTGCGGTGGTAACCCTTCTTGGGCTTGTACTTGTAGACCAGCAGTTTCTTGCTTCGGCCCTGGGCGACCACCTTGGCCGACACGCGGACCTTGGCGAGCTCCTTGGGACTGACGATGACCTTGCCGTCGTCGTTCACCAGGACCACGTCATCGAAGTTGTACTTCTTGCCCTCGGCTACGTCGAGCTTCTCCACCGTTATCACGTCGCCAGGCGACACGCGGTACTGCTTAGATCCCGTCCTTATCACTGCATACAATTCACTCGTCTCCCGGTCTGATTGATTTCTGCATTATACACTACACGCGACCGCTGTCGAAAAAGGCTAGGTGCCTGATTTCTCGTCGAAGAGGAGTCCCCTGCCCTCGCAACGCGGACA
>Ga0209745_1001640_pt1 | contig 13161 bp, 12 predicted proteins | sample BarGraNGADG00312_FD_184495 | JGI IMG/M metagenome (GOLD analysis project Ga0209745, IMG submission 184495) | Arctic peat soil microbial communities from Barrow, Alaska - Barrow Graham LP Ref core NGADG0004-312 (SPAdes) (version 2) | ecosystem: Environmental > Terrestrial > Soil > Wetlands > Peat... | reverse complement strand
TCACGGAGGGTTCGAACGTCGCATCGCCGGCGTAACGCACGACGTAAGTATGGGAGGTGGGGGCGCTATCGGTGACGTTGAATTTGCAATATCCCAACGCGTCTGTGGAGACAGTTACCACGTGAACGAGCTCAATGATGTCGTCCGCGTTATAGAGGGTAACAGGCACGTCAGCGAGTGGAGCGTCGTCGGCGGTGAGCTGCCCGGTGATAGTAACGTCTTGCCCGACGTATTGCTGCTGCGACGAGGCAGTCGCGGTAAGTGCCGTAGGGATGGTGACGTAGGTAACGGAGATCTCGGGGCTCACGGAGGGTTCGAACGTCGCATCGCCGGGGTATGCGACCGCAAAGGAGCTTGTCCCTCCAGAGGATTGCCGGATCTCAAACGCAAAGCCCCCGGCCGAATCGGTGCTAGTCGCGCCGCTGTGAGTCCACAAGCCAGCGACCAGACGGTACAGGTTGATAGGCAGGTTCGGCAACCCGACAGCATCCGCCGTGAGCCGGCCGGTGATGGTGACGTCTTTTCCGACGTATTGCTGCTGCGGCGAAACGGTGGCAACAATCTCGGTGCGGGTGCGTGCCGCGTGCGGCGCTTTGTCTGGAACGCTGACGCCGCCAATGTCTTCGGCACCCTCCGTCTCTTCAGCAGTGGCTGGTTCTTGTCGCTGCGTTTGGACGGTACCGGGTCGCTCGTTAATCAAAATATCATCGCGACGTTCCCGTTCTTCGTTCGACAATCTAGCGACCCCCTTTCCCCCTATTGTGTCTATTACTTCCTTTTTAACGGCTAGTCTCTGCCTCGTGGATACGGCCGCACGCAATATAATCCTACCGTTATCGCACATCCGAATCTGCGCTGAGAAGCGGACGGCTGCGAGAACGTAAAAAAAGGAGATCCGGCGCGTTATCAGCGGTTGTCCTGTGAACCCTTTGCCCGTGCGACTGCGGCGAGTCCAGGTCGTGTTCTTTAAAGGAGACGCCGTGCTCCACTAGGGACTTTTTCAGGACACTGCAATTGGGACAGACGGGCAGCGTGTGCACGCGTACCGCGAGGTTTGTTCTAGTATGGCACGCCACTGGATTTTTGAGCATCTCCGCGCTGATCGTGATTTGTGCTGTCGTCTACGCCGCGCTCCTGTTTGTCTTGAAAGGATTTACCGCGAGCGAGATACGGTTCTTCAGCGGTGTTCTCACGAGACAGCGATAATGCATTTGCAAAACGATAAGGAGTTGAGCGAGTACTGAGGAACCTGCGTGCACAGTTGAGGAGGCAGGCATCCATGAAGCTCAAGTTCGGAGGACAGGTGGGCGGACCCGACGTCCGGCGCTCTAAGACCTTCGTGAGGTCACTTTCGATACGGCGTGGTTGAGAAGGCTGCGGATCGCGACGTACTACCTGTGCCGCGACCTCTCACACGCATACCGACAAGGATATGATCACGCGCCGTTAGGTCCGCTACAACATCATTTTCATCGCCCCCCGTTCAAGATGGGACTCGAGTTCGTCAAGACGTAAGGGCACTGTTACCCGCGCGTGAACCGACACTTAAGTACACGTATCCAGAGCTCTGCGAAGTGCTTGAAGGCGACGCGTACTATCTGCTGTAGAGCGCCATTTTTTCAAAGCTCTGCAGTGCGTGTTGTGATCGCGCAAAAACGGTAGTATTTTATTCAGGCAGCGACATAGAACTCCGATAAGCTCCGGGAAGGAGCGACCGGCATAACGGTAATTAAAATGTGAGGAGGGCCGCCGAGTTGCCGGGTGAAGAACACGGACGACCAGATAGCATTTTGACATTCGACCGATCTGCTGCTGCTTCAGCTGACCGGGACAGGCGTGCTGATACGAAAGAGCAAGGCTCAGGCATGCCGCGACCTAGTGCGAGCATAAGGTTTGATGAGGGCTGCCTGCTGATTGCTGCATTTATCCTAGCGTCGCCGGGGATGATTTTGCTTACTATTGCGGGCTTATTTGATCGCTCTGTCGCTTTACGTGAGTGCTTTATTCGTCGTCTGTCCAAAAAATAGGCGAAGGACCCGTCTATAATAAGCAGCTAGATACAAGGATAAGCAATGAACCGCGTAGGAGAGCCGCGCCACTCGCGCTGACTTAGGCCACAGCAGACCACAACAAAAGGCTTGCATCACACGATGATCGAGTTAAGCGCATCAACGACATGGTGTGGTCGATAGATCCCGACGGCTGAACGTAAGATCTGTCCGCGTGCACGCCTGCCCATTGGCCGCCGGCCACATTATTGGTTGCGAAGCATCGGTGCCGCTAGTCACCTTTACCCAGCATACGATAGCCTTCAAACAGGTTTTTATAGTTAGCCTAGCATCCTTACGCCGTCACTGTTGCTTTTAGTCAGCGCCGCTCGAATCTCAACGGATATCTTCGCGAGACCTTCGGTGAGCAGCTGCAGCGAATGAGTCTGACAATAGGAGAAGGCTTCGGCCTTTTCCATTCTCTTTCTTTTAACTCGATTTATTTTAACTCAAATCTCCAATGTAAATTAGTTGTTGCACCGCATCGTTGTCTCTCTTTAAACTGCCCGTTGTGCTGATCCTCGGCACTCCAAAAAGGTAAAAGTGAGGAGCTACGTTACTCAATCGGACTTGAGGTTATACCAGACGTACGTGCACGGCTTACGCTTTTTGTTGCGTTTGAGCAGGGAATGCATGATCGTATCGTCTCGTGATAAGGAAGGTGAACTGATTGGCGCCCTCTGGCACAGAAGCGCAAACGCTCTCTGGCGCGGACAGAACGCTCATACTGATCGTTGTTTCGCTTGCCGCGTTTCTCACGCCCTTTGACGTGTCCGCCGTAAATCTTGCACTTCCTTCAATGGGAATCGAGTTCGCCATGGACGCCGTCACGCTCGCGTGGGTCGCGACCGCGTACCTTCTCAGCCTAGCGATTTTTCTAGTTCCCTTCGGCAAGTTAGCAGATATCTACGGCAGGAAGCGCGTTTTTACCTATGGAGCGATCCTCTTTTCGATCGCGTCATTTCTCATTTCGCTCTCTTTTTCGAGCACGTCGGTGATCGTGTTTCGAACGTTCCAGGGCTTCGCGGCAGCTATGATAACGAGCACAGGCTTTGCCATCCTCACGTCGGCATATCCAGCGGGCGAGAAGGGCAAGGCCCTCGGTATCAGCGTCGCTGCCGTCTATCTCGGTCTGTCGGTCGGCCCGTTCCTCGGCGGCCTCATGACGCAGTATATCGGATGGCGCAGCATCTTTTACGTCAACATCCCGCTGGGGATCATCATCGCTGTCGTAAGCATTCGCAAGCTCAAGTGGGAGTGGGCCGAGGCAAAGGGCGAACCTTTCGACCTCGTAGGCTCGGTCGTCTACGGGTTAGCGCTCTTCTCGCTCGTGTACGGCTTAACACAGATTCCGGCGCAGATCAGCCTCGTTCTCATCGTCGTTGGAGTCGTTGCCGCCGCGTCGTTCGTCATCTGGGAGCAGCGGTCACGTTTTCCCGTCTTCAATATCAATCTCTTTGTCAGGAATCGGGCGTTCGCCTTTTCAAACGTGGCTGCACTCATCAACTACAGCGCTACCTTCGCCGTCACTCTCCTATTGAGCATCTACCTGCAGAGCGTGCGGGGATTCAGCCCGCAGCTTGCGGGCACCCTGCTGATAGCCCAGCCTATCGTCCAGGCTGCTGTGTCGCCCGTGGCTGGACGGCTCTCGGACAGGATCGAGCCGCAGGTCGTCGCATCCATTGGGATGGGAATTACCACCGTCGGCCTCGCCCCCTTCATTTTTCTGACGCCGACGACGCCCATACCACTAATCATCGCGAGTTTGGCCGTCCTCGGGTTCGGGTTTGGCATTTTTTCGTCGCCGAACACGAACGCCGTGATGAGTTCTGTGGAGCGCAACTTTTATGGCCTCGCCTCGGGAACGATCGCGACGATGCGCACGATCGGGCAAGTGCTGAGCGTCGCGCTCGTCGAGCTCATTTTCGCGCTCATCATCGGGCAGGCGGTGATTACGCCAGAGTCACCCGGGCTCTTCATGCTGAGCAATCAACTCGCCTTCTCGCTCTTTACCGTGCTCTGCTTCGTCGGCATCTTCGCCTCACTTGCCCGCGGGAAGGTACGTTAACGCTTTAAAAAGCAAGTATTCTTGATAAAAAAGTACAGGCCCGACGAGAAAGCAGCCTACGCAAAGTAGCTGGCGCTTGACCGATCGAAGTCCTCTACGAGCTTGATTTTGAGATCTTTCGGTTGCCACGAGACGTTCGGGTACGAAAGATGCGGGATAAAGCGCTCGGTGTTTGCGGCGAGAAGCGTTGCGGGGTGCTCGTCGCCGAAGACGTTCTTGGTGATTGTGAGAACGCGCAGCCTCACGGCGCTCTCGCTGAGGTAGCCCAACGAATGCATGTACTCATGGAGTTGCACGTGAAACACGTAGGGCTTCCACAATGAGGGGTCGGTTTCCTTGATGCGCAGAAGGGGCACGTTGTTCATGACGATGATGTTGGAGCCGACTGGGTAGAAGGCGCCGAAGAACCCGTTTGGCTGGTTGCCGAGGTTCGCCAAGCCCAGCATGATGCCGCCTCTGCTCTTTCCTGTCGTCTTTTCGACGGTGGCTTTGACGACTTCAAAGATGTCAGACAACGTCTCTGCCTTTTCAAATAACTTGATCAATTGTTCGTCCATGAAAACTCCGCAGCGAAAAAGATCATCGCTGTATGGTAAGTCTTTAGATATATGTTAAGATATAACCGTACTTAAGCGTTTCACTAAGAATATAGGTGCTCTAGCAGCGTCGCTTGTTTTTGTATATTCGGCTTTCGTAAACCGATACGCGTTCTGCTCCGCCGACCGGCCGTAGATTAGAGCGTAGTTTAGGTCACCACACGTTTGCATGAATCCGGTCCGGGTCGAACCTGTTTTGTTTTGGCGGCGTCTCAGCCGGATAACCCACCACTACAAATGCAAGCGGCACGACGCCCTCGGGGAGCTGGCAGTGCTTGGTAAACCCAGCTACCTGTTGCTCCATCGGGTACACCCCGGTCCACACCGCTCCCAATCCAAGTGCGTGAGCGGCAATAAGCAGGTTCTGTGTGGCCGCGGCGCAGTCTTGCACCCAGAATCCAGGGGCGATAATATTCCGGGTATCGCCGCAGATCAATATGCCAAGGGGTGCATGCGTTACCAGCCTCGCATACGGGCTAAACGTCGGGATAGCGTCGAGCATTTCGCGGTCTTTTATGACGATGAACTCCCACGGCTGTTCGTTCGCTGCCGATGGTGCATTCATCGCTGCCGAGAGGAGTCGCTTCACGATCTCATCGTCAATCTGTTTGTTTTCATATCGTCGCACGCTTCTGCGCGTTTCAATCGCTTCTATCGCTTCCATGGTCTTTTGCTCCGGTTGAAGTTTTTAATAGGCTGCCACGAGAATAGAACGAGGTGGAAGGCGCTCCGCTTCGAAAGCGCGCTTCATTAACCTCACTTTGGTCCATTAAGATAGCGCTGCTGCAGTACTTATACCCCAGCTCAAGCACAAAGAACTCGTATGACGTGCCTTAGTAGCTAGGGAATCGTACCGATGGTCGTTCGCACAAAGCGAATATCGTCAGGGATCCATCATTGAATGTGGTCCTGATTCGGCCTTCACGCGGCGCAGCTTGAGGTGAAAGGACGTGCACAATATTAATTATCTCTCGGCTGTAGTCTTTGCACATGTACATCGGGAAGTCAGTTCGGCTTGAGCGAATATTTAGTCGTACCACGAGCAATGCCATCATCGTGCCGATGGACCACGGCGTGAGCGTGGGTCCAATCAGAGGACTAGAGGACCTCCGCATCGCAGTAAACAAGGTCGCCGAGGGAGGAGCTAATGCCGTACTCGGGCATATCGGCTTGGCAAAATACGGTCACAGAGGCTACGGTCGTGACGTCGGGCTCATAATCCACCTTTCAGCAAGTACGTCTCTTGCTCCCGATCCGAACCGTAAAGTGCTTGTGAAGACGGTTGAAGAGGCCATCAAATTTGGCGCGGACGCTGTCAGCGTTCACGTGAACGTCGGAGCACAGAATGAATCTGAAATGCTGGCGACTCTCGGGCATATTTCAGAGCGCTGCGACTACTGGGGCATGCCGCTACTCGCGATGATGTATCCACGCGGCGACAAAGTCAAGGACGAGCATGACGTTGAGCACGTGAAACTCGCTGCTCGAGTGGGTGCTGAACTTGGTGCGGACATCGTCAAAACGAACTATACAGGCGAGGTCGATACCTTTAAAGAGGTAGTAGGGGGATGTCCCGTGCCCGTTGTGGTAGCAGGTGGCCCGCAAATGGACACTGAGCGCGAGCTGCTACAGATGGTCAGAGACTCGATTGACGCTGGAGGGCGCGGCGTCGCGATAGGCAGGAACATATTTCAAGCCACGGATCCAACCAACTTAGTCAGAAAAATAGCGCGCGTTGTACACGAAGGGTTCGACGCGGACGAGGCTATGAGGTTTTAGTGCGTTCGCATTTAGCCGCTAATTAGGATCTGATCAGCGAAAAGCCGATTGTCGACGTGTGAATGTCAAAAAAGCCGGTTGCGCTTCTTTTAGTGTAAGCGAGTATCGTATGAGTTGATGACGCGTTTCAAAGTGCGCTGATCAGTCGCTTGATACCCTCTTTAGCAACAGAGACCGTGAGCAGGCTGAAGATCCCTCTAGATGCGCTTCGCCGTAAAGCCATCCGCGTAACCAGCCACATCAGTGCAAAACGCACTGCATGATGCTCTATAACAGCGATTATTCGGTAGCTTGCCCAAACGCCGACGATCACGATCCAAAAGAAGATGAGAGCAAAGAGACTGAGCGGAAACGAGATGAGTCGGTCAATGAACAGCGTTCCGAGGCCACCGACGACAAGAAGCAGGGCCGTCGTGCGCCAAAATGTCAACCGTCGCTTTCGGCGACGCAGCACCTGATCTACAAACCCGTCTATGATTTGCTCTCGATACTCAGGATGCTCGTCAGCCGCCATAATAACGGCCTCGACGTCGTCATATACTTGGCCGGTCTGCACATGTATAAGGTACCTTCCAGCCGTATATAAACGTACGTCTTAAGGGATTTACGGTGGTTTAGCGCCGTTTACTTACCACGAATGCGGCGATTACAAGTCCAACAACGACGAATCCGGCCTCAAAGCCAGGAAGCGGGTTCCCGCTCTTGGCCGCTGAGACGGTGGGGTTACCGATCTGAATGGGAATCGTTCGGTTCTCACTCGTCAAGTTACCGCTTGCCGCATGCAACTTAAGGTCATAGTTGCCTGAAGCGCTGCTAGATGCGGCGATCTTTACCGAGAATACCGAGGCTGAATTTGAAGCGATATCATAAGCGCCTCCGTTGTCAACACTGATATCCTTAGGCAAATCTTGGAAGACGAGAAACGTGGCGTCCGCGGGGGTAGTGCCTCTATTCTTGACCGTAACGTTCACGGCAACCGTGTTGTTATCATAGGCCGGTGCCGAAATAGCCGTTATGGTGAGTGTTGTGTTGCTTTGGGTGGACTCTGTTTCGTTTAAAATGTTTGTCGCGTTTGCAGTCCTGTTGCCCGTCGCGTTGTTGCCCTCACTGGTTGTGGGGTTGTGGCTCGAAATGGTCAAATTTGCCTCGATCACTTGGATGTAGGCTTGGACTTTTGTCCCCTCCTTTATATACGGTGATATTTGCACGTTCCAGCCCACAATACCGTGACCTACTGTCATCTGAGCCGGTACTGCCGTATCGTTTGCACTTCCGGTCAATCCGCTAAAATCTGCTTTAACGTGTGCCTTCATCTTCTGTTCATCAAAACCAGTGCTTGAGGCATTCCACGTTGACGGGTCGCCACTATGACAAAGCGCGCAGTTATTGCTCACGTCTGCATGCACCTGCACGAACCCAGCAGGACTGACGCGAGTGGCGTTGCTTCCGCTAACTAAGAACGAAATCTGGGGCGTCGCAGGGTTAGTAAGATCGACGCCGGCGACCTTGGGCGTGGAGTTATCCGTGTCTGTTACTCGAATTAAGTAGTGGCCAGGGTTAAGATCGGACGGTGGAACCCAGCGGTACGCGATCTGACTGCTCGCTCCCTGAACCAGGCTATTCGAACCGCCCCCCGTCACTTGCGCAATTGACGTCCATGCGCCGCCGTCATCATCGATGCCATTGTTATTAGCGTCATAGAAAAACTCGATCTTAGCTGTGTTTCCAGCCTTTCCGAGATCAGACTGTATGTAGATTGCGGCTCCGGCGTTAGCCGTTTTCTTGTCAACAGTAACCATAGTCGTCGCCGCGATCGGTGCAGCGACAAAAGCAGCGATAAGTGCGGCGACTATTAGGATTGGTATACACGTACGTAATCGCGCTCTCTTCATAGGACATCACATCATAAAAACGATAATTAGGCCCGGAATGTACGATAAAACGTATAGCTATAAAAACGCTTCGAACCTGACTTAAAGGAGGGTTACGCGATTAGGGGCTGTTTTTGGCCGCTTTTACGCGTGCTCCGTCGATATCTGCTAAAACAGCGTCAACACGTTGCGCGGCCTCGACGCCGTCGTTCCACAGGATCTCAAAGCTCGACTCGAGATATTGTGCAAATTCGGGGCTGTTAGTCCAGAAAGCCGTGTCAGATGCGTCCTTTCCGTGGCGGAGTGCGTCAAACGTTATGGTTGTCAGGCTTTCGCGCGTATCAGCAACGAGGTACCGCATTCCAGCGTAGTTGTCGTAGTGGCGCACCTCGATTCCTCCTGCAAGCGCCTCACGCACCGAACTGATGTTTCGTGGCAGAATTTCTGTGACGAACCTCACGCGAACGCCCCTTTCTACCGCGTTGATGCAATGCTCGAGAATCCCGCTAGTGGACAGTATTGAGATGCCGATGAGTGACGAAATGAATATGATGCGTGCTTCAGCCGTTTTGACTAGCTGCTCCATAATGGCGAGCGTGTTCGAACGGCCTTTGATCACTTTAAACGTGTAAAGGTCATCGGCAAAAGCCTCGCTTGACAAGTACTCTTGTGTGAGCTCTAGCACCTGATCACGATTCTCTTCCATCCAACGGAGCTCATAAGCGTGCTGCATCATAGCTCCCGTGAGCGCTTCTTCGACGGCAACTGCCGCGTATTTTGTCGGCTTTTCGATCGATTCTTCAACCATTCCTTTTTCGGTGAGCGTCTCCACAAGACGATATATGTCAACGCGGTAGCTGTGTAGCAGCTTAGCGAGCTCGCCCGTTGTTTTTGGGCCGTACTTCAGCAATATGACGTAGAGGTGGGCCTCTTTCGTGCTGAGGCCGAAAGCTTCCAGCTTTTCGACCAGCGCTTGCTGCATAGCTTGGACTACGTAACAGTCTGACTTATTCCTTTGGGTGGCCTCTGTGCGACATTAAACAAAAAGAAGGGGGTGAGGCCCCCCACTTACTACGTAGCGCACAACGTTACTGCGGTGCGGACGTCAAACTCATCAGGCTAGAACCAGGTGCTTTTTTTTGGAGCATGACGCAAAAGTTATAGCATCGTCTATCGTTGCGAGGTGTAGGGTCGGGCTGTAGTGCCGCGGTATTTGCTGCGATTCTACCACTAATTGGTATCTTGTGAACCCCGGCTCAGGCAGGATATGGGCGACGTTGACTGGCAGCTGTTTGACATTGGAAAGACCCCTCTCCGACGCTGCTCGCTTTGCCGCTATCAGGCTAAGTTCAAGGCCTCGGCGACGGATTGCTATTATTGCGCGCGTCTCAAGCAATGGACGTCTTCCGTCTTTGAATGCCCTTTCTGGGACGCACGAGAGGATTGGAAGGTGTGGTATGTTTATTGCACTAAACTGAGGCGAGAAAGAAGCTGAGGTTGGCGACCTATCTTTAGAGGACCCATCGTCTCGTTAGACAAAGACGATCTTTTAGAGCAACCCAAACATTCCCTTGGACAATCAAGATGACTATAGCACTCCCTTTGTGCTTCTAATCCCCTCTCTCGGTTGTAATGCTTCGCTGAGTGCAACCCCGAGCGCTTTGAATATGGCCTCGATCGTGTGATGGTCGTCTGAACCGTAGGCGTTGACATGAATCGTCAGCATTGCGTGCGACGCGAGCGATTGGACGAAGTGTTTCACCAAGCTGGCGTCGATGCCATCGACGCCCGAGGCGATTGTGGCATTGAATACGACGTAGCTCCGTCCTGCTGCGTCCACGGCAATGGTGGCGAGGGAATCGTCCATAGGAATAGATGCGCTCCCGAACCGTCTGATGCCTGCCGTGTCTGCAATCACGTTTTTAAGTGCCGTCCCGAGTGCGATGCCGACGTCCTCGACTACGTGATGCGGGTTGCCATCACTCTGCACGGCGAGGTGCATTCCGATGCCGCCGTGCAGGGAGAGGGCTTCGAGCATGTGTGTAAAGAACGGTACGCCGGTCTCAATGGTCGTTTCCGACGGATCATCGAGGTTGACGTGCAGGTCAATATTGGTCTCTTTTGTTTGCCTCTGAACGTTGGCCGTGCGCATGTTTAACCCATACCTTAGAGGTCACTTACTATTTTAAAAGCATCGTTGAGCGAGAATTTCCCCGTATATATAGCAGAACCGATCACAACACCGGCGGCTCCGGTCGAGGCGATCGCACGTATGTCCTCTAAACGCCCAACGCCACCAGCTGCAACAACGGGCACGTCCACGTACTCTACGAGGTTCTGAACGATGTCGGTGCGAATGCCGCCCATCCTCCCTTCGACCTCGACGTCAGTGAAGAGCAGAGAACCCGCCCCCAAATCTTGAAAAACGATGCCCAGTTCCTGAGGCCGTAGGCCTGAGCTGCGCGTCCACCCCTCTATGAGGACCTCGCCCCCTCGTGCGTCGACCGACACCATGACAGACGCACTGCCAAACTCAGCGCTCATGTCGTAGACGATCGTCGGATCTCGGACGGCAGCGGTGCCTAGAATCACGCGGTCAGCTCCCATCTGAAGCAGGTCGGCAACGTCTTCACGGGAGCGAACTCCGCCTCCGACCTGAATAAACACGTCGAGTTTTGCAAGCTTGTAGACAAGCTTCAGATTTCGGGGTTTTCCAAAAGCGCCATCGAGGTCGATCACGTGTAAGCTGGTGGCCCCTTTGCTAATCCAATGTTCTGCGACGGCTATGGGGTCTTCAAGCGAAACAAGGACGTTTTCAGGCGCCCCTCCGACCAGCTGGACACATCGGCCATCTTTAATATCTATAGCGGGAAAGACGTCGAACGACATTTCAAACACCCCTCATGATAGGTGGTAACTCGGTCTGTTTCGTATCTATTAATCGTTTGGCTTACTCGCATCTTCCCTCTGCGTCATCTCCGTGAGCAGGCAAGCATCGTCTTATTCACCTGCGAATTGAGATGAAAAAGGGGGCTTACGTATCTCCCCCGAATCTGCAACTAACTTCTTAGACTCAGAGGACGGAAGCGCGGTCTAAGACTACGATCGTAACGCGGTCTTACTAAAAAAGCTTGAACTCAGTTTAGGCGGCCATATGTTCTACAAGCTCTTCTAATAACACGATTGCAGCCTTCTTATCGAGCGGCTTGTTGTCATTACCGCACTTAGGCGAGTAGATGCACGCCGGGCATCCGACGTCGCATGAGCAGCCCACGACGAGCTCCCGCGTCATTGTAACAATATCGGCGAATAGCTCAATTGCTTTTTCAGTAAGGCCGATCCCCCCCTCGAAACCGTCGTAGATGAATATCGTAGGTTGACCAGTATCCGGATGGCGCAATGCAGAAACGCCTCCGATGTCGCGCCGATCGCACATCACATGCAGTGGCATCACCGCAATAAGGGCGTGTTCTGCTCCGTGGATACCACCAGCAATGTCGAGCTGCTCAGCTACGACACGTGCCAAGGCAGCTTCTGGCACGGTGAACCACAGTGCCATCGTCGTGAAGCGAAGGGGCGGCATTTCGAGGCTCTCCGCCCCGATAACTTGATCATAGCGAAGCGTTTTGTATCCGACGTACTGCTCGACGACTTCGACAGCACCGAATGACACGGTCAACGCGCCTTTTTGCCTCGTTTCGAGTTCTTCTATTATGTGAAGATCAACGGTTTTAATCGGCTCTGTATAAAAGTCGACGTCCTTTTTGTTCACGGAAATGATGCCAACACTCAAATTGAGCTGCTCGACGACGTAGGTCTCACCATCGTGAAGAACGACGGCCCCTTTATGAGCCTCTCGATACGCGCGGGCCATGTCAAGCGTTTCGAGCAGTCTCCCTTCATACAGCATCTTGAATACTTGCGAGGAGAGTCCGTTTAGGGGCACCGCCTCGGTTGCTCTACCCGTGCCTGAATACACCCATCCGCTCGCGGTGTTTTTGGTTAAGCCTTGACGCTCGAGCTCCTCTAACGATGCTGAGAGAAGCTTTGGAAAGTAAGCCTCATCGTGAGGGAGCCGCAGCGGTAACTCCGCCGCAGCGCACATAGCGTGTCCTGCGGTAATATATTCGTTCGAAAGATCGATGATGGCGTGTTCGTGCGACCCACCGAACAGCGCGTCCGGATGCTTCATAAAGTACTGATCGAGGGGGTCGTGAAATCCAACCAAGGTCGCGATAGACTCGCCTTTACCCCTGCCCGCTCTCCCCGCTTGCTGCATCGTAGAGACGATCGTGCCGGGATAGCCCGCCATGATTACGGCATCCAAGCTACCGATGTCGATGCCAAGTTCAAGCGCGTTCGTTGACGTGATGCCAGCTAAGCTGCCGCTTTTCAAGCGCGTCTCTATCTCCCGCCGCGTCGCAGGCAAGTAGCCAGCTCGATAAGCAGTAATGCGTTCGGCGAGAGATGGGGTCACTTCTCTGACGTCGTTTCGAGCCCAAAGGGCGATAAGCTCTGCCATCTTCCGGGACGGCGTAAAACAAAGCGTCTGTAGTTTGTTTCGGATGAAAAGGAGAAACAAGTCTTCAACCTCCCGATGAGCGGAACGAGTGCCTATGCCGTGCGCGTACGGGTTGTATAGAACAAAATACTTGCGTTCTTGAGGGGATCCGTCTCGTGCGATCAGGTCGAACGTCGTTCCGGTGAGTCTCTCGCCGAATTCGATCGGATTTGCAAGCGTTGCGGTAGAAATGACAAACTGTGGATCTGATCCGTAATAAGCGCAGAGCCGACGTAGT
>Ga0209745_1001638_pt1 | contig 13179 bp, 14 predicted proteins | sample BarGraNGADG00312_FD_184495 | JGI IMG/M metagenome (GOLD analysis project Ga0209745, IMG submission 184495) | Arctic peat soil microbial communities from Barrow, Alaska - Barrow Graham LP Ref core NGADG0004-312 (SPAdes) (version 2) | ecosystem: Environmental > Terrestrial > Soil > Wetlands > Peat... | reverse complement strand
CGCGATCGACATCGACTTTCTCGTCTACATGCGAATCGACATCAATCAGGCGCAGAAGTCGGTGCTCGAGGTCGAGGACTACCGGCTGGCCGTGGTCGGACTGGCGACGACCACCCTGCGCGCCGTCGTCGGCGACATCATCCTGGACGACGTCCTCTCACAACGCGACAGGATCAACGAGCTGATCCGCGCCCGGCTCGACCACGAGACCGAGCGCTGGGGCGTCAAGGTCACCAACGTCGAGATCCGCGAGCTGACAGTGCCGCCCGAGATCCAGGAGGCGATGAACCGCCAGATGTCGGCCGAGCGCGTCCGTCGCGCCGTCGTGCTCGAGGCGGAGGGCACGCGCCAGGCGAACATCACCGTCGCCGAGGGCGAGAAGCAGGCGGCCATCCTGCGCGCCGAGGGTCAACGCCAGGCCGCAATCTTGAACGCCGAGGGCCTGGCCAAGGCTCTGGTGACGATCTCCGCCGAGGCCAAGAAGGTCGACACGAACACGATGGGCCTGCAGTACCTGGACGCGATCAAGAAGCTGGCCGAAGGCCCGGCCTCGAAGTTCTTCTTCCCGCTCGAGCTGACCAAGCTCGTCGAGCAGTTCGGACCGGGGAAGCTGAAGAGCTAAGGAAAGCGCTCAACTCGTCGCCGCTCGATTCGCGGTTGATTGCCCGGCCGGTGGTGTCTAGGCGACCGCCGGCTCGAACGATGTCACCGCCAGCGTGATCTCAAGACCTTTCAGCGCCTGCGAGACCGGGCAGTTCGCCTTCGCCTGCTCGGCCTTGGCCCGAAACGCCTCCTCGCTGAGACCGGGCACACGACCGCTCAACTCGAGCTCCGACTTGGTGATGCCGGTGCCCGGGATGAAGGTGACCGTCGAGCGCACGTCGAGCTCATCGGGCGGTGTACCGCCCTCGGCCAGGAGCAGCGAGAAGGCCATGGCGAAACAGGAAGCGTGTGCGGCGGCGATCAGCTCCTCGGGACTGGTTTTTCCGTCCGAGGCCTCGGCCCTGGATAGCCAGGTGACCGGCAGCTTGCCGAGCGCTCCGCTGCCGCTCGACTCGATAGTCCCGGCGCCGTCGAACAACCCGCCTTTCCACGTTACGGCTGCAGTCCTCTTGGCCATCTCGTATCCCCCCGTCTCGACGACAACGCCTGTGAGTAGGAGCTTTCCCCGCCCGACCAGTCCTAACCCCCGGCAGGCAGAGCTTCGGCGCCGCAGCGGTCGCGAGCGCCCGGCGGAACAGGCTCCTAGGCGATTACGTCGATCGGCCGCGCCGTAGCGCTGATCGCGGGCTCGGATGCCCGGGCAGTCTCTAGCTCGTAGACGCGCGTGAAGGCGGCGATCGCCACCTCGAGCTGGTCTCGCCCGGGCTCGCGAGTAGTCAACCGCTGCAGCCAGAGGCCCGGTGCGAGCAGCGCCTTCAAGAACCGGCTCGAGCGGTGCTTACCGGCAAAACGGATCAGCTCGTAGGCGATCCCGGCGATCGGGAAGAGCATGACGATGCGGCTGACGATGAGCCAGAGGAGACTCAGGTGCCCGGCGATCAGGCCGAGCGTCCAGTAAACGAAAATCGCGATGACCATCACCCAGAGCATGAAGGCGGTACCGCAGCGGGGATGGATGACGCTGTAGGGCTCGACGTTCTCGGGGGTCAGGTCCTCTTTCGCCTCGTAGGCGTTGATGACCTTGTGCTCGGCGCCGTGATAGGCCCAGAGGCGGCGTATGTCGGGAAGCAGCCCCACGAGAGCCATGTAGGCGATGAGCACGGTCACTCTGAGCGCGCCCTCGGCGAGCACGAACACGCTGTTACTGAGATGCGGCAGCACGAGGCGCGTGACCGCCGCCGGCCCGACCTTGAACAACGCCAGCGCGAACGCGATTGCGAAGACGAACATCCCGGCAATGGCCCAGCGGCCGAGCTCGATGCTTTCCTCGCCCTCCTCGCCTTCGGCCGCGTACTCCGTCGAGATGGCAAGCGCGCGGAAGCCAATCGCAAGCGACTCGCCCAGCGCCATCACGCCCCTGATGACGGGCAGCCTGAAGATCAGATGCCGCTTCATCAGAGAGTCGACCGGGTGCCAGACTTCGGCCAGCTCACCGTTTGGCTTGCGCACCGCCACCGACCAGTAGGAGGGGCTGCGCATCATCACGCCCTCGATCACGGCCTGGCCGCCGTACATTGTCGACTGCTTGGCGAGCAGCGGGAGATGGAGGAAGCGGCGTAGGCGCTTTCTCTCGGGGCTTAACGTCGCGACGCTGACGCCCGGCTTGCGCGACCGAAAGAGCATCTCGGCCCTCGGAGGCTCACGCCTTCTTGGCGCGAGTTGCCTTGTCGGCTTTTTCGAGCCGGCGCTGGAAGCGCTCGACGCGGCCGCCGGTGTCGACGAGCTTCTGCTTGCCGGTGTAGAAGGGGTGGCAGGCCGAGCAGATCTCGACGTGGAGCTCGGGCTTTACCGAGCGCGTCTCGAACTCGTTGCCGCAAGCGCAGCGAACTACCGTGCGCATGTATTCGGGATGGATATCAGCCTTCATCTGGATCGAGGATACCAGAGGCGGTACGGGGCGCCACGTTGCCACCGGAGACAACAGCGATCACTGTAGTGCCGGGCTCGGGCTTGTAGACGCCGGCCAGAAGCGCGGCGGTCGAGACGGCGCCGGCCGCCTCGCAGGCGAGCTTGGCTCGCTGATAGAGGAAGCGCATGCCCTCGCGGATCTCCTGCTCGCTGACTAAAACGACGTCGTCGACCTTGTCCTTGGCGATGGCGATGCAGTGGTGCCCGGCAAAGGGCGCCGAAAGCCCGTCGGCGATCGAGTCGGGCTTGACGCGAACCCATTGTCCTCCGGCCAGACCCGCATACAGCGCCGCCGATTGCTCGGGCTCGACGCCGATCACCTTGACGTCCGGGCGCAACGCCTTGACCGCCGTGGCAATACCGGCGACGAGGCCGCCGCCGCCGACCGGCACCAGGATGGCGCCGACCTCGGGCGTGTCCTCGAGCATCTCCAGCCCGAGCGTGCCCTGGCCGGCAATGATGAAGGGGTCGTCGAAGGGGTGAACCATGACCATTCCCGTCTCTTCGACCAGCTCGTCGGCGCGGTCGAAGGCCTCGTTCGCGTCCTCGGCCTCCAGATCGACGTCGGCGCCGTAGGCGCGTGTGGCGGCGATCTTCTGCGGGCTGGCGCCCTGCCACATCACGACCCTGCTGGCGATGCCCTCCAGCGAGGCGCCGTAGGCGATCGCCTGGGCGTGGTTCCCGGCCGAGACGCCGATCACTCCGCGGGCCTTCTCCTCGTCCGTGAGCGTAGCCAGCTTAGAGAGGACGCCTCTGGCCTTGAAGGCGCCCGTGCGCTGGAAGAGCTCGGCCTTGAGCAGGACATTCGCGCCGGTGAGCTCGCTCAGTTGCGCCGAAGAGAAGGTCGGCGTGTGATGCAGGCGGTCGCCGATAGCCTCGCGCGCCGCGAGCACTTCCTCGATGCCGATCTTCCTCAGCTCGCTATTCATGAGCTGATCGTACCCGTTCCCGCCGATAGTCCGCCCGCGTCGCGGGCGTCGACTATCGGCGGTATGACCTGTGTGTACGAGTCACCGCGCCTACGGCGCGGGTGCCTCGTCTGCTCCTACGAGCGTGCTCGGCTCGCCGTGGTTGTGGTCAGTGTTCGGGGTGAACTAGCCGGGGGATGGCGTTTGGTGAGCCGCGCCCGCGCAGGTCGGTCGCGGCGGCCAGGAATAAGCCTCTTTCCACCGACGAAAGTCGCCAGACTTTTGTCGGCTAAGGCGCGCCCGCCAGGTCGGTCGCAGCGGCCAGGAGTAAAGCCGCTTTCCAGCGACGAAAGTCGCCAGACTTTTGTCGGTTAAGGCGCGCCCGCCATGTCGGTCGCGGCGGCGAGTGGAGAGAATGGTTTCCTCATCGCGTGTGCGCTATGACCTTTAAGGCTTCCGTAGGCCTTGATAGTGTCCCGCGCTGCGGTCTACTGGGCACAGGGATGCGGAAGAGAAACTTTCTACAGGGGCTCTCTCTGGCAATCGTCGCCTCGTCGCTTGTCGTACCGCTTGCGTCAGGCGGCAGCAAGGCTGTGCCCCGGCTCGTCTTCCCGGTTGTGGGGCCTGTCGCCTACGCGAACGACTTCGGCGCTCCGCGCGGACGCCAGGCCCACCAGGGCAACGACATCATGGCGGTCAAGAAATCGCTTGCGGTAGCCGCAGAAGACGGCAAGGTCAAGTTCTGGACCAGCTCGCCGAGCGCCGGCTGCATGCTCTACCTGTACGGGCGCAGCGGAACGATGTACCAGTACATCCACCTGAACAACGACCGCACGATGAAAAACGACAACAAGGGCAAGTGCGTCCAGGGAACCGCCTACGCCAAGGGGCTCAAGAACGGCGCCAGTGTTGAGGCCGGCCAGCCGATCGGTTTCGTGGGTGACTCGGGCGATGCCAACGGAATCGCGTCCCACCTGCATTTCGAAGTACATCCGCGCGGCGGCGGGGCCGTCAGCCCGTACCGCTACCTCAAGCGCAGCCGCGTTCTCCTCTTCGCGGCCAAGCCGGGCACGCAAACGTCGCTGACGTTGAAAGGAAAACTGATCGCGGCTGATTCCGCGGCCGGGACACTGGAGATGCTGGTTAGCGATGTTGCCAGCTCTACCGGGTTTCGGCTCAAGAAGCTCTCACGCAAGCTCACCCTCGAGCTCTCGTCCGACGCGACGGCGGGTTACGACTACGGCGCCGGCGTCTCGCTCGAAGCGCTCGACAACCTGGCCCCCGGGGCGGCGATCGAAGTCACGACCACGGTCGCCCCCGTCACTCTCGAGACCGAGTCGGGCGCGGCGCTCGCTCTCTCAACCTCAGTGGTTACGCTCATCACCTAGCCGCATCGGTTCCCATACGTGGCCGGCTGGGCGAGCCGCTGGCGCAGCAACGTATTGTTCGATATCGTACCGTTCGATATCGAATGAATGACTCGCCGCGTAAAACCTCGCAGCAAATGAGGCAGGGCGGTTTTCTCGTCTCGAAGATCCATCAGCTTTCGGGTCGCGTCTTCGCGCGCAAGCTCCGCGAGCACGGGATCGAGAAGATCAACCCCGCCCAGGGGCGGATTCTGTTCGTCCTCTGGCAAGAGGACGGGATCTCGATCCAGGAGCTGGCCAGGCGGACATCGCTTGGGAAGTCGACGCTGACCAGCATGCTCGATCGGCTCGAGCGCGCCGGCGAGTTGAGGCGCGTTCCGGCCGAGAACGATCGTCGCAAGACGCTTATCTGCCTGACGGAGAAAGATCGCGATATGCGTGTTACCTACGACCGTGTATCGACCGAGATGACCGACCTCTACTACGGCGGCTTCCGTCCGGCGGAGATCGACGTATTCGAGCGCGAGCTGGCACGCGTTCTGGCCAATCTAGAGCGAGCCGCGCGGCTCGAAAAGGAGAGCGAAAAATGAAGGAAGAGGAAGCGCGCCGAAAGGCTCTGGCGCTCGTCGAGAGATCGGGAATCGCCCTGGTGGGGTCAAACAGCGAGGACGGTCATCCCTGGATCAAGGCGATGCTGAAGATGGAGACCGACGAGCTGACGATGGTCTGGTTCAGCACCAATACCTCCTCCAGGCGCGTGACTCAGTTTCGAAACGATCCTCGCGCCTGCGTCTACTTCGTCGACTTCTCCGACTGGATGGGGTTGATGCTGACCGGAGAGATCGAGGTGTTGAACGACGCGGAGTCCAGGCAGCGATTGTGGCGCGACGGATATGAGAAGTACTACCCGCTCGGCATCAGCGATCCCGACTACACGGTGCTGCGCTTCAGCGCCGCGAGCGCGAACTACTACCACCAGCTCGACAATCTCACCTTTACGCCCTGAACGGCGTATCGAAGACTGTTATTAAACGGCCGCCGGCGCGGCGCGCAGGAAGTCGACTATCGCGCTCGTCGGCGTACCGGGAGTGAATACCTCGGCCACGCCCTGTTGCTTGAGCGTCTCGACGTCCGCGGCGGGGATTGTCCCCCCCACAACGACCAGCACATCATCGACTCCCTGGCCGTGCAATCCCTCGAGCACCCGCGGCACCAGTGTCATGTGCGCACCCGAGAGGATCGAGAGCCCAACGGCGTCGGCATCCTCCTGAATCGCCGTCTCGACGATCTGATCGGGCGTCTGGTGCAGCCCGGTGTAGATGACCTCCATGCCGGCATCGCGCAGCGCGCGCGCAACCACCTTTGCGCCGCGGTCGTGCCCGTCCAGACCGGGCTTGGCAATGACTATGCGGATCGGATCGGGCATGCGCGCCAGTATAAGGGTCTATCCCGTTAGGGACGCGTAGACCTAGCGGGATAGACCCTAAGCCCGGTTGCTCGATTGGGACGTATCTAGTCGGAGGCGCCGGGTCGCCAGAGCCGCTCTTCGCCTCCGGCCGCGACGCGGGCAAGGATGAAGAGAAGATCAGACAGCCGGTTGAGGTAGACGGCGATGAGCGGGTTTTGCTCGCGCTCGCGCGCCGCGCCGAGCACGTCCCGTTCGGCGCGGCGACAGATCGCGCGCGCCTGATGCAGGCGGGCGCCGGCCTCGCCGCCGCCGGGCAGAACGAAGCTGCGCAGCGGCTCGAGCTCTGCGTTCAGCTCGTCGCAAAGGTGCTCGAGCGACTCGACGCATTCCTGACCGATTCGCAACCGTTCGCGCGAGCCTTCGGCCGGCGGGACGCTGAGATCGGCGCCCAGATCGAAGAGCTCGTTCTGAATCCGCTCCAGCAGCGAGCGCAGTCGCTCGGGCGTGTCCGCGGCGAGCGCCAGCCCGATCGCGGCGTTGAGCTCATCGAGCGACCCGATCGCCGTAATCAGAGGGTCGGTCTTGCCGGTACGCGTGCCGTCGCCGAGGCTCGTTTCGCCGCCGTCGCCGCTGCGCGTATAGATGCGAGTCAGGCCGACCGGCTCATCCCGTTTGCGACCTTTCATTTCTCCTCTCCTGCAGCTCGACGATCGCCTATTCTCATCATCTACCTGTTTCAGTTCTATCTTTACCGACAACGAGCGATAGATACTCACGGTTCTGGGCACACGAGCCGATACAGCACCAAACACGAACGGCCGTGACCAGGGAGAAGACGAACACTTTATGAGCGATCAAGGCGAACAAGGACAGGTTCCCGAGCCCCCCGGGCTAGAAGGTAGAGGAGAGCTGCCGTCGCGCCCAACCGTGCGCGAGAGCTTCCGCCGCGGTCTCTTCGTTCGCCTGCCGACCGAAGGCGAGGCCGAAGAAGGGCTTGCCGGAGCCGAACAGGGCGCTGAGGATCAGGGCCAGGGCCTTGCCGACCAGTACCCCGAGCAGGTCGCCGATCCGTACCCGGGCTGGCGCCAGGCGGCCGACGGCAGCTGGGAAGCCGTGGGCCCGGAGGCCTACGACTACGCCGAGGGCTCCGAGCCGGCCGCTCCCGAGCCCTATCCCGAGATCGACCAGAGCGCCAACTTCGCCTCGGTCGCCGGCGGCGAGCCGTTCAGCCACGATGAAGCGAGCGCGGAGGAGCCCGCTTGGACGTTCACTCCCGAACAGGAAGTGCCGCAGGTCGCCGAGGAGGCACCCGTCCCCGAGATGCCGCAGCCGCCCGAGGTCGTCCCCGTGACGCCGCAATCATCCGAAGTGGTGTCCGGAGTGATGCCGGAAGCCGCGGCCGAGCCGGTGGCCGAAGTGGCGCCCGCCGTCGAGCCGGCGCCGAGCCTGGAGGCGGCAGCCGAAGTAGTACCCGAGCCCGTTGCCGAAGTTGCGGCGACGCCCGAACCGGCGGCCGAAGTCGCACCTGCAGCCGAGGCGGCGCAGGTCACAGAGGATCCCGTTGCTGGAGCCGACTTTTACATCTCGGCCGACGCCGAGTTGCTCGAGGGCGACATGCCCGTCTACGGCGAGAAGGAGAACGTGCCGCCGCGTTTCGCGGGCTCCGGTCTCGGCGAGCCTTTCTTCATCGAGTTCGGCGACCTGGCGCGAACGCTTACCGGGCTGCGCCGCCTGCTCCCGAAGGGAACCCGGCTCACCTACAACTACGACTACGAGCGAGCCTGGGTGAGGACCTCCGCGGACATCGATCTCCCCTCCTTCGCCGAGCGCATCGAGGCGCCCGCGGCGGAGGGCGAAAAAGCGTCGTCCTGACGCTCTCGGCAGATTCTTATTTGACGGCAGGGGTTATCTGGCCGTACTCTCAGGGGGAGATGACGAACTCGACCCCGCGGATGACTTGGGTGTGGCTCTGGCGCAGCGAGCGGGGCGGGAGCGTCGCCTGGACCTGATCTAGGACGCAAACCCGTTTCGCTCGAGACCTTCCGATGGGAGGTCTTTTTTCTTGCCCTTATTCCGCCCCGAATGAAAGCTATGAGTCAAACAAAGAACATTCCAAGATCGATCGCCTCGGACCTCTTGACGCCGCTCGGCGCCTACCTGCGCCTACGCGGACAGGGCAGCGCGTCGTTCCTGCTCGAATCCGTCGAGCACGGCCGGCTGGGACGCTACTCGCTGGTCGGATACGGCTCGCGCATCGTTGACTTCGACGAGGCCGAACGCCTCGGCGAACCGGTCGTGGGCTATCTCTCCTACGACTACGTCGCCCGGCTGGAGCCAACGGTGCCCCTGCCCGATACCGGCCCCGGCGATCCCGAGAGCCAGTTTGTCGTCCCGGAGACGCTCGTCCGCTTCGATCATGCGCGCGGGGTCGCCGAGATCGTCTACGGAGACGCCGAAGAGACCATCGCCCGCTTGACGGGGCCGAGACCGGAGATGCCGAACGGGCGCGGCAAGCGCGGTCAACTGCGGCGCTATCCCGACCAGGCGACCTACGAAAAATGGGTGCGGCGCTCGAAGGAGTACATCAAGGCCGGCGACGCCTTCCAGATCGTCGTCTCACAGCGCGCCGAGCGACCCACCTCCGCCAGCGCTCTCGATCTATACAGGGCGCTCAGGCGCATCAACCCGTCCGAGTACCTATTCCTGCTCGAGCTCCCGGACGATCTGGCGCTGGTCGGCTCGTCGCCCGAGACGGTCGTGAAGTGCGAGGGCATCCGCGCCAGCCTCAATCCGATCGCCGGCTCGATCAAACCGGGCGAAGGGGACGAGCAGGCGCTGCTCTCGTCCGAGAAGGACCGGGCCGAGCACGTCATGCTCGTCGATCTCGGGCGCAACGATCTCTCGCGCGTCTGCCTGCCGGGAAGCGTCCGAGTCGAGCGCTTCATGCGGCCGGAGCGCTTCTCGCACATCACCCACCTGATCTCCGAGGTGATCGGCGAGCTCCAGCCCGGAACGACGCCCTTCGACCTGCTTCGTGCCTGCTTCCCCGCCGGAACGGTCTCCGGCGCGCCCAAGGTTCGGGCGATGCAGATCATCTCCGAGCTGGAGCGCTACCGGCGCGGCATCTACGCCGGCGCGGTCGGCTACTTCGACCCCACTACCTCCTCGTTCGACACCTGCATCGCTATTCGCTCGCTCGTGCTCTCCGGCGGCGTCGCCCATCTGCAAGCCGGCGCCGGGTTGGTGGCCGACTCTGACCCCACCTCCGAGTACGAGGAGTGCCTGAACAAGCTCGCGGCCGTCGAAGCCGCGATCGAGCTGGCGGAGGCTGAGCAATGATCCTGTTGATAGACAACTACGACTCGTTTACCTACAACCTGGCTCACCTCTTCGGCGAGCTCGGGGCCGACGTGGTCGTAAGGCGTAACGACGCGATCAGCGCCGAGGAGGCCGAAGAGCTCACTCCCTCTTACCTCGTCATCTCCCCCGGTCCCGGCGTGCCGGCGAGCGCCGGCGTCTCGATCGAGCTGATCAAGCGCCTGGGCACACGCGTGCCGACACTCGGCGTCTGCCTCGGCCATCAGGCCATCGTGGAAGCCTTTGGCGGAACGGTCGGTGCCGCCAAGACGCTCGTCCACGGCAAGTCGAGCGCCGTTCACCACGACGGCCGCGGCATCTTCAGTGGCTTGCCGCAGGACTTCGAGGCCGGCCGCTACCACTCGCTCGCCGTCCACGAGTTGCCCGACTGCTTCGAGATCTCGGCCTCGGGCGGCGACGAGGTAATGGCCGTACGGCACAGGCTGTTCCCCATCGACGGCGTTCAGTTTCACCCCGAGTCGGTCCTGACACCCGCCGGCCCCGAGCTGGCGAAGAACTTTCTGGAGGGAAGACGATGACCATCCAAGAAGCGATCGCGAAAGCGCTCGACAGAAGCGACTTCACGCGCCCGGAAGCGTATGAGGTCATGAACGAGATCATGTCCGGCCAGGCCACCGACGCGCAGATCGCCGGCTTTCTCGTCGCGCTGCGAGCCAAGGGAGAGACCTCCGAGGAGATCGCCGGCTGCGCCGAGGCCATGCGCGCGCACGTGGTCACGGTCGAGCCCAAGCGAACCGACCTCGTCGACGTGGTCGGAACCGGCGGCGACGGCCAGTGCACGATCAACATCTCGACCGCGGCCGCGCTCGTCGCCGCGGCGGCCGGCGCCGGCGTGGCCAAGCACGGTAACCGCGCCGCCTCGTCGGCCTGCGGCTCGGCCGACGTGCTCGAGGCGCTCGGCTTCAACCTCGATCTCACGCCCGAGCGAATCGCCCGCTCGATCGACGAGCTCGGCTTCGGTTTCATGTTCGCGCAGGCGCACCACCCGGCGATGAAATACGCCGGCGGAGTGCGCAGGGAACTGGCTACGCGCACGATCTTCAACATCCTCGGCCCGCTCACCAACCCGGCCGGAGCCCGTTGCCAGATGATCGGCGTCTACTCGAAAGAGCTCGTGCGACCGATCGCCGAAGCTCTGGTTCAACTCGGTAGCGAGCGCGCCTTCGTCGTTCACGGCGCCGGCGGCCTGGACGAGCTCTCGCCGATCGGCCCCAACGACGTCTGCGAAGTTCGGCACGGCAAGGTAGTCGAGCGCGTCATCGATCCGCTCGAGTACGGCATTCCGCGCTGCGAGCTGGAGGTTCTGCGCGGAGGCGACCCCATCGCCAACGCCGCCGCCATCCGCGACGTCTTCTTGGGCTCGAACGGAGGCCGCCGCAACGCCATCCTGCTGAACGCGGCGGGCGCAATCGCCGCCGCCGGAATGGCCGAAGATCTAGCCGAAGGGCTCGAGATCGCTATCGAGACGGTCGCTTCGCGCAAGGCCGACGAACGGCTCGAGCAGCTGATCGCCTTCTCGAACGAAACGGTTGGGACAACGGCCTGATGGGTCGCTTCCGCGACGCTCTCGCCCGGCCCGGCTTGCAGGCGATCGCCGAGGTCAAGCGCCGTTCGCCCTCGGCCGGAGACCTGCGCCCAAGCGCCGACCCGGCCGTTTTAGCGCGCGGGTTCGCCTTGGCCGGCGCGGCGGCCGTCTCGGTGCTGGTGGACGAGCGCTTCGCCGGCTCTATCGACGACCTGCGCGCCGCCCGGGCAGCGACCGACGCGCCGCTCATCGGCAAGGGCTTCTTCTCCGAGGAGAGCCAGATCGGCGAGCTGGCAGGTGCCGGCGCCGACGCCTTCCTGCTCATCCTGCGTGATCTCAGCGACGAGCAAGTAGTGCGCCTGCGCGCCTACGGCGCCGAGCTCGGTCTGGACGCGCTCGTCGAGGCGCACGACGCCGACGAGTTGAGGCGCGGCCTGGCGCTCGACGCCGATCCGATCGGAGTCAACTGCCGCGATCTATCCAGCTTCGCGATCGATCGCCGGCGGCAGCTCGAGCTTCTGGCCGGCATCCCGTGCGGGCGTGTGATTGTGGCCGAGAGCGGTATCTCGTCGCGCGCCCAGGGTGCGGCGGCCGAGCTGGCCGGGGCAAACGCCGTCCTGGTTGGATCGGCGCTCATGCGTGCCTCCGACCCGGTGGCCAAGCTTCGCGAGTTGATCTCGCAACCGCTGGTCAAGGTCTGCGGTCTCACCCGCCAGGAAGATGTGGACGCCGCGGTAGAGGCCGGCGCCGACATGGCCGGCTTCGTGCTGGCCGAGGAGAGTCCGAGGCAGGCCCCGGGCGTGCTCGCCGTGCCCGAGACGATGCTCTCGGTGGCGGTGTTGGTCGGCGAGCGGCGCGAGACCGGCGCCGATCTCACTCAGCTCTACGCCCGCGAGGGCGGGCACCGTGGCCGCAACGCCGTTCTCCTCCTGGGGGAAGAGCCGGTCGCCGAGGTACTCGACCTGCCCTGGGAGGGCCAGGACGCCGGTCACCTGAACAGCGTCGCCGTAATCGCGCGAGAGAAGAGAGTGATGCTCGCCGGCGGTCTTGGCCCGGAGAACGTGGCCGCGGCGATCGAGCGAGTCCGGCCCTGGGCCGTCGATGCCTCGTCGGCGCTCGAGCTCGCGCCCGGCATCAAGGATCACGAGCGCATACGCGAGTTCGTACAGGCGGCTCGGCTTGTCGCCCACACGCGCGTGTAGGTAAAAGAACAACGAAGAGAGGAGCTTTCAGTTGCCATCGTCACCAGCCAAGAAGAACTCCCCGGCAGAAGGCCGCGGCCTCTACGGCGGCTACGGCGGGCGCTACGTCCCCGAGACGCTCATTCCCGCGCTCGAAGAGTTGGAGGCGGGCTGGCGCGCGGCGCTCGACGACGATGGCTTCGCGAGCGAGCTGAACGAGCTTCTAACCAACTACGGCGGCCGTCCGACGCCGCTGACTCAGACGGTGCGCTTCTGCCCCGGCAAGCGCATCTACCTCAAGCGCGAGGATCTGCTGCACACGGGCGCGCACAAGCTCAACAACGCGCTCGGCCAGATAGTGCTGGCACGCAGACTTGGCAAGAAGCGAATCGTCGCCGAGACGGGCGCCGGTCAGCACGGAGTCGCCACCGCCACCGTCTGTGCCCGCTTCGGGCTCGACTGCGTCGTCTACATGGGTGTCGAGGACATGCGCCGTCAGCGGCCCAACGTGGAACGCATGCAGCTGCTCGGTGCCGAGGTTCGTCCGGTCGACATCGGTACGCAAACGCTGAAGGAGGCGACCAGCGAAGCCATCCGCGACTGGATCACCAACGTCGACACGACTCATTACCTGATTGGCTCCTGCGTCGGGCCTCACCCCTACCCCGAGATCGTGCGCGAGCTGCAATCGGTGATCGGGCGCGAGTCGAGAGAGCAGATCCTGGAGCGCGAGGGTCGCCTGCCCGAGGCCGTGATCGCCTGCGTCGGCGGTGGCTCGAACTCGATCGGGATGTTCGCCGGCTTTCTCGATGACGCCGAAGTGAAGCTGTACGGCGTCGAG
>Ga0209745_1001637_pt1 | contig 13183 bp, 5 predicted proteins | sample BarGraNGADG00312_FD_184495 | JGI IMG/M metagenome (GOLD analysis project Ga0209745, IMG submission 184495) | Arctic peat soil microbial communities from Barrow, Alaska - Barrow Graham LP Ref core NGADG0004-312 (SPAdes) (version 2) | ecosystem: Environmental > Terrestrial > Soil > Wetlands > Peat ... | reverse complement strand
TCCTTCATTATGGCGGGCGCTGTGGGGCGTACTGGAATCGAACCAGTGACCTCTTGCCTGTCAAGCAAGCATTCTGAACCAACTGAACTAACGTCCCGTTGGGGGCAAAGATAGGAAAATTTAAAAATTGATGACTACTCGATCATCACAGGGGTGTTGAATGAGAAGAGGAAGGATGATCCTTTACCCGGTATCGACTCAACCCAGATGCGGCCTTTCATCAGCTCTGCCAGCCGTTTGCATATCGCCAGTCCCAGTCCCGCTCCCTGAACCTTCGGCACATCCTCGTTCCAGTACTGAACGAACGGTTTGAATATGTCTCCCAGCCTGTCGGGTGAAATACCCTGCCCTGTATCGCTTACAAAATAAGTGACTGCATACCTGTTCTCATTGCGGGCGATCCTGTAACCATATTTTATCTCGCCCTCCTCTGTGAACTTGATGGCATTGCTAATCAGGTTACTGAAGATCTGACTCAGCCGAAGCTCATCAATATACTGAAATACATTATGTTTTGTCTTGTCAATAACCGGCGTCATCACCAGGCTCTTTTTACCTGCCGCCTCCTGCTCGTAGACTATGGAAGAAGCCATTGAGGTAACGAAACCATTGATCTCAACGTTCGTATATTTAATCTCCATGTTGTTGCTCTCAATGCGTGACATGTCGATCATGTCATTGATGAGCCTCAGCAACCTCTGTGAGTTGATCTCTATAAGCTTGACCATCTCCGTCTTCTCCTCTTTAGTCGTTTTCATGGAGGTGAGGATATTGACGAAACCCATCATGGCATTAAGCGGTGTCCGTATCTCATGACTGAAGTTAGCGAGGAATGTTGTTTTGAGCCTGTCGGACTCCTCTGCCTGCCGGCGTGCCGTGATCAGGTCATCCATGATCTTCTGTGTCTCTGTTATGTCCTGGCATGTGCCGTATCGGTATAACAACCTGCCGTTCTCATCATACTTTGCATTTGAGTTGACGGCGATAGCCTTGACCTTGCCTGCAGGAGTGATGATCCTGTAGTGCATAGAATAGGACTCTTTTTTATGCTCGATGGCATCTTCCAGAGAAGAGATAAGAAAAGATCTGTCTTCAGGATGCGTATAGGAGATATTTTCCTGGTAAGAGAGAGATAGAGTTGAAGGTTCATCCATATATATCCTTGCTATCTCTTCCGATCCGATATACCTGTCTGTCTCCGGACGGTACTCCCACCATCCGAAGTGTCCTATGCGCTGCGCCTCCCTGAGGCGTTCCTCATTCATTTCCAGCGCCCTGCGTATACGGTATTCCTCAGTAACATCATTTATCAGGCTGATATGATACCTGTCAAGGAAACGAGTCTGAACCTTTACGGTAATTATCTTGCCGTCCTTGCGCCGTGCCGGTCTGACAGTCTGTTCAATGGTCTTTGATCCTAAAACGCGTGCGGTCTCCTCAGGTTCAGTCGACAGGTCAAGGGGGGTCATTTTCTGCAGCTCCTCCTGGCTGTAGCCAAACAGCTCGGCAGCTGCCCTGTTCGTCTTGATAAACCTGTTTGTGGCGTTATCGATGAGCATTATAGCATAGCCTGCCTGGTCAAATACCTCCTTATACTTATTGAAGGAATTGCCTGCAATTATACGCTGAAAAAAACGCCCCGACAGGAGACTCGTCACTTTTCCCTAAAGTTAGATTGTAATGCAGCTGCAAAAATATATTTTTTTCAGATATCCCGGTTATAATGACCCAACACAGATAAACTTACGGGAGATAGTCATGCCTTCATCGTCAGTTGCAGTGATGATATGCTCTCCTTTATTTACCTGCAGCTCCATCTGGTGCATATGCTTTGTCATTCCGACATACCTGTTGTCAAGATGCCAGTATATCACAGCATTTCGTCGACGGTGGGCTATCTCCGGTAGCATTGACATAAGCTGCCCCTGCAGGCTTCTTGGGATGAAGATCTTTGCGTCACGGGGAGGGTACAGGAATTCCATCGAAGGTACCTGCCTGTCATCAGTGCAGCCCGGACGAAACGGAGGAAGGGTTCTGTAAGCGGGATTGCGCATCCGGTAATAGTACTCCATTGCAGGGGGCAGGACGAACCATGAGCTACGAAACATCTCCCCGGGTTGGGCGCAGGAAATATTGACCCTGTATTTGCCGGTTGTATCAAGATTTATTACGGTATGGTAAGGACAGGCCTCGCTTTTCAGTCCGGCTGACGGGATCCATTCTTCGCGTTTTTCATTGCAGTCGGGCCCTGCCCTGAATCCGCTGGCGGCACATATTTCGGTGAGTGTCATGCCCTCTTCGGGACGCGCAAACCATCCGCCAGGCTCTAACAATCTGAAGATATCAAAGAGCAGCGGCGCTGCCGATGATATACCTGAAAGGCCCGGCCTTCCCTCACCGTCAGCGTTGCCGGCCCAGACAGCAACCACGTATGCGGGAGTGGTGCCTATGGCCCATGCATCGCGGAAGCCAAAGCTTGTGCCAGTCTTCCATGCTATGTCAGGTGCGTTGCCGAAATACCGCCATCCTGTCTCTGTCTCCGGTCTGTTGACGCGTTGCAGAGCTTCATATGTAAGCCATATTGCCGGAGCTGTCAGAGGCGGAGAAGGATCGGAAATAAGCTTTTGTTCTTCAATATTAACAAGTCGTGGCGCGTGCCAGTCTTCAGCATGATACTCTTTACCGGTGTTAATGTTATTCAGCACGCGCGCCATTGAGGCATATGCTCCGGCCAGCTCCCAGAGACTCGCCTCTCCTCCTCCGAGGATAAGCGAGAGGCCGTAATGTGATGCGGGTTTATCAAAAGTGGTGAACCCCACCCTGTGCAGCAGGTTCAGGAAACGTTCTTCATTCATCATCTGCAGCATACGCACGGCTGGTATATTAAGCGACCGCGCCAGGGCGTCACCGGCAGGGACAGCACCACTGTAGGAAAAGTCGGAGTTCTCAGGACGAAAACCCGGGAAGCGTGTTGGGATGTCCGGAACGAGAGCATTGGGTAGCATCTCTCCGGCTGTAAGCAACCCTGCATACAGGAATGGCTTCATGATACTGCCTGTGCTGCGCGGCGAGGGGATCATGTCGACATCGCGCCCATAGATGCCTGCCGTATCAGGAAGGGTGCTGTTGCCGGTATAGGCAAGCACATTGCCGCTGGAAACCTCTACTATCAGGGCGGCAGCATTGTAGATGAGGTTACCCTCCAGCACTGCCTGATGACTGTTTACCAGCGCTGAGACTTCTTTCTGCAGCATAGGGTCGATGGTGGTTTTTACTCTCTTGCCCGGATCGTCAATCCATAAACGACTGGTGAGATGAGGAGCAAGAGAAGGCATAGGCAGTGCAACATCCGGTAGAGGTTCACTTATAGCAAGGGAACATGTCAGGCTGTCAATTATTTTCCTCTTTGCCAGTAATAACAGTAAGCCGTCTCTCTTCTCCTGCAACCGTTCCGAATGCCGCCCGGGATAAATAAGTGACGGGGCATTGGGAAGCACAGCCAGCGTGGCTGCCTCAGCCCAGGTCAGATCGTGACTGTTGCGTCCCGTGTATCGCCAGGCCGCTGCCTCAAGACCGACAGTGTTACCCCCGAATGGAGCGTTGGCGGCATAGAGCAGGAGTATTTTTCTTTTGGACCGAAACAATTCAAGCTTGAGCGCCGAAAGCATCTCAATGATCTTTCCCGAGTATGTCCTTTCAGGATTTCCGCGTGCCAGTCGCGCTACCTGCATGGTAATTGTGCTGCCGCCGCGAACGGTCTCGCCGGCCCTGATGTTATCGGCAAGGGCCTTGATTACTGCTACCGGGTTAACTCCGGGGTGCCACCAGAACCATCTGTCCTCGTAGTTTATCAGGCAGGTGACATATTTTTCAGGCAGGTTGTCAGGTGGCGGGAAGCGCCACTGCCCGTCACCTGCCGCACGGGCTCCGAGAAGTGTGCCGTCGGCAGCCTCAACAACCGTAGATAGCGGTTTATCGAATGAAGGCACCGGCGCCAGCAGAACACATGTTATCAACACTGCCCCAACTCCAAGCAGTATTTTCAGGACGATTCTCACTATTGTCTATTGCCTACTGCCTATTGCCTATTGCTATTATTCACTGACTATCACCTCACGGCCGGGACGGCGTGCTGTGACATCTCCGTCGTACATTGCTTCACATACAACGGCAGGCATCCAATACGTACCTCTGTATGAAGCTGTGAGGATGATGTAAAACTTCTTTACCTCACCCGGACCGAGGCTGAAATATGTATAAACACGATCGTCGCGGTAGTCGCGGTAGTCATATCCGCTCTCCTTTAGCTGCAGGTTTGCCTCAAAGAGGCGGGTGTTCTGTATCTCCCATCCCGAAGGCACCATCTGGGTCAGTGCCAGGTTACTTATCTTACGGAATGTCGTATTAGTAATTGTCACAAGCATCATAAACCCGCTGCCCTGTGGCAGAGAGGAAATATCAACGGTATTCTGCGACATATCCATATAATCGACTTTCATGGTAAGGTTATTCTCTGTCACCGTCCTGTCTGTGGTCAGAGGCACGCCCTGTTCCGTGAATGTCACAAACAATGGTCCTCCACTCTCATTTTCAATGACCAGTTTATTTGATGCTGCCGGTGTCAGGTTACGCATTATTGCGCCCTCTTCTGACGACAGCTTCTCTGTCTTGCCATTGAAATCGAATGTCACCTTTACCGGTTTGCTGTTGTCAGCCTTCACTGCCTTGCTGAAATTCATATATGAAAAGAGGCCCCACGCCGTTGTCTGGGTACTGTACCACTGGTCCTGACTCAGTTCTGCGGCAATCTCCTTCAGCAGCTCCAGAGCTTCGGTGGTATTACCGATGGCAGTGAGAGTATAAAGGATGATCGACTGATCCCTGAGAGTGCTGCCATAATAATATGATGAATAGTCATTATCAGGCTTAAGGTTCCTGACATCAATGAGGCTCTGTGCAACTTCAGGACGCCCTGTGGTGGCGTAAGCTGCCGACAGGAAGCATTTTGCCAGGACGGGCAGATCAGCTGTCTCACGCATACGGTTCATAGCCCCTTTGTCGGGTGTGCCGGCAAGTGCAAGGGTGAAGAGCCTGTAAGCCTGGTCATTAGCGGTGTAACGGTATTGTGGCTGATATCTCCATGATGACGCTGCGGCACGCTGATAAGTGGTCCACTTGCTCATGAACTCCGAGGGTACCACGTAACCGGCCTTACGGGCTTCAATGGCAAAATGACCTGCATACGATGTGATCCAGTCATCAGGATAGGAACCGCCGGGCCAGAGAGTCAGAGATCCTGAAGCCAGCTGTCTGGAGGCAATGCTGCGCAGGGCTTCCTGTATATTATTGCGGACAAGGGCAGGATCTGGCAGGTTATTTCCAAGAAGATCAGGCAGGTAAATCTGCGGGAACGCGGCAGAGATGATCTGCTCAGTGCATCCGTAAGGATATGATGTCAGATACCCCAACCGCTTGCTGAGGTTAACAGACGGCAGGGAGAATATCTCAACGGTTGCCGATGAGGTTCCCGCTATGCCGAATGGTGTGAAGCTCTTTTCAAATTTCTCACCTGCACCGATGGTTTTTGTCTCAGCCCTGCGTTCCGGCGGATTGGGGGTGCGGACTTCTACTTCCATATCATAGCTGGCAGTCTCACCTCCGCCTGATGCCGTGACCTTTATCACTGCCTTGCCGGGCTGCGGTGCCGTTGTGAAGAGCAGCTCCATATCCTTCTCCCCGGGCCCGGTAAAATGAACTGTTCCGGAGGGTTGAGTAAATGTCAGCATCTCATTGCCTGAAGCAGTGACGGTTACGTCAGTAATATTCTTTTCCTGTGCAAAGACCGTGACAGGCAGAGCTACCTTATCGCCCGGAGAAAGAACCCTCGGCGCAGTGGCAATGATCATAAGCGGATCAGAGACAACAACACTCTTTTCGGCAGAGCCGAAAGTATTTCCTTCCCCTGCCGCCGTGACCATCACCCTGACAGAACCGGTATACTGAGGCAGCCTGATTTTATGCGTTCCGGTCTTCCCCGGTCCAATGGTAAATGGTCCCATAAACCTCACCACCGGCACAAAACGGCGTGCCCTGTTCTTGCTCTGATCTATCACTGTCGCGTCTCCGCCGATGGCGAAGATGCTTCCCAGCTTGCCTCCGAAAGCTCCGAAGACAATATCATAAAGATCCCATGTCTTTACTCCGAGAGCATGCTTGACGAAGAACCACTTCCAGGGATCGGGTGTCCTGAACCCGGTAAGATCCAGCAATCCTTCATCTACAACGGCAAGCGTATATGTCATGCCCTGCCTGTTCTGCTCCGTGACTTTTATCTCCACCTCCTGCTGCGATCTTATCTTGTCAGCCATGCTGATCACCGGCACCAGCCTTGATGAAGGATCTTCAACCATAACAGGTATGACACCGTAAAGCCTGATTGGGGCATCATTGACTGTCTGTGAATGAGGCTGAAGCATGGTCACATACAGATATGCATTGGGAGCCATTGCCTTAGTGGCAATGACCTTTACCACCGTGTTGCCTGCCTCAGTGTTTGCCTGTGTTATATCAAGCAATCCCGTGCTGTTCTCTATGGTGATAATAGCACGGCCTTTTGCCGGTGACGGGAAGGTAAGGCTTATCTGATCGCCGACATTATACTTCTCCTTGTCTGTATTCAGCTGAAGAAGGTTTGCACCGTCATTGCCGCCGGGCTTCATGCCGTAATCCCACGGCCAGTCGACAAGCACGATCATGCCCGTGGAGTGTCCTGAGGGCAATGTGGCTCTGACAAGATAACGGCCCCATTGCTGCTTATCAACGCTGAATGAAACTTTTCCTTCACCCCCGGTGGTGTTTACGTTTTGGCTGAAGACAATATTATTGCGGTCACGCGATATATACGAACCGAGAGACTCATCATCAGACTCCCACCACCAGCGGTAGTCAAGCTTATAGACATTAATCTCCACCTCGCTGCTGAACGGCTTGCCATTCTTATCAAGGGTGACCAGCCTGACCTCGTTGGGACGGTCAGTAAAGAGAACACGTCCTGTGGCTCCCAGCGCCGGGATGTTCATTCCCACAAAGCCGGGATAAGGGGCATAGGGGAGAATTGTCTGGGTGATGCTGGCATCGCCTCCTTTTTCAAAAACCCGCGTTGTGAAGACTGCGCTGAGCATGCCCAGAGCATTGAGTTGTTCATCGGGAGTGAATGTCACAGTGGCTTCGCCGGAGCTGTTAATATTACCGTCGAAGATCGTCTTGCTCTCAAACCAGAACTGAGCAGCCGGATCATCAAAATTATACTGTCCGTATTTTTCAAAGTCTGTCTTTACCGGTTTGAGCAACAGATCTACCGTCGACTTCATATCTTTTGCCGTTGTCCCATTAAGCCATGCAACCTTCATTGTTCCTTTCATTGTTTTGCTTTCTCCTCCGGCGACGGCAGCGGGGAAGTCAAGTTTTATCTTCAGCCTGTTGGGTTTTACGGTTTCAACTTTAATAGTTTTGGTGAACGTGGCTCCGCCGATGCGCACCTGCGCCCTGTAATTTCCTGTCACCGCATCGGCAGCGGTGACGGTGGTGAAGGTTATAAAACCCTTGTCACCAAGGATGGCCGTCTGGTCATCGATGCGTTGCTCCATGGGATTATACAGTTCAAAATGCACCGGATGGCCCGCGGGAAGACCGGTGGCAACATCCCTGACAATCACTCCTAAAAAGATAGTATCGCCCGGACGCCTTACATCGCGCTCGGTGAAGAGAAAGGCCCTGATGCCATCCTGCGGGGTTTCACCGGCGACGTCAAATGAACTCATAGACAATGCACCGCCGTCGTTAAGTGACAGATAGTTGCGATTCTTATCCTTCCGCGCAATCACAAGAAACGGTTTCCTGGGGCAGGAGAGAGTTGCGATACCGGATTTGTTGGTTGTGGCGGTGCCCATGAGCTGCATCTGGTAGTCATATATCTCAGCCGTTGCCCCTTCGACAGGATTCGCGGTGCGCAGGTCATTAATAAATACCCTGAGGTTGTTGTCCGTGCCGCTCTTCGCCATAATACCAAGGTCTGAGGCAAGGATGTTGCTGACAAGTTTCTTATCAGGACTGTAAAAGGCATCACTGCAGGGATTTTCATTCTCCTGCCAGTTATAGGCGTATTCATAGAACAGGCCATCCTCGGAGAGAGAATAGTAATCGTCTGAGCTCTCCCATCCCCTGTCAAGATCAGCCTGGTCAAGCATCTCCTCGTACTTTGAGGCCTTGCGCGTTCCGGTGCAGGGGTAGAGCGAATAGGAAGGCCGCATGCCGAGCTCAATGCGGTACAGTATACCCTGCTCAGGGACGATATAATTGGCAAGGTCGATCGTAAAGAGGTTGTATTTGTTCGGATCAAAACCCGCACTGCCGGCGAGATCAATGCGTCCGCGATAAACAGGACGTCCGAACTGTTTTATGTTGCTGTATGCATTTGCGTCTCCCATGCTGTTTTGCTGCAGGAAGTAAGGCATATTGTTTTCGAAAACCTTGATGATGGTGAGGTCCACGGCGCTCAGGTTGGCAGCCATAAACGGAAATATCAGATTACCCGAGGAAGGCATGATGACACCCTTGCCTGCAGATATGAGTCCGGGTTCCGCCGGGGCGAAGTCTATGCTTCTGGTCACTGATTTGCCCAGCTTTTCACCGCGGATATTACGCAGTGATCCGTCAATTGTGACCTCTGTCACACCGATGATATTATCACCGGGGATGATAAGCAGCTTATTGGCTTCGGCGCTGACAGTGAGAGGATGGGCGGGTTTCATTGTCACCACACCTTCAAGTTCGCTTTGCGTATTTATCAGGTCGGAGAAGAATACCTCGATGCTTTTGCTGTCACCGGTGTTGACTTTTACATCGGTAAAGGTGAAGACTCTCTCTGCCGGGATGGCTACTCTCAGATCGCCTTTCGTCTTAATGCCGTACGGATTGCCGTTAAAGGTAACGGCGAGCTCATTCTCTTCCTTTCCCCTCTGTATCTTTTCAATTGTGAAAGTATGGTTGTTATTGTTGTCATGCTCCCAGGTTATTTTTTCATCACGTTTGCCGGTGCGGGCGGCGAGATACTTCTCAACCTCCGCTGCGTCCACATAATCGGAGGTTATAAGTGTGCCGGTGAGGGTATAGGTGTTTCCATTAGGAAGGTCACAGGTCATCGGGTTGAGCGTTACAGTGAAATTTTTCTCAACCGTGCGGAAGGCAAGAGGAAATAAACGAAGTTGTTCTTCCACCGACCCGAGCTTGCTGAGATCAAGTGTGCCTGTATATGATGTTGCCGGCTCAAGCGGCTTTGCAGGCCTGAACAGGAGGGTCATATCGTCTGCCCATTCCGTTGTTCCTTTTAGCGAAGGATTAAAGGAGAACAATCCCTGGACTTTGCTACTGTCAATGGTGGCTGCAAACTCCCGGGTAAAAACTATCTGCACGGCACTGCCTGCAGGAACAATTCCCGAGGTATAGGCCGATATGTATTTGCTGAAGCCTTTATCTATTACTGTTACTGCAGCAGAGGTGTCAATGCTTTTCTTTTCCTGCGGTCCTCTGCCGCATGAAAGGACTATGACAGCCAGCATGGCCGTTAGTGAAAGAAGACGACGGTTCATAATATAAGTTTTGGATGTTTTCAGACAGTGGTAATCTCAGCTCGCAGCTTCGCGATATAATCGCGTATCTCATTCAGTGTTTCAACCGTGACAGTCATCTCTGTGCCGGTGGTTTTGATTACCTGGCGCACCGTGTCAATCCTGACATCTCCCGGATGATAATAAATCTCAAAAGTATTAAACCAGCGGTTGAGGTACTTAAGTTTCTTGGTGTAAAAGACAACCATTGGATCGTCATAATAGTTTTTCATGAAGCTAAGGAGGGAAATGAGCGAATACTTCTGTTCTGCAATCTTGCCAACGACCTGCGGATCAGGGTTCTTAGGGTCATATGCCAACTGCGTGGCGAGGTACATAGCCTCTACCCAGCCTCCCATGAGCATCAGTCCCAGTGTTCCCTCGCTCCCTTCCTGGCGCAGGTGTTCGTCGATCTTCTGATAAGCATCGTTCATCAGCTTGGTGAGAGTGTCGGCATTGTTAATCTCAGCATCAACACTTCTGATAGCGTCTGCAAGAAAAGTATCCGGCATGTTAAGACGCTCACTCAGAACCTTGATGGTGTTGAAATAGCTTACCGTCTGCCTGTTGACGCCGAAGAGCTTCATGTAACCCATGTCAACTCCATAGACCCCGAGGTTCATTGCAGCCTTGTAGCTGCTCATGTAAAGATCCTGGTTCTCATGAGCCAGAATGATTGTGTCATTGAATGATAATCCGAGCCTCTCAAAAATATTGCAGACCTCTACGGGAGTGAGCAGCCCGTAATAGATCTCCCTCATCTTGGTCGTATCTTCGGGAGTGTCAGGAAGGTATGTCGAAAATACAGGGACAGGTATACGGGTTGACTTTTCTGTTTTCTTACATGATGTGGCGAAAATCATCAGTGCGCACAACGTAACGACAACAGGAAAGATTTGTCTCATGGTTCCGGAAATTTTCCACAAGTTAATAAAAAAAGATTTTCCTGTACGCGGAATTATAATACAATGCGGTTACCGAGGCCGGTTGATATTTTTTTCTGTAAGGAGGTCATCGATTTATATCTCTCCTGCAGTTCAGCAATTTTCTCATCATCGCCGGCGGCTTCAGCCATCGCTTTGCGAAGCTCCTTCTGCATGATCTTGATCTTGTCGCTCTTGAACTTCAGGACTGTGTCAGGCACGATTTCCTTCAGCAATGTCTCTTCCGTTTCGACATAAGCACCTCTTGAGCTCCATATCCTGCTGAGGGTATACTGCTCGGTGAGCATGTCAACGGCGGTAGCGCTGATGGCAGGGTCAGGGTGGTGCACAAAATGCCTGTCGCCGGGGAAAAGGCCCTGGGAGACATTAAAGGTTATTTCTGAGAAAATGGAAGCAAAGACCGGATTGTCAAAAGTGAGCTCATCCTCCGTTATCTGTGAGATGATATAGTCAGCCACTGTGGTTATAGTCTCAATACCTGTTTCACGGTCGGTGACACGTGACAGCACCTCGTCGCCGTATCTTATCAGGAGCCTCAGGAGCTCTTTCTCCGAGTAAAACGATGTCTCTTCTTTTTTCTTCTGTCTCTGAGTGATATTCTGCGGAGCAACGACAGCATCCTGCACAGGCCATGTATTACGGTCGCGGAAGCTCTGCTGCTTGCGCAGCTTCATCACCTCGTCAAGGACAACCTCCTCGGGCATGTTCAGCTGGGTGCTGCATTCTTTGATATAGACTGTGCGTGTGATCTGGTCGGGGATGACAGCTATTGAACGAACAACCTCGCGCACCAGGTTGGCCCGTCTGACGGGATCGTTCTGCGCTTCATCAAGGAGGAGCTTTGTCTTGAACCTTATGAAGTCGGTCTCATTTTCCCTGAGGTATTTTTTGAACTCTTCTTCCGAGACTTTTTTGGAGTATGAATCAGGATCTTCTCCATCGGGGAGGAGCACGATGCGGACATTCATTCCCTCCTCGAGCACCATGTCAGTACCGCGCACGGATGCCTTGATGCCCGCAGGGTCTCCGTCATAGAGGATTGTTATGTTGGGAGTGAAGCGCTTGATGAGGCGTATCTGTTCCTGGGTCAGTGCGGTGCCGGATGAAGCTACAACATTCTCAACACCAGCCTCGTGCATTGACAGCACATCGGTATAGCCTTCGACGAGGTAACACCGTTCTTCTTTGATTATAGCCTGACGGGCCTGGAAGATGCCATAGACGATGCGGCTCTTGTGATATATCTCTGTCTCTGGCGTATTTACATACTTGGCAGCTTTGGGATCGCTCCTTATTATGCGGCCCCCGAAACCCAGCACCTGTCCTGAGAGGGAGTGTATGGGGAACATTATCCTGGCGGCGAACCTGTCGAACAGATAACCCTCTTTATCGATTGTGAGACCGCTTAATACCAGGTAATCTGTCTTGTAGCCGGCCATCACAGCCTTCTGGGTGAAGTCGTCGCGCTTCTCGTTGCAGTAGCCCACATCAAATTTATGCAGTACGGCATCGCGGAAACCGCGCTCGCGGAAGTATGAAAGACCCAGAGTCATGCCCTCGTGGCCGTGAAACAGGTTCTCGGTGAATTGCTTTGAAGCATACTGTGTGACCACCAGGATGCTCTCGCGCTCATTCTGTTTCTGTATCTCCTCGGCGGTGACCTCTTTCTCCTCAATCTCGATGTGGTATTTCTTTGCCAGCCAGCGGAGCGCTTCCGGATAAGAGAGGTGTTCATGCTCCATTAGGAAGTTGACGGCGTTGCCTCCCTTGCCGCAGCCGAAGCACTTGAAGATGCCCTTGGCGGGAGAGACGGTAAAAGATGGTGTCTTCTCGTTATGGAAAGGACACAGTCCCAGGTAGTTGACGCCTCTTTTCTTCAGCGACACGAACTCCTGCACCACGTCAGTTATCTGGGCAGCGTCGAAGATTCTCTCTATTGTCGAATGGTCAATCATAGGGGTATAAAGTTACGGAATAATAGTCTCAGGTCTGAAGGTCTTAAGTCTGAAGGTCAGATTAAATTTGTATATTTAAGTGCTGTATTTCTAAAACGTGCTATTATGGGAACAATAAAGAATTTTGAAGAACTTGAGATATGGAAATTATCCAGGGAATTGGTTAATCTGATTTATTCAGATTTCAGGAAGTGTCATGATTTTACATTTAAGAATCAAATCACTGGCGCTGGCATATCAATTATGAACAACATTTCTGAAGGATTTTTCAGGAATAGCGATGCTGAATTCAGGCAGTTTCTAAATGTTTCAAAAGGATCGACAGGTGAAGTGAAGAGTATGTATTATATTGCTGAAGATCAGCATTATGTAATACCAGAATTGGCTTTGGACCGCAGAACCAGATGCCAAAGGATTATGGCAGGGAACAGCAGCCTGATGAAATACCTGAAGACAACAAAAAAGCCCTGACTCGAGACCTTCAGACGTCAGACCCTCAGACGTCAGACCTCCAGGTCTCCTTCTTCCCGAAACCAAGCCTGTTGTCTGTCAATTTGATATGATCAGGAACAATCACCCAAAGATGAAGATCAGTAAGAGCAGCATAAGGGAATCGGCG
>Ga0209745_1001636_pt1 | contig 13188 bp, 8 predicted proteins | sample BarGraNGADG00312_FD_184495 | JGI IMG/M metagenome (GOLD analysis project Ga0209745, IMG submission 184495) | Arctic peat soil microbial communities from Barrow, Alaska - Barrow Graham LP Ref core NGADG0004-312 (SPAdes) (version 2) | ecosystem: Environmental > Terrestrial > Soil > Wetlands > Peat ... | reverse complement strand
GTTGGGATCGCCCTACTCTTCTTGGGCCTCGTGAGTATCGCGAAGCTGACCGGCCACTGGCACACCGCCCTGCCGGACCGGCTCTACCTCGACCTCATCCCCAAGGCCAGGTCCTTCGGTCACCCCGGGATGTAGGACCAACCGACTCTTCATCGTCAGTTCCGACTATCGTTAGTACATCATCCCCATGACGGCCGACGCCGCCGTCGTCGCGAGAACAACGCGGGCGATGCCCAGCCGGTTGCCCATATTCAGCCGCCGCGTCGCGAGGAGCCCGAGGGCAACGAGGGTCCCCAAAAAAACGCCGAGGCCGGTCATATTCCCCGGCGTTGGCATCACGTCCCAGGCGTAGAGCGCCACGCTGGCCAGGCAGGGGACGATGGCGGCCAGAACTCCGAGGCTGAACCCGCGGACCGCGTGCCGCCACCAGCGACGTCCGGAAACAGCCAGGCCGAAGCGCGAGGCTGGAAGCAGGAGGCCGATCACCCAGCCGGTCAACCCGAACGCCGTGCCACCGAGCGCCAGCGCCAGGCCGAACTGCCACGCGCCGGCCGCATAGTACGAACCGCGCAGCAGCGGAACCATCAACCGGCTGAACCAGTCGGCGTCGCCGCCGCCCGTACGCGGTTTCGCCAGCCGCTCCTCCATCCGCCTGGACATCGTCCGGAACTGCGCGAGCAGGTCTGGCGTCATCCCGTTCACGGAAGCCAGATCGTCCACGCTCGAAAACGCACGCCTCGATTCGCGGGCGAGCACGATGGCCTCGGCCACCGGCGCTGACACGTGCGACACCGAACGGAGGTCCGCCACGTCGGCCGCGTTCAGGTCGAAGGTGAACGGCGATGGCACCGCGAAATAGCGGAAGATCCCCATGCCGAATGTCATGCCCGGCGACACCATCCACAGCGGGCGGGCCTGCGCCGCGTCGATCGTGATCTCACCAGCCAGCAGTCGGTCGCGCAATCCCGCGAGGTATCCGGGCTCGACGTGGCGGGTGTGCGCGGCGCGATCCACCGTCACCCCGCGCGTCACGTCGAGGAACACGTCGTAGACGGCCGACGCCTCGCCCGGGAACTGCTTCGCGTATGCGGACACGAACGCAATCGCCGGCCAGTTGCCCCAGGTGAACGAACGGTGCATCACGTCGAACATCTTGAGATAGATGTTCTCCGCTGCCGAGACCACGGCCTGCGGCCCGAGCCGATGAAGCTCGGCAACCTGATCCGGCTGGAGGAACGCTTCGTAGAAAGCCGCCTCGCGATAGGCGTTCTTCAACCGCTCGTCGCTGGCTAGCCGGTAGAAGAGCGTCGCGATCACGCCCTCGCTGGCCATCATCTGCGACGCGTTCTCGAGTGCCCCGCCCGGCCCCGGAGGCATGACGTCGCGGTACATGCGCGCCTCGAACGCGGGACGGTCCTCACCCATGAGGCTGGGGGGCAGGCCGACCTGGTGGATGAAGTGGTTGGCCCGCACGGGCGCGTCGCGCATCCGCTGTTCACCGTGGCCCTGCCACCTGAGGAACCGGAGGTTCGCCGGGCAGATGACGCAGCCCTCCGCCTGCTCCCGGGCAAACCGGCCGTACCAACGCCGCTCCAGTTCCGGGACCACGAGCCCGCGTGACGCCCGGAGCCGAGCGTCCGATGAGAAGTCGAGGCCCATCGGTTGGAAATGCTCGCCCCAGCCCTCGGTGATCGCCGTCCACGCGTCCGTCCGGACCGTGACGAAGTGGATGGCATTCGATGCCCGGCGGGGTGTCGGTCCGGCAAGCGCCGCCATGATCAGGTGGCCGAGTTCGTGCGCGTAGATCTGTTCGAGTCCGTCGATCGCGCGGGGAACCAGGTCGCGCTCGTCGATCATCATGTCCACGAACGTCACGTCCCGCATCTCTTTCAACGTGCCGTCCGGCTGCTCGAGCCAGAACGAGTTGGCGGGAAACCCGCCTTCACGATCCGACAGAAAGAGGAAGGCCGGCTCGGCGAGCGGCGCACGCTGGGATGCCGGGATTGACGGGTCCCGCAGAAGGTACCTCCGCGCGTATCGGTCGAGTCGAAGCGCGAACTGTCCATAGCCGGACGGATCGGACATCACGCGCGCGACGCGCCGCGCAATGTCGTCGGTGGCAGGGTTCGCCGGCACCAGCGCGTCACCACTGCCGCCGCCCGGCCCACGCTTCGCACTTCGCCGCAGCAGGACGATGGGAACGGGGTCGGAAGACGAAGCCGCGGGAGGACCGGCGGCTGACCAGTCAGGTTGAACGAGGCTGCAGAACAGACCAATGCAAACCAGGAGTATTCGATGGCTCACGGAGAGTTAGACGTGCGGGACCGCCGATGGGTTCTCGGACGGCCCCGCGCTCGTGCCGCCCTATTTTCGCCCGCGCGGATCAACGGGTGTCTGCGGAAATCGGCGCCCATGCTAGGATGCGGGCTTCATGGCATCAGCCGCTCCCAGTCCGTCGCCGGCGCTCCAGCGTGCAGTCCGTCTGCCGCACGCGACGGCGCTGGTGGTCGGCACGATTATCGGGGCGTCGATCTTCGTCCAGCCCTCGGAGATCAGTCGCGCGCTGCCCTCGATCCCCGGCCTCCTGGCGGCATGGACCGTGGCCGGCCTGCTCACCATCGCCGGTTCGCTCATCTGCGCCGAACTCTCATCCGCGTTTCCGCGCACGGGCGGCGTCTATGTGTTTCTGAGCGAAACGCTCTCCCCGGCCGTGGGGTTCCTTTGGGCGTGGGCGATGTTCTGGACGATGCACTCGGGCATCATCGCGGCGATCGCTGTCGTGTTCGGCCGCTATGCCGCGTACTTCGTGCCGCTCTCGCCGGCCGCGCAGCAGGCTGCGGCGGTCGCGGCCATCCTCGTGCTCTCGGCGATCAATTACGTGGGTGTCAGGTTTGGCAGCCGCGTGCAGGCCGGCTTCACGCTGGGCAAGCTCTGTGCGGTTGCGCTGATCATCCTGTTCGGATTCGTTCTCGGAGCGCAGTTGCCGCATTTCGCCGGGAGCCGCACGCCGCCCGACGCGCTTGCGCAGTTTCCGCGAGCGGTGGCGGCGGGACTGTTCGCATTCGGCGGCTGGCACATGGTGACCTATATCGGGGGAGAGACAGTCGAGGCGAAGCGGACCATTCCGAGGGCGCTGATGCTGGGCACCGCGATCGTGACCGTGTGTTACGTGGCGCTGAACACCGTCTACCTGTACGTACTCCCGCTCGACCGCGTGATAGTGTCGACCCGCGTGGCTGCCGATGCGGCCGATGCCGTGCTCGGCTACGGCGGCGGGGCTTTGATGTCGGCACTGGTCGTCTTTTCCACGTTTGGCGCGTTGAGCGGCATCGTGCTGCTTGGGCCGCGCGTCTACTTCTCGATGGCGGGCGACAGCCGCGCGCTTGGGTGGCTCGGCGCCGTGCACCCTCGTTTCCAGACGCCGCATCGGGCCATCATGGCTCAGGCCGTATGGGCGTCGGTGCTGGTGGCGACGGGCACCTACACGGCGCTCTTTACCCGCGTCGTCTACACGGAATGGATCTTCTTTGCCGCCATGGCGGTGGGGTTGTTCGTGGCGCGCAGGAGGCCCGACTACAAGCCCACCTACCGCATGCCGGGGTATCCGGTCGTGCCGGCGCTCTTCGCGATCGTGGCGGCCGCGATTGCCATCCACCAGCTCGTGGCCGACCCGGTCGAAGCGTTAATTGGTCTGCTGTTGGTCGCCGCCGGCCTTCCGGCGTACTATCTGTTCAGGCCGCGAACCCGAGTGCAGGAGGATGTTGCATGCCGGTGATCGATTTCCACAACCACTATTACCCCCCAGCCTACCTTGATGCGCTGCGATCGGGAGGCACCAGCGTGACCGTCGGCATCGACAAGGAGGGCAACCCGCTCCTGTACTATCCCGGCGACTACAACGTCGTCGTGCCCGGGCATCGCGACATCGAGTACCGCGAGCAGGTGCTGGCCGAGCACGGTGTCGATCGCCAGGTCGTGACCCTGACGACGCCGGGGACGCACGTGGAGACGCCGGAGCGGGCCGTCGAATTGGCGCGACTCGTGAACGACGAGTTTGCGCAGGCGGTGGCGCGACCGGCCGGCCGATTCTCGGCGCTCGCCACGCTGCCGCTCAACGATCCACTCGCGTCGGCGAAGGAGCTGGAGCGGGCCATGAAGAAGCTGGGGTTGCCCGGTGCGATGCTGTTCAGTAACGTGAATGGCGTGCCGCTAGCCGACCGCCGGTTCTGGCCGCTGTACGAGGTCGCCAACGACATGGGAGCCGTCTTCTTCATCCACCCGAATCACCCGATCAGTGTGGAGGCGATGACGGAATTCTGGCTGATGCCGCTGGTCGGATTCCTCATGGATACGACGCTGGCGGCGGCGCATCTGGTGTTTGCCGGTGTGCCCGAGCGGTTCCCGCGCATCACGTGGGTGCTCGGTCACCTCGGTGGCGCGATTCCGTATCTGGCCGAGCGGCTCGACCGCGGGTTCCGGGCGTTCCGCGAATGCCGCGAGCACATCACAAGGCCGCCAAGCGAGTATCTCAAGGCGTTCTACTTCGACACGGTGAACTTCGACCCCGACGCCCAGAAGATGGCGATCGCCTTTGCCGGTGCGGACCACATCCTGGCCGGCAGCGACTACCCGCATCAGATTGGCAGCATTCCGCTCATGCTCGAGAGCATCCGCTCACTCGAGATCGACGATGCCGCCAAGGCCGGCATTCTCGGTGGTAACGCGGCGACGTTGCTCGGCATCCGGGATCTGGAGGCGTCGTGCTGGTGATCAGTCCTCCACTTTACTGACCCGGATTGGACTGTTTGCGCATTTCCTTGACCACGAAGTACGTGCCAGCCAGACCGGCCGCGGTGCCGAGGATCATCATCACCATCATTCCCTTCCCGCCGCCGCCGCCGCCGCCCGTCATCCGCGCGCCTGCCGCCGCGCTCGCCTCTCTCCGCACGGCCTTTGCGGCCGGATTGGCCTTCTGAGCCGCAACGACGTCAGCCACGGCACGGTCCATGGAGGCGCGCAGGCTCGGTGCGGGTGTCGGGCCGTCCGCCGCACGCGCGGTGATCGGCGCGACGGCAAGCAGCAGGGATGCCATCAACGTGGCCGAGACGATCTTTCTCAACGTCATGATCGGTCTCCTGGTGGTGCCCACTCCGGCTGCGCGAACGCCAGGCACGGACACCGGGAGGGCCGGGCGCTCGGTGGGGCAAGCCGTCGTTTGGTTTTGGGTAGCCTCATCACCTAACGCGTCAACCGCGAGGAGACAGGGTCAGAGAGGCGGGAGTCCGGCGATTTGACGGTCTTTCTCGGAATTCGCTATTCTGCTGCACATGCCCGACAATCTGGGGCCGCCATCCGACGTCACCGATTTGCTCCGGCGTTGGCGTGAAGGCGATCGGGAGGCACTCGAGCGATTGATGCCGCTCGTCTATCAGGAACTGCACCGCATCGCGTCCAGGTACTTGAGCCACGAGCGGCCGGACCACACCCTCGAAAGCACGGCGCTCGTACACGAGGCCTACGTCAAGCTGGTGGATCAGCGCCACGTCGACTGGCAGAGCCGCGCCCAGTTCTTCGGCCTCGCGGCCCAGGCCATGCGCCGAATTCTGGTCGATCACGCACGCGCCCGGGGTCGATCGAAGCGGGGCGCGTCGGCGCCACGCGTCGCGCTCGATGCCATCGAGCCCGCTGCGACCGAGGCGGATGTCCACCCGGCGGACGCGATTGACCTGGATCGAGCGTTAGAGAAATTGGAGACCTTTGACCCGAGACAGGCGCGGATTGTCGAGTTGCGGTTCTTCGGTGGGCTGACCGTGGAGGAGACGGCCAACGTCATGGGCACGTCTCCGAGCACGGTGAAACGGGAATGGACGCTCGCCAGGGCGTGGCTGTATCGGGAACTCGAGGGCCGGCCCACGTCCCCGGACGACCCGGCTCTGACGGACGGCAAGGCGTCGTAGGTGACGATGGCTGAAGTGCCGATGAGCGACGCGCGCTGGCTGCGCATCAAGGACCTGTTCGACGCGGCCCTCGAGGTCGGTCGCGAGGCGCTGCCGGCCTGGCTCGACGATCGTTGCGGCCACGACGCCGACCTTCGACACGAGTTGGAAACCCTGATCGCGTCGCACGACCGCGCAGGCGCGTTCATCGAGGCTCCCGCCATTGCCACAACAGGGGCGGCTGACGCCATCGTCAGCGCCACCGCATCGCGAGCCCTCCCCTCCATGATCGGCCGGCGCCTGGGTTCCTATCGCATCACCGGCGAACTCGGCCGCGGGGGCATGGGCGTCGTGTACCTCGCCGAGCGAGACGACGAGACGTTCCGCAAGCAGGTGGCCATCAAGGTGCTGGGCGGCGGCGCCCATCCGGCCCTCGCCGAGCGCTTCGATGCGGAGCGGCGCATCCTGGCCTCCCTCGAACACCCGAACATTGCGCGCCTGCTCGACGCGGGTCGGGATGACTTTGGAACGCCTTTCGTCGTGATGGAGTACGTCGAAGGCGTCAAGATCGACGCCTACGCTCGCGGGCACCGGCTCTCCACCCGGCATCGCCTCGAGTTGTTCTGCACCGTCTGCGACGCGGTGCAGTACTCGCACCAGCGTCTCGTCGTACATCGAGACATCAAGCCGGGCAACATCCTCGTGACCCCGGAGGGCGTGCCGAAACTGCTCGACTTTGGCATCGCCAAGTTGCTCGATCCCCTGGTGGCCGATGCGCAGAGGACCCGGACCGAGTTCCGAGCCCTGACGCCGGAGAGCGCGAGCCCGGAGCAGGTTCGTGGTGAGCCTGTCACCGTCGCCAGTGACGTCTATTCGCTCGGGGTGCTGCTCTACCGACTCCTGACGGACCGGTCCCCGTATCGGCGGACGCCGACAACCGACGTCGAGATCCTACGTGCGGTGTGCGAGGAGATCCCCGCGAAACCCAGCGACGCTGTGGCAGCCGGCAGGGCTGACGGCGGAGCAGACAGTGCGCCGGCGGGGAGCGTGCCATCCCCGGCACTCTCGACCGCGTCGCGGCGTGAGCTTGCGGGCGATCTCGACCTCATCACGATCAAGGCGCTCAGGAAGGAACCGGAACGCCGCTACGCGTCGGTCGAGCGGTTGGCCGAGGATGTGCGGCGGTACCTCAGGGGCGATCCGGTCGAGGCGGCTCCGGATTCATGGCGCTACCGTGCGGGCAAGTTCATCCGGCGTCACCCTGCCGGCCTCGCCGCCTCCGCGGCCCTGTTGGTGACGATGATCGCCGGCGCCGGCGCCACGTTGTGGGAAGCGCGGGTGGCACGCATCGAGCGGGCGCGCGCGGAGCGGCGCTTCAGCGACGTGCGCAGCCTGGCGAAATCGGTGATCTTCGAGCTGCACGATGCCATCGCCCCGCTGCCCGGATCGACCGCCGCACGCGAACTGCTCGTCCGTCGGGCCCTGTCGTATCTGGACGGCCTGGCGGCAGAGGCAGGAAGCGACGTCTCGCTTCAGCGAGAGCTTGCTGAGGCCTACGCGCGCATGGGCGAGGTGCAAGGCGGCGTCGGCAGGGCCAACCTCGGCCTCACGACGGCCTCGCTTGACAGCTATCGCAAGTCGCTCGCGCTTTGTGAACACATCGCGACTCTCATCCCCTCCGACCCCAGCGCGCTCGATGCGGTGGCACGGGCCCACGTGCCGGTTGGGGCCCTGCTCGATCGGATGGGCGAGGGCAAGGCGAGCCTCGAGCATTTCCAGAAGGCCGTCGCCATTCACGAGCGGTTGCTCGCGTCACGACCGGGTGACGCACAGCTCCAGGTGGCGCTCGCTGCCAGCTACCAGGGCATGGGCGACACGCTGGCGACGCTCGAGGACTGGCCACGGGTGCTGGGTCTGCGACAGCTTGCGCTGCCCCTCTTCCGCCAAGCGGCTCAGCGTGCGCCCCAGTCCGACGAGCTTCAGCGGTCGCTGGCCCTCGCCAACAAACGCCTGGGGGCGATCGAGGCCAGGCTGAAGCACTACCCGGAAGGTCTCGAGGCCTACCGACAAGCGCTTTCGGTTGACGAGGCCAGGCTCGCGGCCGAACCGCACAACTCGGAAGCTCAATCGGATGTGGCCATCGATGTGAGCGACATCGCCTTCATTCTCTGGAGGATCGGCGATCGCCGTGTCGCATTGGAGCAGTATGAGCGAGCGCGCACGATCCGAGAGGAGCTGGTGCGAGCGGATCCGAACGACACGCGCGCGAGGTTCGCCCTGTCGGCCACACTGACCCGAACCGGATTGCTGTTCTGGGAGCTGGGTGACTCGGCGCAAGCCCTCGCGCGTCACCGCCAGGCCTTGGTACTCCTGGAACGCCTCACCAGGGGCAATCCCACGGACACGCAGATGGAGCAGGCGCTCGCCGATTCCCTCGCGACAATCGGGGTGGGGTACGCCGAGTTGGACAAGCAGGGGAAGATGGCGGGCGCGTGCCGAGAGGCCACGCCGTTCCTGGCGCGAAGTCTCACGGTGTTCCGCGATCTCGTCAAGCGAGGCCTGGCCCGCAGCACCGCAGGGACAGTGGCGCGCGTGGAAACCGATCTCGCGCGTTGCAGCCCGCCGACTCGGTGAACGCGCCTCTCTTCGAGCGTGCCGTGCCCATCCACGCGAGTGACTCTGAAGGCAGGAACCAGTCCGATTACGAATTCAGTCCAGCAGGGACACCGCGGCTGTGTCCGAAGCGCGGGGCTCTACCGTCAGCCTCCGGTACCGGGTTCTTGCCGGCGAGGATCACAGGCCCTGGCCGTGCCACGCCCCGTCAGGTCCGCCCTCGGCCACCATCTCCCGGCTTCGCGCGTGGAGGTCGGCGCTATCGCGGCCGTCTCTTCGCCAGCCGGCTTCAACACGCCGCGCGCGGCGTCGATCGGCGGTTCGATGCGACATTCACGGCTGTTCCATTGTGTGCACCGCGCTTCGGCCGAAGTAGGGTACCGTGCCTCAGGTTGGCTGACGGCACGTCGCGGCGCTCGAGACGGTGGTGATCGGCGTGCCGGGCAGGTTGGTACAAAAAGGAGCATCGACATGAATGCCAGACTCGGCGTGGTGGTGACGGCGGCCTTGATGATCCTCTCTCCCTCTGACGTTATCGATCGGCGACGGTGCCGGCTACGATCCGGCCACCGGGTTCGTTCATGATGGTGATTGAGCGCGAACCGGGAGCGCGATGAGCCTGAATGCCGCCCGAGCGGCCGGCCCTGCGTCGGAGTGGCGCGCCCTGCAGGACTCGAACCTGCGATCTCTTGGCGTGTCGTCGCCCTGAGAGACGACGACGCTCCCGCACGCCGTGCCGTGCCCCTACGGCTGGCACCACCGCATTTCACACTGTCCGGGCGTGACACTGGCCGTCCCACAACCGGCCAAACGCCCGCCACGTCTCAGTCATGCCCTCGGGAAAGATGCCGGCTTTTCGTCGTGTGTCTCCCAGGTGCAGTGGCACGCATCTTGGATTAGCGGTCAGCCTCGCTTCTCACTCCACTGGAGGACACAGAATGGGCGCGTTGCTTCGCGATGTGCGCTATGCGGCCCGGGCGCTCCGCGCCAGCGCCGGCTTCAGTATCGCCGCGGTTCTCACCATCGCCGTTGGCGTCGGGGCGACCACGGCCATCTTCTCGATCGTCAACGCCGTGCTCCTGCGGCCTCTTCCGTTTCCCGATTCGGATCGCCTTGTGGCGGTTGGCGCCGTGAGGCGCGATGCGCCCGGCCGGCTCCGCACCGCGTCGCTCGAGGAACTGCGCGACTGGCAGCGACAGAGCCAGACCGTTGCGGTGTTTGGCGGGTGGCGCGACTGGGGGATGACGCGCCACGACGGCGCGAACAAGGAAAGCGCCTACGGCGGGATCGTGACGCCCGAGCTGTTTCAGGTGCTGCCGGCCACGCCGGTACTCGGACGGTTGTTCAGGCCCGAAGACGACAGGCCGGGGCACAACCGCCTGATTCTCCTCGCTCACGACTATTGGCGCCAGCGATTCGGTTCCGACGCCGGTGTTGTCGGCAAGACGATGGTTCTCGAGCGGGAGGACAAGGCCACCTATACGATCATCGGCGTATTGCCGCGCGAGTTCGGCCAGCTCCCGTCGTTCGAGGACATGAAGGTGTTCGCGCTCTCGTCGATCGACCCGGACGCGGCGACCGGGCGTGACTTGCGGAACCGGCAGGTGTTCGGCCGTCTGCGCGCAGGCGTGTCGATCAAGGAAGCGCGCGCCGAGATGCACGTGATTGCCGCACGACTCGGCCGACAATACCCGGACACGAACGGTCAGTGGGACGCCTCGCTCGAGCCGCTGATCGATCACGAGGTCGGCCCGATGGCCGACACGCTTCGCGCGTTCTTTGCGGCGGTCGGCTTCGTCCTCCTGATCGCGTGCGCGAACGTGGCGGCGCTGCAACTCGCGCGCGCGATGGCGCGCCGGCGCGAGTTCTCGATCCGGAAGGCGCTCGGAGGCAGCCAGCTGGCCGTCGTCCGAGCGCTCGTGGTTGAAAGCGCGCTCCTGTCGCTCATCGGCGGTGTCTGCGGCCTGATTGGCGCACGATGGCTCGTTGACCTGGTGCTCGCCGCCGGCCCGGCGATCCCCCGCATCGACGCGCTGCAGTTCGACGCGGTTGTCTTCGCCTTCGCCTTCGGCGTGTGCATCGCCGCGGGTCTCATGCTCGCAGTGCCGGCATCGGTGCTCATCGCCAGGCTGGATCCGGCACAGACGCTGAAGGAGGAATCGGGGCACGTCGCCAACGCCCCGGCGCTTCGCGCGCGCATGGCGTTCGTCGGCGGGCAGCTCGCGCTCGCCGTCATGCTCCTGGCCGGGGCCGTCGTCGCAGGCCAGACATTCGTCGGTCAGCTGACGCTTCGTCCCGGTTTCGATCCCGCGGGCGTCGCCTCGCTCCAGATGTCCGTGCCGCTGGACAAGTACCCGCAAGGCCCGCAGGTGGCGGCGCTGTACGCGCGGCTGCTCGAGGAGATCCGCGCGGTGCCGGGCGTGCGGGCGGCCAGCGCGGTATCAGCCGTGCCGCTCTCCGGGGAAGGAGCCGAGCCGGCCGAATTCACCACCGAAGAGCATGCGTCCGGCGCGACGCCGGTCACGGCGAACTCCTTCAACGTCGCGCCCGGCTACTTCCGCACGCTGAACGCGCCCCTCCGGCGCGGCCGCGACTTCACGGCCGACGATACTGCGGGGGCGCCGGGCGTTGCCATCGTGAACGAGACCTTCGTGCGCCGCTATCTGCCTACCGGGAGCGATCCGCTCGGGGCGCACATCCGGCTTGCCGGTTCGGGCGATGTCCTGAACATCGTCGGGGTCGCCGGCGATGTGCTGCAGGAATTCAAGCCGCGAGCGGTCGCGGAGGCGGAGATTTACTGGCCCTACACCCAACGCCCGCGGTGGGCGGCGTTCCTGGTCGTCCGCGGCGACGGCTCCGCTGATGTCATGACCGCCGCGCGTGCGCGCATGCGTGCGGTGGATGCCGACCTGCGGGCAGGCCCGCCGCAGATCCTGAGCGAACGGATCGCGCGGTCCTCGCGCGGGCCGCGCTTCCTGTTGTTGCTGTTCGGCCTGTTTGCCGGCGTCGCCGCGCTGCTGAGCGGCATCGGCGTCTACGGGCTCGTGTCGTACACCTTCGCGCAGCGCACGCGGGAAATCGGCGTGCGAATCAGCCTCGGCGCCGGGCCCGTGCAGGTCTTCCGGCTGGTCGCCGCCAGCGGCTTCACGGCGGTGATGACGGGAAGCGTTGTGGGACTCCTCTCAACGCTGGCGCTCACGCGACTGGTCGGGTCCGCGCTGCCCCAGATGGAGCCGTTGCGTCCCGTCGCCGTCCTCATCGCGTGGGTTCTGCTGGTCTTGCTCGGTTGGGTGGCGTGCTACCTGCCCGCCCGGCGTGCTTTAAGGATTGATCCGGTGAATGCGCTCAGGCTTCCCTGATAGCGCCTGGCACGACGCCGGAGACCCGGAAACACTGCGCGGAACGGAAAAGGGCGACAGGACAGGTCGATCCTGCCGCCTCGGATGTCTATTCGTCGTGTCGGTGGGACAAGGCCCTCGCCCAAGACAGGCGAAATGCGGCACCGACGGCCTCGGCCTGACGGGACACCGGAAGCCAGGGATCCCCTGTGCGACGATCTGTGCGATGGGTCGGCTTGGCGGAAGAGGGAGTCAGCTCTGGCTGGCGAGCGCCAGCACTTCGTCGAGGGCCGGGATACCCGCCATTGCCCCAAGCCGCGTGCAGGCAAGCCCCGCGGCCGCGTTCGCCATTCGAAGCGTGCGGTCCAGGTCCCATCCCTCCAGCACGCCGTAGATGAAGCCGGCGCGGAACACGTCGCCCGACCCTGTCGTGTCCACCGCCTTGACCGGGAATCCCGGCGAGAGGACGAAACGGTCGCCGTCGAGGGCGGCGGCGCCCTGCTGGCCGAGCGTGACGACCAGCCACCCGTTGTGACGCCGACGCAGCCGGCGCAGCGCCCGCTCGTGGTCGCGTTCCCCGGTCAACTGCTCCGGCAACCCGTCGGCAAAAATCGGACAGGTCACCGCCATCACGAGCTCGTCGGTGCGGTCGGTCATCCTGTCCAGGTCGCTGGTCACCGGAATCCCGCACCCCCGCGCGTGGCGTGCGGCCCGAATCGCCGCCTCCTGGTCCACATCGTCCACGTGCAGCACTCGCGCGGACGCGATGACGTCGAGCGGCACGTCTTCTTCCCGCAGGCGCAACGCCTCATCACGATCCCACAGGACCGCGCGCTCGCCCGTCTGCTCGTCGATGACGATGACGGCAAACTGGTTGCGCCCGTCGCGCACGACGAGTCCGGCGGGATCGAGCCCGTACTGCGGGAGTTCCTCCCGAATCCTCCGCCCGTTGTCGTCCCGGCCGATCGCCCCGACGTACCACGACCTGAGGCCGAAGCGGGCGCACGCCGCCATCGTGGTCGCCGCCTGTCCCCCGCACGTGGCCAGGTGACGGCCGATTCGCATCTTGGAGTGCCAGCCCTCAGGCCGCGGAAACGCCGGGACGACGGTGACGAAATCGATCGAGTTCGCCCCGATGCCGACCACGTCCCACGCGCGAGGCTGTCTGGATGCCGCTCGATTCACGCGGCGGAGTATAGTCCCTCAGTACTTCGACTCGCAATTACGGCCACGATCGGTTCTCGGCGCTCGTGGCCAGTTGTGCTCGCTCAGCACTGAGTCCTGAGGGCACAAATACGTCG
>Ga0209745_1001635_pt1 | contig 13188 bp, 10 predicted proteins | sample BarGraNGADG00312_FD_184495 | JGI IMG/M metagenome (GOLD analysis project Ga0209745, IMG submission 184495) | Arctic peat soil microbial communities from Barrow, Alaska - Barrow Graham LP Ref core NGADG0004-312 (SPAdes) (version 2) | ecosystem: Environmental > Terrestrial > Soil > Wetlands > Peat... | reverse complement strand
CCTACGCAGGCAACTACGGAAGGGGCGCTCATCGACTTGCCCGACAAACAACAGAGCACTACGAAAACAGCCGCGAAACAGTGGCTAACTTTTTTTCGTGCGAACCTGCGAATGTCGTCTTTACAAAAAATACGACGGACAGCATCAACACCGTCGCGCATGGTCTAGAGTGGGCACCTGGAGACCACATTATTACGTCAACGATTGAACACCATTCCAACTACCTCCCGTGGGTCGCTCTCCGTCAGCACGGGGTAATACTCGATGTGGTTAAATCGAATCACGAAGGCATAATCGATCCCGCTAGTATTGACAAGGCCATTACCGACAAGACAAAGCTGATTGCCCTCTCTCACGTGTCAAACGTCTTTGGCTCCGTACAAGACATAAACCGCGTCATAAAGATTGGACGGAGACATGGCATACCAGTGTTGATAGACGCAGCACAGTCAGCTGGCCACCTTTGTTTGTCTTCAGAAGCGTTAAGCTGCGACTTTCTGGCGGTGCCTGGGCACAAAGGGCTGCTTGGCCCACAAGGCACGGGCATCTTGATTCTGCAAGATCCTGAAGGTCTGCGACCGACCACGTTGGGTGGCGGTGCGGTTGAATGGGTGCGGGGCTGCGAATACGAACTGCTCGAACCCCCTGCCCGATTCGAAGCGGGGACACCCAATATTCCAGGCATTATCGGCCTTGGGCGATCCGTTGAATACGTGAACGCGCTCGGTGTTGCAAATATCGAAAAACACGTTGAAAATCTTGCTCGAGTCGCTGCCCAGAGACTCTCAGAAATCGACAATGTGACGGTCTATGGGCCAAAGGACCGTGCAGGAGTAGTCCCCTTCAATGTGGGACAGCTGAACCCACACGACGTGTCTATGATTCTCGATGAGGCCGCTACGATTTGCACAAGAAGTGGTTACCATTGTGCAATGCCCGCTTTGGAGTCTCTTGGCATCAACGGAACCGTACGTGCTTCATTTGGGGCGTACAATACGGCTGAAGAGGTCGAAACGTTGGTTGAATCGGTGAGGCAGATAGCGACCTCGTTTGTTTAGTCCTGTGCTCGTAGTTCAAGACTGAGGTCTAACCACGGTGATGAGTGAGTCAGGTAACCAAGCGATAAAACGTCGACTCCAGTAGCGGCGTATTTGCTGACGTTTTCAGGCTTAATGCCACCAGACGCCTCAAGCAAAACGTTGCCGCGGAGGCCTAGCTCCTTTAATTTGTAGACTGCCGCGCTGATCTCATCAACGCCCATGTTGTCGAGCATGATGATGTCTGCTCCAAGCCGTGCCGCTTTGACGCATTGGTCGATGGACTCGACTTCAACCTCCACTTTCTTCGTAAAGAACGCCTTTTTTTGCAGAGCTTCTTCCATGGAGATCACTTGTAGGTGGTTATCCTTAAACAGATAAGACTCCGAAAGCGTGTAACGGTGGGGGTCACCTCCGCCGATCGCGACGGCCTTTTTCTCGTAAAAACGGAAGCCCGGGGTTGTCTTACGGCTCGCGGCTATCGTAACGCTGCCTGCGGCTTGCACACAACGACGCGTTACAGTGGCGATCCCACTCATGCTGCTCAGGAAGTTAAGGGCAACCCGTTCAGTGACAAGGATATCTCTTACACGTCCTGCGATATGTATAATTTTATTTCCTTTGTTGATAGGGTCTCCGTCACTGTATAGTGGCTCCGTAATGAGATTGTAGTAGGCAAAAATGCTTTCTGCCTCTGACAACCCTGCTATAACTCCGTCTTCGTGCGCAACTATATCGGCAGACCCGTCGATGTCGGGAAGGAGGGCGGTCGTGATGTCGCCAAATCCTTTATCCTCAGCCAAAAATCTCTCAATGTCGCGTGAATTCAAAGGATCACCATACGCTTTTCTATCTTTACTACCTTAAAGGGTTTCAACATGATCGTTGGAATTATTGGATGTGGCGCTATGGGAAGCGAAATTTGTCGCGCGTTAAGCGGTGATAGCTTCCCCGGTGAACTGCTATTGTTGGATCGGCACCTTGATCGTGCACAGCATCTGGCAGACATTAGCGCCGCGACTGCTGTCGCATCGCTGCAACAGATAGTCGAAGGCTCCGATCTCGTCGTTGAGTGTGCTTCTGTCCAAGCAGCGCGCGACATCGCGCTCAGCGTTTTAAAGAAGGGTAAGGACCTGATGATACTCAGTGTCGGTGCGCTAGTTGACGCAGATTTTCGCCAAAGTATTTATGAAGCAGCGCGCGCAAACAAGTGCTGCGTATACATCCCGTCAGGCGCCATCGGGGGCATTGACGCACTTCTTGCTGCATCGCAGGGAGCAATCAATCGGGTGACGCTCACGACAACCAAGCCTTCTAGGGGTCTTGAAACAGCGCCTTACGTTTTAGAAAATGATGTGAATCTGACCCTCCCTGGCCTAATATTCGAAGGAACGGCTAACGAGGCGATTGCAGGGTTTCCGCAGAACATTAACGTCTCGGCAACGCTTGCTTTAGCGGGGGTTGGGTTCGAGAAAACGATCGTTCGCATCGCAGTTGATCCCTCATACACCCATAACGTGCACGTAGTTGAGGTTGAAGGGGAGTTTGGAACTTTTACTGCCCGATTTGAAAACGTTCCGACCGAAAACAAGCGCACGAGCAAACTCGCCGCATACTCGGCGGTTGCGACTCTTAAGAGAATTATCGATCCAGTTAAGCTTGGAACGTGAGAATCCATTCAGAGAGACGGAAACTTGGGTGCCGGGCTTATGCGAGCACGAATCTATACGTATACTGCCGAAATACGACCTGCAAACTGCCTTATGGCAGCATCTGCAGCGCTTATCGGCATCTTGGTTAGCAAAACGACGCTCTCTTTCGGGCTCATTGGCCCCGGCGTCCTGGCGTTTGTCGTCATATTTCTTGTGACCGCAGGTGGGAATGTCATTAACGATTACTTTGACATTACGATTGACAAGGTCAATAAGCCTGACCGAGCCCTCCCAAGCGGGCAGATAACACAGAGGGGTGCCCTGCTCTACGCTATCACGCTTACGCTTTTCGGCGTTGCAGTTGCTCTTTTTATAAACCCTTTATGTCTCGGGCTCGCTACGTTGAACGCCGTCCTACTAGTGCTCTATTCGTGGAAGCTGAAGCGAACTGCACTTTTTGGCAACCTGCTCGTTGGATTCTTGACAGGGTCAGTCTTTCTCTTCGGAGGGGCGGCTGTATCTGCTGTTTTTCTTCCGGGACTGCTCTTTTTAAGCGCGATGTTGGCTATCACATCGCGCGAAATCGTTAAAGACGTCGAGGATCTCCAAGGAGACAAGCTAGTTGGAGCGTCGACACTGCCGATCCGTTACGGGGTCCCTCTTTCTCTCGCGGCGGCAGCGTTTTTTATGCTCGCCGCCGTTGCTGTAAGTCCACTACCCTTCGTCACTTCAATGCTAGGTTTTGCGTACCTCGGAATCGTCGTGTTGGCTGATTTGATCCTTTTATATGGCGTATCGCTGTCGTGGAGGGCTCCTTCAAGAGCATCAGCACTCATCAAGTACGGAATGCTCGTCGTTTTACTCGCTTACGTTATAGGTGGGATCTGAGCGAAAAGACGAACAAAAAAGGCTAATAGCCCCGCTTAAAGGTGCCTAATAGGCACCGCGTGAGTATCGTTAGTTTTAGCGAATTCTCAGAAGGAAAGTATCTAAAGCGTCAAACCGCGGTCGCCACTTTTGACCATAGCGGTAAGCACAGCTTGGCCGAACGAAATCCCCCCGTCCCCTCTAGGCACTTTCGTGTTCGTAAAGAGTCTGAACCCGCGCGCGTCGCACACCTCGACTATGGTCTTGACGATCGCTTTGTTATAGGCGACGCCTCCCGATAATCCGATGTTGTTTATTCCCGCCGATTCTGCTGCTTCCACGGCAATCGTTGCGATGCCTCGTGCAACTGCAGCTTGGGCCGAGGCGGCAATGTTCTTAACGCTTTTACCTCCCTCTTTCGCGTGGAGCACCTCTGCAAGCAGTGGGCGCGTGTCTAAAACCTTTCGTTTTTGGTAGGTCGTTATTTCAAGGGGAAGTGAAACGTCGGGATGCCCGTAGTGTGCCATTCCTTCCAACGTCATGGCAGGCTCTCCGTCATATGTCCTTTTTTGGCATATGCCCAATGCTGAGGCAACTGCATCGAGCACCCGCCCAGTGCTTGAGGTCATCGCTACGTTCACGCTTCGTTCAATTTGCTCCAAAAGAATCGACGATTCGAGTTCACTCAGGCCTAACGAAGTGAGCGTTTTTGTAAGCTTGTGGACTTCGAAAATACTGTGAAGAATGCCGGCAACCATTCGAACAGGATATCTGGTTGCTAAATCTCCGCCCGGCATAGGGACGGGAATGAGGCTGCCAACTCGTTCAAGGGTCGGTGAAAACACCTCCCCACCCCAGATGGTGCCGTCCCACCCATAGCCTACGCCATCAATAGCGATGCCTATAAGGTCCCTGGGTGCTCCTTCGCCAAAGAGTGATGCAATGTGGGCCTGATGATGCTGAACGGCGTATGTCTCTCCGAGTTCGGTAGCTAAACGCGTAGAACGCAACGTCGGATGGTAGTCATGCGCTATAACGCTTACATCGACACCGCTCATGGAGACAAGATTGTGGACTGAGGTTTCGAGGTAATCGAAGGTTTTCGGCTTATTGATGTTGCCCACGTGTTGGCTGACGAAGCACCGTCCGTCTTTATAGGTCGTTACCGTTGCGTTCATCTCAGCCCCCAGCGCGAGTATGTTCTTATCGTAGTATACGGGTACTGCGAAAGACGTGGGGGCATAGCCGCGCGACATCCTAATAAACGCAGGCTGGTCGAGCACTCTCATAACCGAGTCGTCACAGCGGTTGACGATGCGCCGGTTGTGCAGCAGGAAGAAATCAACTTTGTGACGTAAATTCGCAAGTGCGTCGTCTATGGCGATAATCATCGGTTCGCCCGGAATATTCGCACTCGTCAAAATAAGTGGTTGATCTACTATGTCAAAAATAAGGTGGTGCAGGCCGCTATATGGCAGCATTACGCCCATGTTATGAAGATTTGAGACCTCCCCGAACGTGCCCTCATCGCGTTTGTCGAGTACCATAATGGGTCGTTTGGCTGATGTGAGACGGATGCGCTCCACTTCGTTCACGTTAAGGTTATGCTCCACCCACGCCTCATTCGGCGCCATAATCGCAAGGGGTTGTTTTGTTCTCCCAAGCCGCCGTTTGAGTTCAACTGCGGAATCGAAGATGCACGCGAGATGAAATCCACCAATCCCTTTTATCGCTAAAATGTGGCCTGCAAGGAGCAGTTTTCCGGCAGTGCGTATTGGCTCATTCAAGCGTTTTAAATCTCCATCGAGCAGCGCAAGAGTAGGGCCGCAGCGTTCGCATGCGATGGTTTGAGCGTGATGCCGTCGGTCTTGTGGGTTGCGGTACTCCTTTTCACATTCGGAGCACATTGGAAAGTCAACCATTGAGGTCGTCTCACGGTCGTACGGAAGTCGCTCAGTGACGGTGAATCGTGGCCCGCAGTTAACGCAAGAGGTGGCCCAATACCCTTCGTACCTGCTGCTCTCTCTCAAATCGCGTAGGCAATCGTCACAGGTGGCTACGTCAGGTGAAGTGAAGCCGAATTCACCTTCACCGCTTGAAGCAATCGAAAAATCGGTGTATCCGTATGGGTGGTGCCATTCAACATGAACGTCGTCGATGCGCGATATGGGCGGACCTTGTTTGAGCAACGCTATCAACCGAACGATAGCATCGTATGATCCCTCGACGTCGATGTCAACGTGCGCGCCGAGGTTCTTGACGTAGCCAGTCAGATGCAGCTCAACGGCGTGCTTGTAAACGAAAGGCCGAAAACCGACCCCTTGCACAACGCCCTTTACGCGGATTTTCGCTCTGGAGCGTTTGTTCGCTCGCTGTTTCATTTAGATCAAATTGACATGATTCGTCTTGTGTTTTATAAGCGCGCCCCTAAATAATGTCTTCTTGGGTTCAAAAAGGTTTAATAACCTTAGCAGCGTTATATAATGCAGGTAGTCACATGAACAACAGGACCCGCATAGTCAACGACCCTGCTGATTTGGTCCCGCTCTTGCAAGTTTTTAAGTCTGACTCTCATAAGCGGGTGTTTAGCTCATTACTCAATGGGTGGAAAACTGAGAATGAGCTTGAAGAGATATTGCAGGAAGATACTTATAATAGCCTCGAGATGCTCAAGAAAATCGGTCTTATCGAGAGCAAGTGGCGGATGCCTGAGCCAGGACATACTCCGCAGATAGAGTACCACACCTGCTACTCGAAGCTTCGCGCTGACTTTCAGTGTTCTATCTCTGACATGAGTGACCTAATTCGGATAGCGATTACTGATGATGAGGGCCTTCGCAACGTCGCAGATGCGATGGAATGCGAGGTAAAAAATGGCAATTGTTCCGTTCAAAACCTTTCACGCACGTTGAACCAGAGTCCTACCTTCCTTAGGGGCATCGCGAAGCGATCACAACATCTTGTGGTCAAGGGTCATCGATTTGAGCTGTCAAAAAGATAGTCTTTTTTTGCGTCGATGAAGAAAGGAAAGAGCACTAAGATGCAGGTGCTCGTCGAAGTAGCTGCGCTTCAACCCAAAATCAGGCAAAAAGAAATTGCTGACCGGGTCGGAGTGACTCCTCAAGCGGTCTCTGAGTATCTCAAGGAGCTTGTTACGGACGGCTCCGTGAAGTTCAATAGGCGCGGACAATACGAAGTCACCAAGGCAGGTATTGAGCTCATCATCGAATGGACTAACGAGCTCAACAATTACATACGATATGTCACTGAGGACATCGTAGGAAAGGTGGCCATTTGGACGGCCGTTGCTGAAGAAGACGTCAGCAAAGGCACCAAAGTTGCACTAAGGATGCGCGACGGGATTCTGCACGCGTTTTATTCTAATAATAAGTCATCGTATGCACATGGGACGACGATAGGCGATGCGCGCAAAGGAGATGACGTGGGGGTAGAGCATTTAAGTGGCATCATCCCGATGGATAGAGTCCATGTTACGATCGCCGTGGTTCCCAGAGTTCAACGCGGCGGGTCAGCAGCTGTTGACATTGAAGCGCTTAAAAAAGTAGCTGAAAATAAGCCCGTCGCAGTTCTGGGATTGGAGGCGCTCGTATCCGTAAAAAAGGTGGGTATCTCTCCACTTATCCAATACGCAGCTGTAGAAGGCGTCATTGAAGCTGCTTTTCGGGGGCTCTCAACGGTCATAGTTGCAGTTGATGAGGCAGTGCCACCGCTGATCGCGGAGCTTCTGTCCCGCGATATTTCCTACGAATCGATTGATCTTAGTGCAGGAAATCAGTAGATGCCTCATTTGATCGCCCACGCGCAGCGCTCCAACATTAGGTTATTTTCAGCAGAGCCTGCGCAATTTGTCTTAGACGCAACGTTGACGCTCGGTGACACCTCCAAGGGTCCGAGGCCAAAACGATTTATGGTCATCAGCGGCGGGAAAGAGCTTCCCAAGAGGCCAGCTGAGGTTCTTGAGCTTTTGCGGCTGCACAACGTGACGCTCGCAGAGCGTGATCATTCCACGGCACGCGAGCAGAAAGCTTTTCAGGACCTAATCGCTCTGTTCGAGGCGTACCAGATTTCCTACGATCGAGTGCATGTCTGTGGGTTTTGCATCGGAAAGCGACGATACAAGCCAGTAAACGCCAATTTTGTTCGCCACGAAGGGGAGCGCATCTGCATGGACTGTGCTCAGACCGAACTACGACGAGAGCTCAGTTTTCGGGGATTTGCGCATTACAACCACTTCTATGCGCTTCTTAACAAGGTACGCGACCTCGACCGCGTGATTCGTTTTCTCGATTCTGGGGTCGATCCCGATTTAACGCTATACGACGTGCTTTCAAGACAAGCTGAAAGCTACCAAAGCGTGCCAATTGATGCCCTCAATGTAGATGACAGATTAAAGCTTCTAATCAAGCAGCGTTTGTCAAAGCTGCTTCCCGTTCAATCAATTGCGGTCGAACGAGGGCTTTTAAAGGGTAGAGACCTTCTCGTAGTCTCAGCAACAGCGACGGGAAAAACGCTCATTGGGGAGCTAGCAGGCGTTAACAATGTGCTCCATGGTAAGGGAAAGCTGTTGTTCGTCGTTCCACTTGTCGCCCTTGCAAATCAGAAACATAGTGAGTTTGAAGGGCGCTACCGTAGCCTTGGCCTAAGCGTTAGCATTCGGATCGGCGGCAGCAGGATTCGGACTCGGGACTGGGTGCGAGCAGAGTCCGACTACTCAGCCGATATTCTCGTGGGAACCTACGAGGGGATCGATCAGGTGCTGCGCACGAATAACGCTGAGCTCCTCGGAAAGATTGGAACAATTGTCGTCGATGAAGTGCACATGCTTGAAGACGAAGAACGTGGAAGTCGCCTTGACGGGCTTATTTCTCGGTTAAAGGCACTGGCCCCGAAATCACAACGCATATATCTTTCGGCAACTGTTGGCAACCCTCACGCGTTAGCGCGTGAGCTCGGCGCTGATCTCGTCGAGTACGAAGAGCGGCCGGTACCTATTGAGCGTCACCTCATTTTCGCTCATGAACATGAGAAGCTGTCAATCATCAACAAGCTCGTCAGATATGAAATCAAAAGAACCTCGAGCAAGGGTTATAAAGGACAATCGATCATTTTTACTAATTCCCGGGCGCGGTGTCATAGGATATCGAAAGCGTTGTCTGCAAAAAGTGTCCCGTATCATGGGGGCCTCTCGTACGCCGAACGTAAGAAGGTCGAAACGAACTTTGCCAACGGCCGTATAGACGTCGTCGTCACTACAGCGGCACTGGGGGCAGGCGTTGATTTTCCCGCGTCGCAAGTCATATTTGAATCACTGGCGATGGGCATAGACTGGCTTACTGTGCAAGAGTTTCATCAGATGCTCGGTCGAGCAGGGAGGCCAGATTATCACGACGTCGGTAAGGTAGTCCTCCTCGCTCAACCCGACAAGAAATTCAGGGGGCCAGAGACAGAGGATCAAGTTGCGATCAAGTTGCTCTCAAGTTCTATTGAGGATGTCGAAATAGCTTACGATGATGACCAGCAAGCGGAGCAGACTCTCGCAAACCTCACCTTTGGTCAACCAGTTAAGATGCTGGCCCCGTATGATGTCAAAGTGCATCTTGGTAGGCTCAAACGTTTAGGCTTTGTTTCGGATGATGGGCAGGCGACAAAGCTCGGATATGTCGTTTCTGGTGATTTCCTTACCATTGATCAAGCAGTTCAAATTGTTGAGTGTGTGAAGAAGGGACAACAGCCGCTTGATACCATACTTAAACTACACGTTTTTACTGCTGTGTACCTCAATGACATTCAGCGAATGGCGCAGATACTTGGTGTTAACATGTCACCGAACGTTTTCAGTGGTGGAAATCTAGAGATGCTCTTTTCCGGAAGTGGGGATGAGCTTACGCATCTCGACCAGAAAGCGCTAGAAAGCGTCCTCGCGTTTTCAATCGCTTTCGTCGATTGTGATTGCGAGGGGTCGCCATTTTGTGGCTGCCCCGAGCGGAGCTTCTCGAAGTGGATACTAGAACAGCGTGTGAGCGGTTGCGATCCAGCTGACATAGTTGAACAGATGTCGGCGTTTGGCGTGCATGCGTATTCTGGAGATGTCCTCAACTATCTCGATCAAACGGTGCGTTTGATGGAATCTATAGGGGCAATGGCATCAATTTTGCGTAAAAAGGATATTGCACGTGAAGCGCTTCAGACCAAACTGCAGCTTGAAGGGTAAGTGTCAGGTGGTATACTGAGCGTTGATGCGCACATAGTCCTCGGTGAGATCACAGCCCCAAGCCGTGGCTGAGGCCACTCCGAGACCCAAATCAATTTGGATTGAAATCTCAGCGCTCTTCATTATCGCCGCAAGCGCGTCTTTTTCGAAATCATCAGCGTTAGCAGCGCGTATGATTCCTTTTTGGAGCAACACTATAGGGGGGCTTTTTCCGTTTGATAACGACAATGAGAGTAGTGAGGGATCAACGAACGCTTCGGAATAGCCGACCGCGGCAACTATCCTTCCCCAGTTTGGATCAGCGCCAAAAAGCGCGGTTTTTACGAGAGGTGAACGTACGACTGCCTTTGCCGCTTTTACTGCATCTTCTCGATTTCGTGCACCTGTAACGGTGACTTCCATCATCTTCGAAGCGCCTTCGCCATCACGCGCGATCATTTTTGCAAGCGTGATACATACAAAGTTCAGTGCGTCTTGAAACTTGCTTATTTCAATTGTTGTAGGGCTTTCGCCGGTCGCAATGAGAAGGACGCTGTCGTTCGTGCTCGTATCTCCGTCGACAACGACCATGTTAAAGCTTATGTCGGCGGCTTGCTTCAGGCATTTTTGCAGAACGTCAGCGCTGAGCTGCGCGTCTGTGTAAATGAAGGCAAGCATAGTGCATAGCTTAGGTTCTATCATTCCAGCCCCCTTTGCTATGCCTCCTATTCTGACATCGCTGACTTCGACAGCAATATGCTTTGGTACAGAATCGGTTGTCATTATTGCTTGGGCTGCTGCTAGACTGCCCTCTGCCGAATCTGTTAACGTTAATAGAAGGGTTTCGATTCTCGAATCGATCCAATCTACATTGAGTGGGGTCCCTATTACGCCTGTTGAGGCAACAGCAACTTGCGTATCGTTAATTTGCAAACGCTGCGCGAGCGATTTAGAGACGCTTTTAGCATCGGCCAACCCTGCTGGTCCGGTAAAAGCGTTCGCGCTTCCGCTGTTAGCTATGATTGCAAGGATTTCGTTGCTCTGTTTGAGGTGCTCACGCGTGACAATGACGGGGGCTGCAGTGACTTTGTTGGTAGTAAAAACGCCTGCCGCCGGTCCGCCGCCAGTGATGAGCGCAACGCCGTTTCTGCCATCCTTGATACCTGAGGCGTTGACACCGCGCACCGCGCAGATTCCTCCCTCAACGATGCGCATTAGCTGCCCTCGGCAATTCCTTTTATTATATCGCCGCGAGTAACGATTCCTATCAATTTGCCGTCCTTGTCTACGACAGGAAGTCGATTGATCTTGTGTCTCATCATGTGCTCAGTGGCAGTCTCGATGTCAGCGTCTGCGCTGATCGTGTGAACTGACTTTGTCATAACACGATCCACGTGCCACTCACCCACATCATCACTAACTGAGTCTCTAAGTTCTAGGCGCTCGATTATTTCGCGCACCGGAACCTCGATGATCTCGAGCGGGCTAGGCAGCCAGTAGCCGGTGTGTTCGGGAATTTCAAGCAGGGATAATACGTCATTTTCTGTTACGATACCGACAAGTTTGCCTGCAGTCACAACGGGCACACCGCTTACATTGTTCTCCCGTAGCAATTTAATACACTCCCGCACTGTCGTGTCGGGCGTCACCGTAATGACGTTTGGATTCATGACATCAAAAACTTTCATTGTAACCTCAAAGTGATAGAGCAGGAGTCCAGAGCCCCGTTGTTTCATCGAGACCGAACATAAGATTCATGTTCTGAATAGCTTGGCCTGATGCGCCCTTAACCATGTTGTCGATGGCGGAGACGACCACAACGCGGTTCGAGGCGACGTCTCGTTCAATGAAGAGGTCACAGAAATTAGTGCCTCTGACCGATCCGAGTGAGGGCACGTTGAACCGAATGAAGGGGTGGCCGGCGTAAAAATCTTCGTAGAGTGATCTAACACCATCACTATCCAAGTCTTTGTTCGTGAAGATGTGTGCGGTTGTGAGAATGCCCCGTATTGACGGAATAACGTGGGGGGTAAAGTTCACTGTCCCAGCTCCCAATCGTTCAAGTTCCTGCACGATTTCGGCTTTGTGCCGGTGATTTGTCAGTTGGTATGGTACAACGTTCTCAGCCAAGTTGGGGTAGTGCGAAGTCGCAGTCGGAGCAGCTCCAGCGCCTGAAATGCCGGACTTTGAGTCAAATACGATGTGATCTACGAATCCTGCTTTAACCAGGGGCGCTGCTGACAAGATGGCTCCTGTAGGATAGCATCCTGGATTGGCACATAAGTCCGCGTGCGCCACTTCAGGGTGTAGCTCAGGCAGACCATAGACGGCTTCCCTAGGATCGGTATGGGGGCCGTAAACCGACTCGTAACGTTGGCCAAGTCGATAATCAGCGCTGAGATCAATTATGCGGACCTCATCGATGAGATTAGGTACAAGTCCCATGGCGGCGCCGTGTGGAACGGCGAGAAAGACAACATCCGCTGCTTTTGCAACCGATTTCGCTGTAGCGTCCACAAACTTTAGGTCATAAAATCCTTTGAGATGGCGGTGAACGTCAGCAACTTGAGTACCGTCGAGGGCTCGCGAAGTAACTATTGTGACTTCGACTTCTGGATGCTGAACTAGTAATCTCAGCAATTCTCCGCCCGTGTAACCGGATCCGCCGATTATGCCAACTCTGATCATCGATCCTCATTAGACTTGATCTAAGAAAGCCTTTTCGTCGCATTACCGTGTCACGGGGCGGCTCCACGAAGAAGTGGTAAAAACTAAGGTGATGGTTTGAGATACTACCAAACACCACTACCGCAAGCAGTCTTCCCGACAAGCGTCGCGCTATGGGTGTGGGCAGCGTGATAGAGTTTCTAGAACTAAGGCAACGGCTAGTTCACACTTTTCTAAGCAGCAGGTACAAGACTCCAATTAGCAGCGCCGGAGCTCCCAATCCAAGAAGGGAGAATTCGTATACGGACTGCAAAGGTAAGCTTGCGGTGCTGTTTGTTTGAGCTGGCAAGGCTATAGTAGGTACTGCGTTCTGGGATAATGCAGTTGCCTCCGCTGACATAGTAGCTACTTGTGCTAATACAGTTGAGGGCACGATTGAGGTTATCAGTGACGGAGAGTACATTAGGTATGTCTGCGATGAAGTGGAAACACACGCTTTTTGTGTGACCGCCATAGAGCAGTTTTCGAGTCCTGCGGAGGAGTTTTCTTCTTGTATACCTGAGGTTGTTGATACAGGTGTTACTGATTCGCTGGACGTTAGTGAGCTTGCTACTGTAGATTCACTGGACGGTGTAACTTTGGAGACGTTAGACGTGTTAGCGTCTAGAATGGCGTTGGAAGCAGCCGGAGTAGGAGTTGGCGTAGGCGTCGTTGACGGTTTTTCAGTTGGAATGGCAGAAGGATTAGTTGGCGT
>Ga0209745_1001634_pt1 | contig 13207 bp, 11 predicted proteins | sample BarGraNGADG00312_FD_184495 | JGI IMG/M metagenome (GOLD analysis project Ga0209745, IMG submission 184495) | Arctic peat soil microbial communities from Barrow, Alaska - Barrow Graham LP Ref core NGADG0004-312 (SPAdes) (version 2) | ecosystem: Environmental > Terrestrial > Soil > Wetlands > Peat... | reverse complement strand
CCTCGATCTTCTCGATGACCGGGCTGTGCAGCGGGAAGGTGCGCTCGACACCGACGCCGAAGCTGACCTTGCGAACCGTGTAGGTCTCGCCGATGCCACCGCCGTGGCGACGGATGACCACACCCTGGAAGACCTGGACGCGCGAGCGTGTGCCTTCAATGACCTTGACGTGAACCTTGACGTTGTCCCCGGCGCGGAAGTCCGGGATGTCGTCACGCAGGCTGGCTTTGTCGACGTCGTCGAGCTTGTGCATTTTCGTTTCGCTTTCTCGTCAGCGCCACAGGTCACTCACGGTTCTGATGCACGCCACGGCGCGGGGCCGGACGGGCGATTCGTATGGGGTGCTCCTGCGATCCGTCACTCGTTGCTCTCCCCCTGTGGCAGGGGCACGAAATCGGTGCAAGATGCGAAGGGTCAGTCTGCCACAGCAGGGGGTTCAGCCTGAAATTGGGCCACTTCGCTCGACCGGACCTGCGCGAGCACCTCGCGGTCCCGCGCGTCAAGCTCACTCGGGTCCATCCGCTCGATCATGTCGGGTCTGCGCAACGCCGTGCGCCGAAGCCGTTCGTCGCGCCTCCAACGTGCGATCTGCCCGTGGTGCCCCGACAGCAGGACCTCGGGTATGCCGTGTCCGCGCCACTGCGGCGGTTTGGTGAACACCGGGTACTCCAACAGACCGTCCTCGTGGGACTCCTCGACCAGGGAGTCGGCATTGCCGATGACCCCCGGCACGAGCCGCGCGATGGCCTCGACCATGGCAAGGACCGCAACCTCGCCTCCGTTGAGAACGTAGTCGCCCAGCGAGACGATGGTGACCGGCATGACCGTCTCGGCATGCTCGATGACCCGCTCGTCGATGCCCTCGTATCGACCGCAGGCGAAGGCCAGCCAAGGCTGGGCGGCGAGCTCCTGAGCCAGGGCCTGGGTGAACGGGACTCCGCCCGGACCGGGGACCAGGAGATGGGGAACCTCCCCGGTCTGCCCGGTGGCGATCACGTGTTCCAGTGCCTCACCCCACGGCTCAGGGCGCATGACCATGCCTGCGCCACCGCCGTACGGAGTGTCATCGACGGTGCGATGACGGTCGTGGGTGAAGTCGCGAAGGTCGTGCACCCTCAGGTCGATCAGACCCTGCTCGCGCGCCTTGCCGATCAGCGACAGGTCCAGCGGAGAGAGGTACTCCGGGAAGATGGTGACGACATCCAGCCTCATGACTGAACCCTCGCACGGCCGACCCTCACAACTCGTCCAGGTCCAACAGACCAGCAGGCGGGTCGAGGACGACGCGGCCGCCCACGATGTCGATCTCCGGAACGATCGCAGTGACGAAGGGGACCAATGCCTCCCGTCCGTCGGTCAACCGAAGGACCAACAGGTCTTGGGCGGTGCGGGAATGCAGGCCGATCACCTCGCCGACCTCGTCGCCACCGACGGTCACGGCTTTGAGCCCGACGAGATCCCTTTCGTACCAAGTGTCCTCGTCCTCATCGTCTTCCAACGCGTCGGCCACCAAATTGATGCCCCGAAGGGCTTCGGCGCCCCTGCGGTCCTCGGTGCCCGCAAAGCCGAGCAGCAGGACTCCGTTGTGGTCCCGGGCGCTGCGCAGCACCAGTGGACCGGCTTCCTCGGGCTCGGTGACGAAGATAGCGCCAGGCACGAAGCGCTCGTCCGCAACACCGGTCAGAACCTGCACGGTGACCTCACCGCGAAGTCCATGTGCCTTGCCGATACGAGCAACGACAACCTGCATGGGTCAGTCCTTCCGAGAGGTGAGGCGGAGGCGACGCGGAGACGATCAGGAACACAAAGGGGTATGCCGGAAGGTGACCCTCCGGCATACCCCTTGTCAGGTGTGTTGCGGTGCGCTATCGCACACGGTCCGTGTCGACGATGTCGACCCGCACCGGCTGGCCACCCGCGAGGGCAGCCATCACAGTGCGAAGGGCGCTGGCCGTGCGGCCAGATCGACCGATGACCCGACCGAGGTCATCGGGATGGACGCGGACCTCGAGGACCTCGCCGCGACCCATCTCCTTGCGCCGGACAGCGACATCTTCGTCGTGGTCAACGATGCCCTTGACGAGGTGCTCCAGCGCATCTTCAAGCACGATCAGGCCTCAGCCTTGGGCTCGTCGGATGCTTCGGCGACCTCGACAACAGGTGCGTCGACAACCTTGGGCTCAGCAGCCTTGTCAGCCTTGTCAGCCTTGTCGACCTTGGGCTCAGCAGCCTTGACAGCCTTGTCAGCCTTGTCGACCTTGGGCTCAGCAGCCTTGACAGCCTTGTCAGCCTTGTCAGCCTTGTCAGCCTTCTCGACCTTGGGCTCAGCAGCCTTGACAGCCTTGTCAGCCTTGTCAGCCTTGTCGACCTTGTCTGCCTTGGGCTCAGCCTTGCTCTTCCTGGCCGTGGTGGTGCCGGCCTTGGGCTCTGACATGGCAGCCTTGGCGGCCACCTCGAACAGCGCCTTCTTGTCAGCCTTCGGCTCGGCGCCACGCAGGGTGCCCTCGGTGCCCGGAAGGCCCTTGTACTTCTGCCAGTCACCCGTGATCTTCAGCAGCGCCGCGACCTGCTCGGTCGGCTGAGCGCCGACACCGAGCCAGTACTGAGCGCGCTCGGAGTTGATCTCGATGAGCGAGGGCTCCTGGGTGGGGTGGTACTTGCCGATCTCCTCGATGGCCCGGCCATCGCGCTTGGTGCGCGAGTCCATGACGACGACGCGGTAGAACGGTGCATGGATCTTGCCCATGCGCTTCAAACGAATCTTGACGGCCACGGTTGTGGTGTCTCCTGTTTCTTGTCTGGTTGAGTCGGCACGGCATCCGCGTGGGGACACGGCTCGTGACGCTCGGATGGACACGTCGGAAGCGGAGAGAGGGGCCGCAGACAGACGAGTACGCGCGTCATTCTGCCAGATGCCGGGGGATCCTCCGAACCCGCGCAGCCCAGGCCGGTCCGACCAGCCGTCGGAACCACCCGCTTTCGACATTCCCGAAGCCAGTAAAGTCCTGACGTACCAGCAACAGCCGGCCGGACCGGGACTTCGAGACGTCTGGGGGGACCCATGCTCTACGTGCTCACCAGAACCGTCGTGGCTCCGGTCGCCCGCCTGATCTATCGGCCTGTCATCGAGGGCCGCGAGCACATCCCCCGTACCGGAGCGCTGCTTCTGGCCAGCAACCATCTCTCGTTCATCGACAGCTTCGTCATCCCGCTGGTTGCCCCGCGACGCGTGGCATTCCTGGCCAAGTCCGACTACTTCACGGGCAAAGGCCTTCGCGGCCTGTGGATGCGCTGGCTCTTCACGGCCACGGGAGCCGTCCCCGTTCGGCGCGGAGCCCACGGCGCCGCACAGGAGGCACTGGACGCCGCGCTGGGGATACTCAAGGAAGGGCATGCGTTCGGGATCTACCCCGAGGGGACGCGATCTCGTGATGGTCGCCTGTACCGCGGTCGCACCGGTGTGGCCTGGTTGGCGTTGACCGCCGGATGCCCGGTCGTGCCGGTGGCGCTCTCAGGCACGCAGGACATCCAGCCGGTCGGCTCACGGCTCCCGCGGATCCGCAAGATCACAGTCCGTTTCGGGGAGCCGCTGGACTTCAGCTACCTACGGGGCGCCAAGCCCGGCCCGGCCCGACGCGAGGCCACCGACGCGATCATGGCAGCCATTCATGAGCTGTCAGGCCAGGAACTGGTCCCCCGCTACAACCATCCTCCCAAGCACTGATTGCTCACTTGAGGCCGCTTTGCTCAGTTCAGGCCGCTCGAGTGTCGAAAAGCCCGCTCCGGAAGCGGCCTGAACTGAGCAAACACCGGCTGTGACGACATGGGCTCACCCTCAGGTCCCGGATGCTGGAAAGAGTCCTTCGCCGACCTGCAGCGCAATCCGGACGAGGTCAGCGCGCCCCACCTCTTGGCTCGTGTCGACAGCCACAGTCGGGCCCAGGCCCAGCGGCCGCGCCGAGGCCCGGACCTGCTCCCAGAAGTCGTCCAGGCCGACCTGGGGCCCGTGAACGGCGTGGCGCTCACCCACCGCTGCACGGCGCTCGTACCGGCGCCGGGCAACCTCGAGGGGCACTTTGCACCAGAGCTCAGGAACCGTCGCCGCCTCTAGGCGGGAGCGGCCAAGCCCCTCGATCACGAACTGTGCGTCGTGGGGCCAGAACCAGCTCTCAACCACCCCGCCGACCGGCGAGTCCTCGAGCAACGCCCAGAGTGCGTGGCCGGAGCCGGCCCCGAGCGCCGATCCGTGGGTTCCGTCGTGTGCCACGAGCTCGATGGGCAGCTCGTCGGCCACGCTCTCCTTGATGACGTCCTTGGAGAACAACGGGATCCGCAGCTCCGCGGCAAGCTGACGGGCGAGAGTCGTCTTGCCGGAGCCGGGCACCCCGTTGACCAGAACGACGGTCTTGCGGCCATGAGCCGTCACGTAGGGCTGCGCCGGCCACTCATCGCGCAACACGACATATGACACGTGGTCCTGCCAGGCATGGTTGCCGTCCGCACCCGGGAGCCAGAGCATACGAGGCGAGAAGCCCTCACGCCGAAATCCCAATGACCGCAACAGTCCTGCGGAACGCAGGTTCCCCGGCTGGACCGCGGCCGCAACCCGATGCAGGCCCATGCCACCGGCAGTCTCCGGCGTGAAGGCCAGGTCGAGGACCAACCGCAGCCCTTCAGCGAAGAGCCCACGACCGGCATACGGGTCGTAGGCGTCGTAGCCCATGGCTGCTGACTCGAAACGGCCCCGCGACACGTCGCTGACGTTGATCTTGCCGACAATGTCGTGGTCGCACTCGGGATCAAGCGTGTGGATGAGGAACGTTCGGTGGTCACGCGACTGTCTCGGCAGCTGCCTTTCGAGGTCGTCAGGATCGACCGGGTTCCACCGCCCCAGCCGATGCCGCGACCGCTCCACTGCACGTCTGTATGGCGCGATGTCCTGCACGTCGACCGTGCTGACCTGAACGCGAGCGCCCCTCGACTGGAGAGCCATCGGCTCAGGGGACGACGGCTCAGATGACAACGCGGCCTCGCAGAACGATGTGCTCAGGCGCCGCCAGGACATCGATGTCGGTGCGTGGATCGGATTGGTAGACAACGAGATCGGCGCTTGCACCCTCGGCCAGCCCCTGCCTGCCCAGCCACGACCGGGCACCCCAGCTGGCGGCCGTGAGGACCGCGATGGCGGACAGGCCCGCGTTGACCAGCTCGGCGGCCTCCTGGGCAACCAGGCCATGGGGAAGCGAGCCGCCGGCGTCGGTGCCCAGATAGATGGGCACGCCCGCGTCATGTGCTGCGGCGACGGTCTCGTACCGGCGGGCATGCAGGTCTCGCATGTGCGCGGCATAGGCCGGGTACTTGTCCTGCGAGCCGGCCGCGATGGACGGGAACGTGTCAATGTTCACCAACGTCGGGACGATCGCAATCCCTTGTGCGGCAAAGGAGTCGATGGTTTCCGGCTCGAGTCCGGTGGCGTGCTCGATGCAGTCGACGCCAGCCGCCGCAAGATCGCGCAGGCACTCCTCACCGAAACAGTGTGCCGTCACACGCGCACCCTCGTCGTGCGCGGCCGCGATCGCCGTGACCAGCGCCTCCCGCGGCCAGCAGGGGCTGAGGTCACCGGTGTCCCGGTCGATCCAGTCGCCGACCAGCTTGACCCAGCCGTCACCGCGACGGGCCTCCTGACGGACGTACTGCGTCAAATCCTCCGGCTCGATCTCATGGGCATAGTTGCGGATGTAGCGGCGAGTCCGCGCGATGTGCCGACCAGCTCGGACGATGCGCGGCAGGTCCTCGCGGTCGTCAATCCATCGGGTGTCGGCCGGAGATCCGGCATCGCGCAGAAGCAGGGTGCCGCCGTCACGCTCGGCCACCGCCTGCTTCTCGCTGGTCGCGTCATCCACCGCGCCGTGAGCGTCGAGCCCCACGTGAGCATGGGCGTCGACCAGACCAGGCAGGACCCAACCCTGCACGGTCTGGACGTCCGCGCCGGCCGACGGGGCGACATACGTGATCTTGCCCCCGACCACCCAGAGCTCGTCGCGGACCTCCTGCGGTCCGACCAGAACGCTTCCCTTGATGTGCAGCACAGGCGCGGTCATGCCGCGACCCTACCCACCACTGACGAAATCGGGTGGACTGCGAGGGAGCCTGCCCCTACCGTCGCGTCATGACGACCCCATCAACGGAAGACCTCGCACGGGAGCTGACCGACCGGTGCGCTGAGCTCGTCCGCGGACGCAAGGTCGTCCTGGTCGGCGGCGTCCTCGCCGGTGCAACCCGGCGGGTTCGCCAGCTGCGAGGCTGGGGGGCCGAGGCCGTTCTCGTCGTCGCTGATGGCGTCGGAACCGGTGAGCTGCCAGGGCCTGGTGAGGCCGAGGCCGTCGTCGTGCCCAACCCCGAGCTCGCGACCTTGAGCGAAGAGGTCGCCAGCTGGATCTCGTTCGCCGCCGACCCACCTGTCGAAGCACGCGTGGCGATCGAGGCATTCGACCCCGACGGCGCCGCCCTCTGTCTCCTGAGTCCGTTCGCCCTCGTCGACCTGTATCTCGGTCGCGAGTCCCTCGGCGGTCGGCCCCCGTCCTTCTACGCCCTGGAGGACAAGAGCCTCAACGACGCCCTGTGGGATGCCACCCGTGTGGCGCGTTCGCCTGCCCTCGTGGTCGATGCGGATCCGGACGAGGTCAGCGTCGCCGCGCACGACCTCGACGCCGGCCATGGCACCGTGTGGTCGGCCGACGCCTCACAGGGCATGAACGGTGGCGGTGACCGTGTTCGCTGGGTGGTGACCGATGACGACGCGCACACCGCCTTGACGAACCTGCTACCCGTTTCGGCGAGGATCCGTGTCCAGCCGTTCCTCGAGGGCGTGCCATGCAGCATCCACGGGTTCGTCCTGCCCGACGGAGTCGCGGTCTTTCGTCCCGTTGAGCTGGTGGTGCTGCGCTCCATGTCACCGCGGCGTTTCATCTACGCCGGGATCTCGACCTGTTGGGACCCCTCACCCAGGGACCGTAAGGAGATGCGTGAGGTCGCCCGCCGGGTCGGCCAGCACCTGCAGACCGAGCACGACTATCGGGGCGGTTTCTCGGTCGACGGCGTCCTGACCTGCGACGGATTCCGGCCCACCGAGCTCAACCCCCGCTTCGCCGGAGGGCTTTCGACCCTTGGCAAGAGCGTGCCTGAGCTGCCGCTCGACCTTCTCCAGATGGCGACGATCCGCGACATCGACCTGGGCGTCCGCGCAAACGAGCTGGAGGAGCTGCTGCTCCCGGCTGCTGACGCTCGGCGGTTCGGGTCGGCGTACAACGTCATCACCGCACCCGGACCTGTGGGGACCGAGAGCGTCGACGTCGCGGGCGGTGCTGATGGCCTGCGCGTCGCCGGGTCCGGCGACCTCGTGATCGGCACAGTGGAGCGCGGGCCGGCCAACCTGGGCAGCCTGATCCGCTTCACGCCCGCCGAGATGACGCCCGGGATGCGGATGGCGCCGTATGCCGTCGCGATGTTCGCCTTGGCCGACCAGCTCTGGGGCACCGGGATTGGGCCGGTTCAGGCAGCGCCCGACGTCCGTTAGCCAGCCCGTACCGAGATCTCCGTTAGCCGCCCCAACCCGACCAGGCGGGTGGGTTGGGGGAAGTCGGTCGCGGCAGGTTGCTACTTACCGAGGAACTTCTCGAAGCCCTTGGGCAGCTCGAGGTTGGCCGGATCCGAAGCACCTGCAGCCCCCACAGCCCCGGCAGACCCTGCTGATCCGCCGGAATCCGGACCAGCCGGCATACCGAAGGCGCTGTTGACGGCGGCGACACGAGCGCCGGAGGCCTTGTCCGCCAGTGCCTTCTCCTCCTGGGCGCGCTTGGCCGGGTTGCCGCTCTTGCCCTTCTTGCGCTGCTGGCCCTTGGCGGCCTTCTTCGCACCGGCCATGCCGGGGATCGCGGGCATCCCGGGCATGCCACCGCCACCACCGCGGCGCAGCGAACGCATCATCTTCTGGGCCTGGCCGAAGCGCTCGAGCAGGCCGTTCACCTCGGACACGGACACACCCGAACCTCTGGCGACCCGGGCCCTGCGTGAGCCGTTGATCTGCTTGGGATGGGTGCGTTCGAAGGGCGTCATCGAGCGCACCATGGCCTCGACCCGGTCGAACTCGCTCTCGTCGAGGGCGTCGAGCTGGGAGCGCATCTCACCCATGCCGGGCATCATCTTGAGCATGGCTTTCAGGGAGCCCATCTTCTTGATGGACGCCATCTGGTTCAAGAAGTCGTCGAACGTGAAGTCCTCTTCCTCCATGAACTTGCGGGTCATCTCGGCGGCCTGATCGCGGTCGAAGGCCTTCTCGGCCTGCTCGATCAGGGTCAGCACGTCACCCATGTCGAGGATGCGTGAGGCCATTCGGTCGGGGTGGAAGACCTCGAGGTCGCCCACCGCCTCACCGATGGAGGCGAACATGATCGGCCGGCCCGTGACCTTGGCCACCGACAGCGCGGCACCACCGCGGGCGTCACCGTCGAGCTTGGTCAGGACCACACCGGTGAAGTCCACGCCCTGCTGGAAGGCCAGCGCGGTCTCGACCGCGGCTTGGCCGATCATGGCGTCGATGACGAACAGGACCTCGTCGGGCGAGATCGCAGCCCGGATGTCGGCGGCCTCCTTCATCAGGACCTTGTCGATGGCCAGACGACCGGCGGTGTCGATGATGACCACGTCGTGCTGCTTGGCACGAGCCTCTGCGACACCCTGGCGGGAGACCGTGACCGGATCGCCGAAGGACCTTGTGCCATCCCCTGACTCGGCGCCGGCGTCATAGCCCGCGACGTTGCCGCGCTCGGGTGCGAAGACCGGGATGCCGGCTCGCTCACCGACGACCTGCAGCTGGGTCACGGCGTTGGGCCGCTGGAGGTCGGCTGCGACCAGGATGGGCGTGTGGCCCTGATCCTTGAGCCACTTGGCGAGCTTGCCGGCCAACGTGGTCTTGCCGGAGCCCTGCAGACCGGCGAGCATGATGACGGTCGGCGGGTTCTTCGCGAACTCGATCCGGCGCGTCGCACCACCGAGGATCGTCACGAGCTCTTCGTTGACGATCTTGACGATCTGCTGGGCCGGGTTCAGGGAGCCGCTGACCTCGGCGCTGAGGGCACGCTCGCGAACGGCACCAGTGAACTCGCGCACGACGGGCAGCGCCACGTCGGCATCGAGCAGGGCAACCCGGATGTCGCGAATCGTCGCGTTGACATCCGACTCGGACAGCCGGCCCTTGCCGCGCAGGTTCTTGAAGGTGGCGGTCAGACGGTCAGACAGGCTCGTGAACACCACGCAAGGTTATCTGGCCGTTGGCGGTGCCTGGTCGCACGCGTCCATCAGCATGGATATCGTCTGCGCGACCCGCGCGGGAGACAGTGTCCGACCCCCGAACTCGCTCACATAGAACGTGTCCAGGGTCTGGCCGGCGTAGGTGGCGATGTAGGCGCTGTGCACGGTCAGACCTGCGCGCGCGAACGCCATACCGACCTCGTGGAGGAGCCCTGGGCGGTCGTGAGCCCGGATCTCGATCACCGTCGAGTCCTGCGAGGCGTGGGGCACGACCATGGCGCGGGTCTGCGCTCGGGGGCCGGCCCCGATCTGGACGGCCGCGAGCGAGCCTGCCGCGACGGTGCGACGGCGCTCCAGTGCGCGCAACGGCTCGCGGTCACCCTCGCCGAGGCGGATCAGACCACGGGCGATTGCCGCCGCATCAGGGGCATCACCGCCTGGTGAGTCGACCTGCCACTGGTTGGCCGCGATGCCTTCCTGGGTGCGCACACGTGCGGTCCGCACCACCAGGCCGTATGCCGCGAGCAGACCTGCAGTGTCAGCGAACAAGCCCAGGCGGTCACGGTCCAGGACGTCGATGCGGTAGGCGCCTCCGATCGGATGGACCACCACGTGCGGCTCCCCCATCGCCACGTCGGCCACGATCTGCGGCGGGAGGATGTCGTGGGGCTCGTCCACCGGAGCCGCCGGTCCTGCAGCGTCGCCCAGAGCCGCGCGGGCACCGACGACGAGCTGATGGAGCAGCTGGGCCCGCCAGTCCGTCCACGCCGCGGCGCCCACAGCACTCGCGTCGGCTTCGGTAAGGGCCCGAAGGAGCTCCAGCACGTCCCTGCGACCGGCGACCGCATCCGTCACGGCGGAGATGGTCTGTCGGTCCGCATGGTCACGCCTGGTCGCCAGGTCGATCAGGGTCAGGTGCTCGCGGGTGAGCAGCTCGACAACCTCGACCTCGGACTCGTCGAAGCCCAGCCGGCGGGCGGCCGCGGCTGCGAGCGGGGCTCCGATCGTGGAGTGGTCGTGGGCACCGGCGATCTTGCCGATGTCATGCAGCAGGGCCGCCAGCAACAGCAGATCGGGGCGCTCGACGTCGAGCATCTGGCCGGTAGCCTGCACGACCGTCTCGATCAGGTGCCGGTCGACCGTGTGTCGATGGACTGCGTTGCGCTGTGGTCGGCTCCGCACCGCCGCCCACTCCGGCAGCCAGGAGTCGATCACCCCCGCGAGGTCCAGCCCCTCCCACACCGGGATCAGTCCTGGACCCGCGGCGAGCAGGTCGACGAACAGCAACCGGGCCACCGGGTTCCACGGCTCGGCAATGGTTTGGGTGTGCGCAGCGAGGTTGGTCAGGGTCGCCGGTGCCAGGGGCAGATTGCGGCGGGCCGCGGCGACGGCGGCGCGAAGGACCAGCAAGGGGTCACCTGATGGGTCGAGGTGGGCTCCGAGCACCACCTCCCCGTCGTGCTCGAAAAGTCCGAAGCCCAATGGTTTCAACACTGGTCGTCGTGGACCAACCCTCAGGACCCGCGCGCGCTGGGACTGGGCAGCACGGCGTACCGTCCCGTCGATGGCATAACCGATGGTGCGTGCGGCAGTGCCGACGACGGCCAACATCGAGTCGGCATCGGGATGACCCAGCAGGGCGGCGACCGCGTCGTGGTCCTCGAGTCCCAGGCGATCGCGACCGCGACCGGTCACCACGTGCAACGCGTCTCGCGTGTCCAGCAACGTGCGGTATGCCTCGTCGACCTGTCCGTGCGGGCGGTCGGCCAGCCACGCTGCCGTCAACGCCCGGAGAATGGTCATGTCACGCAAACCTCCGCGAGCCTCCTTCAGCTCTGGCTCGATGGTCTGCGCGAGGTCCCCGTGGCGACGGTGACGTGCCTCGAGCGACTCGACCAGCTGAGGCAGCCGGCGACGGGCGTTGGCGCGCCAGTCGTGCCCCACCGTGGAACGTGCCGCCGCGACCAGCTGCTCGTCGCCGGCCAGCAGCTCGAGGTCCAGCAGTCCGACCGCGGCCGACAGGTCGGCGGCGGCAGCGCTCCGGCACTGGCTGACGGTCCGGACGCTGTGGTCGAGCTTCGCGCCGGAGTCCCAGATCGGGTACCAGATGCGATCGGCCAGGGAGATGACAGCCTTGTCCGACAGCGAGCGTCCGTCGTGCAACAGCACCAGGTCGAAGTCGCTGAGTGGTCCCGCATCGCCGCGGGCCAGGCTGCCGACGCTGGCCAGCGCGACCCCCTGCATACGAGCTCCATCCGTTGCCGCGTCCCAGACCTCACGGATCCAGCTAAGGCTCAGATCAGCGATCGCCGAGCGGCGCGCCTCGCCGGCACCCGGGGCGGTGAAGCCCCGGGTGCGGGCGAGCTGCAGGCGTCGCTGGTTGAGGTCCACCTTCTGGTCCGCCTTCGCAGTCTGTCTGGGTCCCAACATGAGTTCCCGCCTCTATGAGATACCGCCTCCTACAACGCGTCCAGACCGTGTTCGCCGGTGCGCACCCGGACCACGTCCTCGACCGGAACCGTCCAGATCTTGCCGTCGCCGATCCGTCCGGTCTGCGCGGCCTTGAGAATGACCGCCACCACGTCGGGTGCGTCGACGTCGTCCACGACCACCTCCACCCGCACCTTCGGGACGAAGTCGACCGTGTATTCCGCGCCTCGGTAGACCTCGCTGTGGCCGCGCTGGCGCCCGTACCCGCTCGCCTCGCTGACCGTCATACCGGTGATGCCGAAGGCCTCCAGGGCCTGCTTGACCTCATCGAGCTTGAAGGGCTTGATGATCGCGGTGACCAGTCTCATGACGATGCTCCCTGTTTGGTGGACGCGGCCGCCGGGGAGGCCGGGGCGGTGCTGTGTGACCCGAACAGTGCGGCTCCGGCGTGCGAGAAACCGCCGCCGCCGAGAGAACCGAGATCGTACGACGTCTCAGCGTGCTGATCGAGGTCTATGCCGGCCACCTCGCCGTCGTGATCGATGCGGAAGCCCATGGTCTTGTGCAGTGCCAGGCCGATCACACCGGTGACCAGGAAGGAGTAGAGCAGCACCGCGCCGGCGCCGACCACCTGACGCCACAGCTGGTCCGGGCCGCCGCCATAGAAGAGCCCATCTACTGCGGCCGGGGCGGACGCCGATGCGAAGAAGCCGATGGCGATCGTGCCCACGAGTCCGCCGACCAGGTGAACGCCGACAACGTCGAGGCTGTCGTCGAACCCGAGGCGGAACTTCAAGCCGACCGCAAGTGCACACAGGACGCCGGCGAGGATGCCAATGGCCACGGCGCCCACCGGGGTCACTGCCGAGCACGCCGGTGTGATGGCCACGAGGCCTGCGACGACGCCCGATGCGGCACCGAGCGACGTCCCGTGGCCGTTGCGGATCCGCTCTGTGGCCAGCCACCCGATGCACGCGGCTCCAGTGGCTGCCAGGGTGTTGACCCAGGTCACCGCCGCGGTGTTGTTGGCGCCCAGCGCAGAGCCGGCGTTGAACCCGAACCAGCCGAACCACAGCAGCCCGGCGCCGACCATCACGAGGGTCATGTTGTGCGGCCGCATCGGGTCCTTGGCAAAACCGATCCTCTTGCCGAGGATGAGGGCCAGGACCAGGCCTGCGGCGCCGGCGTTGATGTGAACCGCAGTTCCTCCGGCGAAGTCGATCGTCTTGAGCGAGTTGGCGATCCAGCCACCCTTGGCCGCCGCGTAGCCGTCGAAAGCGAAGACCCAGTGCGCGACCGGGAAGTAAACGATGGTCGCCCACACGACCGTGAATACCAGCCATGTCGAGTACTTCGCGCGGTCCGCTATCGCCCCACTGATCAGGGCCACCGTGATGATGGCGAACACTGCCTGGAAAGCGACGAACGCCATCGTCGGGATGGTCCCGACCACCGACTTCGCGCTGAG
>Ga0209745_1001633_pt1 | contig 13207 bp, 9 predicted proteins | sample BarGraNGADG00312_FD_184495 | JGI IMG/M metagenome (GOLD analysis project Ga0209745, IMG submission 184495) | Arctic peat soil microbial communities from Barrow, Alaska - Barrow Graham LP Ref core NGADG0004-312 (SPAdes) (version 2) | ecosystem: Environmental > Terrestrial > Soil > Wetlands > Peat ... | reverse complement strand
CGGAGGCACAACGGCTGATATAGTAGCCAGGGAATTAAACAGAACAATTATTGATGAACTTATATTCGAAGATCCGGAACTTCCACCTGAAAGTTTTCTTGAAGGTATTGATCTTGTGACGGAGGGAATCCTGACACTTCAAAAGGTTAACGAAATACTGAAAACATATAATAACAGTGTAAAACTTGGAAAAGGACCCGCAGATAAGATAGTAAGACTGATTATGGAAAGCGATGAGATTCACTTTGTTATCGGCACAAGAATCAATATTGCGCATCAGGATCCCAATTTGCCTGTTGAGCTTGAGATCAGGAGAACTGTCGTAAAACGAATTGCGCGCCTGCTGGAGGAAAAATGGCTGAAGAAGGTAACCTTTGAATATATTTAATCTCTTTTCCTCTTTTAATATTTCGGTGCTCTGCACCTTTCATTCCATGGGGAAAATTTCGATCTACAAATATTTCGGCGCTCTGCGCCTTTTACATTTATTATCAGGATCCCTCTTCAAATGTTATGGTACTCTGCACCTTTCGATTTTAGATTCTGATGAAGGCAACTCAGAATTAGAGTACCTGCAGATGGTGAGGTTTTAAACATTTTTTTAATCTTTTGCAAAGCAGCAGAGCTGCGAAATATTTGCAGAAAAAAATTGGAAAGCAATTTCAAAGGTGCAAAGCACCGGAATATTTTTATTCCTTTTTTATATTTAGAAATTCAATTGCTCTGTTGAATAGATGTGGCTGAATATCCGGATGAGTAAGATTTTCAGGAAGATGATCGGATAAAACGATTTCAGCGATTTCCGAAATATCAGGTATCGGACCAATCTCAGAAACTTCTGCAAAGTATAGCCTCCCCCAGCCTGTATATCCGTCAATTATGACGGAATATGTCGCAATACAATGCAGACTGAAGGCAACTGCACCTGTTTCTTCCATTAATTCTCTTCCCGCTGCCACGAATGAACTTTCTCCTTTCTCAATGTGACCTCCGGCTATTTCCCAGGTATTGCGCTGGTTGTGCCTGACAAAAATCCATTTATTTTCAAACTTTGCAGATATAACTGAATATATCAGCTTCGAATCCGGAACATAATACGGGTCATAAAATTTAACTTCTGTCATATATCACATTGAATTAATCCGAACTAAGTAGAACACAAAGGAGCGCTAAGGTTATTCATGATACAATATAGGTGTTGCTAATGTAAGAATAATCGGGATAATTAATATTTGACTACTTTTGTTTGCTAAATTTCTACTAAATGGGATTGTTGATTGTTCTGATCATTACCGAGATTTTTACTCCTGTAGTCCTGCGGCAGCACTTCTACACCGATTCAAAGGCAAAATATTCCATTTCAATAGTTATTCATGTTATCCTTAGCCTATGGATCTGGATCCTCTTTTTTGAAACAACTTCTTACAAAAGCTTTTTTGACAACCCAAAGCATGTATGGTTAATGATGAATCTGACAGGAATCGTAATTGCAGTAGTTATTCCGAGGGTAATATTAAATATTCTGCACTTCTCAGGCAAATTGATAAGAATAAAAAATGGAGGTCATTTAAGGTGGCTGACAAATACCGGACTTACTATAATGCTAATAATACTTACTATAATCTCTATCAGTTTGCTATACGGGAGATTTAATTTCAAGACTGAAGAGGTAACAATAAACATCAAAGGGTTAAATAAAGATCTCGATGGTTTGAAAATCATCCAGTTATCTGATATGCATCTCACTACATTCTATCATCACAAAAATTTATTACAAAAGGTCATGAATGAAGTCAACACAAACAAGCCTGACCTCATTCTCAACACCGGAGACTTTGTCAGCTATGGATGGAGGGAATTTGAAAGATACGACACAATTCTAAATAAAGCCAGGAGTAAATATGGCAATTATGCAATTTTAGGTAACCACGATGCCGGAACCTATGATCCTTTTTTCACTGAGGCAGATAAGGAGAATAATATACTGATAATGAATAAATTAATTGAGGCTTCAGGATATCAGGTTCTAAACGATGAATTTAAAATAGTCAATATAGGAAAGGCAAGAATTGCACTAATAGGTGTTATCACCAAAGGGCGGCATCCAAATATGATTCATGGGAATCTGACAAAAGCAATTTCAGGACTTGACAGTGTTGACCTTAAGATACTTCTCACTCACGATCCTAATCATTGGGCTGAGGCAGTAACCGGAAAGACCGACATTGGAATTACTCTATCGGGACATACACATGGTATGCAGATGGGAATAATGACAAAAAAGTTCAGATGGAGCCCGGCAAAATATTTTTATCCTCACTGGAATGGTCTTTATAAAACCGGTAATCAGTATCAATATGTTAACCGGGGACTTGGAGTTCTGGCTTTTCCATTCAGGATATGGATGCCACCGGAAATTACGATTCTGACCATTAAAAGTGAATAGATAAAACCAAATTCAGCACCAGTCCGTTTAACAGAAAAGAAACGGGCAGCAGATAATCTGCCGCCCGTTGATATTACCCTACCCTGATTTAACTAACCTACTAACCTACTAACCTGATAAGATATGGCTTACGAAATTATTTGGAATAATTTACTAACCATTTTCAGTGTGGGTAACATTAGAATTATTTTTATCATTAGACAAAATATAACATCCTATTATTCCGCTAAATGAGATTTTAAGTTTTACTTAACACCTTATTAAACAAATTAACTCCTGAAAAGTTCAAAATGAATAGCCGGAGGTGTAAATAATATCTCCATCCTATTTTATGTAAATTGCATCTTTTCAGACACCATTTTTACAGAAAATCATTAGAAATTAATGTTCCAGGATCAAAAAATTCACAAAATAGAGGATATAGAATTCAAAGTAATTTATTCCGGAAGAAGGACCATTGGGATCAGTGTACTACCTGATACATCTGTGGTTGTGAGAGTTCCATATCTTACCTCACTAAAGACGATCAGCAGAATTGTCAACAATAAGTACGAATGGGTTTTAAAGCATCGCGACAATTACAGGAGACTTAATAACAGTCTGCTCAGGAAGTCGTATACTTCAGGTGAGGTACATCTTTTCCGGGGAAATGAATCAATTCTTTGGATAGAAAAATCAAAAAAACCTTTTGTCAGGTTTTATGATGGCACCATTATGTTGGGATTAGAACAGACAGATAATCCGATTACAGCGAGACGCCTTCTTTACAAAGGGTACAAAAACGAAGCTTTGAAAATTTTGCCAGAATTAATGAATAAGGTTCTCAGGAAATATGAAAATCAAATATTTAAGCCGAAAGGTTTGGTCATTAGAACTATGAAGAGACGGTGGGGAAGCTGTTCAAATAAAGGTATTATAACACTAAGTACAGAACTTATAAAACTTGCTGATTTGTACATTGAATATGTTATTATTCACGAGTTATGCCACCTTCGACACCACAATCATGGTTTACAATACTATAAACTTCTGTCTGAGGTTTTCCCGGAATGGAAAACTGTGAGAAAAGAATTGAAAAAATACATACAGTAGACGGATGCTCTTACCTCATCCCCCGACCCCTTCTCCCAGGGGAGAAGGGGAGTAAGAATAATTATAAGTTTAGCCCCTCTCCCTTGGGAGAGGGGTTGGGGTGAGGTATAGGCAATCAAAGTTCGTACTCCTGGCCTTTGGCTGGTATTTCAATGTTTTTGAACCCTTCATTCAAAAGGGTAGAAACATACTTTTTCTGTGTTTCATATTCACCATGTACAATAAATATCTTCTCAAGAGCGCTCTTTTCCTGGCAACTTATAAAGTTGATCATTTCCTTATAATCGCCATGACCACTGAATGATTCGATTTTCTTCACTTCAGCTTTTACCACATAAACAGTTCCAAATATTGAAACTTCTTTATCTCCTCTTCCTATTCTTGCCCCAAGAGTTGTTGGTGCACAGTATCCAACAATGAGAATGGTGTTTTTGGGATCAGAGATATTATTTGCCAGATGATGTTTCACGCGTCCTGCCTCCATCATGCCTGATGCAGAAATAATTACACAAGGTTTTTTATGATCATTAAGCTTTTTTGAATCCTCCACCTTATTGATATAATACAGATTATCAAATCCGAACGGATCAGGATCCTTTTCCAGAACGTCACTAAAATTTTTATTAAAACATTCAGGATGCATCCTGAATACGGCTGTTGCGTTCACTGCAAGAGGGCTGTCGACAAAAATATCAATCTTAGGTAACCTGCCCTGATTAAAAAAGTTATTAAGGGAAAAAACAATTTCCTGGGTGCGTCCAACACTAAAAGCAGGGATTATCAGCTTGCCACCTTTTTTAACACAAGTATCTACTACCACATTTAACAGCTCTTCTTCAGCCGCTACCGAATCGTTATGTAACCTGTCTCCATAAGTTGATTCAGTAATGAGGATATCGGCCTGGGGGAATGCCGTTGGAGGGGCGAGTATCTGGTCAACAAGCCTACCTATATCGCCTGTATAAGCTATCCTTTTAATCTGGCCATTTTCGATTATCTGAATATTAGCAACGCCACTGCCAAGCATATGGCCCGTATTTGTGAATTTCACTTTTATGTTTTCGTCAATCCTGAAGTTCATCCCATATGGTACACCGATAAATAGTTTCATACTGGCTGTTGCATCAGCCTGTGTATAAATAGGTTCCACAAGAGGTAGTCCCTTTTTAACTCTGCGTTTGTTAAAAGTCAATGTATCATGCTCCTGAATAAAAGCTGAATCGGCAAGCATTATTGCACATAGATCCCGGGTTGCATTTGAACAGATCACCGATCCCCTGAATCCCAGTTTGTAGGCATAAGGAATTAGTCCGGCATGATCGATATGGGCATGTGTGAGTATTATATGATCAATTAAAGACGGGTCAAACATAAGATCCCTGTTCATACCGTCAGTTTCAAGTCCCTTCCCCTGGAACATACCACAATCGAGAAGAATTTTCTTCCCTGAATCTGTAATAATAAGATGTTTACTTCCGGTTACCTCCCTTGCAGCACCTATAAATTTAATTTTCATTTCCTTTTCAGTTTAAGAGTTAAAGATAGTGAATTAATGATCTATACCCTTACACCTAGTATTGTGACATCGTCGATCTGATCAACGGACCCCTTCCACTTTTCGAACTCATTCTCCAGGATTTTTCGTTGTTCGGCCATTGGTCTGGTATAGATCTCAGAAAGAAGTTTCTTCAGATTATATTTCATATATTTTGATCCTCTGGGTCCACCAAACTGATCAGCGAAACCATCTGAAAAGATGTAAATTGTATCGCCTTTTTGCACCTTAATCTCGTAATTTGTAAATGAATTTTTTTCACCATAGTAAATACCTATTGGCATCCTGTCGGCTCTATATTCTTCGAAAATATCTCCCCTGAAAATGCAGAGTGGATTATAAGCCCCTGAAAATTCGAGTGTCGCCCGGTTTTTATGAAGAATACAGAAAGCCACATCCATACCATCGGTGGCTTCTCCCTGTTTACCAGTCTGGTGAAGTGATGTTTTTATCTTCTCACGTAACAAACTTAACACTGTATTTGCCTTAAGATTGGAATTATTTGTGATTATCTCATCTAAAGTCGAAATTCCAAGAGCGCTCATAAAGGCCCCTGGGACACCATGACCAGTGCAGTCTGCAACTGTAAAGAAAATATTTTCTTCATTTTCACCAATCCAGTAAAAATCTCCGCTTACAATATCGCGGGGCTTGAATATTACAAAATAATCTGAAAAGGAATCCCTGAAATGAACTTCCTCAGGAAGCATTGCCATCTGTATCCTGCTTGCATATTCTATACTTGATGTGATCTCAAGTTTTTGAGCTTCTATTTTGGCCGTACGCTCCTTTACCTTTGTCTCAAGTATTCGTTTGTCCTTTTTAAGCTTTCTTTCCCTGAATCTTACTACTCCAATCATGGTAATCAGGGCAGCCCCTAACACTATTATATAAAAAAATGTTGTCTGGGTGAAGGGTGCTTCAATTGTGAATCCAACAATTTTAGGTTCACTTACATTACCCCAAATATCTTTTGCACTCACCCGAAGTGTATATTTACCGGGCTGGATCATCAGGCTTATCGTATTGTTGAACGACCACTTCGACCATTCAGTCATTACATTGTCGACAATATATTGATACTGAGTTGAATTTTGCTTAATATATCCCGGTGCCACAAGATCAAAATAAACAGTATTATCTCCGCTCCCAAATACGATATCGGAAAGTTTGAGATAAAGTCCTTTCGCATTGGAGATACTTCTGATAAACAGATCAATGTCGGTTTTTATTGAGGGTATTTTGTTCCGGACAATTCTGTAAAGAAGGTTGTCTCCACTCACAATCCATATATTATCTTTATCGGTATATATTGAATTTAGATTATCAAAAATTTTTAGAAGAGCTTTGTCATTATTCGCAATGTTTCCTGCAGAACCGATATTGTCCCATTCGTCTTCAGTTTTTACCCAGGGAATTTCAGGCTGAGATAACACATATCTCATCCTGGACCCAATATTTGCATATTTTTTCTTATAGTCTTTAAAAGAATCAAGACCTTTGTCAAAATAACTGACACCCGATAATGTAAATAGAAAAACAGTATCGTTAACATATCTGATAATGTATCTCTGAGGCAAATCACTTTTAATACTATACGTTTTAGAATTTACTGAAGAGGACACATCTGTAAAACTTATTTTGAACACGATATCGTCGCTACCTGCCCATACAGTATTATCATCAGTTGATACAACTGAATAAATCGGGTGATTGAATAGTTTATCCGGATAGACAGCTTTCCATCCCCCTCTTTTATCAGGTGTAACATAAAAGTAGCCATCTGCTGTGCCTACATAGTACTTATTATCATTCGATCCTGAATTTAAGCTATTTATATACCTGTCGCTCACAACTGCTTTGGCAATATGTCGGGATATAACATAGAGGCCCTTGTTAGTTGAGGCGAGAATTTCATTTCCTGCAGATATCATCTGCTTGCATTTTTCACCCAGCCCGCTAACTTTGGTAAAGACATAATTAATTGATTTGAGCCTGCCGGCTATCTTTTTGAAATATTTAGGTTCCTGAAGTTTTAAAACAGGAGGGGTTATTATATGCAATGTCTGTTCCTGAGTAACCGGAGGTTCAGATTTTTTACCAAAAATCCTCGCAAAGATACTTTTTCTGGTTTTCTGTGGTTCCTTCATCAATTGCTGAGGAGGTATGTTTTGTATAGTTGGCTGCTCTTTCTTACTGACAACTTCTGCATTTTGAACAAGCACTTCAACCTCGGCATATTTTTTGATTTCTTTAAGATAAAAAACACCTTCGCTGGTTGCCACATATAATTCATTGTCATGCCAGAGAGAGGTTATGAGGTTGCCTTTCAGACCAGGATAAATGCTGAAATTACCAATGGGTAATCGAAGATCAGCACGTGTAAGCCCGTATTGATGGGAAAGCCACAGACCATGATTATTGTCAATCCCCAGTGCAAAAATTTCATCATCAGGCAAACCATTTACATAATTAATAGCATATTTTAATTTGCCACTCTTCTTTTCTACGACCAGAGCTCCTCCATCAAGTGTTGAAAATGCATACAGGCTATCAGATATTAATAATCCTTCAGAAAGAATATTTTGCCTGAGATAGCCATCATCCTTTATCGGATAATTATAAAATTTTATTCCGTCGAAAAGAGTAAGCTCACCATTGCTTTTTCCTAATAGTACGAGGTTTTTGTTGTATGGAAGACCGAACAGAATCTCCTCGTTCTCAAGCAGATAACCAGTAACAATAGGGAACAATGTATCACTCTCAAGTCTGTAAAGTCCTTTTGATAAGACATTTATGAATGTATTCTTCGGGGTTATAAACATCCCGGTAAATGGCTTATTCTCTTTCTCTCTGAGTCGTAACTCAAGCTTTTCTGATTTTATATTATGCCTGCTTATACTTTGTTCACCATAGAAATATATAGTTGAGTCTGTTAGAATTATCCTGGATATAAGTCCAATTGATGATGAATCGCCTGAGATTGAAAAGTATCTGTACACACCCTTATCATCCCTGGCCAGATATCCATAATTATTATCACCGCCAACATAAACCTTTCTTTCCCGTGAGCTGTATTTAAGCGAATATGGAATTGTTGGTATCGGGATGAAATTCCAACCCTGACCATCAAAAGTAAGAATGCCACGTCTGTTAGCAAACAGCATTACATTATTGTCATCCTGACAGATAGCCCAACTCTGGTTTTCAATTTCAGTGCTTTCCTTGAAATTAGTAAGCAAGGGTGCCCCTTCCTGGGCTCTAAGCCTGTAAAGGATAAATATTAAAAAAACCAGTAAAAGCAACTTCTTCATGATAATCGATTCTCAGATTAGTCAGTCTCTCTTCTGAAGTTTAAAATTAAAAGAAAAAATTGAAAACTATTTAGCCTGAAGTCGGACTTCGGACTTCGGACTTCCTGATCATTTTACAAAAAGACTCAGAGACAAAACTCCCAGTAAACCGCTGATTCCAATTGAGGTTTCCATAACCACCCATGTTTTAAATGTATCTTTAATACTTAAATTGAAATATTCTTTAAACAGCCAGAAACCACCGTCATTAACATGTCCGAACATAAGACTTCCTGAACCGATTGCCAGTACCATTAATTCAGGTTTTACAGCACCGCCTGTAACAAGAGGAAGAACAATTCCTGCGGTAGTAATCCCGGCAACAGTAGCTGAACCTACACAAAATCGCAATATGGTCGCAATGAGCCAGCCGAGAAACAAAGGAGAGAGAGAAGACTGACTGAGTAATTCGCCTATATAGGTACTTACGCCCCCGTCAACAAGTACCTGTTTCAGTGCTCCCGCCCCGGCAATAAGAAGCATAATCATTGTAATACTGGTTACAGAGTGTGCAAGAGAATTCATAATGTCAGGTATTTTCCGTCCTCTTGCAATACCAAGTGTATAAATAGCAAACAAAACGGAAATAAGCATTGCAAAAACCGGATTTCCCACCCATCCGAGCGCTTTTCTGACCGGATTGGCTTCAGGAAGCAAGAATGTAGCTATTGTTGCAATACTAATAATTATAACCGGCAATAGGGCTGAGAAAAAACTTACCCAGAATCCAGGCATCTCCTCATCAGTTAAAGGTCTTGTGTTGAGAAATTCCTTCAAAGGTTTGGCCTCTATTTTACTTAATGCTTTTGAGAGAAAAGGTCCGGATATAAATATTGCCGGAAGGGCAACGATTATTCCATAGATTAAAGTTTTTCCAAGATCTGCATGGAACATTCCCACAATCGCTGTAGGTGCCGGATGCGGAGGCAAATAACCGTGAGTAACTGAAAGGGCTGCCAGCATAGGTAAACCAACATAAAGTAAGGGTAGTCCGGTCGAAGCAGCTACAGTAAATATCAGAGGGATCATAATAAAAAACCCCACATCATAAAACAATGAAATACCTACTATAAAACCTGTCAGCATAAGAGCCAGCTGAATATGTTTTATACCGAAGGCATTAATCAGGCGAGATGTTATTTTCTGTGCTGCTCCGCTTTCTGAAACAAGTTTGCCTAGCATTGAACCGAAACCAAGTATCAATACAATAAAGCCCATTGTAGTGCCAATGCCATTCTCAATAGAAATAATAGTTTTATCAAGTGACATTCCTTCAGCAAGTCCAACAGTAATAGCGACTATTACAAAAGACAAAAAAGAATTAAACTTTGCGACCAGTATCAGGAAAAGCAGAAGACAGATTCCAAGAATGACAATGAAAAGAGGCATAAATCACAGATTTTAAAGTTACTGGTTGCTAGGTGCTGGTTACTTGTTGCTCGTTTATAGTTTATCGTTATTCTTTACTTTTGTCCCCGCTTCGCGTGATTTTGTCGCTTCCTCTTCCATCAAAACCTGGTTCCGGTTTCAACGGAAATTTAACAGGTACATTATCACGAGCGGAACGATAGATTGCAGAGAAAAGCTCAACTGTTCTCCGGCCATCCTCTCCTGTTACAGCTGGTTCAGTCCCATGCCCGATTGAATAAATAAAATCTTCTATCTGGAATTGCATATACCTGACTGTAGGATCGCAATTATTAAAAGTCTCAGTATCCTGAATTATCCATTGCTGTAAACGATTTTCCTCGCCCGGGATTGTCCACAGATCATTTACCGGAGGTTCGGCAACACCTGTCCTTCCGGCGATGAACATTGCCCCGCCATCGGTTTGCACTCCCGCAGATGCACCATTTTCACCATGCACATGTACCTTTCCGTAAAAACCAGGTTTCTGCGAGTTACTGACAAGTATATTTCCTATAGCGCCACTTTTAAATTTCACAATAGCTACAGCTGTATCATCTACCTCTATATAAGGGTGATTCAGGTTCCTCCAGATACCATAAACCTCTTCAATTTCCCCCATGTACCATAAAAGAATATCCAGTTGGTGGGGAGACTGGTTTACAAGGACGCCACCACCTTCAGTTTTCCACTTGCCCCGCCAATCATCAGAGTCGTAGTAAGCCTTATCGCGCCAACCCAGCAAAGTAACAGTTGCCAGAACCGGTTTCCCGATCTTTCCCTGTTCAATTGCCTTTTTAACTCTTATTACCGGTTCATACCATCTGCGTTGACTTATTACGCCCAACCTGACATTTTTTTCTTTACAGGTTTTAATGATATCATCGCACTCCTGAAGTTTCGAGGCAAGTGGTTTTTCGACCAGCACATTAGCACCTGCTAAAGCTGCCTCAACTGCAGGTTGTTTATGGTATGGATGAGCAGTACAGACAATTACGAGGTCAGATTTGTTATCATTTACCATCTCTGATATATCTGAATATGCCTTTGTATTCCAGGCATCCGCAAAATCTTTTGCTTTCCGGTACGTTCTGTTCCAAACCCCTGCCAGCTTAGCATTCGGAATACTCTGAATTGCTTTTGCATGCAGATGGGCTACCTTACTGCATCCTGCAATTGATATGTTATAAATCCTTTCAGCCATTTATCAAAATTATGGAATAAGAATAATTTTGTTCAGATTCTCTTCCTTTCTGTAAAGTTTGTCAAACCAGAAAGCACCTTCTGAAAGCGGTGCAATAGCTGAAATCTGATCGTCGACACTAATCTTTCCTTTTTCCAGAAGATTAAGTACAACCTCATATTCACCCCTTATAGCGCAACTTCCAAGCACTTTCAATTCCCTGGTGACAACTTTTTGAAGAGGAAAATCAACTTTAGGAGAAACATTCCCGACTAATACAGTCTTTCCGCCTTTCCTGAGAACATCAATTGCGATATTCACTGATTCACTTTTACCAACTGCTTCAAAAGAGATATCCGCTCCCCGCTTATTTGTGAGCTCAACTATCTTTTCTTCAAGATTTTCTGCAGCAGAATTAAAAACGTGATCTGCGCCCGATTTTGCTGCCAGTTCCAGTCGTTTTTGGTTAACATCAATTGGTATAATCTTTGAAGCTCCCGATATTTTTAGAAGTTTCAGTATAAAAATCCCTATCATGCCACCCCCCACAACAACACAATTATCTCCTGTTCTGATTCCTGAGATATTTATCGAATGAAGAGCAACGGCGACAGCCTCCACCATAGCTGCCTGTTCGAAGGAAACTTTTTCAGGAATTTTATACAGAATATGCTGAGGAATGGCAATAAATTCAGCGAATGCACCATCTCTTTTGTAGTTCCCCGGAGATACTCCGAGAATCTCACGATTGTCGCTCAAATTATACATCCCTTCGAGTGTAAACCAATCGTTAAGCGGATAAACTGTTGAATCAAATGTAACTCTGTCTCCTGATTTCCAGCCAATTACATCTTCTCCAGTTTTTATAATAACACCTGAAGCCTCATGCCCCATTATTATCGGAGGGATTCTCCGTCCTGTACTGCCATCCAGTCCATGCACATCAGATCCGCAGATTCCACACGCCATCACCCTGACGAGTACTTCATTACTCTTTATAACAGGATCGGGAACATCTTTATAAACGAGTTCTTTATATTTTTCAAGAACCAGGGCCTTCATTATATCAGGATTATTTTCAAAGATTTTTGAAGAACAAATATAATAAAAACAGGGTGAAAATAATTGTGGTGCTCTGAAATGAAAATTTATCAACAGGTATATTAACCAGTAGGGTCATGCCATGGCATGACCCTACATTATCCAATGATGAGGACTGTAGGGCCACGCCATGGCGTGGCCCTAACAAAAACAAGAAGTAAATTCTCTCAGATATGATACGGAAACGGAGGATCTATTGGTTAACCTCTTTAGCCACAGTAACAATTTTTATCTTGGCCGGCTCTGCAACCAGATCACTTATTTTAGGGCCAAAAGCCTTAAAATAATCACTTGCGAAATGGGCATCAACTGCAGCCTGATTCTTATACTCTTCAACAAAAACAAACTTCGTATTATCATATGGGTCCTGATAAAGCTGGTAAGACTTGCAACCAGGTTCTTTATTTGATTTTTCTATTATCTCCCTGGCGGCATCTGTAAAGGCTTTAACCTTATCCGGTTTCACAGTTAACTTCGCTACTATCATCATTTCATAATCTGTAACGGTAGTTTGCGTTAAACTGGCGGTATGCTTACCATTTTCTCCTGCTTTTTTATTTCCGTAACTACTGGAGATTAATGCTAAACTGAAAAAAAGAACTAATAATTTTACTTTCATGATTTTTCTTTTTTAATTATAATTATTCAAAAGTATTTCACTTACTGATTTGATTGCCCTGTCGGAGAAAAAATCTGCCGCACTGACTACTCTGAAGAGACCTCCGTCTTCTCCAGCTTCTGATTTGATCAGCATAAATTCCTGCTGATCATTCCGATTGAATAGTTCAGAATAAGAGACAGCACTCCTGTAACCATCTATCCCTGCTATACAAACTATTCCGGATTTCAGATTTTCCCTGGTTACAGGATAATACTTCAGGAGGAGATCTTTAAGCAAGATCCCGGTAAATGGTGTAGTACTGTGAATGCCTTTACCTCTCCCGTAAAATATTGAATTAAAAGTCAGATCCTGAAGGTTTTTTGGAAGAGTTTCTATCTGGCCCACCCTGACAGAAGAATTATAAACATCTATCCGTGATGAATACATTGGCGACAGGCCTTGTTTAACA
>Ga0209745_1001632_pt1 | contig 13209 bp, 11 predicted proteins | sample BarGraNGADG00312_FD_184495 | JGI IMG/M metagenome (GOLD analysis project Ga0209745, IMG submission 184495) | Arctic peat soil microbial communities from Barrow, Alaska - Barrow Graham LP Ref core NGADG0004-312 (SPAdes) (version 2) | ecosystem: Environmental > Terrestrial > Soil > Wetlands > Peat... | reverse complement strand
CGTTGGTCGCCCCCCTTTCTGCCAACACATTGCCGGCGCAGCAGAATGTCTGCGTTCGAGGCGGCCTACCATCACCGGCTACAGGCGACCGAGGCCGCCTGAAACCCAATCACTCGCACCACGAAACCCAGTGCGGTTCACACGGCGCAACCCAGGCTTCTGAGCTTGCGATTAAACCTCGTCAGGCCTACGTGTCGTCGACCTCGGCGATGATCAGCTCGCCTGCCTTCGCTGCCACCTGACGCATCTGTCCGATGACGGCACGGAGCTGCCGATCGTTGGCGATCCATGCCTTGTAGAGCTCGGCCTCTCGGTCCGTGAGTCGCCGGGTGACGGTCTTGCCGTTTAGTTTGGCGGTCCACTGGTAGTAGGGGCCGTGGGGCTGCGGCGGATCCGCGTGGCAGCGGCAGCCCGCGGTGCCACAGCGGGTGTAGCGGTGCGTGACGCTTCCCGCAGCGATCAGGCCGATCTGGGCGAGCTGGCTGGCAAGCTCGCGGTAGCGGCGCTCGTAGTCGGCCAGACGGCCAGCTTTCGTTGATCTCGCCATCTCGGTTCCCTTCAGCTCTCGAGACGAGTATCCCAACTTTCGTACCAGACAGCATGCATACTGTCTGGCATGTGCAGACACGATGATGACGACAGCGGCCAGCGCGCGGAGCGCGCATCCCGAACAACGGAGCTGGCCGGCTTCCGCAGCGGCTCTTGACACGGCAACGGCCGAGGGGTTGAATATCCGTGCCTGTATTCCGGGACAGGTGTTGAGAAGTCCCGCTTCAGCCTAAGTACTCACCGTCGTAAGTACATGCACATATAGTGTCTGCGGTTACGCGGTATGCTCTCCTCCGAGAGGAGGGTTGTGCATGCCCAGACGAAGCCCGTTTGGTATCAGCCTCGATGTGGAGACCCGCGAGATCCTGGAGCGGCGGGCCCGACGGTATACGTTGCCGTATCGAGAAGTCGTCCGAGCCCAGCTGGTGCTCCTCGCGGCCGAGGGCCTCGACAACGACGACATCGCGGCGCGGCTCAACACCCGGCGTGAGGTGGTTAGCAAGTGGCGCAAGCGCTTCTTCGAGGAGGGCCTCGCCGGCCTCGAGGAGCGACCGCGCCGCGGGCGACCGGCGCGCTTTTCCCCCCAGCGTGGCGGTTGAGGTCAAGGCCATCGCCTGCGAGCTGCCGGCGCTGCTCGGGCTGCCGCTCGCGCGGCTCCACGTGCCCGACATCCGGGCCGAGGTGCTCCGCCGCGGCCTGGTGGCCGAGATCAGCGACGCCACCATCTGGCGCTGGTTGTCGGCCGACGCGATCGCCCCCTGGCGCCACCGGAGCTGGATCTTCCCGCGCGACCCCGACTTCGAGGTCAAGGCCGGGCGCGTGCTCGACCTGTATGCCGGCCGCTTCGAGGGCCGTCGGCTACGTCGCGGCGAGTACATCGTGTCGGCCGACGAGAAGACGTCGATCCAAGCGCGCTGCCGGTGTCATCCGAGCCTGCCGCCAGCGCCCCGGCTGGCCATGCGCGTCGAGCACGAGTACGACCGCGGCGGGGCGCTCCAGTACCTGGCCGCCTGGGACGTCCACCGCGCCAAGCTGTTCGGCCGCTGCGAGCCACGCACCGGGATCGAGCCCTTCGGCCGGCTGGTGGCCCAGGTGATGAGCCAGCTGCCGTACGCCTCTGCCAGGCGCGTTTTCTGGGTCGTCGACAACGGCTCGTCCCATCGGGGCGCGGCGGCCGTCAAGCGGCTGGAAGGGGCGTGGCCGAACGTGCGCCTCATCCACCTGCCCATCCATGCCAGTTGGCTCAACCAGATCGAGGTCTACTTCAGCATCATCCAGCGCAAGGTGCTCACCCCGAACGACTTCGCCGACCTCGACGCGGTCGAGCACCGGCTGATGGCCTTCCAGGAGCGCTACGAACAGCTCGCGACGCCGTTCGAATGGAAGTTCACCCGAGCCGACCTGCGCCGGCTGATGGCCAGGCTGGAGCGCTCGCCCCTGGTCGGAGCCGCCGCGTGAGGGCCGGAGATACGTGCTCGAACTTCCGACCCAGAGCACTAAGCGCTGAGGTGTGGATCTTTTTTGCGTTTAAGGGGGGAATGCAGTTGCCGGCAAGGAGGCCAGTCTGCCGCAGGTAGAAACGTTGGGATCGGTCAGATCGAGGAGTGTGAAGAAGGGAGGTCAGAGGATCTGACATCTAGGACGACGCCGGTCCTGACCCGGGCTCATCTACAACTGTCGACCTTTGCTACCCATAGAACTATCCTGTTCGGCTAGCCCAGACCTCAAGAAGGAAGGGATAAATGCATACTGCGCGCATGGGGCCGAAACACGTCCTGCCCGCTTTAGGGGTGGTTTTTGCTCTAGCCCTGACAGGCTGTTCCAATACTCAAAAGTCGCCTAGTGCCAGTAGCGGTCCGAGTTCTAATTCCAGTTCCAGCGGTCAAACGTCGGCGAACCCCAGTTCATCCGGAAACCACGACATCGTCATTGCCATCCCGCAGGCTCAGGGTGCGGCATTGGATCTCGAACCCTGCGACTCCGAGAATGGCGGCCCGCTGGTCCTTCGTCACAACGTGATCCAGTCGCTTACCGACCTCGATCCGACCACGCTCGCCGTCACGCCGTTGCTGGCGACCGCATGGAAGCAGACGAATCCGACCACCTGGACATTCACCCTTCGTGACGGCGTCACTTTCCATGACGGTGCGAAGTTCGATGCCGCCGCGGCCGTATTCGGCATCAACCGCTCGCTGAACAACACGAAGATCGCCTGCTCGGACACCGCCAAGGTCGGCGCCGGCATCAAGCTCACGCCCACGGCGATCAGCACTACCGAGCTGCAGATCACGACTAACGTTCCCGACCCGATCCTCGATCGCGAGTTGTCGTACATCGACCTCGTGTCGCCCAACACCCCTGCAGACACGTTGACGGACAAGCCGATCGGCACCGGTCCGTACACCTGGGGCACGAACACGATCGGCCAGTCCTTCGTGATCAATCGGTGGGATGGCTACTGGGGCACCAAGCCGGCGGTGACGAGCGCCAAGGTCATCTTCCGCCCGGACAACAGCGTCCGAGCCGCCGTCGTCAAGACCGGCGAGGCAGACATCGCCACCAACATCGCGGCTCAGGATGCAACGGGCGATAGCCAGACCCTGTCCGTTCCCCTGGGCGCGGTCTTCGGTTACCGGCTGCCCATCCAGAGCGCGCCGTTCACGGACATTCGCGTCCGTCAGGCCGTCGAGTATGCGATCGACAAGGCGTCGATCACCAAGTCCCTGCTCGGTCTGACCGGAACTCCGGCCGACCAGCTCGTGGTGTCCACGAACAACGGCTTTGTTCCAGACTACAAGGCGCCGACCTTCGACATCGAAAAGGCTAAGTCGCTCCTGGTGGCGGCGAAGGCGGATGGAGTTGCCACCGATACTCCGATCAACCTCGTCGGCATGCTGGCCCAGTTCCCGGGCTCGAACGAGGTCGAGCAGGGCGTCCAGCAGAACCTGCAGCAGGCTGGCTTCAAGGTCAGCCTCTCGATCGTCGACGCGGCCGCGTGGAAGGCCCTGCTCTTCAAGCCCTTCCCGCCCAACCAGACACCAACCATTCTCGGTTTCCTGCATACCAACACGTCTGGCGATGCTTCGTCCAGCTTCGCGTCCTACATGTCGACCGCCGGCTGCTGCGCATCTCTCAGCGACCCGAAGTTCGACGCACTCTACAAGCAGGCACTCAGCGCGTCCGGTAGCGACCGAGCGAGCCTATTCCAGCAGGCCGCATCGCTCGAATACTCGACGGGAGTGACGCTGGTCCCCGTGTCCAGTATTTCGGGTCTTTGGCTCGTGTCGAAGCGAATTACGCTCGCCCCGAATACCCTGATCTCCAAGTTCGGCTTCCCATTGGAGGACGTCAGCTTCAAATAAGGAACCGCCCGGCCGGCCGGGCGAGCAGGCAGGCGATCTTGCCTGCCTGAACGCACTACGGGAGTTCAGGCTTGGCGTTTGAACCCCGACCTCGGCAACGGAATCTGACCCACGCCTGTGCTCGAACCCCGAGCGCAGGCGCGCGGTGTCTGCGGAGCACAAAGCTTAAGAGCCACGACGGGCCGCCACCTGGGAGTGCGGACCGTACGATGGCTTCACCGGCGGCCGGAGAGACCCTCTTGACCGGCGGGCGTCGTACCGAAGGAGCAAGCTGATCGCACCGAATCGTGTGCCAGTGACCTCCCAATGCTTCGGACCAGTTGTGCCTCACGGCGGCGGGCTCCTGCCCCTCCCCGTGACTTTCTGACCCAGTAACGTAGAGGCAGACCGCCGTGTGGGCGTTTCTTGGAAAGCGACTGCTGTACAGCGCCATGGCCTTGATCGGCTTGACGTTCGCTGTGTTCGTTCTGGCCTTTCTGAGCGGCAGTCCCGCGCGACTCTATCTGCCGGAAGGCGTTCCCCAGTCGACAATCGACCTGTTCAATAAGCAGCACGGTTACGACCTGCCCTTCTACCAGCAGTTCGTCAACTTCATGCTCAGCGTCCTCCATTTCGACTTTGGCCAGTCACTGGTCGATGGGCGCCCGGCGAGCACGGTGATCCTGGATGCCTTCCCGGACACGATCGTGATTTCGGTGATCGCCCTGTTCATCTCGACGGCAATCGGGGTCACTCTCGGATGCATCGCCGCAATGAAGCCGTTCGGCGCAGCCGACAAGACGATCACGTTCGTGACCCTCGGCGCCGGCAGCTTCCCGGATTTCTGGCTCGCCCTGATGGGAGTTCTGTTCTTCTCGGTCCAACTCCGCATCCTGCCGACATCCGGGCAGTCCGGTCTCTCCTCGTGGGTCTTGCCGGTGGCGACCCTCGCGATCGCACCGATCGGGAGTCTCGCGCAAGTGGCTCGTGGCGCCATGGTTGACTCGCTGAGCGCCGGCTACATTCAGAGCGCGCGCGCCCGCGGCTACTCGAAGTGGCGTCTCACGTTTCGCCACGCTCTCAAGAACGCCGCGTTGCCGATCATCCCAGTGGCCGGCAACCAGGCGGCGAGGCTGTTCAACGGCACGGTCATCGTCAGCATCATCTTCGCCTGGCCCGGAATCGGCGCCGTCATGGTCGCCTCCGTTGGGAACCGCGACTTCCCGGTCCTTCAGGCGGGAGTGTTCCTGGTAGGTGTGTCCATCCTCCTCCTCAATCTCGTCCTCGATCTCACCTATTCGTTCGTTGACCCGAGGATCCGAGTTTCATGAAGAACCTGCACGACCTGACACCGGGCCTCGTAGTCGACGACTCAACGGCGTCGGGACTGCTCGGCGATCCTACGCTGGGAGGCAGCTTCGACACGAAGTCGGGCACGCTGAAATGGGTGCGCCTGCGGGTCTTGCTCAAGATGCCTGTGCAGCTCACTGCGGCGCTTTGGCTCGTATCGTTGGTCGTGGTCGCCCTGACCATCGCTCCTCTATTCGAGACTGCGGCCAACGTGCAGAATCTCGAGGTTCGGTTCCTGGCTCCGTTCTCCCTGGACCACGGTTGGCTCAACGTGCTCGGTGCAGACGGTTTGGGCCGCAGCGAACTCGGCCAGCTGATCGTCGGCACGCGCACGTCCTTTCTGATCGCCGGGGGCGTTGTGGTCGTTTCGGCCACCATCGGTTCGGCGATCGGCATGCTCTGCGGCTATGCCGGAGGGTGGGTAGACGCGTCGTTGATGCGCCTCGCGGACGTGATCGTCGCCCTGCCGACTCTCCTCCTGGCGCTCGCGGTTCTCTTCGTCCTGGGGACGAGCATCATCAACCTCGTGATAGTGCTGGCGCTATCTCGGCTGCCGGTGTACATGCGCACGGCGGAGGCACAGACGCGTTCTCTCCGGGAGCGGACGTTCGTCGAAGCCTCGCGATCCCTGGGGGCCAGCTCCCGCCGTATCATCGTCAAGGACATTGCGCCGCTTGTGCTGCCGACCGTACTCACGCTCGCCATGCTCGAACTTGCTGGCGTGATCCTGGCAGCGGCGGGTCTCAGCTTCCTGGGCCTCGGGCTCCAGCGGCCGGATGTCGACTGGGGAACGCTCGTCGCAGACGGTCGCAGTTACCTGACCGTCGCGTGGTGGCTGACGGTCTTCCCCGGCTTCGCCATCGCCCTGACGGCCTTGGCTGGCAACCTTCTGGCCAACTGGGTGCGAGCAATGGGCGATCCGAACCAGAGTGGTCGCCTGGTGGCAAAGATCATGCCCAAGGGAAACAGAGAGCCTGTTGATAAGTGAGCCTGATAGAGGAAGAAGAGGCCGCTCAGCCGGACCTCACCGAATCGCCTGAGGTGTTGCTCCGAGTGGAGAACCTCAGCGTCGACTTTCAGAGTGAGCGCGGCCACATCTATGCGGTGCGGAGCTTGAACTTCACCTTGAGGGCGGGCGAGGTGCTTGCCGTACTCGGCGAGAGCGGCTCGGGAAAGTCAGTCACGAGTCGGGCGCTGATGGGGCTCGTGCCCTCACCACCGGGAAGGGTGACAGGCAGCATCGTCTTCGAGGGCCATGAGATCGCGGGCGCCGATGAGCGGCACCTTGAGAACTTCCGCGGCAAGGGCATAGCGATGGTGTTCCAGGACTCTCTGGACTCGCTGAACCCCGTCTATACGGTCGGCTCACAGCTCACGGAGATTCTCCGCGTCCGCGCGAAGTCCTCATCCAAGGCCGCCCAAGCCGAGGCGGTACGCCTCATGAGTGAGGTAGGCATCCCGAACGGTGCCGAGCGTTTGCACGATTATCCCCACCAGTTCTCCGGCGGAATGCGGCAGCGCATCTGCATCGCGATGGGAATTGCGCTCAAGCCTCGATTGCTTATCGCCGACGAGCCCACCACCGCCCTGGACGTGACCGTTCAGGCGGGCATCCTGAGGCTCCTTGCAGGGCTTCGGAAATCCGCCAGGATGGCAATGATTTTCGTTACGCACGACATCAGCGTCGCCCAGCTCATTGCAGACCGAGTCATGGTCATGTACGCGGGTCAAGTTGTCGAAGAGGGGCCGGTCGGCGACCTCGTGGCAGCGTCTGCGCACCCCTATACACGTGCTTTGTTGATGTCTCAACCGGGCCTCGTCGACAACTGGCGGAAGTTGAAGCCGATCGGCGGCAGCCCGCCCGAGAATGTGCGCAAATTGCACGGATGCCCATTCGCGCCCCGCTGCCCGATCGCTCAGCCGGAATGCATCGCCAGCGATCCCCCGTATGTGACCGTCGGGCAGCAGAGGTCGCGTTGTTTCTTTGCCGAGGATGTACATAGTGGCCCGCGTTGACCGATCGTTAGAAGTCGCGGAGGGCGAGACTATTCTGCAGGCCGTCTCCCTGAGCAAAGAGTTCTCTGGCGGAGGCGCTTTCAGCAGGCACAAAGCGGACCGGAAGACACTGGCCGTCGACAACGTGAGTTTCGATCTCCGCAAAGGTGAGACCTTGGCTGTGGTCGGCGAATCCGGTTCTGGGAAGTCCACGCTGGCACGCATGCTGCTGAATCTCATCGAGCCGACTTCGGGGTCTGTTCTCTATCAAGGGCGCGACCTGACCAAGCTACATGCTCGGCAGATGCGAGACGTACGCCGCCACTTGCAGATGATCTTCCAGGACCCGTACTCATCGCTACACCCGACGCATACGATCTTCGAGATCGTCTCGGAGGGTTGGCGGATTCACCGGGGCGTCGAGCGTCCGCAGAACTATCGACACCGAGTGGATCAACTGCTCGAGCAGGTCGGACTTCCGTCGGCCTACGCCCGAATGTACCCCGCGCGGCTTTCCGGCGGTGAACGCCAGCGTGTTGCGATTGCGCGGGCGCTCGCGTTGTCGCCCGAGACCCTCGTGCTTGACGAACCTGTTTCGTCGCTCGACGTGTCGATCCAGGCGCAGGTGATCAAGCTCCTGATGACGTTGCAGGAAGAGCTTGGATTGACGTACGTCTTCATCTCTCACGACCTGGCCCTCGTGCGTGTTGTGGCCGATCGTGTGATCGTCATGTCCGCCGGCAGGGTCGTGGAGTTCGGGGAGACCGAGGACGTCTACACCCGTCCCAAATCCGATTACACACGATCGCTGCTCGAGTCGTCTCCGAGCGTGTTGGTGGAACGTCTCTCGCGGGCGCGGGCCAATGAACGGACGCGTCTCGGATCTACTGGAGAAGGTCCGATAGCGCAGGCTCCTCCACGTGGCTAGGTTGGGCAACCCGCCGCTCGATCTTCGGACGGGCCCGGCGGCGACGATGGCGGCGATGGCGGCGATGTCGCGGCGCCCGGGAGGCTCAGCACGAGGCCCCGGCATCCGGCGATGACAAGGCCCGCAACCGCTCAGGCGTCGAGTGCAGACGCTCGGTTCGCCTCCGGCCCAGCGGCGAGCACTCCATCAGCCATCACACCAAATAAGGAGCATAGGTCGCCATGAGTGCCAGAGAGATTGCATCGGTGCTTGCCACCGTGAGCTACGAGGGGTGGCATTTCGAAAGGTTGCAAGAGATTTTCGCCCCCGCACCGGTTGTTCGGGTTTCGCCGGACGACAGCGAAGGCATCGCCGCCGCCCTGCTGACTGCGGATGTCGCGGTTCTCAGGGCCGATCTCGACGACCGATTCAGAGACGCACCCCGACTCGCGTGGATTCACTGCGACCACGCGGGCCTCAACGGCAGTGCGAAACCGTGGGTCGTTGCCCGCACGGATCTGATTGTGACGGCCTCTGCCGGCCGTGCCGCACCCGCGCTGGCGCAGCACGTATTCTTCTTTGCTCTCGGGCTGACCTATGACGCGCCCGGGCTCGTAGAGGTCAAGGCCAAACACCTCTGGAGTGGACTCCCCGGCTATGAGGATCGCCGGGGGCTCTATGGCAAGACCCTCGGCATCATCGGCTTGGGCTACACGGGGCAGGAAGTGGCTTTGCTCGGTAAGGCCTGCGGCATGCGTGTGCTTGGTTACGACTCCGGAGCGAAGCAAGCGAACACACGGGGTGTTGACGAGTATTACGACGGGGCGGCCGGCGACTCGATCGACCAGTTGTTGTCGGAGAGCGATTTCGTGGTTCTGTCGATCAGGCTCACCAACGAGACCTACCACTTGATCGGCGCACGCGAACTCTCGATCATGAAGCCGACTGGCTATCTCATCAATATCGCGAGAGGCAGCGTTGTCGACGAGGCGGCACTCGTGGCAGCGCTTCACGCGGGGACGATCGCCGGGGCCGGGCTCGATGTCTTCGAGCAGGAGCCGCTGCCCGCCGATGCTCCCATCTGGGACGCGCCCAACACGATCATGACCCATCACGTCACTGCGGAGATGCCTGATCTTACCGCCCGCTCGCTGGACATCATCGCGGAGAACGCTCGCCGCTATCGTGCCGGCGAAGAGCTGCTCAACCGGCTGATGCCCGGTGATCTGTACACGCGCTAGGAAGACCGGCAGAACGCTTCCAGAAGCAGAACGCTTCCGAACAGGACAGTGAACATTGTGACAACCGAACAACTACTGATCGGACCATGGCGCGCCAGCCAATTCGAGGCCCCGCAGGGTCACAGTCCGATCGACGTCGCTCATGATCCGGATGCGTCCTGGTTCGATGCGACGGTACCTGGAGTCATACAGTACGACCTCGTTCGCGACGGCCGGGTGAGGAACCCATACGAGGGTTCGGAATCCGCGGCAGAGGCGCATTGGGTTTCGGGCACCGACTGGATCTACAGAACCACTTTCGACGCTGACGTCAGTGGCCCGGCGACGCGTTGGGCGCTCGAGTTCGACGGCATCGACACCTTCTCCGACGTATGGCTGAACGGCAGCCGAATCGGAAGCACCGGCAACGCCTATCGGAAATACCGATTCGAGGTCAAGCCGGAGCAGCTGCGGCAGAGCGGAAACGAGCTCATCGTCCACGTAAAGGCCCACGGATCGATGATCGTCGACAAGATCCCTGAAGCGCGCCGGCGGCTCGGTCACACGGACGGTGTCGAGGGCAAGCTCGGCAAGTCTCTCCTGCGTCGCTACCAGCGCAGCTTCTACAGCGGCGCGAGCAGCCTCCTCAACGTGGGGACAGGGGTCCTCGGCATCGGCGTTTACCGACCCGTACGCCTGCTGGCCTTGTCGCCCGTGGAGATTGTCGACGTCTTCACCAAGACGATCTCATTGCGCGACGCATCGGCGACCCTCGAAAGCATCGTCAGCCTCGACATGCGCGACGCCGTGGGGGAGTTCGAGGTCGAGGTCACCCTGCTGGATCCCTCGAACCCCGGCGTCGTCGTCGCCAGCGCGCGAGCCTCGGTCGCAGGATCCGCCCCGGCGGCCGAAGTCCGCCTCGCTCTCGAGATCGGGAATCCCAGGCCGTGGTGGCCGCGCGGATACGGCGACCCGACCCTCTACCTGCTGAAGGTGGCGGTGAGCCAGAACGGCGCGGTTCTGGATACGGTCGAGACGAATGTGGGCATCCGCACGGTGGAGCTGCTGGAGAGCAAGCCGTCCGGCCGCCCGACCTTCGAGCTGATCGTCAATGGCGCGCGGATCTATGTACGCGGTACCAACTACATTCCGATCGACTACCTGAAAGTCCACGGCGACGCGCAGGCTTGCGAGCGTGTCTTCGCCCTGTTCGAGAACGGCAACAACAACCTCGTCAGGATGTGGGGCGGTGGCGCCAGCGAGTCCGAGGACTTCTACGAGGCGTGCGATCGCCGCGGGCTGATGATCTGGCAGGACTTCTATCTGCACAGCAACATCTACCCTGACTACGACAGCGAATTCGTGGCCGAATTCCGTGAGGAGGCCCGCGGGGTCGTCATTCAGATGCGGCGGCATCCCAGTCTCGTGATGCTGTGCGGAGGCAACGAGCAGCGCGAAGGTTGGGACGAGTACGGGTGGAGGGACACGCTCGACCGCTTCTACGGCGAGTCCCTGGTCACGGAGACGATTCCCGCGCTCATCGACGAGCTCCAGCCGGGCGTCCCTTATATCGACAACTCGCCCCACGGTGGGACCTGGTCTCAGTCGCCGGTGCGCGGCGAGGGCCATATCTGGGGCAACTTCTTCAACTCCACCAAAGATCCGCTGTTCGTCACGGAGACGTGCTGGGGACAAGAGACATATTCGCGGCCCGAGACGCTAAAGGAGGTCATGGACCTCGACGTAGACGATTTCTCAGGCCTGGGCTGGCCCGACAAGTGGGCGGCGCGAACCGGACTGTCCCTTTTCACACGGTTCCCGTACACGGGGTACCACAACGCCGGCGGACTCAGGCAGTACATCAGAGGCCTCGAGATAGAACAGGCCATGGCCGACCACCATGCGCTATCGAACTTCCGTTTGCGGAGTAGTTCGTGTCGGGGGATCGTCTACTGGTCTTTCAACAAAGGCGGCCCGCTGTTCCAGTTCGGTGCGGTGGACTATCGGCTGCGTCCGCTCATGAGCCACTACGTCGTTGCGCGTCTGTACCGGGACGTGGTGGTCGGGGCCTATCGGGACGTCGATGACATCAGGGTCGTGGCCTCCAATCTGTCACGGGTCGCCGTGAAAGTGGAACTCGAGGTAGTTCACGTCAACGTCAGTGGCGAGATTGTGAAGCGGTGGACCGAGAAGATGGAGATCCCCGCCGACACCGAGTTGCGGTTGCTCGATCTGGCCGGCTACTACCAGAACGTCGTTGACAGGAACCGCGAGGCCTTGTTCGCGAGGCTTTCCGTCAACGGCGTGCCGGTTTCGGATGAGCTGCTCCTGTTGTGCCCTCTGGCGGAACTCGCCACGCCTAACTCCCGGGTCACGACCCGCGCTCGCCGAGCGGGCGACGGCGAGTGGGAACTGGAGTTGACCACGAACGGGGTGTCGAAGATGGTGCAGATCGAGGGCGCCGACGGGTTGATCCTGAGTGACAACTACTTCCCCCTCGTTGCGGGCTTCCCGCGCACCGTTCGGGTGAAGGCTCTGGAGAGAAGCGCCGCGGACGTGGTCACCCTGCGAATCTCGTCGCTGGAGGACGACTTTGTCGAGGATGTGCTGCTGCGCAAGGTTGACTAGCGAGTCTGACCACGCGTTCCCCGGACTTCGGCCGCGTCGCGGTCATCGCGGCCGGCTCAGGCTCCCCGCGGGCGCCCGGCTCCACTGAAATAGCACTTCCGCCGAAGCTGTGTCAGGAGGAAACGATATGGGCGATCTGCCGCGGGTAGGTCTTATCGGGGTGGGCATTATGGGTCTACCGATGGGGCTGAACCTGCTGCGTGCCGGCTACGAGTTAACGGTCCACGACGTTAGCCCACTCGGGGTTGATCACCTCGTGTCGGCTGGAGGGGTCGCGGCGTCTTCGCCATCTGAGGTCGCAGGCGCCGTAGACGTGCTCATCACGATGTTGCCCGACTCGCCTCAGGTGCTCGAGGTCTATCTGGGGGCCAACGGTGCCTTCGAGGCGCTGAGGCCCGACTGGCTCGTGATCGACATGAGCTCGATAGATCCCGCTGTTTCGCGCGATCTGGCCCAGCGTGCCTCGGCAGCGGGGGCAGAAATGCTCGACGCGCCGGTGAGCGGAGGTGACAAGGGCGCGATTGCCGGGACTCTTTCGATCATGGTTGGCGGCTCGGACGAGGCTTACGCTCGGGCGCTCCCGATCTTGTCCACGATGGGCAAGACGGTGACCCACGTCGGACCCTCTGGATCCGGGCAGGTGGTGAAGGTCTGCAACCAGGTAGTCGTTGCCGTCGTCATCGAGGCTGTCGCCGAGGCGCTCGTGCTTGGCGCGAAGGCGGGCGTGGATCCGAACCTGATCGCCGATGTCCTGCAAGGCGGTCTGGCGGCCACTCGAGTTCTGGAGATGAGACGGGAGAACATGATCGGGGGCAATTTCGAGCCCGGCTTCCGCATTCGACTGCACCTCAAAGACCTGAAGAATGCGATGGAACTCGCCAGGGCCAACGCCGTTCCCCTCCCTGCTGCCAGCCAGGTCGAGCAACTCATGCTCTCCATGCTGGCCTCTGGGCGCGGAGAACTCGACCACTCCGCCCTCATCACCGTGCTGCAGGATCTTGCGGGCTTCTCGATCCCGACGTTCTTCGACGCGTCGGAGACACACTGAAAGGTAAAGCTCTCGACCACGGCTGCGGTCGTGCCATTCGAGTCATCTGCGGGCGGTCCCTTCGTCAGCTTGGGCATTTCGCTGAAGCAGACACTCTGCCAGCTGAGTTACTCCCGCTCAGTTTCACGCTCCTGCACAGCGTCTGCTTGAGCGCGAAGGCCATTCTAGCGG